>Ga0190312_1000542_pt1 | contig 11656 bp, 6 predicted proteins | sample 487007910_MG_FD_165046 | JGI IMG/M metagenome (GOLD analysis project Ga0190312, IMG submission 165046) | Hydrothermal vent sediment bacterial communities from Southern Trench, Guaymas Basin, Mexico - 4870-07-9-10_MG | ecosystem: Environmental > Aquatic > Marine > Hydrothermal vents > Sediment ... | reverse complement strand
CGATAGGTATCCCCCTCAGATTAAAATTTAGGTCTGATTATAGCTCCCTGAGAATTTCTTTGGGTGTCTTGACTGGAATTTTTAGCTTAAAGTCTTCTGGGTTCCATGTTACGAATATGTCAGCAAAATGTTCTGCATAAGCTCCTATTATGAAATCTGGCGAGATTCGTTTTCGTTTTCCACTTCGCTTCACATATTCTGCGTGAAGCTCTCCAGCTCTCTTAACTATTTCTCTTGGTAATGCCATTATTATGCTTATGTGGGCTGCGGCTAAAAAATCGTTAAGTTCTCGCTCTCTTTTCTTGGGATCTGGATCTAGATAAACCCAGGTATATAGTTCTGAGAGGATAATAGGCGATATGAGGAGCGCAAAACCCCGTCTCCTAGCCTTTTTAAGGAATAATATAGATTCCTCGGCGAACTCATCATCGACCAGTGGACTAACTATTATGTTTGTATCAATCATTAACTTCATGGCCCCTCAGCCATCGTGTAGCTGCTACACTATTCCCGAATTTTTTGAGGAGAGGGTGCGTGCGCCAAATGCCTCTAAAGTCTTCAAGGTTCTTTTTAGTCTCGGATTTTTTGAGTATTGCTACGCCATTCTCGCTGATTTCCCAGACTACTATGTCTCCAACATTTATGCCTAGAGCCTCCCTAATCTCCTTAGGAATCGTAACTTGAAACTTTCTGGTGACTCTACTTCTCATATCTGCTCACACAATGAAGTACTACTAATTAGTACTACCGATAGTACTTTAAAAATATGTCATTTTAAGCTCCATCGCAAAGATGTTTATTGTTATTTATATCTGCCCACTAATATCCATTTTTATGTCGCTTTCAATGTGTAAAACTCACATATTTTGTTATAGACCAATTATTTGGAGTTCACTAAATCTTATTGCTGGTAATAATATTGTGCCTATCATCTTTTGCTCTCTGCCAATATCAACTATGTTGTTTATCGCTTTATAGATATTCCCTACTAATAATGCGTGTTTTATTGGTTCTTTTCGCTCTCCATTCTCGATGAGTACCGCATTTCTTATCTCTAGTCCAAAGTTCCCCGTTACGAAGTCTACGTATGGGGCGGCAAACTTCTTTATCAATACGCCACACTCGGTGCTACTTATTATATCATCGATATTCTTTTCCCCAGGAGGTCGCAATTAGTGAACTGTTGGGCTAATTCTTTGGTGTTCTATAGCATCTAGCTTTCCCACACGGGATCATTCTGGGAACAGCAAGAAGCATCAAAGGAAACAGAAGCAGAATCACCGCCAAAATAGGCTTCTTCTCATTTAAACCCCTATGCCCACTGGACAAGCCCCGATGCGTGCGTCCAGGGACGCACAATGTGCGTCCAACTCTCCCCAGACAAAACACCAAGCGCCGAGACCTAGACTTAGCAGAAATGACATATTGCCGAAAGAGTGCGTCCAAGGGACGCAGAATGTGCGTCCAGGTTCCCTCGGCTGAAACCTCGGACATCGAGCTCCTCGTCGAATAGAAGTTGGGTCTTTGTGCATTGAGTTTTTCTCAATTTTTTGTGTGCGTCCAGGGACGCATGCTGTGCGTCTAGTTTCTCTTGGACAAAACCCATGGCCATGTTGGCTATATTTGGTGACAGGAGGGTGTTCTTAGGGCTGTGGGTCTTGGACGAATGCTGTGCGTCCATGGACGCATACTTGCTTGTTGTCTGGATGCATGCTGGTTGTGCCGTTAGATGTTGTGTGTCATTTTGGGTGTTGCTGGGTAGTGTTATGAATGGTGTTGTCGAAAAAATCTGCTTTAAAATAATACTTTAGAACATTCTCTAGATGTTCTGGATTTTTTCTATTAGACCTTGAATATCTAAGCTGACTTCTTATTTATGTTGTATTTTCTGGTAGGCTATCACTATCCTTGGTGCCTTAATTCCAAGTTTTTCTCATGAATAAATTGGGTAGAGATGTTTAAAAGAAAATTTTCTGACTACTATTGTTCCTGCATTTTCCATGATGTGTTATGTCTATGTGGTAGACATGGATAGTGGCAAGGCTAATGATCCTAAGAAAACTTTTGAGGAGGCATTATGTTTTCTGAGGGAAGCTGGTTTTGACATAGAGTGTACTTATGAGGAGCTCATAGAGTTCTTATCGGCAACGACCTATGAGGATGAAAAAACAGCAGTTGATGAGATCCTCAATAATTTCTACCTGCTAATCCATGAAATCCTTGAGATGTGCGAACTAAAAAACTTGGGTACGATGCATCGGAAGATATTTTTCTTAGGGCATATCTCCATACATACGAAGCACACCTAAAGGCTTTAAGCTTAGAAATAAGACTAGCCATAATTAACAATGATACACATTGGTTGAAGAAAAGGTTACGAGACCTTATAAGCTATCTTGAGGACCCACATCTACTGCATATCTAAGAGATAATGTTAAAGCATTAATCAAACTAATCGAAAAATACCTATAATTAGCTTACGATGGGAACCTCCGATGACTAGGAACTATCATGCTCCTTGATATCTTTTATTAGCGATGCAATTCTGTGCAGAATAGGGAATTATATTGCTTTCTTTGCCGAGTTTTTCTGAGTATTTGACCGCAATACCATGAGCAACATCCCCACTACGCTCCTTTTTGGCTAGAATCCCCAATTCTTTTTGGTTATTTTCTGTATCTCTCTTAATTGCTGTGCTGCTAATAGTTTTATACCTTGTTTCTTGGCTAGGTTTGTCGTTTGGGCTTCGAAACCGAAGTAGCTTATAAGGATTTTATCAACAACTTTGAGACCTAAATTATCTTCTACGTATCTGGCATTTTTCAGTAATTGTTCTATTTTTTCTTCTTTCGCTGGGCCCCAGAAGTGACATTCCACTACTACTGCTTTGTCGCCGTGTATTAGTAGTGCGTCTATATCTACTTTGCCCTTACTATATTTGACCACCCTTGCTGGTCTTATTGTTACTTTTTGCCCAAGAAAATCTTCTATCTCAATTTTTGTTGTTATTTCTCTGAACATCTCTCTGATCATGGCCTCGAAGCTTAGACTGGAGATTATGAGCGATTTTATCGATAATCTGCCGAGTGATGGTATTTCTTGGAGCGCCAGCCACGCTTTGAAAACTGGATCATTTATTTCATAGTATACTTCCTTAGGACCTTTTCTGATCTTCCTAACTATATCACTAAGAAGAAGTCTCTTAAGGTATATGCTTATATCAAATGTGACGCGCTCGCTGATTTTTGAGAATCTGGATACACCTCGGGCTATGAGATGTAAAATATATCTTTCTGGTGGAGACAGTTTGTCGTAGAGAGCTTGAAAATATATGTTTAAGTCGCCGTTTGGATCAGATAGTAGGTGCTCTATAGCCTCTATCGGTTTTCTTCCGATGTTTATTTCTTCGCACATCTTCACTATGTAGAATGGTACCCCCCTAACAAGCTCGATAACTTCATTGCTGTACTCTCCACATAGTTTTTCTGCTAGTCTTCTAGCATCCTCCAAACTCATAGGCCCAAGATAAAACATTTTAAGCTGCCGGAATAGAGGAGCAAAATATCTTTTTGCTAATCTACGTACAAGACCTATTGCGGAGCTACAAAGTATTATCGACTCACCGCCTCTTCTCCTCCTTTTCTCTATCAGCGTCCTTATAAACATTGCGACTCTCCTTAATGAGGGAAAAACTCTTTTTCCAACGAATATCCTCATGAATGCTGCGAATTCATCGATAATTATTACTGTGCTATCCTTGGAGAAGAGTTCGCTCAGTATGATCCTTGGATCCGTTGCTTCAGACTTTATCATCGTGGCAACATCTTCGGGCGAAACAACCTCGTACCCATTAATGAATAGCGTCTCCTTACCCATGTCTTTTAGTCTCTTTCCAAGCTCTTCAAGAAGCATTGTTTTTCCGATACCTCTTAAACCATATACAATAACATCGATTCTATTCTGAACATATTCGATAAGAAGCCCAAGTTCTTTTTCTCTGTCGACGAATACAGTCATTTGATTCACCGAATACTAGTTACCCTAATGATCTTTACCCTAATAATCTTTCGCTTATTTTCTATAAAAATTTAATCAAACGGGTATGCAATCTCAAACAGATTTCCTAAGAATTCATTATGTAGTCTTTGTTAAAAGGTGTTACCATTTAGTTCTTTTTTGGTACCTTAAACTTTATAAATTAAAATTTATCATATTTTATTTCCCCCCGCTAAGGACATGGAGTTTAGTCTTCTTCTTAAAGAAGACTAAATTCTGTGTCCTTTTTCCTCTCTCTACGTTGATTTGGTGTCGGAAATATCGCGCATATCTATATGGATATGTGGTATCGCAATGCTAATAATCTTGGTGATTCCTACACAAGTTCTAGCTAATAATAATTCCATAAAAACGCAGACAATCGAGCAAGAGGATGTCGATAGACACAGGGTCCTCATACTATTTGATAGCTCTAACAGAATTATCGATGCTTCGTCTAGGCGATTAGCTTTCCTGCTGAGAAGCGTGTATCCATATGCCGACTACATTGGTGTCAATAATTACCGTGACCTCATAAGGCATGTGGCTGAGGACTATGAAGTCGTAGTCCTATATTTTAATTGTTCGAGCAAAAGTATCATCATCGGAGAGGACCAAGTAGATTGGTCCGAACTGGTAGACATCCTAAGAGGCATCAAGGGAAAGGAGTTTGTTCTTCTCATGGGAAACACATATACACTCGACTCACTGAACGCTGAGAATATGCATTATCCTGGCTCTGAGCTGAGTGTGCCCCTAAGCCTAGAGGTATTCGCTCTGTGGGAAATAGCATCAATACTTGAGAGGAGAGGCGTGGAGAATGATACTGTTGAGAGAATAAAGCTGATCGCCGCGAAGCACTATGTAGATAACCTAGACTACCTATTTGAGAGCAGAATAAAGCCTACCGTCGTCATAGGAAGCAAAGATGAGGAGTACAGACAAAGAAGACTCAAAGCTTTTCTTGAGCGTAACCCCGAGGCACTCAGAGTAAACACGGTTAAGAGATCATCAGAAGACACACCGGTGATAGCTATAAGGAGTATGTATGAGAACCCAGATGAGCTCCTAGATCTAATGGATTTCCCCTCATTATCTGGCCTATCAGGAAACGTTGGAGACTTCATAGATAAGATCCTAGAATTCCTATCCAGCGGCGGTGTTGATACTCTAGGAATACCAATAAACGTTGTTAACGATGCATTGGCAATATTCCGCAAGATATATGATTTCATCGGGGATCCATCAAAGCTTGGTAGCGGGTCTGATCTACTTGAATTCCTACAAGAAATAGGGAAAGATTTTCCCTATATCTCCAACTACTCCTCATATTTCGACATGTTCATCTATGGGTTCTACGCATTGAAAGGCAACGCATCAGCTATTCAGAACTTTATTGATTCGGCCGTTGACCTGCTACTTCCCGACAACAGCTCCATAGCATCGACTCTAGATAGCCTCAAAACCATAATAGACGACATACTATCGATAAAAGATGATGTTCTAAGCCTGTACGAGAAGATAACTAAGAACAAGATAAATGTATTTCTTAACTACATTATTCAATATATATCGAATTTCACCTTGGATGAGCTCTTAGAGTCGGTGGAGACTCAGTACAACGAAACCATAAGGAGAGCCATAAAGTTCTTGTCATCCATAATAATAGACCAGTTCACAATACCAAACACAACGTACATAATCAACAAGCTCCTAGAAATACCCGAGATTATCGACATATTCGACTCTACACCAGATGTCAGCGACACTATAAGGAAAATTGCCAAGTTAGCACAGGTAGTTATGTGCTTCGCAAACAAGGAGGATGTAAGCATAGAAGGAAAAATCAAAGAGGCGATACTAGAATTCATCCCACAGGATGCTATAAGTGATGTTGAGTCGATGTTAAACGACATTATGGATCTTATGGATACAGCAATAAAAGAGGCCGAGACGGACGCCGAGAAACTAAAAGGTGACCTAATGAACATACTTGATACCTACATAACCTCAACAGACCCAGAAATCGTCGATGCTAAGAACATCATTAGGGACGCGCTTATTCTTCTCCCTGCATCTATAATACCCGAGTTTGATCTGTCAAATATAGAAAGCTTCGCTAGTATCCTGAGGAGTGTTCTGGCTGAGTATCTAGACTCTGCGAGCGACGACTTTAGAAGGACATATCAGTTATTGAACGCCACAATACTACCACTAGCACTAATGAATGCGCCCTCACTAATTCAAAAACTGTTTTTCGGTCAGGTTAATCCGCTTCTAAACAAGAAAGGCTTGGCATTAAAGTTCCTCTATGAAGCAATAAGGATGATCATAGAGGAGGTAGACCCAACAATAAACATAGATATGTATCTACAAGCTATAAAAAACGCGACAAGCATAGTGATGGGTCTATCGGACCTTATATCGCAGATAAAGGATAGACCTCTTGATGGGATAACAACAGCATTTATGATGATTTCTGGAATATCACAGTTCAGTCTGTTCGAGGAGCTAAACATAACGCAGCTATTCACATTCATGGGCGCACTCTTACCCGATCTCATGGGGATGAACAAATCTTTCTCACTCTCAGAAGCAAAGAGTATGATCCTCAATGCCCTAGGTGAGTTGGCCTCAAACTCTACAATAAAAGACACTATGATCGCAATCATGGACTTCCTCTTTGAAATAAGGGAGGTTATGAGAAACGGTATCAAGTGGCTAACAACGAAGATAATCGATTGGGCTACGAACTATGCTGTCGACTTTCTTGAGGACCTCCTCGGAGACTTGGAGCAAACATTGAAGCAGTTCTCGCTTCTGAATATCTCGGGGTCAATGAACTTTGGGATCGGCGGAATAGACCAACTAGCCTTTGAATACGAAATACTGGTCGATGCTGGTGTGCAGATAGAGACAAAGAAGATACTGAACACAATTAAGGATGTCCTGCTCAAGGGAGAGGAACTAGAATTCGACGACATAGAAGGCGGATTCAAGCAACTCCTAGAGTTCATAAATATTGTCCCAACACTACAAGCTAAGATGAAGCTAAAAGCCATGTTCAGAGAAGAAAGCGACATTCTATCATTCATAATGGAAAACCTAGGAGTCGACGTATCCATAGAGGGAGAAGCGAGATTCAAACTGAAACTATTTGCATTCAAAGAGGGAAGCTTTGATACAAACGAACTCATGGATCTCGAAGAATGGTACCTATCATTCTCACTGGAAATCTCAAGAACATTTACAATCTTCGATCTCCTCGGAATGCCCGAAGTATCGAGCGTAGCTAAGTACCTCGGACTAGACGCAATAACAATAACACTCAGCTTAGGGCTGAAAATAGAGATAAACCTAGGATCTGAATCCTCGGGAGGAGTGGAGAACTCCATACTTATGGTGGAACTAACTATCGCTGGTACTCTCCACATAGGAGTCGATATCGAGATAGCGGAGGTATCTCTGGATGCATCACTATCAGTAACATTTACATTCAAGGCAACACCGGCCCAAGAATCGAACCCCCTAACGTTTGGGATTAGGGCGGAGTACTCGTTAAAGATCCACGCGGAGTTTCTGTTTGTAGGAAAAACGTGGAAGTGGAGCGGTACGCTACTCGAATACACATTCCCAGAGGGAAATGAAAAGCCCACCGATTACATGGGTGGATTTGACGCTGATAATGACGGTCTACCCGACACATATGAGACAGCCACCTTTGGATATGCACCCAATAGGAGCGATACGGATGGCGACGGAATAACGGATGCTGACGAAATAAATGTGTACCGCACAGACCCCTTGGACTCCGACACAGATGGCGACGGTCTATCAGATGGAGACGAAGTATTCACCTACCATACAAACCCACTAAGCTGGGATACGGATGGTGATAGGCTAAAGGATTATGTGGAAGCTATGATATATGGAACTAACCCCAAAGAGGTTGATACTGACGGGGACGGGTTAGATGACTACTTCGAAGTAAACCATATATGGGACATAGAATCAGTAACAATAAGCATAACCGGAGTGAGAATAGGGAATACTACATATTACGATAGGACAGATCCTCTAAACCCCGATACCGATGGTGATGGTCTTCTTGACGGTCAAGAGGGACCACTAGGAGGCTATTATGCCGATGCTGCATACTCCTTTGATCCAGACCCAACCACCGATCCCAACCCAATAATCTTCAACTATGGATACACGCATCCACTAGATAACGATACAGATGATGATTCATACAAGCAGTTACCAAACGGAAAAATCCTCGAACCAAGGGAGTTCCTAAGATCAATGACCGACAAGGAGGAGATAGAAGGAATAACCGTAGTTTTCATCGACCCAGAGGAGGGCCCAGTACAGAGAACCTTCAGAACGAACCCCATATGTCCAGACACAGACATGGATACGGGATCATCAGCTGTCCTGCTTAGCGATGGATATGAGTTAGCACTTAATCCTCCATCAGACCCCTTGGATGGCGACTCTGATGATGATGGGCTTATAGATGGTGACGAAGGAACAACATCACCAATATCAAATAAGACGGATAGGCTTGATCCAGACACAGATGATGATGGGCTAGGAGATCTACAAGAAATAGTATTGGGTCTCGACCCTACCCGGCCAGACACCGATGGGGATCTTGTCTCCGATGGAGATGAGTTCTTGGTTTTCGGCACAGATCCTACATCTAGGGATAGCGATAATGATCTCCTAAGCGATGGTGAGGAGCTATACTACTGGCATTCTAATCCTATGATGAAGGATAGTGATGCCGATGGGATAAACGATGGTTTTGAGGTACTATGGTACTTCACAAACCCCATGGATGAGGACACAGACAATGATAATCTTACGGATCTCGAAGAGATATTTATTTATGGCACGATACCTCAAGATGCGGACAGCGACGGAGACAACATTGTTGATGGAGAAGAGATATTTATCTACAAGACGAATCCACTGGCCTGGGATAGCGATAATGACTCCATAACATACCCTAACGAGTATGGTGAGTATACATGGCCCATGAGCGACTACGACGAGATATTTATATATGGCACGGACCCCCTATCATCGGACACAGATAAAGACGGAATCTCAGATTCCTTCGAAGCATATATCGCTCAAGGCAACATACCGAACTTTACAAATATCCCGATAGATCCAACAGAAAATGATACTGATGGTGATGGTCTGCTGGATGGCTTTGAGCTGAGCTTAGTGAATGTGTCCAGCATAATTTATCCATATGTAGCATACTACATAGTGTATCCCATGAATTCCTCTCCCGTATTAGTAGATACGGACAATGACAACCTAAGCGATTATGACGAAGTAATGATCTACTCATCAAACGCGAACCTAACGGATTCCGATAGGGACAATCTAACCGACTACTCGGAAGTAGCCGAATATGGCACAAACCCAGCATTCTGGGATACTGATCACGATGGGCTATCGGATTACTACGAGATAATGCAGGCTAACAATACAACAAAGGCGATAAGTCTAAGTGCTACGGACCCCGATGTAGATGACGATCTCTTACCAGATGGATACGAAATTGAGTTCTTGGGAACCGATCCGCTTAACCCCGATGAAAACAACAATGGTATTATTGATGGACTAGAGTTTGACAGCGACCTAGACATGCTAGCTGATGGACTCGAATTCTATGTTTATAACACCAGCATGATTGGGGGTGGCCCCCTAGATCCCGACTCTGACAACGATGGATTGAGCGATGGTGCAGAAGTATACTATTATCACACAAACGTCACAAATCCTGATACTGATGGCGACGGAATACCCGATGGTGCAGAAGTAGCTGTTGGCACAGATCCCCTAACATATACCTCATGGGAAGAATATCAGGCGGCCGTGAATCAACTTCTAGGCAACAGACTTATAAAAATTCTTACTCCCCGGGGAAGCATCATAGATAGATATGTTAATGTCCGAGTACTAAATGGAACAACATTCACTTCGATGTGGTTCATGTATATTAAGGATGGAGAAGCATCGGATAACTACACCCTCACGTATGACCCAGAGACCCTTCAGTGGGTATACTCGAAGACAAATTGGACTGAAGGTAACTACACAATAGTTGTGTATGGCTTAGAGCCCAATGGGAGGATTCTAAGTACGAGTGATACCTTCCAATATACAACCATAGAGACGCCGCCAACGGAGGAGCCTCCCAAACCAAATATACTGCTATGGATACTCATAGGTATCGTCATTGGTATCTGTGCCGAAGCCGCGGCAATATTTTTGATCAGGAGATATGGAGGCTTGATAAGCAAAAAGTTTTCCTCCACAACCCAGAGAATGGAGGAGGAAGCAGCGATGGAGGAGACATCAGCTTCAGGAGGTGATGAAAAATGAGGAGGATACTCGCAGTAGCACTGCTCTCAATCCTAATTTTGTCGGGTCTAAGCCAAGTATATAGCATGAGCATCAGAGATAGAGAATCGGAGCACTATGTACAGCCAGAAACACAAACAGAGCTAGGAAACGCCTTGGATACGAAGGTGATAAACTATACATCGTCAGGCAATTACTATCCGAGTAACTGGTCCTTCATAGAGTATCTGAGGGATAACCCAAACGAATACTCTAAGATCTGGGAACCATGGATAACAAAAGCAGCAATACACGCGATAGCCACCAATAAGAATGGGAGCCTTATAGCCCTCGGAGGAGGATATCTCTACGACAATGAGATCCATATCTTCGCGTGGAACTACGAGGAGGAAACATACGATAAGGTCTGGGATTCTGGCGATGGGATAATCCAAGGGGATGTGATAGCTTTGGATATAGGTGACACAGATAATAATAGGCTAACGGAGATCGTTGCTGGAAGTAGCGATGGCCACATATATGTCTTCGAGCAGAGGCACGTCTATGACCCCATAACAAACACGGAGAACATGTACGATCTGGTTTGGAAGAGCCCATACTTTGGGCCCATATGGACGGTAACGATTTTTGACGCGGATCTCGACTATATCCCGGACATAATTGCTGGTTCATTAGATGGGACATTGCTTTTCCTAGAATACACGTCGCATTCGGGATATCCGTTTAGCGATGAGCACTGGATAGAGTATGAGATAAAGTGGATGTATAAGTTCGATTCCGCTATATACTCGCTAGTTGCTGGCGATATAAACAACAACGGGCTACCAGAAGTAGTTGTCGGTTTGAGAAGCGGAAAAATAGTAGTTATAGAAAACAATGGTACTGTTATTCCAACGAACACAACACCTATAGCTCTGCCGAATGATAATGAATATAGGATAAACTGGGAGTATGACTACGGCACATACTTCCCAATTTTGGATATGGCGGTGGGAGATCCAGACGGTGACCGCGCAGATGAGGTATCGATCATTGAGTGGGGCAAAGAAGCATACATACTCGAATATGAATCGGACTACTACCTAAGGAAGCTCTACTATCCACCGAGATCATTCGAGATGGAGGATTTCCCCATCGACTATTGGGCGGATTGGAGTATAGATGCGCAGAATGTATATTTCTATAATGGGACACACAACCTGACCGAGCCCATAAAGAACTATATTGAGAACAC
>Ga0190312_1000537_pt1 | contig 11737 bp, 12 predicted proteins | sample 487007910_MG_FD_165046 | JGI IMG/M metagenome (GOLD analysis project Ga0190312, IMG submission 165046) | Hydrothermal vent sediment bacterial communities from Southern Trench, Guaymas Basin, Mexico - 4870-07-9-10_MG | ecosystem: Environmental > Aquatic > Marine > Hydrothermal vents > Sediment ... | reverse complement strand
GGCTCTAAGCGTAGCTCTCTAAACAATCTTACGTCAACTTGATCACCATATGAACATAGCATCATAGCTCCAGTACCAAAGTTAACATCAACCTCCCTATGCGGTATTATCCTCACCTTGCGCTCATATATGGGAACAATAACGTTTTTGTTATGGAGGTCACGGTACCTATCATCATCTGGATGCACAAGTATAGCCCTACAAGCAGCAAGCAACTCTGGCCGCGTAGTAGCAACAACTATGTGTCCCCCATCCTCCAACGGAAAACGAATATATACAAAATCCGTATCCTCCTCAGAATACTCCACCTCAGCATCAGCTATCGTCGTCCTGCATCTTGGACACCAATTATTAGGCCTATAATCCTCATAGATAAGCCCCTCCTTGAATATCCTTATGAAGGTTGCCTGCGTCAAAGCGCGATATTCCGGCGAATCAGTCCTATACACCTCCTTAGGATCCAAAGAATTATTGCTAAAACCAAGTCTACGACATAGATTCAGAATATCTTTCTCATACTCATCCAGAAGCTCCTTACAGAGCTCAATAAACTTCTCCCTCGGATACTCAAACATCCGTATATTATACTTCTTCTCCACCTGCACCTCAATAGGTAAACCATTGCGATCAATGCCCATAGGAAAAAGAACCTCATACCCCTTCATACGCATATAACGCGCAATTGAATCAATTGCAGAATAATGATATGCGAAACCTATATGAGGCTTACCGCTCGCATAGGGTGGTGGTGTATCTATTGAGAAGACAGGTTTTGGGGAGTCTATGTTGAATCTATATATGCCTTCTTTTTCCCATTGTTCTATTAATTCGAGTTCTTTTTTTATGTCCCATCGCTTCTCCTTCAGCTTTGGTTTAAACCCCAAGTTGGATCACCAGTAATTCTTCGGAAAAATAAATTTGGAGGGGTATTCAATAACTCTTGGAGGAGCTTAGCATTCATTCGGTAAATCATACCAAGTAATTCCTATTTCCACTTAAAACTATAATAAAAATCTCCTGCTCACTAGGGTTCACCTTTCTCGCCATAGGAACTTGGATCTGTTCAAAGAAGAAGTTTATTGGGTGAATTATCGACGTTGAGGTGCAGATTAGTGAAATAAAAACTGATATGAGGTCTACCGTCGCTAATGATTTACTAAAGGGAGACTTATTAAGACTATTTTTCTAAGTGGTCATCTAGATCTATTGCGTTTGGTTGTTTGGGGGGTATAATGCAGCTAGTAATTAAGCTTGGAGGATCAATCCTCTTCGGTAGCAATGGAGAGCTAGATCTTAGCCTTATTGATAAATGGCTTGATATCCTAGTAGACCTAACACAGTATGCCAAAGTAATAGTTGTTGTCGGTGGAGGATATCCTGCCCGAAGATACATTACGTGGGGTAGGCGGCTGGGCCTAAGCGAATTTGAGTGCGACGAGTTGGGTATTCATGTATCGCGTCTAAACGCATACCTACTACTCGCAGCACTAAGGCAACAAACAAAGAACACAACTATCCGCATATATGGGTCGATCCCAACAACACCAGGGGAAATATATGAAGCACGAGATAACTATGACATCATCTTCGTTGGAGGGTTTATCCCTGGGCAATCAACAATAGGAGTAGCCGCAGAAGTAGCCGAAGCATCACAGGCAGATTTTCTGGTAGTAGCTACGGATGTGGATGGGATCTACGATCGAGATCCAAAAAGATTTTCAGACGCCCAAAAGCTCGATGAAGTGGCGATAGACAATCTAATATCCGCATTCTCAAAACGGGAAGAGCACGCTGGGACATACTCCCTATTCGACATCCAAGCACTAAAACTCATCAAGCGCTCAAGAATACCCACAATAGTATTCAACGGAAGAAATATACACACCGCGAAAAAGCTTTTCCGCGCAATGATAAGAGGCGACCTACAGCAAATTAGGAAACTCGCAACAATCATAACCCACAGAAACCAAAACAAAAAATGAGAGAAAAGAATCACAGAGAAATTATAGTTCCTCCTCAATCTTCCACGCTATCCTCCTAAGCTTAGCCTCACTCGTCTTAATGTCATACAGTTCCTTCTCGTACTTCTTCAAAGCCGAACGAATAGCATACCTAATAAACTCAGAACGCGATATGAAGATCCCCTTCATACAAAGCTGATCTATGAGTTCGAGCATCCAATCCGGAAGTCTAATGCTTATAACTTTCATCCTACACACCAAGAATAGTAGGATTCTCGTAATATAGTAGTAAAACACATGTACTTTTTAAATTCCATGCTATCGGTATTACATGTAGAGATAGCCACAGACATATACGGCGTATATAGGACATCGACTCAGCAAGACCAATCGAAGCTCCAGAGATCGGAATGATAAGGACAGCGGAAAGAAAACCAATATAGGGATAAAAATAATTAGACTACTTCTTCATCCGCTGCAAAAACTTCTTCCGATAATAAGCCAACAACGTAACAACAAGCTTATGAAATGCCTCCCTAATGTTATAATTCGTTAAAGCAGAAGTCTCCACATAAGGAACTTCAACACCAAGAACCCTAGACAACCTCTCAGCATAAGCTTTCCCCAGAGAAGGAGGCAAACACTCCCTTTGACCCCTCAAATCCGCCTTATTACCAACAAGAATCAAGGGCCAAACACCACCAGCATTCTTCCAAAACTCATGAATCCAATTCGGAAGCGCATAGAAGGTCTCCTTCCTACTAAGATCAAACACGGCAATAGCAGCTCTGGCACCACGATAATACAACGGCCTAACCTGACTAAACTGAGGCTGCCCCGCAAGATCCCAAATCAAAAACTCAGTTTGAACCTTTCCAAGCACAGGGTCTTCGAAAACATCCCTTTTGACGTAGAAGTCGGCTCCGACCGTTGCTTTGTATCCTCGTGTGAAGGTTTGCCCCAAGTAGGCACGCGCAATTGATGTTTTTCCGACGGCGCCTTCTCCGATTAATACTAGTTTAATCCTGATTAGTTGCGTACTCATAGACCGCACCACGTAATATTTACATGAAACAACCTATATTTTAACTCTTTAAAAGTTTGGGTAGTTATGCACAGGGTTATTATGATCTCTACGAACTTTGGTAAAAAAGGCTTATATTAGGATACTGCTTGATCTTGAGTCTCCCCAATTAATCGATTATGACCACTTCGTACCCTCCTAACAGGATTTGGCCGGGTGGTGCTCTTCGGAAGAGGGCTCTTACTGCATGTTTTCCATGTCTGCGATATATTTTGCCTCTGAATACTTTTCCTCGCCAGCGTATTTCTACGGTTTTTCCTATGAGCATATCTGGCTTCATGTTTTCTGGTAGTTCGAAGCGAAGTATAATTTGCCGCCAGCGTGGGTTTCGGCCTTTTGATCCTATTCTGTAGTTGACTATCACGCCTTTGAGTCCCTTGGTTTGTATTTTCTCCATGTTTTATCCCTCCTTCTCTTCGATTAGGATGGCGTTTATTACCCCATCTTGTCCAGGTCTTGATGTTACCATTGCGGGGCCTAGCTCTGTTTCGATTATCGCTCCCTTGGTGATTATATTCCGTCTCTTAAATTCGCGGTTAGCTTTGTTTTCTAGGACTCGGAATATTCTCACTTTTTTGTACTCATTTTTTGATTTGATCAGTACGTTTGCGTATGCGGCTTGGTATAATCTTATTTTTATCCCTCCGCCTTTTGTCCTTATAATTTTTCTCCTGTCTTTGCTACCTACTTCGGTATTTGTTGGCGGGCGTCCGATATGACATTTCTTCTTGTGCTTGCGGAATGGTTTCTTTTTTCCTCCAGATGGTTTTCTTTTTATAGGTTTATGGTAGACGCTCATAGCCTAACCCCTATTTCTTACCTACCTTTATTTTCTTAAATCTTAGCTGTTTTGATCTGCAGCGTCTGCATTGTTTTGCTGAGATGGGGTTTCTAGCATTGCAACGCATGCATACCTTATATCCTAGGACTCTTTTTAATACCACTTCTGTTGCTATGGGGTCCTGTAATCTTATTTTTGAGCTCAAGATATTCACCTCTGTGTTGACCCTGTAATTCTCTGCCCAGATTAGTAGTTAGTCGAAAGAGAACATATGCTTTATGCTGCTATATAAAATAGAGGTAATTCTGGCTTCTGCTTCTAGTCTTTGTAACTCTCGGCGAGGAGCCGGACTATATCTGTTTCTGTTACTATTCCTATCAGTTTGGATTCTATTCTGTCATTTTCTAATATTGGTGTCCCCTTCGCCCTTTTGTGTACTAGGAGTTCCGCTACTTCGTATACGTCCTTATCCTTAGACGCAAAGTGTGGTGGCGCCATAAGACCCTCCACGGTGGTGTTTTCGATGAATGTTCTTGTGTGTTTTATGTCTCCTTTGAGGTATGCCCATGCAATCTCTAATGCGAGTATTCTAGCGTCTAAATATCCCACCAAGGCTCCTTCCTCTACCACCGGAAGTGTCGATATTCCCTTCTCCCGGAGGATCCACTCTGCGTGCTTTACTGTCGTTCCTGGATTTACGCATACTGGGTTCTTGGTCATTATGCTGGAAATAAGCGTCCTAGTATCATAGAGGGATCTTATCTGCTTGAGTAAATCCCGTTTTGTTATTATTCCTACAGACTCCACATCCTCTAGATCCTCAGCGATTATCACTGAGCTTATTCCCCTTACTATCATCAGCCTTGCAACCTCATACACTGGGGTTTCAGTGCTGACATATATGGGATTCTCAGTCATAACCGCTGAGACATATAGTTTGCTGGCCCTCTGTGAGCCCCATCGAAGTCTGTCTAGGATTGTCCTCAATATATCCTTGACAGATACTATTCCGACGACACGCCCCTCGTCAGTCACAACAAGATGGGTATCCTTTTTTCTGTCTAGAAGCTCAACAGCTTTTGCTATGTTTTCGTCTCTATCAACTAGAAGAGGTTTTCGCATGACATCTTTACTTAGCACCTATATCACCATGCGCTCATCATCCTAAATAGCCAGCATAGAAGTTTACATGTTTATAATGAGTGCCCAAAAGGCCAGTATGCAAGCAAAGTAACCCAATGTTCCATTTAGGAGAAGTAAGGCAACAAGTTTCTCCTGAACATTGAAAACACACTTGAATAGTAGAGTCACACCCACAAGCACACCGAAGAAAATCACTATGAATAGTAGTACTTCGAGAATTCCCATGGGTCTAACATTTAGGAGGCCTAGCGATAAACCTATTATCACCCCTAGGACTACCTTGAGAGAGTAAAGTACCATTTTAGGGGATCTCCCAAATAACAACCTCTCCACACTGCTAGGCAAGTCAAACACCTCAGAATAGATAATGACTAAAGAAATCCTGCCAATATATGACCAACTATTCACTTTTAATATTCGCTATTAGACCCTTCACACCGCTTAGATTAACTAAAGTAGATGAAATACAGCACTTAACCGCTAGAGTATCATACTACTTTCGAGAAAACACAGACTAAAAGGGAGCCGGGCGGGATTCGAACCCGCGACCCCGGGATCCACAGTCCCGTGCGCTTCCACTGCGCTACCGGCTCCACACAATTCTTCCTCTGAGAAATTGTTGTTTCGCCACCAAGTATTTTTAGATGATATACTAATGATTATTTTAAAAGTTTTTGTATTCCTATCGCTTTTTAGCTTTCATGTTACTTCAATGCATTATTTGCATTAGCTTTGAGTTTCCTCGCTTTGCGTTGCTGAATGTATTATTTTGTGACGGTTAGTTGGGTTATTCAACACATTCTATTTCAGATGGTCCAGGGATAAGTTCAGCTATTTTTTCTATTCTAACTAACTTTGCTGCTAAGTGTTTATCGCAGCCTGGCAGTTTGCAGATTAGCTTGTTTATGAAGTATAGGCGTATCATCTTTGCTATCTGACTCTTATCCATTTTTCCTGGATGTAGGATGCAGTAGTAATCCGCAAGAGTGTCTATCGCGGAGGGAGGAGCAGCCACTATCTGGCTGGAAACAAAATTATTGTTAATCGTTATCTTCATTCCTATCGCGAGCTTGAGTCCGATGTTTTTTAGTAGCTCTTTTTTGTAAACTATGAAAGCACCTTTTTTGAGGTAGGTTCCAGATGGCGGTGAAAAGCTTATGTTTTTCTTATCGGTGTAGAAAACATCAACTGCTGTTATGCCCTCTCTCCAAGCCTTAGAATAGGACGCTGCATACATGGCTGCTTCCTCTAGGTCTTCTTTTTCCGCAATTTTTTTCCCGTGCTTGACTATTACTACCGCCCCGCCAGGGATTTCAGCGTGCAACACCAAGTCACTATCTTCCAGGTATTTTCTTAGAAGCGTATCGTTTGTTTGAGCATCCTTCCCAGCGACTACTAGTAAATTGTTTTTTGATGTTCTGAACCAACGAAAGCCGTAGTACCACTCATACCTAGGTTCTACTATTATGTACTTTGGTTTCGCTTCCTCCTCTTCTAATATGCGGTCGATTTTCTCTAATTCTCTTAAGGATTCCTCTAATGCTTGTTTGGCACCTGAAAGTTTCTCTTCGAGTTTCTTTATCCTCTCATAAATTCTGCTGGCGATCTCATTTACGTTCTCCCTATAATTTGCTGAAAATGAAACCTTATCTATCTGAAAGCTTATTGTTCCGTCGTCCTGAACACTTTTTATTATCAGTGCTTCTTTTATTCCTCTTCCCTTAGCCAATTCTATCTTCTCTCTTATCTCATCCCAATCCAAACCATCTACGTCTTTGGCTTTTCTTATAGCTCTCAGGGCAGAATCAATTTGTAGATAATTATCGTAGATAAGCTCTACAACCTTCTTAAGTTTCTCTATCTTTGCTTCTAGATCTGATATCGATGCTTTTTGGCGCTCTATTATTTTGAGGAGCTCCTTTCTCTTACTGTCTATGGGTCCTATCATCTGCTCTTCGATGCTTTTCATGATGCTATGGCTGAAATAAAAATCTATGGCCTCATCGAAGGAATTAAATTCTAATTTATCGCAGTTTGATGCTAAACTGAGTGGTATTGGAGAAAATAGAATAGGTTTGTTCTCTCTTAGGTAGACTACCCCCATTTTCGAATCAAATATTTCTGAGATTAGTTTCCTAACTGCTTTGCGAATCCTAATAGCTAAGTCTGTGTCGACCTCGGATTGTTCGCAAGGAAGATTTTCCCTCTTGCAGATTTCTAGGGAGTATTTAGGTCCAAGACCAAGTCTCATTAGACCATGATAAAGAGAACGAGCTTTTCTCAGCATCTCCTCAAATTCATCATCGGAGAGTTTTAGAGGATCACGAGGCGGATTAGGTGGGTACTCATACTTAACACCTACTTTTATTTCCCTATCCTTCATCTTCTGGTATCGTGAGGCTGCCAGTATTACTCCATCCTTAACCACAACAAGAGCACCTCTGGGAATAATCTCACAAATAAGCTCCAAGCCATCATCAAACCGTATGCTTATGATCCTATCAAAATAGTGCTGCTCCAAAGAAGCAATCCTCCTGTTCCTAAGATACTTGCGAAGAATTCTTACTGTTGGAGTGTTACTCCACTCGAAAACTTTGTCTGACAAATTAAACCGATACTCCGGATGCAGAACAAGAAATCTCCTATCCGAGATTCCTCTAAGCTTTAAATAAAATGTGTTTCCCAACTGATAAACATTTGCAACGTAAGCACCCACAAGGATTTTTCTGTAATCATTCACTAGCTTTGCAATCTCAACAGAAGATAGCCTCACATCCACATAGTTCCACTCCATGAATAAGCACCACCATTACGAATATTACGTAGTTACCACAAAATCAGCGTACCGCTACTAATTATATCGGAAGAATCAGAGAATAAAGGAACATCAAATTTGTGGTGCCGGGGGCGGGACTCGAACCCGCGAGGCGAAAACGCCACGTGCTTTCAGGCGGATCTCCAGGCACGCCACGTTCCAACTCGTGAACCCCGGCACGCGAACGAAAAAGACTGTCGTCGGCCCTACCAATTACTAGTATACCTAAATAAGGAGGGTATTAATTTTTGCCTTTTTTTAAAGGTTCCTAAAGGGGTAGCTCTTATCTCACCATTGAGAGAATTATTTGCGCCGAGCTGCCGCATATATTTTTATGACATCCCTATGTCTTAGCTTATAATCTGCCGATAATTTTGTTTTTGTTCTCACATCAAGCGCATATATGAAGTTCTTAGCGAGATCACTATGAATTTTCCCGGCGAACTCCTTTGCTGTCGTTCCTTGTGGAACAAGAAAGACATCCGGTAGCACATTTCCTTTCTTATCGGTTAGTTTGTTTTCATCTTCAACTGGGTATACTGCTATCATTTTTTTAACGTCAAAAACCGCATGATTTATAGCCTTCTGAACCCCCGTTGATCCCCATTTATCTAGGAGCTCCTGGATTTTTTCTAATAGCTTCTTTTCCTTATCCGTAATCTTATTCGAATCAATTACTTCGAATGTGGAGCTCCCCCTTATGTATTTGATGACCCCTTTCTCCACGAACTTAATGAGTATGAACTCTGCTAGGGCTGAGGCGGGTATAGCATTTATGCCTAGTTTAAGCATCCTCTTGTAGTTGTCCTCCGCAACGGGTATATCCATCTTATTGGCCACTACCACTATTGGTTTAGAGACACGCCTAAGAATTCCAGCAAACATTAAAATGTCCTCATCAGACCAAGAAGAGGGATGCTCTGGATCCAATTTTGATTCCTCAATAGCTATCCTTATTTTATCCTCACTGATATTCAAACCCGAAAGTATGACGGCAAGACTCAAAGCTAAATCTTTTTTCTCCACTTCGACTCGCCGTGCGAATTTAGTCCAGTTTCTTTTTAGAATCTGCCAGAACCACCTCTGCAACTCATGCTCCAAAAATCTGATATCCTCTATGGGATCCCACATCCCTGGCTTTCCAAGATCTTTCCCTTCAGCATCATACCTCCCAGAGGCATCCACAATATGCAATAGTACATCTGCTTGGCGAAGATCATCCAAAAACTTATTTCCGAGCCCCCGCCCTTGCCAAGCTCCAGGGACCAAACCCGCCACATCCCACAGCTCTACAGGTATAAATCTGATGCCGTCAATACAAACAGAATTCTTAGGATTGTCTTTGACCCCAAATTCTCTACACACACATTCGATTGAGACATAGGCGATGCCCACATTTGGGTCTATCGTAGTAAATGGATAATCTGCTATCTTCACATCTTTTCCTGTCGCTGCTGCAAAGAATGTAGATTTCCCACTGTTGGGTTTCCCAAGAAGACCAATACGCAACATGGATTCCCACCTAGTAATATTTTCTCCTATGTAGTTTGCGGAGCTTTGTGAAGCGCGATTGTAGAAAATCCCCCGTTAAAACTAACTGTGAATTTCTCGTTTTAATTAGAAATGTGGATCCCTTTTTCGGTACTACCTTTATCTGTCCTCGTGACTCAATAAAAAATGTGTTCCGAGTTTCAAAAAGAATGCGACCTGAAATTCCTTCTAGGGCTTTGTTTCTTGAAAATAAAACCTTTAGTTGTCCCCCTATGAAGGAGCGAAAGCTTATCTTTGGATACTTCTTTACTATTAGATTTCACCAAGTTCTCTCATAACAGTAAGTATTCGGGCTATGTCCTTCTTTACGTTTCTAATTTCGGATGTGTTTGCCAATCCGCCTCTTTTCAGCCGTGTTCTGAGAGTTATTAACTTAATTTTGAGTGTTCTCAGTTGTTTGAGTCTTTCCTCCTTAGTCATCTTCCTTATTTCTTTAGCTTTCACTCCCCTCACCTTTCTCTATTGTTTCCTCGCTGAACTTTGTAAGGATCTCATTGTATTCTTTGTTTATAATATCCTCGACTTCTTGCACGGCGTCCTTGCTTATCTCTGGGTGTGCTATCTCAACATTATCCACTAAATAACTAAGTGCTTCTGGCAATACGATTCGGACTTGAACCCCTACGGTTCCCGTTCTCAATTGAAAACGAGCGTACCCTCTAGACACGAATTTCTCTGCGACATCCCCAGTATACAATATTTTGCCCGAAGCAAATCGAAGCTTCTGAGATCTCTTCCTACGTAGCCTACCTCTCACCCTAATCTCAATACCAAGAGCTCCTTTTTCAAGAGCCTGCTGAATGTAGAAATAAGCCACCCTTCTTGGGTTAGCACCTCGCTCTATCGCCCTAGCAATAGATTCCGCGACTAGCTGAGCATTAAGCTCTGGGGGCGTTTTGACAGAAACTATTTCGAGTCTAGCAATCTCTATGCCAAAAGCCTCCTTAATATCCTCTATAAGCTTCCTTCTCCTTGACCCCCGGCGGCCAATAAGGATTCTAGGATTCCTACACTCAATAATGATCTTGTAGCCGAGAGGTGCCACTTGAATGTCCGCACTAACGAAACCAGCCAGGGGGGCTTCCTCCGAAAGCTTCTTCTTAAGCCACTCATTCAACAGAAATTTTAGCATTAACTGCTTAAGTACCCTCGCCTTTGTCGATGTTCCCTTAATTTTGATCTTATCAGCAACCGACATCTCACTATCAACTCAACGAATCCTAGTTCTCAATACACACATACTAATCTCTCAGAGTATATCGCAATTTAAAGCCTTTCTAAAAGCTACATCGCAATAATCATCCCGAATCAAGCACTGGCACTTTCCCTAAAACTCGGGAACTCCAATAGAATATCACAACTTTAAAAAGTGATAAAATAATACTAAAAGAATCAATCAGAGACCTTTACATGGTGTAACAGGTGCCGGGGTAGCTCAGTGGTAGAGCGTCCGGCTGTTAACTTAGAAGCCACAGAAACCGGGAGGTCGGCGGTTCGAGTCCGCCCCCCGGCGCCAATAATTCTTATTTTGATGTGAGTTCTATAGCCAGCCTACATGTCTTCTAATAGGTGTAGAGGTTCGTATGGAGTACCTTCAATACCTCTAAAAAGTGGGGAAATATCCTTCGAAACAAAAATTTCAATGGAGCACAACCGATGAACAATCATCGGGATTTCCCTAGTGATACCGTTTCACATTTGCTGATAGTTTTGTCGTAAATAGATTTGTTTAAATAATCAGAAAACACGAAAACAATCTTCGTGGATATATATAATAGCTTTGGTCACCGAGGGTGATGTCTATGGCAGCTGCACCAACGGCTGGTGCTATTCCAGTGTTGATTCTTAAGGAGGATACTACTCGCGAGAGAGGGCGCCAAGTATTGCATAACAATGTCGCAGCGGCTGTTGCTTTGGCGGATATTGTCAAAACAACTTTGGGGCCTAGAGGTATGAATAAGTTGCTTGTAGATTCCCTAGGCGACATCATCATTACAAATGATGGAGCGACTATACTTGATGAGTTAGATGTTGCTCATCCTGCAGCTAAGCTCATTGTCCAGGCATCGAAATCGCAGGATTATACTGCGGGTGACGGAACAACCAGCGTTGTTGTTCTAATAGGAGAATTCCTCAACAGAGCTGACAAGCTTGTCGATAAGGGTATTCACCCAATAATAATAACGAATGCACTCAAGAAGATTCGTAAGAAACTCCTAGAGTTCCTAGATGAGCTTGCTTGGGAAGTCGATATAGAGAAGGATAAGGATATTTTAATTAACGCTGCTGTAAGCGCACTCAACTCTAAGCTTCCAGAAGAGGATAGAAGATTCTTTGCTGAGCTCGCCTACGAGGCTGCTAAGGCTGCCTATGATCCTGAGCGCAACTATCTTGACCCAGAC
>Ga0190312_1000533_pt1 | contig 11785 bp, 13 predicted proteins | sample 487007910_MG_FD_165046 | JGI IMG/M metagenome (GOLD analysis project Ga0190312, IMG submission 165046) | Hydrothermal vent sediment bacterial communities from Southern Trench, Guaymas Basin, Mexico - 4870-07-9-10_MG | ecosystem: Environmental > Aquatic > Marine > Hydrothermal vents > Sediment ... | reverse complement strand
CAGCAAAAGGAACGGAAATGGAGCGATTTCGGCGGCACGCTCAACTTCCTCTCTGAACTCAAACGAATTCCACAGAAAATTCGCCTGCAGAGCAGACAAGACAGAAGAGGTAAACAAAAAGCAAAACGGAAAAAATAGGAAAGAGAAAAACCCCTAAACTTTCAACTTATTTTGCTTGCGAAAAGAGAGGACAACAGCTTTCGGAAAATATTGTTTAGATGCAATTACGGCGACATGCAGGTGCCATTATCGGCAGGGATGCTCCACCTCATTGCCATTGCCAAGCTGCCACAATAATTCGCAAATAATTCTATTCGCAACCTTGAAAAACGAGTTTTTCGGCAGGCTCCGCTGTTAGGCGAAGGGCTGAATTACTTATTATTTTCCTCCTCAATTTCAATGCCACCTTGCTTTAATGCCTCCATTACCTTACCGTCATATTCTGTGATTGGGATCTCTCCATCGCTTGCATGAATGGCAACTTTTACAGTTACCCGTTTAAACTTACTTTTTAGATAATTTGCAATTCTAGCGATTGTGGAAATCTGCCCAACAGGAACATTAAGTTTCAAACTTACTTTTGAATATTTTTCCTCTCTGAATTGTTCATTAACTTCTTTTCTCTCAACCGCTGAAACTTCTTCCGCCCCATCTGTTGGATAAACTTTTGGCTCTTTAGTTTCCTCTTTTCTGCATAACTCTGGCTTTATAATTGCTTCTCCTTCATCTAAATTAACAGATGGTGTTTCGTTTATACACTTGCACTCTATTTTTCCATCGCTAATATATCCAAATCCAAACAATCCGTTTTTGACCCCCTCTTTTATGCTTTCCACGAAGCCTCTCTCTGAAATCAATCTGACTTCCCCTGGAGTTTTCAAGAATGCTTCATAAAGCTTTTTGATTTCTATATAGTCTTTTTCAAGCATGTATTTATTCTTAATAACTTTAGGTGCAATCTTCTTAAGAATCTCACCCTGATTTCTCAGATATTCATAAATTTCCTCATCAAGCAAATTTTCTCCAAAGGTTGGCAATCCCATATCAATTTCTTTATAATCATCTTTTGTAGGTAGGAATAGCCTGCGATAGAGTTTTCTTAACTCTTCATATTCTCTCTGTTCATAGTTTTTAAGTTTATTTTTCACTTCTTTTCTCTTTCCTTCTGTTAACTTCAGTTTCTTATCGCCATCAATGGATTTCAGAGCAAGCAGTTTTCTTAAATACAAGTGAAAGCTTTCTTTTTGGTTCTCATCTACGCAGAGAAATATTAAAGTATTTCTATAAACCCGAGGATTCTCGCCGTATTTCTCAAGAAATTCCTTGTCAGGCCTATTTTTATTAAGAACGATTAGTTTTAGCTCTGGTGTGTCAGGAATATCTTTTGAAAATTCAGGGTGGAGATACACTCTAAACCTAGGCTGTTTAGATATGTATTTTCTTATCATTATCTTCTCCTCTTCATAAATGTCGTCGTTAGATATACTCTCCTCCCTTGCTATAATCATTTTATTCAGGTTTGGCTGATTGGTGAAGAAAATCCCCTCATTTGAGATGTAAAATAATTTCTCCTTAAGGTTATTTATTGCATTATCAATTTCAGACGCGTAAAGTTCTGGATATACTGTGCTCAGCTTAATTTCCCTTACACTGCTACCTTTCTCTCCTCTACCTGAGAAAGACCTCATAAAAATTGTCGTGCTCACAACTGTTCCAAGTTTGTAAGGTCTGTATGAGCTTCCCAAACTCTCATCAACTTTTTTTGCTCCCGACTCTTTTGAAGTTATATCTTGAGCGATAATACTGTCCCATTCCTGTCCAATGTGTTTTATGAGTTCCCTTCTTATTTCATCGTTATTTAAATTGAAGTCTCCAAGACGGATAAATGGTATGTTTTTATCCAGAAGGTCGTGAACAACAAGGGATAACAGCCTTAAAACTCCCCTTGTTCTCTGAAATGTTGGAAAAGAACCCCATCTCTTGTAAAGAACTTCAATAACCTCAGGCTTGAACGGATAACTTCTCAAGAACTTCTCCCTATAATTTGCAAATTCGTCATCTGATAGCAAGCCCTCGTTTTTTGCATATTCAATGAAATCATCTACAACCTTTTTAGCCTCTTTTTCGTCTATTTTACTGAAAAGCCTCGCCCTTACAACATGCTCTATCTCTTCATCTTCTACAGGTGTGTATATCTTTTCCATTCTTCCAGTTATCTTTTGCAGTCGCTGAAACATTCTTTCTGCGTTTTCGTCGTAATGTTCCAGAATGCTTGATGGCAAAGTGAGAACTAAAAGCGCATTTCCAACCGTAGCAACAGCAGCTGTGAGCTCCTGAATAAAAGCAAAGGTTTGTGATGCAAGATTTGAATCTCCAACCTTTATACCAGATCTCCAACCTTTATACCAGCAGCCTTTGTAATATATTTAGGAATCTCATCCATCAATATAAGGACTGGCGAGTGTTCTGAAAGAAGTGTGATAAGCTTTTCTTTACCTGGGGCAATATTGCCTTTTGTAATTTCAATCTTTCCACTTAGTTGTCTTTCAAGTTCCTCCCATGGCTTTATTTCTTCAGGGCTTAATGCTGTTCCGTCAAATACAACCACTCTGGCATTCCATTCTTTTGCTTTATGATATAAAGCTATGAGTGTGTGAGTTTTCCCGCCACCAAAGGGTGTTTGTAATCGAATAACAGAATCCCCACTTCTACCTTCAAGCCTTGACTTTGCAACTTCAATAATGTTTTTCAATCCTTTTGTCAGGTAAGTTTTTCTGAAAAACAAATCAGCATCCTGATAGTCTAAGGGTGCTTTTCCGTTTGCTACTTGCCATAAATCCGCAGCGAAAACATCCATTGTGAGCCTTCCTTCAAGTATATCTTCATGCGGTATCGCTATCTGAGTAAATGCCCTCATGTTTCACCTCCCCCAGATCTTTAAAGATTTCCTTTATTTTAATTTTTAAATCAGGCATTTCTTTGCTAATTATATTCCACACAATGTCGTAATCTACGACAAAGTAGCCGTGAATTAAACGGTGTCTCAATCCAACAATTTGTGCCCATGGTATGTCTTTATACCTCTCCCTAATATCCATAGGAATCTGATTTGCTGCTTCACCTATAATCTCAAGATTTCTCACAACAGCATCCTTTGTTTTATCATCTTTAATGAAGTCATCGTAAGAGAGACCGGATACATATTTCTCAATTCTTTCAATGCACTCAAGTATATCATTGATAAAAAGCCTCCAATCCCTCTTAGACATACACAACATCCTCCTCTATGCTTTTCCAGAGCAGGGGTTTTTGCTTTACCGCCTTAATTGTGAGCAGATCCACCTTTATGCCCAAAAGATTTTCAAGTTCCTCCCAGAGTTCAAAAAACTTGAGACCGATGGGTTTTTCCAGTTCAACAAGTATGTCTATATCACTAAGCTCATTCTGCTCTCCTCTCGCATAAGAGCCGAATATTCCTAAAATAGCTACTCCATACTTTTTTCTAATTTCTTCTTCATGAGCTGCGAGTGTATCCTTTATCTCTTTAAGGGTCCTCATTCAAACAACCTCCTTTGCTTATATTTATCCTTAATTTCTTCAATCAATTTATCTCTTCCGCTCAAAAATCCGTCAAGAAGTTTTTTCTCCTTGCTATCGTTCGGCAATGTTTCAGATATTGCCTGAGCAACCCTGTAAAAAGCTTCCTTTCTGCCGTAGCCTGTCTCCATGAGCAATTCTTTCATCTCCTCCTTTCTTCCTGCTCTCCAGAGCAAGAGAACCTTGTGGAGCACATCCACCATATCCTCTAATTTTATCTCATCCAGTTTTCTATCTTGGGGTCCAAGAACCTTTATGAATTCTTTCTCCTTCTTTATGAATCCTTTATTCCACTCTCTTTCCAGATTTACGCCTGTGGATTGTGCAAGTTTTCTTGCATCGTCAAAATGAACCTTTGCCTCTCCGTAGGTCCAGCGCCAGAGGATGTAGAATCTCGTCAAGGAAGAAAGCTCCTCAGCAATGCCGTTGTGAAGAATCTGCCTTACAGCATAATCAGTAACCACTTCACGGACATACTCAAGCATCTCTCTTGCAGAGATTTCTCTTCCTTCGTCTTCCTTCGTAATCCATTATCTTTTGGTATTTGCCAAATATCTCAATTGCAGAGCCTATGGCTGAGACAAAGTAATCCGCACCGCTCACTCCTTCCTCCCAGAGGGATTCAAGTTTTCTATGTATATGGTTTTTTATTTCTTCCTTTACCTCATTAAGCCAGCCAATTCCTTTTCTTTCCATTTTCCGGCAAACGAAGTAAATTGAGGACGCAAGTGCAGCAGACTCCTTTGCCCTCAGTCTTGCCTTCATCTCGGTATCAATAGGCCAGGAAGCGGTAACGACGAGATCGGACTCCAGAAGCGAATTTATCAGTGTTTCCCAGCCAGATGTGGATTTGTGAGTATAAACGATCGTTGCAATTCCGTTTGGCTTCAGAACCCTTGAAATCTCTTTAAAGGCTTTTTTGAGCATTTCCTCAAAGTATCTTTTGCCAGCCTCAAACCCACCTTCTTGGTGTGAATAGGCTACAATTTCTTTTGATTTTGGTGTTAGCGGAGTCATAAAAAGTTCTGGATAAAGGTCTCCAATGCTTCTTTTAAGCCATACATAGAAAAAGTCAGAAAGATAAGAATAAGGCACATTGTCATAATATGGAGGATCTGTGAAAACCGCATCAAAGTAGTTGTCGGGATATGGAAGTTGTGTGGCTGACGCCTGAATGACCTTTGGGATTACGAGCTTCTTCATCTCTCTCCCTCCAAATCTTTTAGAACCCTCTCTATGTTATTTCTCAGTTCAGGAAGCCTCAACTTTATGGTGTCCCATACAATATCGTATTTTATACCAAAGTAAAAATGTATAAGTTTGTCACGGAAACCTGTCATCTCTTTCCACGGAATATGTGGATATTTTTCTTTTATACTCTGAGGAATATTTTTTGTTGCCTCACCGATTATTTCAAATTTTCTGATAACAGCACTTGATGTTTTATCATCCTCTTTGAAACTTTCAAAGTCCATTCCCTCTACGAATTTCTCTATTGCTTTTATCGCTTCCAGTATGTCCTTCACATATAACTTTACATCCCTTTTACTCATAAATATACCACCTCTTTTAAAACTCTTTCCCTGATTTCTTCCCTCACCGCATCATACGGCACCACATCAACTTTAACGCCAAGCTCTTCTTCAAGAAAGATGGAAAGCCCTACAAGTTCAAACAGCGTAGCTCCTTTGTAAAACTTCACAAGCACATCAAGGTCGCTCCCTTCTTTCTGCTCACCACGAACATAAGAGCCAAAAATACCCATGACCTCCGCTTTATATCCTTCTTTTATTACTTCCCGCAATTCCACAAGCCTTCTTTTAACTTCCTCCAAGTTTTTCATTCTTCCCCCTCCATCCGAACAGGTAGAATCTGGGTAATTTGGAGTATTAATATTTTCATAGCCTGAACCCCCTTTTTTCCAAGCTTTTCAATACAAAATTTTTAACTTTTTCAGCAAGTTCTATGGCATGTTTCGCCTCTTCCACTGAGGGAAAATAAAAATCTTCAGCATATCTTATCTCTACTGCATAATCTGTCAGTGAAACAATATCAATTTGGTTTATTTTAGAAAATTCTGGATCAACTTCAGAACATAAGCTTATGAGTTCTGCTATATCATGAGTTTTTCTTACTTCTTTGTTGTTAAATATCAAGTAGGCTTTAAGGTATTTTTCTGCACACTGTTGGGCATGAAAGCAGATAGCATCAGTTGCCGGGTTTTCCATAGTAATTTCGTCTTTGGCAATTTTCAGGTCATTTTCTGCTTTTAATATCCACTTTTTTGCTGATTCAACACTCATATCTCAACACCTTCCTTCAAGACATAGTAGCTTAGGTAGCCGACATCATTTTTCCGTTTTTCAAAGGTAGCAGAAGACTGTATAATTATATCGTTTGGTATCTTCAAACGGGCAAGTTCCATTCGTATTCTTGCAATGATTTCTCTCTTTTTTCCACGGTCTAATTCCCCCTCCACAATCACAAAGCAGTCCCAATCGCTATCCCCTTTGTAATTACCCCTTGCTCTTGAGCCAAAAAGGATTATCTTCAAAGGTTTAACATCATATTGTCTCAAAACCTTCTCTATCGTCTCTTTTATCATTTTTCTGACTTCTTTATCTTCCCTGCTCATTTTCATCCTCCTCCCTTTGAACAGATGGAATCTGGGAGAGGTTAGGTAATACAGACCACATTCTATTTGTTAAACTTTCCCATGTGCCAGCAGTATCAGAAAGAGTGTTGTTTTCTGTATAATCATAAACCATAGCGATTGCTTGCCTCGTTAATCCTTGCACTATAGATTCTGCATCTGGCTTCCATCTTGCTAAATTACAAGTAAAATCCACCATTCTTGTTAAGCCCAACCCCAAATAACTCACCACTGCCTTCGCATACTCCTCATCATACCCTTCCTCAATCATCTTCTTGTAAGAAAATCTCACCTTTTCTGTAAATGTAATCAGTGCAAGCTTCTGACGGGGGTTGAAAAGGTCGCCATAGGTATTTAATCCGTAATTTCTAACAGAAAAAGCTCTTTCTGCACCTCTACCTTTCCCTTCAGGGGTAGGTTCATCCGGCACCGGATCAATTCCCCACTCATCCATCAGTTTCTGTCTTTTCTCCTCCAGATACTTTTCTGCCTCCCTGAAAACTTCCAAATCCTTCTCAGTTGCCAGCCTATATCTTTTTCCTGTTGTTCCGGGCTTGTGCAAAACAACCGCCACCATCCTCTCTCCGGCTTTTCCCTCCTGAAAGAGTTTTCTTGTTGTTTTATCATCCACAGTATAACCACAAACGGGACATGTTGCTATTGCCCTTGAGACAGTGCCTTTTGACGGGTCAAAGCCTTCCGGCATTTTTTCGTAGCTGTCGCCAACTATCTTGAACTTTACCTCCTTTCCGTCAACATAGGGGTATAAGGCAACCTTCTTGTTGTTCTTTTTCGCCAGCCAGAACTGACGCATCAAAGGAATTTCAGCCATACACGCAGGATTCTGACAGGGGATTGTCCTCGCCCAGATGTAACCAACTGGAATTGATCCATCTTCATCAGCGGGATAAAACTTTCCAATCTCCTTTTTAGCCTCTCCCAGAACCCATTCTCCCCATTTCTTCACATCTTCAAGGAGAGGATTTAAGTCCCCACCCTTCAAATCTCCCCAAGTATTTTTCCCTTTCCGCCCGTATTTCTGTGGATATTCTAGTGTGCATTTCAGAATGAGAACAGCAACGGGATTGTATTCAACCGCATGCGTTTCACATCCGAGCCTCAGAGCCTCAAGGGGAATAGAACCACCGCCCGCAAAAGAATCCAGTATTCTCGGCATCTTTCTCCCGTTTACTTCCAGAATATCTTTTCTCGCTTTCTCAATAATTACACGACTCAGCGAGTTCTCCCACTTTGAAAGTTCGATAATGAACTGCCTCGTTTTGTCCCACCCTTCTGCATCTTCAGGGGCGGGAATAAGTGCAGCATAATTTGTGGCTCTTGACGAAGATGAAGGTCGTCTCGCCCACCATATATGTAAGGTCGATATATGTCCATGCCTTATGTTCTTTTCCTTCGCAGAAATCTCACTTATTTCCTTTACTGGAAAACTAACCTCTATGAATCGTTTATCCTTCATTTTCTCCACACCTCTCGTTTTTTAAGTTTCCACTCCTCGGTAGGAACCACATATCTTACGATTTCAACTTTTTCTTGTGGTTTCAGATTTTCTGCTGGATTGTTTATAATATATACCATTGGATTAGTTGCTGCATTTGCTACAACATAAAGCCAATACTGCTTTTTGAATCTTTTTGCCTTAAGCCATTCATTTGGAGTTAAAGCATTATCACCTTCTTCAGCCCTTGCCTTTACCTCTATATATCTTATCTCATCTTTACCCTTTGAGCGAATATCAAAACCAAGATTTTCCTTTGAAACATCTTCTGGTTCTCTACCATGCAGTTTTTCATATTCCATTGCTATTTCCATTCCTATCTTCTCAATTTCCTCATCTTCAACCATTTCGTTTTTCTCAGGAATTACTTTAATAACAGTTAAAAGCTCTGGCATAGATATTGAAAGGCTCTGCTCTTGTTCTATCTCTTTTTTAAGCTCTTTTTCCGCCATTTCATATCTTTTCTTTTGCTCTTCCTTATTTCTAATTGGTAAATCAACTTTTTCTCCTTTTGCCTGCCTTTCATAAAGCTCCACAAGTTCAACATCAAGTTTTCCAATAAGATAATCAAGAGACTTCAATCCATACTTTTCTGCCTGCCTATTCCTCTCTTTAGCAATTTCCTCTTTATATTTCTCTACAGCATCTATTGCAAAAGGTAACAACTTATCTTTGTCTGGCACATCATTTAAGTTAACACGCATATCATTAAAAGGAGAAAGATCCCATAAAATTGCAGGATTTATCTCTCTTAAATTTTTCCCATCATCATAAATTGCAAGAATCTTTCTGCCTGCAATCTCACCTTTACCATCTTTTACTTCTCCTATATAAAACCATATATAGCCATTTAACCTTCCAGAAGGATCTTTAAAAATAGCACCTCTTTTTGCCTCTTCTTTAAAATTTTTAAGCACCCATTCTAAAAGTGCTTCAAAAAGTGGATGTCCAAATGATATGAACTCTGCATCAGGATTCTTAAATGCAATATCTTTATCAAATGTTGCTTTAGAATAACTTTTCATCACCTCACCATATCTGTTCTTAAATTCAACACTCTCTGCAATTTTCCTTATTTCATAAGGCACGAAATCTATAGATATAAAACCACCCTTAATTTCCCTAAATTTCCCTCCAGCTTTAGCAAATGTCTTTTTAAAAAATTCTTCCACATATTCTGGAATAAGCCGATATTCCTTAGCTCTTTCAGCCATTTCTTTTATTCTGGTGTAATCAATAAATCTCGTTGCTAAGCTTTCACCTAATGCTTCTTTTATTCTTGCTATATATTCCTCGTTTGGCTCAATATCAAGTTCTTTAAGAATTTCGTCCATGCTTTTTGCAGTGGTTACAGCATCGAGAATTAACTGATACAGATTCTTACCTTCAAATACATCACCAATAACATCAAATACTCTGTCACTTCCAAGCTTTTCTCTAATCCTCTGCTACAAGATTGAAAATATAAACATCTTTCTGCTGTCCGTATCTATGAATTCTTCCCATTCTTTGTTCCAAGCGATTTGGATTCCAAGGAATATCGTAATTTATCATGATATGACAAAACTGAAGGTTTATTCCTTCTCCAGCAGCTTCAGTTGCTACCATCACATCAGTCTCATCTCTAAATATTTTTTCTGCTTTTATTCTCTCATCTATATTCATTCCACCATGTATGTAATTTACTTTATAACCCCATGTTCTTATCTTTTTAACAAGATATTCAAGAGTATCTTTTGATTCAGTAAATATTAGAATTTTTCGTTTTCCATTCATTTCCTCAATTTTTTTGAATCCTTCTTCAATTGCCTTTTTTAACTCTATAAGCTTCACCTCTTTTTCGCTATTTATCACCTCTTTTGCTTTTTCAATAAGTTTATTAAGTGTTTCTATTTCATACCTTAATTCTTCTGGATCCTTAGCTACAGTAAGTGATTCCCATTCTTCTTCTTTTCTCCATCTCTCTTTCTCTTCAAGCTCTTCTATTTCTTCATAATCAAAAAATACTTCTTTTTGCTTTTCTTCACCTTTCAGTATTTTTTCCAGTCTATTTTTCCTTCTTTCTAATGATTTTAGAAGTGCATATGTGCTTGATGCCATTCTTCTCTGAAGAATCATAAGAGCAAAGGCAACATTTCTTTTTTTGTCTGATTGTAATGCCTTGTTGTATTGTTCAATTACATAATGTGAAACATCCCTATAAAGCTCCCACTCAGGTACAGAAAGTCTAAATTTAATTGTTTTGGGAAATCTTCTCGTGAAAATAGGCTTTCCCTCAAAGTCTTTAAGATCCTCTTTTAACCTTCTTATAAACAGGGGATTATCTTTGTTTTTCAAAGATTCCTCTACCATTTCAGGAGAAGCGAAAAATCCTGGCATAAGAAGATCTAAAAATAATCTGAAATTTTCAGGATCTCCTTTATGTGGTGTTGCAGTTAAAAAAACAAGATGGTTTGATGTTTTGGATAAGACCTCTCCCAGTTTATATCGCTGGGTTTTTGAAATTTTATCACCATATCTATATGCAGACATTTTATGTGCTTCATCAACAATCACTAAATCCCAATAGACTGAACTTAGGCTTACAAGTATCTCATCCTGCTTTGCAAAGTCAATGGATGTTATTACCTGCTCGTTTCTCTCCCATGGATTTTCTCCATAATGAGCATTGAAAGTGTTTCTATCAATAACCACAAACTTTTCATCAAACTTTTCTTTTAATTCTCTTCTCCACTGATCTTTCAGATGTCCTGGAACAACAACTAATATCCTTTTTGCGAGCCTTCTCAATTTTAATTCTTTCAATATTAAGCCTGCCATTATTGTCTTTCCTGCCCCGGGATCATCTGCAATGAGAAATCTTATATGTGGTTGTTTTAAAACATATCCATATACAGCCTCTATTTGAAATGGAAGAGGATCTATTTTTGAGACATTCATTGCAAGAAGCGGATCAAAAAGAGAAGCATATTTAAATCGTGTTGCTTCAATTAAAAAGAACACACTCTCTGGATGTGAGGAAAAATCAATTGCTGATTTTATTATTTCTAACTTATCTGTCTCTTCCTTTTTTAAAAGTTGATCAATATATTGTTTTGAATGAATTGTGGAACCTACGATACGAATGTAATTGCCTATTTCCTCAATTTTTTCTACTTTAACGGGTTCATTCCAGAATGGGCCTTTAATAATATTCCCTTCCTTAATCATTTTACCATCCTCCAGCCGTTTCCTACGTTTTGGGGATATGTGAAGTTGCCTGATAGGGCAATTTGGATGGGCGAACCTCCCGCTTGTTTTCAGCGTGCGAAAGCACTGTAGCGGAGAGTTACTGGCGACGGGCGCAGATTAATTCCATCTTTATCATCCACTTGGTCATCACTTCCTCTTTCTTTTCCCATGTGGAAAAGCTCACACTCAATAATGTTGAAAAATTTTTTAAAATTTTCGTTTCTTTTCAAAAAGTTTTAAAGTGAGAGAAAAAAAATTGAGCGCTGTGAAAGCAAATGGACGCATCAGATGGGAGGCATTTAACGGCATTTCCGATTCTCGCTCTCTTTCGCCTTCATGGATGGGCTTGTCGCTCATGATTGTGCTGATTGTTTGGGATAGTTTGGACAGAGTGGAAACTCCCCGCAAGAAACATATAAGCGACGATTTCGCTCGGTTACTGGTGAATGCTTTAATTTTCGCTCTAAAGTAAGTTTGATTTTTCCTGCTTTGAAAGGATTACTGCCCGCCTGCCATGCGTCCGCCGAGCGATGAGCATGGGGAGCGAGGAGGCGGATTCCACAAGGCGGGCAACACCTCTCAGCAAAAGGAACGGAAATGGAGCGATTTCGGCGGCACGCTCAACTTCCTCTCTGAACTCAAACGAATTCCACCGAAAATTCGCCTGCAGAGCGGACAAGACGCTTCAACTCGCTCACGAAGACGCCGAAGGAATGCACAGAAAATTCAATCCAAGAGGCGAATTCGTGAGAGAGACGCTCCCACGCCCGCTCCATATTGTCTCTGCT
>Ga0190312_1000529_pt1 | contig 11846 bp, 14 predicted proteins | sample 487007910_MG_FD_165046 | JGI IMG/M metagenome (GOLD analysis project Ga0190312, IMG submission 165046) | Hydrothermal vent sediment bacterial communities from Southern Trench, Guaymas Basin, Mexico - 4870-07-9-10_MG | ecosystem: Environmental > Aquatic > Marine > Hydrothermal vents > Sediment ... | reverse complement strand
GGGTTCGAATCCCACCGGGCCCGCTGTGTTTGGTCTGGGGTTTCATTTTTTCGCACCTCCTCTGGGTTGTTTGAAAAGTGGGTCTTTTTGTTGTAGTTCTTTTTGTATAATGGTGGTTGTTCCTCGTAGGTAGATTTGTGTGGTGTTAAGTGTGCTGTGTCCGAGTAGTCGGCGGATGGTTTCAAGGCTTACGCCGGCTTCTATGAGTTGGATGGCCCGATAGTGTCGGGCAGCGTGTGGATGAAACTGTGGCACTCCGGCCTGGTGGCCTGCTTGTTTGCAGATTTTTCGGGCGGTTTTGTCTGTTATGTGTTTTGTGGGGTCTGTTAGGCTGTAGAAAATGTATTTGTGGTGTGGCGCGTAAGTATCCCTATACTCCCAGATAGTGGCGTATAGTTGAGGCGTGATTGGGACCTGTCGGACCTTGTTGTTTTTCCCGGTAACGGTGATGTAATACTGGTCTCCTCTTCTGTGGACGTTGTTAAACTGTAGTTTTATGGCTTCGCTCACACGGATACCGGTTTCAAAAAGAACCCTAAGAAAGAGACGGTTACGAGCGTTCAAAACGGGGTTTTCCCACGTAGCCGAAAGAACACGGTTTTTCTGTGCTTCAGATGGAACCCATATGTCAGCGCCACGCTTCGGGCGAAGTTTAAGCCTAAAAGCGTTGTTACGAAAGCGGTAGTATGAGTTTATTGCTTTTGCAAGGTTGTTTTTTGCTTCTATCGTTCTGGGCAGGTTATAAAGGTACTCGGCAACAAGATATGGATCGGTTGTGTCCAAATCAACATCTATGCTATTAAGAAGATTAACATATTTCCGGATGGTAAGAGGAGAATAGCCCTCTTTCATAAGAAACCGCTTATAAGCCTCTATATCCACCTACATCCCACCTCCAAGGATAGGTAGCCACTGAGAGGGCGAAATGTGGTAGCCGTTGGCGTGTGTGACCCGTCCACACGCACATACTTCCTCTGCCATGTTGTCATAGACGTGTAGGGTGCGGTATTGTCCGCAACGTTTGCAGGGATGTCGGCTTGTGTATGCTCTCATGGTCGCACCCCCCGGGGTGGTTGGTGGTAGGTACAGTACCACGGCCGGAGAATCTGATCCATGTATGGACACTCTTCACGAACCGGATCCCAGGATGGGCACCCTATGCACTCGACGGGTGGGTCGTGGAGCTTCACAATCTGCAAGTGTGTAGCAGGATTCACAGGTCACCACCTCAAAAAAAAGGGAAAGGGGTTGGGGAGATTACTCTCCCCAGTCCTCGTTTTTGAGAACCTGGGCGGCTTCCGCAAGGAGACCAGAAAGCTCGTTAAAGCTCTCCACCGAGAACGGTATCTCTATGTACGACGTTTTGTAAACCACACCACCGTCTGGTGTCCGCTCACGTGTGCGTGTCTCCGCCGCAAGAAGAATCTTTTTGTGCCCGTTGATCTCCTTAGCAGAGACCCGAAGACGGCCACGATAAATCTCCATCTCCCCGACGGTCCGCCTTTTCACGTCTGCCCGTGTGGGCATCTGACTCAACACATTCGTTCCGGTTTCTGTTCCTACATCCTGCATTTTTCCACACTCCTATATACCTACTATCGTAGGTAATACGACAATACAATGGCATATATATAAAGTTTTCGTATGTTCGTATTGGATACGATAAAATGGGGAGTTTTTTTATAATGTATCAGTAATATCGTATTCTATGAGTGTATTTGATGATTATTCGGCTAAGATACTCGTTGAACTATTAGACCATGGTGAAGCAAATTCTTTTAGTGAACTGATAAGAAGAACGGACATTAATGATCGCACTCTCAACATTCGGTTGGTTGAGCTTAGCCGTGCTGGTCTAATATCTGATACTCCAACTCCTGGTTTCCCACCCAGAAGAAAAATCAGACTGACCAAGAAAGGTAAACGTGTCGCAGAGCTGTTTAAAGAAATCCTGAGGGTTTTAAATGGGCAGGTATAGGTATTTCAAAAAAGGCGAAGAGTTTGAGGATTTTGTGCTGAATGAATGCTTTCCTGATGAACTTTTTACTATTGTAGAAATAACTCCCGAGAGCAGTCACCGACTAAATCGGAGAGTAGAATCCCGGCTCAGACCGGATTTTTGTTTCCGCGATAAGAAGAGCGGAGATACTTTCTGGGTGGAAGCAAAGTTTAGGAGTAGAATGTACAGGGACAAAGTTATTTGGGCAGAGAGTTGGCAAATGGAACGTTATAAAGAATTTGAAAAAGAGAAGGGACAACCTGTTTTTTTGGTATTAGGATTGGGCGGTGTGAGCTGGGATCCTATGAGAATCTATGCCATACCGTTAAAGGAAATAAAATATACTGGGCTTTACAAAAGTTTTCTCAGAGACTACGAGATAAAAATGACGCCGATTAAGTATCATGGTGGGGTGTTGTTATAGTAGTATTCCGAATTCTTCGCGAAGTTTCTGGTAGTTGTGCTCTGCTACGAGATCATAGGCACGGTATAAGATAAGAAGTATCTCTTCTTTTGACCGCGCCCTCTCCGCCTCAGAAATGAGATACCTAAGCAACACCTCAAGCTCCATATCGAACACCAAACAAAGGTGAAAAAACAAGTGTTTAAAGAGAGAACAAGAAGAGAAAAACGAAAGTGCAAAAGTGGAAAACACACACAGAAAAATAGAGTTGTCTATGGTCAAGATACGCTAAGAAAAAAAGAGGGTGGGGTGGGAGCTGGACACGTATAAAAACAAAGGTGGGAAATGAATAAAAAATTTCCAAGATCCCGGAGTTTTTTAAAGTAAAAAGCACGTGTAAAAAATGGTCTCCCCGTCTATGCCCCATGCCGTTGGGCGCCCGCCCCTCTCTGTCTCGCCACATGCCTCGGGTGGCTATATTGTTTTTTCGCTCGCATTCGCTTCGCTCATGCTTCGCTGAAAAAAACATATGCCACACCTCGGCCAAACATAAACGTGGCGAGACGGGGCGGGCTAGGACCCAAACGGTCCAGCAGGACACGGGGAGACCGGACAGAAAAAGAGAAACCCCCTCTTTTTTTGAGAGATTTCACTATGCTATTGGTTATGGCGAGAACGGGGTCGGGCTACCCCAAACGCAAACGGTCAGCCAGGGACAACGGGGAGAACTCGGACAATCAAGGCGGTGGTTTTCTAGAACGGTGAGTAAAAAACACTTCGTCAACTTCCATGACAGTGCCACAAACGGGGCAACGGGGAACAAAGAGGCCCTGTAACTCCGCTTTTGTTGGTGGTGGTGGGAGCTGTGTCACCTGGGAAAAAATCCGCCTAAACACGCTATCAGAGAGGTAGCCGATCCACACCCTAAAACGAATATTTTTGTGTGTAGTTATACGATAAAACGGCAAGAAATCGGTAAGCATGTAAGACGTGTCAAACTTCTCCCCCTTGACCGTAACAACATCAAAAACAGGGTCATAATCAAGACGATCAAGAGAAAACACAGGGCGAGTAACATATTTTATACTATGCGAAAGCTCTTTCCCCCGCTCTCTCAACTCAAGATGAACATCAACAACAGCAGGGATAATATCGCCAAACTGTTCTACAAGATTAAGACGATAGAGACGACGAACTTCATCAGCATCTCGTTTAAGGCGAATACGAACAAAAACATCCTTTTCTCTGTCATGCTGAATATCAGGGACAAAAACATTAAGATGCGGCTTAAACAGTCCGTCCTCGTCTCCCCAGAGATGCCACTCAAGGTAAGCACCAACACGCTCGCCGTAGAGAGCCTTTAGAGTGTGGACCACAGCACGTTTTACCTTGTCAAGATTCTCTTTTTTCGTCAGCATTGAACGTAGAGACGCGGGGACAGTAAAGACGTAATACATAGCCTTCTCCACTTTCAGAATGTCAAAACGAAGCTTAACAACGTGATAACGCTCTATACTGTATTTCTCTCCACAGCGGGGACAGATACGACGCTCACCACAACCGATCGGAACGTGTTTTATTTCGTCGTGATGGTTGGGACAACGATAAACAATGTAATCTTCTCCACACTCATACACTTTTGAAGCTATGTCCCAGCCGTGCAACCGCTCAAGAAGTTTGTACTTATTAGGGAGCTCATAGCGCTCATCCTCTGGCGTAGCAAAACCCCAAGGACTAAAAAAATAAGGGTTCTTTTTCATCATAACCTCAAGCTCTTCATCAAAACGATTAAACTCAAAAGTCAGACGCTCACCCCCGCACCACTCAGGTTAAGGTCGGTCACGTGTGCAAAACTGTCGTACATATGGTATAAATCGGTGGTGCGGAGAACGAGATCAAGAGAGGGAGCGGGAACAAAACCATTAATCTCATCAGCCAAAAACGCCCTAACGGTCAAAATTTCCTCATAAATGTCGTGATACGTGCAGATATACAATAGGTTGAGCTGTTCTCTTATAGATTTATCAACCCTGCCCCATTGTTGGGCAGTCATAACCACGATGAGATTCTGTTTACGGTACTGGTTGAAACGTATAGTACGCTCTTTGTTAAGAGAAGACGAAGCACTACGCCCATCTATGAGATTGTTAACCTCGTCAATCAAAACAAAATGATCCCTGAGATTGTCCACGTCCGCCCAAGAAGACAGGGGCTTATACGGAAAATATAATGGGGTGTTGCTAGCAACCGGGATACCTGCGAGATAGTAAGAGCGTGCAGCTAGATAAGAGGCGAACAGGGTTTTTCCCTTTCCAGATCTGCCAAGCACCAAAACAAACAACGCCGATCACTCCTTCAAAATCCTCTTCAAGCGGGCAAATCGCCCAACCTTTTCCATTTCCACGTCCTCGGTTGTGGGGTGGTAGAGCATCCGAACCATACTTTTCAAGAGATTTTGTAAAAACTCACGGTGGTTGGGAACAATCTGCCACGAAAGAAGAGTCTGACGAATGAAACCATACGCACTTATCCCGCTCCATTCTTCAAGCTGCCGAAGGTCAAAGATAACAGGTCTGTCCTTCCGACGAGGATAGCCGTACACGTCCAGGTTGTCAAGAGATGAAAGACCCTTTAGAGTACTGGGAAATGTTGAAGCAATAACGCTTTCTGCATCACCGCCGCCCTGGTTGAGAACAGCGCCGAAGAGTTTTTCCTGGATTTCCCGGTTGTCTTCAAAAAGCACGGGTTTAACCATCAGCGACCACCTCCATAAAACAACAAAGTAGATTGCATTTTATTCGCAAAACAGACATGAGAGATCTTTTTAAGATAAAGATCCAACCAGCCGTTAGTTGCTGGGTCTTCACCCTGGGCATAAAGACCTCCACGACCAGGATTTAGAGACCAAGCAGCACTATCCACGCTGTGTGTCCTGTCAAAAATCGCTTTACGCTTTAAAGCAGACAGCTTAAGACCAAACAAATGAAAACGGACGTCTGAATGTGTGGACCACACATAATCTGTTAACGCCACAACCAGACGCTCTATTTCCTTTTCAGCACCACGACGACACATGGAGCCAATAGCTACATAATCAACAATATCAAACACACCACGGCGCTCATACAAATCTATACAACTAAGATACTCCTCCAACGTATAACCTTGTATAACCGGGACAACTGTTGTGGGCGCGGGAACATCCTGCTCAAGCAACCACGTAGCATTATCCACCGTCGCCCTAATCCGCTCTTTATTAGTTTCCAGCGCCTTACTCTGCTCCGAACTACCGAGATAAATACGACGGTTGATCTCAGGCTCACACGGATAATCCATAGTCGCAACATAGTCGGGCTTATAGTGCCAGATAAGTGAGAGATAGTCCTCCAGGGACCACGGGTAATCCCCAAAACGATTTAAACACGTGAATCCCCCGCTGTCAAGGAAAAAACGAGTGTGAGCTGGTGGGGTCCGACGAACAAACTTACCCCTCTGTGTGGACCACAAACTACCAGCACTAACCAAAACATTCTCTATATAGCGCTTCGGAAAACCACGACTGCCTGAGAGAGTAACATAAAAAATAACCATCAGCGACCACCCTCGTTATGACTACTGTCCCGCACTTTCTTTAATTGGCAGACGAAGCAGAGGCAGTAATACGGACTGTCATAGTAGGGGTTGAGATATGCCTTTTGACCGCATTCTTTGCAACGTCCGTACATCTACCGACCACCTCCCAGAAATAGAGCCATGAACCAGCCCAACGGAGCAACAATCAGCATCAAAAGAGCATATTGAAACGGGATGAAATCGCCAATCACCCCACCCATACTCAACGAATAAAGGGCGCCTGAGATTGTGCCACCGGCGAGATAGATAAGATTCCGCTCTGGCTCAAGACGGAAACGAACAAGGTTTTCGTGGACAGCAAGAGACAAGAGGCGACTGTCTACTTTTCCCTGAGTAGCAAAACGGAGATCCGCAGTACTCATATCAAAACGATCATCCCGGATCGGAAATAGACGGCCATCGCCTTCTATTGCGAAATATATGGGGTAGCCCTGGAAGGTGCTGGTTTCTTTGTCTGTGAGGGCGAACGCTCTGCCCTCAAACCTGACAACACGACCATCCGAATAGGCGCCGTACAGCTGTATTCGGCGGTGAGCGTAGTAGAAGACGAGGACGGGGTCGTATTTTTTGAGATCAAGCTTTTCAAGCTCTTTTATCGTTTTGTCCATCTCTCGCAGCAACGCCCTTTTCTGAAGCCGTTTACCCGTGTCGTCCACCACGTTAAAGAGTAGATAGGGGAGAGAGGGGTTGGAGTGTGTGTTTTTCCCTCTCTCCCCGCTGTGGCGGACTCCAGAGGAGGGGCGTTTAGAGGCAAACTGGGGTGTGGCTTGTGGGGTGTTTTTAGAGCCCGCCAACAACGTTAACACCCCCGTTAAAACGGCAAGTGGCTGTTTCCCGCATCCACGGGGTATTTCACAGGGTAGTAGTACGTCACGGGGTCGCTCTCTGTGTTCTCCCGCTGGTCCTTGTCCTTCCATGAACTAAAGCTCTGGGTGTAGCTGTGGTATTTGTAATGCCCATCTATCTCAAGCGTGACAAGGGAGTATCTGGGGTTGTTGGTCCAGGGAACATAAACGTATGTATCTGAATAGGTCCATACCTTCTTATTACTGAAGTCTCCGCCGATCCAATCCGGGGAAGGTTGGTAGTACCAGACAGGGAGGGTTAGGTGGATTTTGTACTGTTCCCCCTGTGCGCCGGCAGGAGAGTAGTAGGTTATGATTGCTGTGATGGTGAGCTGTTCCTCTTTCCACTCGTCGCCACCAGGCTTGTCAAACTGGTCATTTGTCCAAAGCTTCGGTGCGAGAGGATTCATAACATCGCCCTGGCTAAGTGCAGAGATGCGGGCACGGTACATATTAACAACGTCGCGAGAATAAGACGAGTTAGAAACAAGCTTTAGTGGTCGGATGTGTTTTCCATCAACGTTCTCTTTGTCTGTGTCCTTCGCCAGATCCCTGATCTCCAGAATATCACTTTTTAGCCAGTACGTTGTGAAGACTGAGTCAGAGGATACGGCGATTTCAATGTTGAACAAAAGCCCTGTAGTGGTGGGAGCAACGAGAATGGGATCGGCGGTGTGTTCCTCTTTTACTTTTTTCTCGTGTAGCTCGTCCGCCCACTCTTCGAGTTGGTTGCGGATGTGTGGGTAGAGTACGGCGGTGGAGACCAGGGCGAACCCGACGAAGAGGAGAAAGAGGAGCTGTACCATGTTCAACCTGCTCTTTCTGAGTTTGAAAGAGCGGAAGAAGGCACTGTTAACGAGACGGGAAAAAAAGCGACCGATGCCACGACCAACACGGTTTATGCTGTTTGTTACTGTGTGTTTTCGCATATCTATCACCCCCAGATGTTGTTTTTGTGGTGACGTGACCGCCGTTTATGGCGTTGTGAGAAGTACACGAGGCCGAACACGCCGAACAGGGTGAGAAAACCGATTCCGGCATAGTAGAGTCCTTTTCTGATCGCTATCTCATGATCAGGAGAATTAACTACAACGGTGGTGCTGGTGCTGTCAAGGAAATACACCTTTCCGCTACTCGTGTAATTCTCGCCTTCATAGGTAACGGTGACACGGTAGGCGCCCCTAGGGAGACTGAAAGACGCTTTGCCGTTAGTAGTGGTTGCTGTTTTGGTGTAATCGTGGTCAAGAGCTGAGACCTCTACGACCGCACCGTCCACAGCCTTACCACTCTTGTCAACAACATAAACGGTATAATCGCCCTGGAAGAAGTAGAGCCACCAATTGACCGCAGTCTGGAGGGAGATCACGCCAAAAAGACCGTTCCGGACCATGCTGAAGTCTCCGCCGATCTGGTCTGTGGTGGTTTTCCACACATCAAAACCGAAAGAGTTGCGTCCGAGGGAGAGATATGTCCCGGCTTCTGTGAAAAACCCGTTGTAGTCGTAGAGGGTGTTGTTGCGCCAGATGGGTTTATTGAAGATTGTCTGTGTGCCGTTACCTCCACGATATCCGACAAAAGCCGTCCACTCGTGAACCACTACTTTAAACTGTGCTGTGAGATTATTCAGCATCAGAGTAACAGCTCCGGGGTCATAATATACCGTGTCTCCCACTCGGAGGCCATCCCATGTGTAGAACTCGGAGACGATTGTTTCAACAGCACGGGCAAAAATGAGCATGATAATACAAAGTGTTTCAAGAGGGAACCAATTATAAACAATGGGTAGGGATCCGACCCACGGGAGAGTAACATTCATTATGTAAAAGTCGTGTGTGAGGTTGTGGTCCTGGGCATAGTGTTCTATTGTGTCGCCTATGTATTTTATGAGATCTGAGAAAGAACCTATCACACTCGTACCAATAAGCAGGTTGGGATACTCCCACGGATCATATATATAACCATATATGCGAACGATAACAGGATAAACCACGTCAAAGATCATTTTCAGGTAGGGATATATGCTGTCATAGGCGTTTTGGAGGGTGTCGTTGAGCTGGTCTGGGAGAAAACCGAACGTGCCCATAGGGAAGTCGTCGGAGACGTTTACAGCTCCGGGCTCTGCAGCTTTCACCTTCAGAACATCAGAGATGAGACTGTAGTTAAACACGTGTTCAACGCCGCCATCCGTATAATTAAACCGGATACTATCAACATCCGCAATACCGCCATCAAGGTCGACAAGAGACACACCAGCACCCTGGACAGTTGCAGCAGGGTAGAATATGAGAGACACGAAGAGAAGGGCAAAGAGACCGCCGAAGAGTTTGCGATAACGTTTTTTGTGTTTGTGTGCGACTGTGAGCATGGCGATAGAAGAAGCGACAGAGAGACCAGCAATAAGAACAACTGCGATCTCCTTAAGACCGATTTCTCTGCCGGCTATGATGAGGGGCGGGTTTTCTACTTCTGAGACCGTGAAAGTCGTCGTGCCATTATGTTCCGTGCCGTCAAGACCGATCATATACACTTTGTAAGTATAAACACCGGCGGCGGACGGTTTAAAGGTTGGGCAGTCTGATGGGTTGTATTTCATGTATGCGGGTATGCTGGCGGTGCTGAGTGGAGTGCTGTTTTCAAAGCTCCCAGATGCGACAACAACCCCATCCTTAAGAACCTCGTAGTTGAAGGGTTGAATCGCTACGTCCTGGTACGTAACGTTGCAGTTGAGAACGACCACATCCCCAATCTCGTATGTGTCTGTGTATATGAAATGCCCATCGACATATTTCTGTGTGGTAGGTTCTATGTTGAGGGTGTAATCTGAAATCTGCAAGTCGTATTTTGTCCCACCCACACCAGAGAGCTCACAAACTGGATTATATGCGATCATCACAGTAAAATTAAAACTATAATCGCCAGCGTGTAGGCCGTCGGGGACTGTTTTGAGGCCGATTTTAAAGCTAATGCTGTCAGGTGATGAAAGCCCAAGATCTTCAGTCGTGTAAAGAAGAAGCCTACCATAACCAGCGCCCAGATCAGTGTAAGGCTCAAGATTAAAAACCTGTCCTGTGTTAGTTATGTTTATCTGTCCAAAAGTGCCCATGTCAATATAATCATCTATGTAAGTGTTATGTCTAATTGGTGAAACAACGATCTCCATCCTATCAATATAATAACTATCCTCAGAATCATCTGTCAACGAAACCGTAGCAATATTTTCCGTCCAGACATTCGTGCTGTCTGGCGACATTGACGGAAAAATAAAATGATCGTTACTGTTATACGTGAGAGTTGCGTCATACGTGCCCGTGTAACGTGAAACACGAACAAAATACTGTCCGAGATAAGACAAACCGCTACCCCAAGCCGTGACATCCCAATACTCCTGATAGACGCTGTCTATGTCCCAGTTAATGACTTCGAAGTCAAAACTCCGCTCCTCGCCAGGAGCAAAAGCAGAGAAAGAGAAATTGTAATCAGGACCGAGCAAGTTATAAGACGCCTCAGCAGAGCGCTTTATTTTTGTGTTGTTCTCAAAATAAAACGTGCCATACGTCTCATCGTTATGAGTTTTATCCTTGACAGTAAAGCTAAGAGCGTCAATATCAACATTGCCCGTGTTTTTTATAATCAGACTGTTAACACTGTCCAAGGTCGTAGCTGGTAACATCGCTTCAATATAAACCCTGTCCATATCCGCACCGCCGTAAAGAACATCAAAAGAAAGCGTTGGTTCTATTGATAGCGTCCCTTCTCCTTCAACCGTATCAGAAGCAACCGCACGAGTACCACCACCAGCCAGAGCCAGATAACTGTCATAGCTGTCAAACAACTGAATCTTATACTTTATAGTATAATTACCAGGATCAGGGAGATGATCAAAGAAGAACACGGGCTTAAGAGCATACTCTGTATTACTCAAAAACGTATAATTTATAGCAAGAGTTTTCTGAAAGTGTTCATAAGCATCAGCGTCATAATCAAGAGCAACAAAATTAACCGTCCCAGATGTGCTCCCTGGACTATCAAAATAAACACCAGAACACGAATGTAAAACATAGCCCAGATCCGAAATCGTAGAAAGGTCTTTGTCAGCAGTAAAAGAATTTTCTACCGTGTCCCTATCCCACAACTGCCAATAAACAGTATACTCCACATCAACCGTATTATTCTCACCATCAAGAATCTGAACATCAGCATAAATAAAATTCCACGAGTAAACCCCTGTGTTATTAAGAACAATCCACTCTTTGAAAGTATAGATGTTATTCCACACCCTTCCGTGTACAAAGTCCCACACAGATTTAACCTCTGTAAGCTCAGAAACAGAACACGTCGTAAACTGCGTACTCTCAAGATCATCTATGACAAAATTCGGATCATCAAGCTTAACGCCCTTTGCAAGCAAGCCATAACTCTCCGCAGCTCGCACGCTCCCACCACCAAACACCGACAGCACTCCCGAAACCATCAGGAGCGCAAACAGGAAGAGAGTTAGACACTTTTTCTTAGCCATCAGGCACCACCCCTTTAGGGTTTCGTGGGTGGAAACAACCCCGCCACCCACACCGGGGGGAAAGAAACCCTCTTTCCACGGGCAACAGGCCACCATCCCTTCTAGCTCACCGGCGACGCCTACGATGACGCCTATGATGGCCACGACGCCAACGCCGAACACCAAAATGCTTAACAATCACAATCTTACGCAGTCTCACGGCACCACCCCCTTAGTGGATTTTTCGCACGGAACCCCCGTGCCGGGCACCTCACCGACTAAAACAAGATAGAAAAGATTCCGTGGTAACGGAAACCAAAAACCATACTCAAAAAGAACACGAGACCCACCGGGCCCGCTGTGTTTGGTCTGGGGTTTCATTTTTTCGCACCTCCTCTGGGTTGTTTGAAAAGTGGGTCTTTTTGTTGTAGTTCTTTTTGTATAATGGTGGTTGTTCCTCGTAGGTAGATT
>Ga0190312_1000528_pt1 | contig 11854 bp, 12 predicted proteins | sample 487007910_MG_FD_165046 | JGI IMG/M metagenome (GOLD analysis project Ga0190312, IMG submission 165046) | Hydrothermal vent sediment bacterial communities from Southern Trench, Guaymas Basin, Mexico - 4870-07-9-10_MG | ecosystem: Environmental > Aquatic > Marine > Hydrothermal vents > Sediment ... | reverse complement strand
CCTCTGTAAAGGTCTCAGGCTTTTTTGAATACGGAGCCTTAATGTCTCCGATATTGAAGGAAGAAGTCTTATTGAGCGTTCTCCAGCGGAGGACAGGTGGTCACATGCATTTAATAGTCCCTTAAGAAATATCAATTCCTCCTTGTATCTCTTCCAGTTATGTTCATACCACATAATTGTCTCATCAAAATCGTAATCTTTGATTCTCTCATACCAATCATCTACGAGATGAAATTTTCGCAAGCGCTTGCCAAAAATATAGATTTCCCAATAAGGAACTTTCGGATAAAGCACTTCTTGAATGTATTCTGCATTTTCAAGCAGATCATTAACTTTTTCAATATAAGTGTTCCACACGAATTCCTCGTTCCTCGTTGGAACAGGCACATCATATAAACATCTATGATGCGTAAGAATGGACAACGCAATCAGCTTCCTTTCGCTGTCGGGATAATTCAAGAACTGTGTGAAGGGTGCTGAGAGAATTTCATGACGGTATCCCCAATTCTTTCCCTGAGCTCCAGACTTCTGGAAGCCACTTGCACATTTTCCAATGTCATGCAACAGAACGGAATAAAAAAGAAGTTCCCAAATATCATCGCTTATCAACCTGGAAATCCATTGAAATGAGCTTTTCAGACTCTTCATAACATTAAGAGCGTCGTTTATATGGCATTCAAGGGATTCATTTGGATTGAATTTTGCCATGCAGACCTTCATATAGCCATACACCTATGTTTATCTCATGATCATAAAGAGCTTCTTTATATGTCTGGCGCTTTCGCTGAGCTGCATTTTCGGGAAATGGTAAAATCGTAAATGCGCTGACCATCCTTGCTCTTCTCGGAATTTTTGAGTAGTCAAATTCCACTGGTAATGTATGAACAATGCCAGGTAAACCCAATGCCAGCGGAACCACAGTTCCTCCGAGAGGAACATTTCTCCTCCTCTCAAGCTCCACATCCTCTATTTTATCCACAGTGGCTATATCACTTGAGCGCCCGAGTAGCAGTTGAAACCTCGGCTTTATGAAATATTCACGCCATTCTTCAGGCAAATAGAGATAAAGAATGTTTTCAATTAAAATTTCTCGCTTTATCACATCGGTTTCAGGCTTACCTAGGGGGTATATCCTTTCAATGTCCACGCCTTTTCCCTTGCTTTTGAATACATATCCGATGAAGGGAATATCGCTGAAAGATACAATTTCTCCTTTCGCTGCTGAAAGAAGTCCTTGAATTGTTGAAAGAGGAGGGACAGGTGATGTCGGCTGGTAGCCCGATTGGAATGTTGGGTATCGGAAGCTTGCAGTCCAGCTTCTTATTTTTACCCGTATCATAGCTCAACCATAGTAAGCTTCAACTTCTCCAGCAAACTTTTCTATTGCATCCCCAACAGTCGTAACTATAACTTCGATTCCTTTAAGAGAGTCTTTGACTTTCTTTAACTCATCCTCCCACTCCCTCATGAATCCCTTGTCCCTGCCGATGAACATTTTTGGATAAAGAATGTCCTTGAACTCAATAACTCTTGAAATCACTGCTTCAGCGTCAAATTTTATCTCCCCTTTATCCTCATACACCACATCACTTATGAACGGATTTATGCCCCCCTCAATCATCATCAAGATTATGAACTTCGGTGTCACATCGGTCAGATATTGGGTCTGTTTTGCTCCACCGAAAATATAACGAAGCGCTTTAATCGTCTCACATACCCGCTTTTTCCTGATTTCATCGGGCATTACCCATTCCTTCTCGCCTATCTTAGCTCCAATTTCTCTTGCTTTTGACTCAATTTTTTCATATTCCTCCTTCACTTCCTTAAGATTCTTTGGTATTTCGTCCAATCTAAGCAGGTTTTTGAAACCCGCCTTATCAATTATGGTAAATCTACCGACTGCGTTCAGGTCTAACGAGAAAGCACCCTTCAAAACTGAGGCGTAAAACTCTTGCGAATAAGGAACTGGGTCTCCCTCATGTCTTGAGGCATAGCCCTCATCCGATGTGACTGAGCTTCTGTCAGGCAGCAGGGAGATCAACGGTGTGTTATCCGAAAACATCATCGTCTGGATATTCTACAGGATTTGCAGCGGTAAAAACCTGTTTTTCCTCCCTGAACAGCGGAGAAAGCTCCCAATTGAAGTGTTCGGACAGCGTTTTCCTCCACCAATAACGCCATGCTTGTGGTGAGACATACGGATATGACAAGCGGCCTTTCTTGAATTTTTTGACTCTCGTCACAGTTCTGTCAGGAAGCGTCTCATCTATACCGAGCATGTTCAAAGCAGAATGCGGCGCATCAATCAGAAGCATGCCGACAGCGAATCTCATTCCACATCACCTCCATATGCCTCTACCTCCATTTCCTCTTCCTCTCGTTCCTCTATCCCCTCTTCATCTTGCACCTCTTTCCTCATTAATCTGTCGTGAAGTCGCTCATAAATGCGGAAAAGCAGAAGATTCTTGACGGTTTTCCATGAGATGTTTATATCCTCTCCGTAAGCTGTAAGGAGCCTTGCGAACTCATCAAATGTCATCAGCGGGCTCTCAATGCCATGCCGTTGCCTGAGCTTTTCCACACGGAGAAAGAACGCCTCAAAGTGGTAAAGCCTCTCCGCCCGTTCCAGAAATCTCACCTCGTCATCAAGTTTATGATCTGGCAGATTTTCTATGGATTCCACTATCCGGTCTCCGACATCCTTCACAAAACCCAGCATATCTCTGTCCAATCCCATCACCTCCGAACAGTAGAAAGCAACAAGGTTCCAGTCGGTATTTGGCTGCTTGGATTTTCTATCTACAAAATATTGAAGAATGCTCTCTCCGTTCAGGAGACGGGAATAAACATCATTTTTCTGTGTGCGCTCAATAAATTCTTCCTCGCCTGATTGTTTTCTCCATCCCATTGAGATAATACGCCTCCATCCTTCAGCATCCACATGACTGGCATAAGCCAAAAATCTCAACACAGGCGTCGGGATATGTATCACATCCAGCATCTGGTTCTGGTTGTTGCATATGAAATAATAAATGGTCACTGAAGCGCTCTCCCAGAATTCATCTCTCTCAATTCTCTCCGTTATCTCTCCTATTTTTTGGAAAAGGAAGTTTTCCGGTCTTCTGAAACCTCTTGCCTGAGATGCAAGTTTGCTCCTCCTCACATCATCAATGGCTTCTTTGGATAAAAGAAGCATGAGTTCGTAAGGATATGCATGAATTACCATCACTCTCGGAAGTCTGTAAGCCGAGAGCGGCATGAATTGCGCTAAGAAAATGCAATGAGCACAAATATCCACCCCTTGCTGATCCGCAGCGTGAAAGAAGTTTAACATCTTTCCGGTTCCAAGAAGGGGAAATGCTGCTCGGTACACCTCTCTTTCCGTATATGCATTGTTTCTCCCGCATATAGCACATATAACATTTTCATTAGGTTCAGCCTTCAAAATATTCCATAAATTCTTAGATATTTTATCCGACGATCTCCTTTTACTCATGCTTGGATTCGCCATCAACGCCCAATTATTTGGCATTATCATTCCATGAATGTAAGAACTCCACTCCCCGTTGCGTAAAGCTCCGAAGCAAAATTTATTGCATTTCTTATATCTTCTGCTGTGAGTTCCTCTGGTCTATTTTTGTTTGAGAGCAATAAAATTGCCGTTAAACCTGCATCAACAAATGGATGTCCAGTCCAGTAGAATTTTCCAGCAAACTGCTGCGCTGCCCCTTCAGTGCATATGTGCGCCGCACTCATACTGCCTTCACCTCATTGCTGATTGATATTCCTTCCCCCTCCATCTCCTCTTTTTCCCTTTAATTTATCATCTTTATTCATTTTTTTGCTCTCATGTGTAATTCATCCTTCAATGAATTTTAACCCTGTTCACAAACCCGAAGCCGAGTGAATTCCTCTCACCGAACCCTGCATCCATCCCGAATTCTATTATCTTTCGCTGCATCTCATCCATATCACTCCATATGAACTCCCACATGCTCCCAATCATCACATAACTCCTGCCACCGATAACGACATTCGTTGCGGTTGCTCGTCTGAACACGAACTGCTCAAAAAGTTCATTTATACGCACTTCCGTGCCGTGAAATTCGTTGAACTTCTTTATCATGTTCTCAGTCAGCTGCTTGACAAACGCCTCAAACGAATATTTCGGTCGCCAGTAGACATATCTTGCCTTCCTCTCATCCTCAGGTATCTTATATCGCCCATAATTCCGCTCAGGTATCCTTATTATAACAGGCGTTGCCGTCAGCAATCTCAAACTTCCTCTCTTCAGCCTCGTATTCAGCTTTCTCACGCTCACAAGCTCAAAAGACATCTCACCAATATTTATCCTTGCGACATCATCAAGCGCCGCTTCAAGCGATGATATGAGCTTTTGATCGGGCGATGCGATTATCAAATGCGCAGATTCACCCTCTTCCATGTCCTTTATCGGGAATATATTTGAAAAACTGAAGAACTTGTAGCCTTTTTTGTCATGCAGTTCGCCATATCCGGATTTCCTCAGCATGCTGTAAATGAATCCCTGAAGCTTGTGATGATACATCATATCATAGCACTGACCCTTCGCCGCCTTCAGACGCATGAGCAGACGCATATATTAATTTTCTCTTTTGCTTTGCCCGCTTTCTCACGCAGATGGCAGACACATGCCAACAAAGCCCGAACAAAGATAAATAAAAGCCGATTATATGAGAGGATGCGAGAGGGGGAAGCGGAGAAAATAATAAAGGGAGCAGCGGAGGTCGTTACTGTTGAAGAGCTGGAGGAAGCACTCGCATCAGGCGGTAAAAAGGCATACGCAGGCTACGAACCCTCTGGGAGCATTCATCTCGGACACTTGCTCACCTTGCGTAAGTTAAAGGATTTGCAGGATGCGGGATTCAAAGTGATTGTTCTGCTCGCAGATTTGCACGCATATTTGAATGAAAAGGGCGATTTTGAAACCATTAGAGAGATTGCGGAATACAATAAGCGATGCTTCAAGGCGGTGGGTTTGGAAAATGCTGATTTCATTCTCGGCTCCTCATTCCAACTTGGTGAAGAATACATGCTGAATGTGCTGAAATTGTCCGCAATGACAACGCTTCACAGGGCAAGAAGGAGCATGGACGAGATTTCACGCAGCAAGGAAAATCCGAAAGTCTCGCAGATGATTTATCCGCTCATGCAAGCGGTAGATATAGCATTTTTGGGCGTAGATGTTGCAGTTGGCGGCATTGACCAGCGGAAAATTCACATGCTTGCCCGTGAATATCTGCCTAAATTGGGTTTTAAGCCACCTATTTGCGTCCATATGCCAATTTTATTGGGTCTTGATGGCACGAAAATGTCTTCTTCAAAGGGGAATTTCATTTCAGTTGAGGATGATGCGGATGAAATAGAGAGGAAGATGCGGGGTGCGTTCTGCCCGCCTCGCAGCACAGCAGCGGAAAATCCCGTCCTTCAAATATACAAACATATCATTTTCCCATCTTTTGAGGATGTTTTAATTGAAAGGGATGCAAAATATGGTGGAGATGTCTCATACGAGGCTTATGAAATGCTTGAGCGTGATTATATTGAGGGTAATTTGCATCCTTTAGACTTGAAAGTGAATGCTTTCCGGTATTTAAATATGATTTTGGAGCCGATAAGGAAGAAATTAGGGAAAAAATAGCTTTGCTTTTGTTCTTTTTGCTCATTTTTCTTCTCTCGTCGTGTCTTTCTCACGCACTCTCACGCACAACATCACGCACAATGAGAAGCAGCGTCGCAGGCACGACGGTCAGAGCGGCGAGCATGCAGCATGTGACGCCGAGAGACATCATCGTCCCCATTTCGCTCATGAAAGGGAGCCGAGAGACGAGTGAGAGCGACTGAAATCCGATGATTGCTGCGATTGTCGTGATGCACATCGGCAGGAAAACGCTGCTCATTGTTTCTCGCATCGCATCCCGCTTCGCAGCTAACTGCAATTCATATCTGAAGCGTTTAGCCACCTGAATGCCAAAGTCTATGCCGATGCCCATTATCATGGAGAGAACGCCTGAAGTTTGCGGACTTATCTCGTATCCTGCGATGACCAATATGCCGTAAGTCCAAATAGAACCGCAAAGAATCGTGAGAAGTGGCGTCAATCCGAATCTTACAGATGCAAAAAGCACTATTAATAGGATAAGGATTGCTGAAATGCTCGCTATTGAAGTTTTCTGCATCGTTTCTTGAGACAACCTTCGCATTACAGGCACCATCGGCACGGGGTCTCCCGTGAATTCCACTTTGACGCCCGGAGGAGGCGACATGCTCAAAATGCCTTCAAGCTCTCGCTCCGCATCCTCCGCATCAACATCATCCAAGAAATAAATGCGGACAAGTGTCATGCGGTAGTCATCGCTTATGTAATCCTTCGCAAGCTCTTCCGCCATTTCATTCCTCAAAATCTCCTTCACTTCTCGCAACGAGCTCGGAACTCTGCCACCGTTGAACATTTTGACAATATCCGCAGCACTTCTTGCGTCAGTAGCACCCTCAATCGTCTTTGCACGTTGCGTAATTGCATCTGCAAAACGCAAAACTCGGGGGTCTCGCACATCTCTCACCTCGTTTGAGTTCGCATATTCAGGTGCAATTTCAATCGCAACTTCCGTTTCGGCGAAAGAACCTGCGAACTGGTCTTCCACCAAGTAGTAAGTGTCAACGACCTCCTCGCCTTCAGGAAGCATTTCCTTGTAGCGCATGCCCTTTGTTTCAGCCTGCGATGCGTAGAACGCCATGACAGGCGTGAGCAGAAAGAGAAAAATCAGCAGGAAAACGAGCGGATGCTTTGAGAGCTGCGTTGCATAGCTTCTTACCAAAGCACTGCCCCTCGCAACTATTTTGCTCCCTTCATCGTCGCTGCGGCGACGCATGGCGCTCTGCCTTTTTCTCTGCTTTCTCTCGCTCCACCTGTCTTCCCAAATGACGAAGCATGGATTCACAACGACAGCGGCAATCCAACAGTAAATGATGCCGAGGGCGAGTGTCAGACCGAGGTGCTGAACGAGAGGCATGAATGAAAGCAGTAGAGCGAGGAAGCCCGCTGCTGTCGTTGCTGCGGAGCCGAGTGTTGAGTGTCCGATGCTCGCCACTGCTGTCACGAACGCATTTTCGCTGTCTTGTCTTGACTTCTCCTCGTAGTAGCGGGAGACCATGAAAATGCCGTATTCAACGCCGAGTCCCGCAATCATCGCACCGATGCCCGCAGTTGATACTGATATTGGAATTCGCAGGAGACCCATCGTGCCGAAAGTCCAAGTGAGTGCGAAAAGAAGAGGCATGAAGACGAAGAAGCCTCTCAGGAAGGAGCGTTGAAGTAGCGACAGCAGGAAAAAGAGAACAAGGAGCGTGAAAAGTGTTGTGCGTAGCATGTCCTCTCTCATCAGACGAAGCAGCGTTGCAACAAGCGGTGCAGTGCCTGTGATGCGGAAATCAACGCCAGGGGGCTTGCTCACTGCATCCAAATTTTGCCGAATCATATCCATCGTTTTGCGAACCTGCTCCTCCGCAAGCCCGGATGTGAGCTTCACAGAGACGAGCATCACGCTGTATTCTCGGTTGAAAAACCGCTTCGCAAGCGGGTTCGCAGAGATAATCCGCTTCGCTTCCTCGTAATCCCTCGGAATTCCCACGAAAGAAACCACAGACTCAACCGCATCCACAGAAGGCTCTCTCTTCAAACGCTCCTGCAGCTCCGCAACCGCCGAAAGCACACGAGGGTCCCTTAAATCCTCCACACTGTCAGCAGATTTATTCAGACACGCAACGACAAAAATCGTCTCTTGACCCCTGAAAGTATCGCTTATTTTCTCTGAAAGGGCGAAAACTGGCAAATCTTCAGGCATCTCTTTTGTTATATCGCCCTGAAATTGCACTTCCATCAGCCCTGATGCGAGAAACAGCGTCAAAATTATGGCAATCACCGCTATTATCTTATGATATTTGTATTGAATGCGTGCAAGTTTGCTCAACATCTGCTCCATCCCTATTCTCATTTTTCACACCTCTTTTCGGCTCACCGCCCTTCGTTCCTCTGCTTCTCCTCTTCTCTCCCGCTCTTTGCTTCTCCACTTCGCCGTGCTTTGCCTCTTTTCGTCCCTGTCTCCGCCTCTTTGCCACTCATTTCACCTTCGGCACTTGCGTTTCAATACCGCAAGAGTAAGTAGTAACGAGAGGGAAGCGAGTGCGAATTCGTATCCTGGGAGTTTTCCTTCCTTTTTTCCGCCACCTGAAATGTGGAGCTCAACCTGCTTGAGGAATATGTAAGTGTTCTCGTCGCTGAGTTCCCTGTCGCCGGTGCAGCGAATTTCAATCCTCTGCAGGTATGTTTTCGGCGTTGCATCCTCATCAACATCAAACTCAAGCACTGCGACGCCCTCTTCACCGACTTCCAAATCGCCGACATAACCGCTCTTCACAGCATAGTCAAAGGGGACATCCGCCTCGCCGACTGCACGAACGCTCACCGCTTCCGCCTTCTCAGAGCCTGTGTTCCGCAGTTTCACGAAGAGCTTGACGCCTTCCGCACCCACACTCACATTTTTTGGCGATGTCCACGCTGCAATAATATCAAAATTGGGCTTCGGCTCCACTAAAACATCAATATATCGCAAAACTTCATGCTCATTCTCAAGCGAGTCCTTGTATCTTATGCGAATCGGAATCTTGTAATTCTTTGAACTTGCGTTATCTGCGACATCTATGTGGAAAATCGCATTCTTTGCGTCGCCCATCCTCAATTTACCGATGTAAGAGCGCTCAGTTCCTGACCAAGAAGGCTTGAAAGTGCTGTTGAGGAGCAGAAAAGCCTCAACATCCTTCGCATCCCCCTCTCCGCTGTTTTCTATGCTCACCGTGAGCTTCACATTTTCGTCGCCCGGTCGTATGTCAGGCGGTTCTGTGCTTACTGCACCGACATTTATAACGGGAGAGCCGATGACATTGAAGGAAATGCCGAGTTGAACGGGTGGCTTCGGCTCTGTTACATAGCCGACGCTGAAATTCACCAAATAACGCTCCTTCCAAGAGCAGATAATTGGGATTGCGTAGACGCCATTCGGCGTGTCATCCGCAACATGCACGGTCACCTTGACCTCTTTTTCGCTCCATTCGGGGAGCGTGTTGATGTGTGCGACCGTTGCACCGACGACAGAGAGCTGAGGCGTCCCCTGAAATTCCAAGCGAATGTCCCTCGCATCCCTTCCGCCGTTATTTTTCACGACAATCGTCACTTCTGCGGTCTCACCGGGATACAGCGTTGTTGGACGGACATCCGTGATTACGATTGAAGAGAAGGACTGCGCACTCGCAACAGGCAAAAACGAAGCTCCTGCATACGCAGCTGCGGTAGCAGAAGCATGCACGCCTTCCGACGAGGGCGAATGCACCGGAATTGAGGGCAAAATCGGCAGAATCGGCAGAGACGAAAGCAGAACTGCAAGAACCGACAGCATAAATACCCGTAGAATAGCCCTTTTTATGGCGGTTTTTATGGCACTTCCACCCTTATGACGCCTCATTTTTCACCACCTCCTCTCATTATTTCAGAAAGTTGCACCATTCTCACGCTCAATCCACCTTTCCACATCCTCCTCGCTTATTTTTCCCGCCTTAATGTCATTAAGTATCTTTGAAAAAGCGGTAATTAGGATGCGCAGGCGCTGATATTCGGAGATAAGCGTGCTGAATGTCTTTCGCAACGCCTCATCTTCCACTTTCTCCAAGTTTTCAGAGAGAAGTTCAATCATTGGCTTTATCTTCTCGTTCAATAATCGCCTCAGAAAATCATTAAAGCCGTCAGTGAGCGATATATTGACCGCATATTTCATTTCCTTGCCCTCTTTGAACACACGAATCATGCTGAACGTATCCATTTTACGCAGTGTCCTGCTTATTAATCCACGACTGTATCCCGTTCCTTGCTCAATTTCTCGCTGCGTCACCGCTCTCGGCTGGAAAAGCAGGAATGCCCATATCCTTCCAATCGGAAGCTCAAAGCCCCAACGCTTGCCGATTTCAGCAACAGACGACAAGACCTCCTCAAGCAATTCATCCCTGCCCCCCGCTTTCGCCGACATCGCCCCCGCTTCTAATCCCCCGTCCTCGCTCATGCTCTAATTTTACTTTTTACTAAAATATAAAATTGAGGGGTGGAGGGGGGTGTTAGATTTATTTAAATGGTGTGGGAAGAAGAGGAAGTGAGAAATGAAAGTGAGGTTCTACGCAACTCTCAGGGAACTCACGAATGCGGTGGAGATTGATTTGGTATGTGGTGGTGAGGCGAAGGTGCGTGATGTCGTCGCTCTGCTCGTCAAGCGTTTTGGCGATGCTTTTGCGAAGGAGGTCTTCAACGAAGATGGGAGTCTGCGTGTGAAAATCCTTCTCAACGGCAGGGACATTGACTTCCTCAAGAAACTGGAGACCGAGGTCTCTGATAAGGACACGCTCCATTTGTTCCCTCCAATCGGTGGTGGCTGAGAGAAGCAGCGAGTAGCGGATGAGGCGTATTTAGAAGCGTTTAGGAGTGTTTATGTTGTTAAGGAGCAGGAGGTCGGAGGAAAATGCCCGGTCACGGTTACGAGAGGTTGCGTTCTGAGGTAGTAGAAAGGAAGATTTGCACATTTTGCGGTGCCTGCGTCTCCGCATGTTTGCTCCGTCATCTTGAGTGGGCGGGCGAGCCTTTGAGGCGAGAGCGGAAGGCGGCATGCGAGGACTGCTCGCTCTGCTACGACGCCTGTTATGTTCCCAAGCGTCAGGAGGAGGAAGGACTGCTTGAGGAGGAAGTTTTCGGCAGAAGAAGGCGCACAGACGAGGAACCGCTTGGCATTTTCAGGCGCATTCTCGCTGCGAGGTCAAAAGATGAGAAGATTCTTGAGAACGCACAGGACGGTGGCGTTGTTTCAACCGTTCTGAAATATCTTTTTGAGCAGAAAAGCATAGATGGTGCGATAGTTGTCGGAAAATGCGAGGAAGCGGATGAAATTTGGAGACCATTTCCGAGAGTTGCGAAGAATTTTGATGATGTAATAGCATCTGCACGCACAAAGTTCGGCATCTCACCTAATTTAATGCTCATTCGTGATGCTGTTCTTGATGAATATCTTGAAAAGATATGCGTTGTCGGTCTTCCTTGCCACACGAGAGCGTTAAGACACATGCAACACATAAAATTTGAGCTCGCACCCGCAATTTCTTTCACAATAGGTCTCTTCTGCAGGGAAAATTACGAATATCTTTCGCTGAGAAGGTATATTGAGGGCGTTTTGGGCGAGGATTCTCTTGCTGAAGTGCGAAAGTTCAGCGTGAAAGAGGATGCAATGCTCGTGCATTTCAGCGACAGCGAAAGCAACGGCGAAAAAACACTCTCAATTCCGATAACGGAAGTGAAGAAGTGGGTTCCTCGCCACTGCTTGCTCTGTTCAGATTTCACGAACGAGCTTGCGGACATTTCAGTGGGTTGCGACGGCTCTCCAGAAGGCTTCTCAACGGTCATCGTGAGAACTGAGCTCGGCGAGCGAATATTTTCAGCGATTGAGGCTGAAGGTCTCCTTGAGACGAAGCCAGCGGACATCGCAGCGGTTCGTGAGATAGCGGAGAGGAAGCGTGAGAAGGCGAAGCAAACGGCAAAAATTTACGATTTGAGGTCTGCGGGTTTGAGTGCGGAGGAGATTGCCACTCGGCTCGGAATTGAGCTCAAAACCGTGCTGCACAGATTGGAAAAATATTGATTTACCACGCAGTTTCATAAAAAAGAGGGAATGAGCAAAAATGAGCAAAAAGTAAGCATAAAGTTTTTTAAGGTGTTAAGATAGAGGAG
>Ga0190312_1000524_pt1 | contig 11881 bp, 3 predicted proteins | sample 487007910_MG_FD_165046 | JGI IMG/M metagenome (GOLD analysis project Ga0190312, IMG submission 165046) | Hydrothermal vent sediment bacterial communities from Southern Trench, Guaymas Basin, Mexico - 4870-07-9-10_MG | ecosystem: Environmental > Aquatic > Marine > Hydrothermal vents > Sediment ... | reverse complement strand
AAAGGATGAGGGGCCGTAGCCTAGCCAGGAAGGGCGGCGGGCTCCAGACTCGCTGGTCGTGCGTTCAAATCGCACCGGCCCCATTTAAGGATACCTTCAGGTCAACTACCGTTAAGGTGGCTTGTGGTCCCCGGTGAGCGTTCACTACTTTTGCTGTGTTTGCTCGCGCTCCTCTGAGTCGGGCTCGTGCATGCGCCCACAGCAAAGCGCCCACACCGAACCGCCTACCGAAAGTGACCTCTCCCCTCACTGAAAGGAGTATCCAGTGAGGTTCGGTTCCCAGTTCATCCACCTGAGCTTACCCTTAAGGGCAGCGGCTCAGCGAGGGCTTCTCTTCGGGTCCGCACGACCATATGCTCTGCGAGCAATGAAGAATACGATGCTCTTATAATATCCTGCCCGCATCCCCCTCCACATTTGAAAGGGAATTCTTAAATATTGAAGAAACTAAACAAAAAGATAGGCAGAAATAGAGAGCAAAAGAGAGTGAACTTGAGTAAATCAAATCACCCATTAACAGAATTGAAGTAGCCGATTTATATGAAATCCAGAAAGAAAAACAGGCAGTAAAAGAGCATACTACAAAAGATGAATATAAAGCAAACAGGAATGGATGCTGCGTTGTTTATGTTCGCCAGAAAAATACCACGAAGCTCCAGCGTCGTAAAATAGGATTTGACTGCCTGTGGTCTTTTCATGGATAGATAGAAAAACGCATCCGCAATTTGTTGAGCCGAATGGGGACAAGAATGAAATGCTTCTGATGCAGAGGGAGATGAGGTTGATGCGTCCCATGTGAACCTAAGCTGAAAAGGCTTTCTCCCGCTTCTTGGCTTCGCAGCCTACCGCCTGCGGCTGTGTGTGGCTCCTCCCCTGCGAAGTGTGGTCGGCTCACGCAGACACATACGCTACCATCCCGCCTCAGATATCACATCTTCGGAAGCCTCACCGAACGGAAAGACGTGCAGGGCAACTCCACACAGCTTCCACACAGGTGTTTCTGCTTCACATTCACCCCAAGAAGCTTGTGGCACTCTGGCGATATTTATGTAGAGATTGAACATACTCTACTCTGGATACCCAAGTGAGAGGAGGAGGTCATGCCCTTGTATCCCTCGCCTCTGAAAGGTGTGGAGTGAGAATATGCATTTGAGCCTTTTCAAAATACTTCATGCGATTTCTTTGTCGCACGGGGGCAACCCCACACATCTATTCCGTCTGCCCTGGGATTGCTTGCGATGTCGGGGGAAGCTCGGCGCCGCCGGCTATCGCAACTGCATCCTTGTCCATATGATTTATATAATAGGGCAAAGCGAAAAACTTAAATAGGAGGTGAGATATGAGAGGGGATCGGAGGTGAATGAGGAGAATGAAGGGGAAAGGAAAGATTGGTATGATAATGGCGGTAGTGGTGAGTGCGGTGCTGGTAGCGTTCATACCGAATGCCGTTGCATCCGTTACAGATCTCACAATAACACCCAACACAAGCGTAGCAGGTAAGGTAGTTGCATACAACATAACGTTGAACGCTACTCCAGCGTGGCAGACGCTGAATATCACGATACCTGCCGGATTTGAGGCGGTAGCGCCCACCACAAGCGATCAATTGCTTGCGAAAGGTGATGTCTACTGCAGTGATGGGTCATGGTGCGGAAACATTACCATTAAATCCTCATCAATCTATGATCCATCAGAGTGGGTGGATATTGTTGCTTACAACAAGAGCAAGGCCAAGGAGGAGCTCTCCATAAAAGTAAACTATAGTCCTGGAGCCTCAATAGGATTTAAAGCGTTCAACGCAGGTATTAATCTGACACTGCCGACTGAAACGAAGAACGGGAGTCTGAACATATCATTGCCTTCAGGAAAGCAGCTGAGAAATGTGACAGTATCCTTGGGTGCATTCGTGAGGAATCCGACGAAGGCAGGATTATACAACTTCACAACAGTGGCAGATGGTCTTCCGGGCGATTTTGAGATTGTGTCGATACCGACGAAAGTTGAAATAAATCCAAAACAGGGACCAGCTGGTTCTTGGGTCTTCATAAATGGTAGCTATTTCACAAGTAATTCCTATGTTGAGATACGCTTTGCAGGCAATTACTGGACGGCTTCTGCCACCGATGCGAACGGTAATTTCAGCACTTCTAAGGAAATTCCTGAGAAGCCAGCGGGGACATATGCTGTTAATGTCACTGATCTTGAAGGTGGAAAGGCAGGAACGATATTTAAAGTTACCGAGCCATCTGTCGTAATCTCGCCAGAACGAGGACCAACGGGTGCGAACATCACAGTAAATATCACAGGTTTTGTTAACGGTTCAAGTTTGACGATTCAATACTGGAACGGAACGACATGGAAGGACATCAAGACGCTCACTTATGCTGGGCCTGACAATGTGACAAATGTTACAATCCCTGAGGATATTACGACCACAACTGTGGATACTAATGAGGTTAATATCAGAGTTATAGGAGAGGAAGGAGCGGTGCTTCCAGACAAGCAGCCGAAACCCGAAGCCTATGCTCTTTACACGGTGGTAAGCCCTAAAATTGAACTTGAACCTGACAGAGGACCACCAGGCGTGACAATTAATGTCACACTGTATTCATTCACACCCAATACTAATGGGATAATCCATTTAAAGAACGAAACAATAGATGACCCGATTGGCGGATTTACGACAAATGAAACAGGATATGCTGTGGTAAGCGTGGAAATACCTGAAGAATTAGCCGAAGGAATGTATAACATCACAGCAATAGATGCGACTGGGCTGAGTGCGACGGCGGTGTTCAATGCTACTCCTACTCCAGAACTCACTATTACACCAAATACAGGACCTGTTGATGTTACTGTAACTTTGAAAGCGACGGGATTCTATCCAAATAAAAACATCAGCATTCTGTATCTCAACGAATCAGGCGAGTGGAATCTCAGCTATTCAGATACGACAGGGGCCGGTGGAGATCATACAAATGATACATGGAGGGTGCCAAAGGATATTAATGTAAGTATTTCGCCGAATATTCAGATCAATCAAACATTTGGTAACACCACTGCGGTGGCATATGCGACTTACAATGTCACGCCAACAATAGAAATTACGCCAATAAATGGAACCGTTGGCACGGAAGTGACCGTTTCAGGCAAGGCTTTCGGCAATGTTACGGTGTATTTTGATGGAATAGTTGTGAATGAGACGAGTAAGCATGCATCTGGCAGGAATGATTGGACAGGTTACAGTAGGAAATTCGAAGTGCCTGCGACGCCGAGTGGGAATTACACTGTTAAAGTTGTGGATGAGAAAGGGCTGGAGAACACGACAACATTTACAGTGCTAACAAACATTACGCTAAATGTCACTTCTGGAAATGTTGGAGATGTTGTGGCAGTGAACGGCACAGCATTCGCATCAGGAAAGACTGTGGAAATTCTTTTCAACGGAACGAAGGTTGCAGAGGCGACAACAGATGCGAATGGCACATTCAGTATGGCAACTTTCGTTGTTCCTCACATACCTAATGGCACATACAACGTGACCGCAATAGACACGACGGGGCGTAATGCGACAAAGACATTCAGGGTCCTGACAAATCTTACTGTCTCTCCTGAGAAGGCGAAAGTCTATGAGAATGTTACACTCTTTGGCACTGCCTATGGCGCTAATGAGAATGTAACGATTGAGCTTCGTAATGCGACCAGTGCGGTGAAGACATGGGTAGTGAAGGCGGATGAGAACGGAACATTTGAGAAGACAGTCACAATTCCGCTTGAAATAGCATCTGGAGCATACACATTCAGAGCAACTGGCAACACGACCGGGTTCTCTGATGATGCGTCGTTAGAAGTGTTGCTGACATTGTTCATCAAAGCTTACAGGGAAAAGGCAAGCGTAGGACTTATAGAAGTCAATGGAAGCTGGCCTGACTGCAAAGTTTGCTTCAAAGTGACGCAAAACGGTTACACTATTCCTACAAAAGCGCTTATTTATATTGATGACAGTGCGATGACTTACTCGAATGAGACAACTGGATTTTTCAACGTCACACTCGGATCGGAATGGATTGGCATGCATGAGATTAAAGCAAAGAATCACACATTCACGCCTCCACTTGAGTCGAACATTATTAATTTCACAGTGTCGGAGCCTGAACTGAAGTTAACTGCGAATGATACAACAGTTAACCCGCAAGACACAGTGCTGTTCACACTTGAAGATCAATACGGATATCCGATTGAAGGGGCATCATTATACGAGGGCGTTACTAATTTGAGCGCTCTTCTCGGAATTTACACGAACGAATGGGGTAATATTACACGTCAGTACTTCGATACAGGCGTTTATGAGATGTATGTCAAGTGGACATGGAAAGGTGCCGTGAAAGAGTCCAACCACATCAATGTGACGGTCAAGGAGAAATCTGTCAGAATAGAGCCTGAGAAGGAGACTGTGAGAGTAAATGAATCGGTGAAGTTCGAGTTATACAACGAGTGGAATGAGACTGTTAACATAACTAATATTTCGGTCACACCCGGCACATCTGGTGTGAATTGGACGATTGACCTGCCGAATGCCACTGTGACATTCCTTAAAGAGGGTTCATACACGGTGAATGCCACGGATGAGAGAGGACTATGGGACACTGCGACGATTAATGTCTCAATAGTGCTCGGAAACTTCTCCGTAAGCATCACACCGAGTAACATTACGGTTAACAAGAGCGAGACTGTTTTAGTGGATGTCAGAGATGCAGACACGGGAGAGCCTGTTGAGGGAGCTACGGTCGATTTGAGCGGGTGCGGAGTTGAAATGAGCAATGAAACGAACGCATCGGGAATCGCAGCATTTGAAGTGAAGGCGACATCAACAGGAAATATAACAGTGACGGTGAGCAAGACAGGATATAACACATGGACAAAAGAAGACGGAATTGTGGTGGGATCAGCACTGATGGAGGGTGATGTAGATATGAATGGTTGCGTGGACATCTTGGATGCGCTGCTCATTGCACAATATGACGTGGGATTGATAACGCTCAACGCGTCGCAATTGAAGTGTGCAGATACCACCGATGACGGCAATGTTGACATTTCAGATGCGATGCATATCGCTCAATACACAGTTGATCCAGATGGGTCGCTTGGCGTGCTACGCAAGCCTCTATGGGAGTCGCCAGCGGACGAAGACATGTTGAAGCCAGTGCCTTGCGTGTGAGGTAAGGAAAATCCAAATCTACCGCCCTTTTCTTTTTTTCTTTTTTTCTCAAATGTAGGAGGGTATGGTAGGAGGTGAGAGTAAGGATGTGGGAAATGGGTGAAAGAAGGAAAAGGAGGAGAGTGGGCATAGTGAAGTTGCTCTTTGCAGTAATGCTGGGGATGATACTCATTCCACCGTTGATATTAACTGTGCAACCGGCGGGAATGGAATCACAAACGGCAGAAGTATCCATTCAGGGTGCGACAGTTGCACAGGGAGAGACTGTTGAAGTTCCTATAAACATCACGGATGTGAGTGATTTGGGAGCGACGACGATATGGCTGTCTTATGACAGCAGCGTTGTCACGGTTGAGGACGTGAGCGAAGGGACACTCGGCGGCTCGCTCACAGTCGGAATAAACAACACTGCCGGCGTTACTAAGATGAGCTGGTTCTCAGCAACAGGAAAAACGGGCGACTTCGTATTCGCATATGTCAGACTCAAAGCGGTTGGAAGCCCTGGAGATGTGAGCGTTCTCGACTTGGATGTGAAAAAGATGGTAAATACGAGTTTCGAGCCAATAAATTACACAGTAAGAGACGGAACATTCAGCGTTGAGGTGGAGGAAATTCTGCCGTTAGAGGCGGATGCTGGCGGACCTTACTATGGATATGTTGGTCAACCGATAACCCTTGAAGGCTCGGCTACGGGTGGTGTTCCTCCTTATCATTTCGCATGGGACCTGGATAACGATGGAGAATATGACGATGCGACAGGTGACACGGTCACATGGACATGGAGCACTGCTGGCACATACACGGTGGGTTTGCAGGTCACAGATAGTGCAACACCTGCGAATGTCAGCACAGATGACGCAACTGTTGTTGTATCAGAAATCACTGTTACGCTTGTCTCCATTCAGGGTGCGACAGTTGCACAGGGAGAGACTGTTGAAGTTCCTATAAACATCACGGATGTGAGTGATTTGGGAGCGACGACGATATGGCTGTCTTATGACAGCAGCGTTGTCACGGTTGAGGACGTGAGCGAAGGGACACTCGGCGGCTCGCTCACAGTCGGAATAAACAACACTGCCGGCGTTACTAAGATGAGCTGGTTCTCAGCAACAGGAAAAACGGGCGACTTCGTATTCGCATATGTCAGACTCAAAGCGGTTGGAAGCCCTGGAGATGTGAGCGTTCTCGACTTGGATGTGAAAAAGATGGTAAATACGAGTTTCGAGCCAATAAATTACACAGTAAGAGACGGAACATTCAGCGTTAAAGCAAAGAACTTCTTTGTGAGCATCACACCGAGTAACATTACGGTTAACAAGAGCGAGACTGTTTTAGTGGATGTCAGAGATGCAGACACGGGAGAGCCTGTTGAGGGAGCTACGGTCGATTTGAGCGGGTGCGGAGTTGAAATGAGCAATGAAACGAACGCATCGGGAATCGCAGCATTTGAAGTGAAGGCGACATCAACAGGAAATATAACAGTGACGGTGAGCAAGACAGGATATAACACATGGACAAAAGAAGACGGAATTGTGGTTGCATCGATAGTGGGGATAGGTGACATGAACGGAGATGGCAAAGTGGACTTCAATGACGTGATAGCTCTCGCAATACACATATACTTTGGAGAGCCAGTTTACGATAATCCTGACGTTAATGGAGATGGCAAAGTGGATTTCAATGACGTGATAGCTCTCGCAATACACATATACTTTGGAGAGCCGATTTATCCACAGTAAAGAAGTAAAAAGGTGGAGGGACGGCTAACAACAACTAGTATATAGTTGTTGTCCCCAAAATTTTTCGCCTCAAGTATATATGTGGGTGTGAATGAAGCGGTAGGAGGTGAAAGAATGGAAATGGGAAGGGAGAAGTGGAAAGAAAAGATGAAAGGGAGCGAAATCGCAGCATCGCTAGCAATTGTGCTATCATTGCTTTGTTTGTTACCGGTGGGTGCATCTGCTCAGGCGGTCGTAGCCATAGAAAATGCGAGTGCGCTTCCTAATGAAACAACTACAACAAATGTCACCGCATATAACGTGACGAATCTCGGAAACTTTGGAATAACAGTGACGTATGATCCGAGTGTTGTGAATGTCACGAATGTGACGGGGGGTCCAGGCGTCGGAAATTTCATATGGGAGAGGATTTCGGATGGGGAGGTGCGATTCTACACGGTGAATACACTTGAGATACCTTCGTTGAGCGGTGATATCACGCTTGCGACACTGACATTGAAAGCGGTCGGGGCAGCTGGAAGTGAGAGCCCGCTGAACCTTGAAATCGGCAAGCTGCTCGACAACAAAAGCAATCCAATACCCGCTATCCCAAAAAACGGAACTTTCAAAGTATTAATACCTGAAGATAGAACGCCGCCGACGACTGAGGTGATGGTGACGCCTCCTGAGCCTGCGACGGGATGGTGGAACTCCTCAGTGATGCTCACTTTCCATCGCTATGATGATCTTAGTGGCGTGAATTTCACGGCATATCGGATGGCGGGAGCAACTACGAAACCATGGACGCAGGTGTTTGGGGAGGAGAACTTCACAGTGAACATCACAGCAGAAGGCATCACAACTGTTTATTACTTCTCAGCGGACAAGGCAGGGTACTGGGAAAGAACAAAGAGCATGAATGTGAGCATAGACAGGACATCGCCTGTCATTATATCGGTGGAAATTGACAGGACGGGGGTCCTCCCTGGTGATATAATAAATGTGACGGTGAAAGCAAATGATGCTCTGAGCGGGATATTGGAAATAAGAGCGGATGGCATCCCATTAACACACATGGAGGACTTCTGGTATGGAAATATAACCGCTGCATCCTCACCAGGAACATATAATGTGACAGTTGAGGCAATAGACCGTGCGTGGAACATCGCTGTGAATGACTCCGTGCAGTATGTGGTGGTCAAAGAGAAGCCGGATCTGATAGTTTCAGATGTTCTAATAAACCCAGAATGCACGCATGAGATGTTTGCGAACGAGAGTAACACAATTAACGCCACAATATGCAACATCGGAGAAGATGATGCTGGAGCATTCGGCGTGAGGTTCAGTATCGCAGGCATACCGTTTGCTACGAAACCCGTCTCGGGACTAAATGCGGGTGAGTGCGTGAATGTGTCTGCTACAACGCCTACAACGCCGTCGATTCCTGCTGGAGACTATACTTTGACTGTGGAGGCTGACATCACCGATGCTGTAAACGAGACGAATGAGGAAAACAACATATGGTCGCAGACCGTCACAGTTTACAACAACGGCTACAAGGGCAAGAGATACACGGGCGGGGAGGATATAAAGACGGTGCGGAACTACAACACGGTTAAAGGAGGCGTAGTTTACTCTGTGGGCGACAGTCGCTACTTAAGTGGTAGCGCTCCCTGGGAGGAATATGTGGTGAATTGGACTTCAACAGACTTTCAGATTCCGGCGGGTGCGCGCGTTGTAGAAGCGAGATTGTATGTCTACTACACATGGGACAAAGTTGGAGCGATGCCTGACAATGTGAGCATGGAGTTCAACGGCAATACTGTGGAAATGGATGCGTTCTACACTGACCGCAAGGGATTTGGCAGCTGGGATTACCCCTCTGGAATGCTTGCTTACAATGTGACAGCATACATAAAGGGCAAAAACACAGCAGTTCTTAGGAACCTCAACCCTGTGGCTGGCAATCCCTCAATCTACGGCATGCTTTTGGTCGTTGTTTACGAGAATGCGGAGGAGCCTGAGCGGATGATTTGGATAAACGAGGGCTGCGACATATTGCAAGCGAGCAATAATTACTGCGTGAGTTCAAAAGAAGCGACTGCTTTCGCCACATTCGCAGGAACAATAGAAGACAATGTGACGGCTAAACTGATAACTGTTGTGCCTTCTGGTAACGAAGGAGATGACAAGAACAGGCTATACTTCAACAACAAGATGTGGAGTGGAATCTGGGACGGTTTCGTTGGGAACACGCAACTCGCAATCAATGAAACTAATGTGACTGATGCCTTGCGTTCAACTAATAACTTCGCAGTATTCCAAAGCAACATACCAGAAGGAGATACGAAGGGCGATTACATGGTCGCTACGAATGCTATCCTTGTGGTGACAACAAAAGCAGTATGCATACCAAAACCATTTCTCATTGATGGATATGTGTTCTATGCGAACGGGACTGCTTGCAACGGTCCAATTGTGAGCGTCACGAACTTGAACACAGGCAAGACATGGAAGGCGAAGACAAATGCATCATCCAATTACTACCGGCTGAATCTGACGAGTTGCGTTGATGTGAATGCGAGCGAAGTCCTGCGGTTTGATGTGAGCAGCCCAGACAAGACGCAGACGAACACGACTGAATACACGGTGACTCAAGCGGACATTGATGCGGGTGGGCTTTTCAACTTCAATATCAAGCTGAGAGGTCCGCCTCGCTTTGAATTCAGCGATTTGAGAGTTGAGCCTACGGAGGGAGAGGTGCCATTGGAGATCGGTGTGTGTGCGCAGGTTAAGAACAACGGGGGTAGTGCGGGCGAATACAATGCGACGCTCAAAATAGATGGGGAAGTGGTGGATTACAAGACGGGGACGCTGAACGCGGGCGAGAGCAAGAGTGTATGCTTCAATTACACATTCACAGAGACAGGAACTTACAACGTGACGATTGATGATTTGCCAGCTGTTGAGGTGACAGTGACACCTCCTCCAATGATAACAGTGAACATCACGACGCCACCTGGCAACACAAGCTGCACATGGTTCTTGATCAACTACACATACACAGGAGATGTCGTGGGATTCAATGTGAGCACAGATAATATCACATGGATTCCAAATGGCATGAACTTATCATATAAGTTTACAAATCTGCCGAATAGAGTTCCAACGACGCTGTATGTGAGGGCGACAGGTGCGAACGGGCAGTTTGCTTATGACAGTATCACAGTAACGAGTTATTTGGGTGACATTAATGACAATGGTGAGGTGGACTTACCTGACCTTGCTATACTCGGTGCAGCTTACGGGACGAAACGGGGAGAGACGGGTTTCAACGAGAAAGCCGACTTGAACGGCGATGACGAAGTGGGTTTACCAGACCTTGCTATGCTTGGGGCGCATTATGGCGAGAAGTATTGGTAGGAGGTGAATGGTGTTGAAGGGGGTAAGGAAAGGAAATGGACTGGCGAGAAACCTCATCCTCACCATTCCTTTTTTTATTTTGCTCGGCTTGTGCTGCATAGCTGGCATCGGAATGGCGGCGAATGTTTTTACAGCGACTAAGCCGACGGTGAGCATAGAGCCTGCGTCCACGCCTGGTCTTCGTCCGGGGGATGCTTTCAGTGTGAATGTGACAGTAGATCCTGCGGGAAGAGGCGTGAGTGGAGCGAAAGAAGTGAAGATAGCGTTCGATGCTTCTGTTGTTGAATGCGAGGATGTTTCTCCGGGAGATCTGCTCGGAGACAGTCCATTAGAGAAGAAGAAGGTCATAGACAATGAAAATGGGACGATATGGTATGAGTTGTATCGCAACTGCAGCGAATCCACGCCGGTTCCGACGGAAGAGGGAACACTCGCAATCCTCTCTTTCAAGGTGAAGGGGGATGCTCCAAATGGAACATACTATCTGAGAATAACATCCGCAAAACTCACCGACGAGAACTTCAATTATATCAGCCCGATAGAAATCAAAAACGGAACATTCACGATAGGCGTTCCCCCTCCTACGAACATCACGTTCAGCGATTTGAGAGTTGAGCCTACGGAGGGAGTGGCGCCTTTGGACATCACTGTTTGTGCGCAGGTTGAGAACAACGGGGGTAGTGCGGGCGAATACAATGCGACGCTCAAAATAGATGGGGAAGTGGTGGATTACAAGACGGGGACGCTGAACGCAGGCGAGAGCGAGCGTGTATGCTTCAATTACACATTCACAGAGGTGGGAACTTACAACGTGACGATTGATGGATTACCACCGGTTGAAGTGAATGTGAGGGAGAAGGTCGTTCCGACGGTGAGCGTAGAGCCGGTGTCCACGCCACTTTGTCCTGGAGATGTATTCAGTGTGAATGTGACGGTGGATCCTGCGGGAAAGGGCGTGAGCGCAGCAGATGTGAAGATAGCGTTCAATGCTGCTGTTGTTGAATGCGAGGATGTTTCTCCGGGAGATCTGCTCGGAGACAGTCCATTAGAGGGGAAGAAGGTCATAGACAATGAAAGTGGTATGGTATGGTATGCGTTGGCTCGCATTGGTGACACGCCGGTTCCGACAGAAAAGGGGACATTCGCAGTCCTTTCCTTCAAGGTGAAGGGGGATGCCCCTGAGGGAACTTACTATCTGAGAATATCTTCCGCAAAACTCGCTGACGAGAACTTCGTATATATCAGCCCGATAGAAATCAAGAACGGGACATTCACGATAGTGTTTGAGGAGGGACTTCACATCACAATAACAACGGATAAGACGGAATACACGACAGGAGACATCATACTTGCGAACATCACGATTGCGAATCCAACAGAAGAAACACAGCATGTCCTTTTCAACTGGTGGGTCACAGTCCCATCAAAGGGATTCTACACAGCACCCTTAGTAACTATGCCTATGACGCTCCCTCCCTCATACAACACAACATTAACATATACCATCACAGTAGGCTACTGG
>Ga0190312_1000522_pt1 | contig 11886 bp, 7 predicted proteins | sample 487007910_MG_FD_165046 | JGI IMG/M metagenome (GOLD analysis project Ga0190312, IMG submission 165046) | Hydrothermal vent sediment bacterial communities from Southern Trench, Guaymas Basin, Mexico - 4870-07-9-10_MG | ecosystem: Environmental > Aquatic > Marine > Hydrothermal vents > Sediment ... | reverse complement strand
GCGGCATAGATGTGATAACGGTGGATATATCCAAACCACTGAGCGAGAGTAATCTAAAAGTTATAGAAGTCAATGCGGCGCCGGGACTTAGAATGCACCTATATCCCTATAAGGGTAAGCCTAGGCTTGTTGGCGACGCTATTATTAATTGTCTTTTCCCAGAAAAATCGAAGTACAGAATACCAATAATAGCTGTGACTGGAACTAACGGAAAGACAACAACTGTCAGGCTCATAGCACACATACTTAGGCTCGCTGGATATAGTGTTGGCTACACAACTACTGATGGGATATACATAAATGGTTCTAGAATAGTTAAGGGTGATTGTACTGGTCCTTGGAGCACACAGGTATTGCTGAGGGATCCGACGGTGGATGTTGCTGTTCTTGAGGTAGCACGTGGAGGAATGCTTAGGGAGGGCCTAGCATTCGATGAGTGCGATGTGGGGGCAATAATAAACGTGTCTGAGGACCATCTCGGGGAGTATGGAATATGGGATGTCGAAGAGATCGCAAGGGTGAAAGGACTCATATACGATGTTGTCTCCGAGGATGGGTATGGAGTAATTAATGCTGACGACCCACTTGTTCTGAAGCAACAGCATCGGATTCGAGGAGAAAAAATTATGGTCTCCCTATACGGGGAAAATAACGTTTTTAGGGAGCATGTCAAGTCTGGGGGAATAGGTGTTACTACGATGGGCAAAATGATTGTAATATATGATGATAACAAGATGATACCCATAGTAAACTACTATGACATTCCACTCACTTTCGATGGGTTAGCGGAGTTTAACCTGCAGAACGCTTTGTTCGCTACAGCAATAGCATACGCCATGAAGGTGCCAGTAAACATAATAATGAATGGGCTCCTATCATTTGCTCCAACACCATCAATGAACCCTGGAAGATGCAATCTTATGAGGATCAAGGATGGATATGTCATGGTGGACTACGCACATAATCCCAAAGCACTAAATTTTGTTGGAAGATTCATAAATAGGCTTGCCCGAAAGGAGGGGTTGCAGGAAAAAGTGGCTGTTGTATCGTTCCCCGGAAACAGACCAAATGTACTCATAGAGAAAAATGCAAGAGAACTAGCAAAGTTCTTTGACAGATTCATAGTGAAAGAAGACAGGAACAAGAGAGGAAGGAAACCTGGGGAGATGGCTGAACTTATAAGAAGATGCCTAATAAATGCTGGTGTTGGAGAAAGTAGAATAATCACGATACTTGATGAGGTGGAGGCGGTGGTATACGCATTGGAAAACAAGGAGGTTGACAGTATAACATTCATAAGCTGCGAGGATGTAGACCTTGTTCTGGATATCGTTAAAAAGTGGGTAACCTTTAGCATCTAGCAGGCTATATCTACACGCTGTGAGATCAGTGTATATAATGACATTATATTTGCTGGGGAATGGAGGCCACCAACCATATTAGCTGTAAGTATGTCTATCATGAGGAATGAAACCATGAAGTGGGAATGGGAATTTAGAGGATGACGAAATCTGTGTATGAATCTCGGTGCTATTTGCGGTATGCTTTGTTACCAGTGTGGGTAGTCTAGTTTCTTTGCGAGTATTCTTATGGCTTTTGGCGATAAGATCACTATGTCGTGTTTTATGGCCTCTGCTATTGCTAGTTTTGTTGGTTCTCCTTCAAGTATCGCTAGTATTCCACGTACCGGCCCCTGTATTTTCCTTTTTAGCTGGCTTACTGTTTTTTGTAGAGATTCTACTTCTTCTTTAGGGATTTTTCGTGTCGTTATTTTTACCTCTATTATATATGTGGTATCGTTTTGTGCGACTATGTCGGCGTTTTTGGTAGCGGATAAAATCTGTTCTGTTTCCCTTTTGCTGAGTACTTTTCTTATATTTAGTGTTAGTTTGCTTGTTGTTCCATAAAATGTGTTTCCTTCTTTGTCTTCGAATATTGTAATTTTCTTTTCTGTTGCTTGTTCTAGGAGCTCCCGCATGTATGATTCGGCTGTTATTCCAAGGGCTCGAGCTAGTATTTCTGTTTTGTCTTTTTGTGGCTGTATGCGTAGTAGTAGCCATTCTCTCAATAAGGGGTACCTAAGTTCATAGATGATTCGTTTTTTGTTCTTCTTTCTTTCTAGTAGTCCTACCTTTACTAGTTCTTCAAGTACATTGTATGCGGAGTCCCTTGTTGTTCCCAGGTATCTTGCGGCGGCTTCTGGGGTTTTGTTGCCTTCCGCCACAGCTTTCAAGGCTTGAAGCAATGTGTCGAAGTCTCTTCTTGAGAATTCGGCTAGAAATCGTATCATACTGTCAAAAAGTTCGTCAAAGTCGCCCTCTACTATCGCTGCGGTGGCTAGTTTTAGTGGTTTTTCCTTCGTAGTGTTATATCTTCTTGCTAGGATCTCTATTATCCGGGGGATGCCGCCAGAGAGTCTAGCTATTTCTTCGGATACATCTCCATTAGTGTCCTTTGTGATTGTTGTTGCTAGTAGTACTGAGTCTTTGTGTGAGAGAGGTTTTACCTCTAACTTATCAAGTACGCCTAATAGGGCTCCCTTGGCTTTTTGCCTCTCACTTAGGTACTCCCTTATTTTCGCCCAACCTACGCTCGATACTAGTATCCAGAAAACATGAGTAGATGACGTGATTATGCCCCTTAGTTTCCATAGCAAATCGACGAATACTTCGTCGCGTCTAAGACCATACTTCCTCGAGAGTTTTATGGGTAGGCGCTCGACCAGTATGTGGAACTCGTCTAACGCGGCGGGTATTCTCACATTGTTTTCCCTAGCGTGAAACTCAATACTCCCCAATATTTCCGCTATCGCTTCGACGGGATCTTCACGGTTATACTCTATATCTCTTTCTATAGTTGTAGCGACTATTCGCGCTAGGCTTTCTACCGAGTTTACCCAGGACAAGTCCAACCATATACCCCTCTTATTCTCAATAAACCTCCGTACTAATGTTGTTTTACCAACTTTCCTAAAACCGTAAACGATAACCCCATGAGAATGTCCCTTCAGAAACATCGAATACATCTCATCCAAATTTTTCAATTCGTATTCCCTATCTATGAACATAGCTAAGACCCATAAGAATCTATACCCATATAGGTCTATACTCATATGAGTCTTTAAAAATTAGGCTCTTTAAGTTTGTCCTATAGGCTCTTCAGTTTAACCACGCTGAGATCCTCTAAGAATCTGAAAAATTTAGCTATGCCTTCGGGCGCCCATATGCCAAACTCATAGTATATCTCTCGGATTATTCTATCTAACGTCTTCTTGCCATCTGCTTTGAAAAGTGTTATGTCAAGTATTGGATAATATTTATACTTGGGGACCTTAGACCTCACCTCTCTCCACTTTCTGAGCTTCTGATATGTTATCGGAGCCATCTGCCCTTCCAGATCAAATAGCCTTCCTGTTCTCTCGGGCACTATTTTTGCGTAAAAATCGTTAAGTATTAGCGGTTTTTCTATCCCCCCACCAGCATATAAGCCGAATATCTCCTTTATCTTCCGTGCGGTCTCAATAGTATCATTTTCTAGCTCTTCCAGATCTTTTTCAAAATCCCACCACTCTCCTATAATATCTTTAATTGCTACTAAAGACTTCTTGGCTGCATTATATATAAGATTCAGTAGCCCTATAGCCCTTGAGAATGTTTCACGGTGAGGAAATCCAGAGGTCTTAAAGATAGTCATCTTGCTGTCTCCCAGAACTCGAGTCCAAATCTCCATTGTTAGGTTCTCCATGAGATCTCCATAATACTTCTTCGTTATTTCTGCAAGCCAATCCGCACTCTCATGATTCACTGTTGCAAGAATACTCAAAAATACAGACACCAATATCCCAACTCTCATCACACTATCAACACCAATTTTGTCAGGGGTGTCCTTTGATGTGTGATAATACCTATATGGCCACCTATTTATCCCTATGGTACTTATGCCGACTATCGGGTCTGAGAGTATGTAGTAGTCGCTCCCAGCAGAGAACTTTGATATCCCCCACCTGAACATCGGCACGTCTTCTGCTCCAGCAAACTTCTCATCCGTGGAAATAAGATAGTTCATAAGCCATCTCATCAGGGGCGCTATGTATGATCCAGATTCGTATGGAGGCTCTATTATTAATAGCGAAGCCCCATACTTCTCGTCGGATCCAACCATATCTAGGTTTACTGCTCCGATGATTTTACCTGCTTTAATGTCTTCATATCTATATGCCACATACGCCGCAGTACCCATAAACTCCGCAGGATATATGAAACGTATCCGCCTCTCAAATCTGGGTATTTTCCCATCACTGATAAGCTTTTCAAGAACTCTGGCAATCTCAAGAGAGACGGAAACCCCAGATGCGTTGTCTTCTGCACCAGGCATCGGATGGTCTATGTGAGACACCACCCATATTTCCTCATCGCTTTTACCATCAATGAAGCCTGTTACCACGGAAAAATAATCGTCAACAAATTCTGAGTCAACATAGGCTCTAACAATGACCCTCGTCTCCTTTAGAAGCCTTCGAAGAGCTTTTCCCTGCCTCGGTGTTATAACGAACCCAAATATCTTCTTTTCACCACCGAACCACCAGAATGATTGATACACCCTAGCATTCTGCATCTCCGGATCATCACTTATGGAGGCAGACTCCGTTTTATCGGTTATTATTCCTACGGCTCCAAACATCTCTGCGGCTATGGCTCTAGCTTTATCGGCCTCCCCCCGTATCAGGACAATATTCCCTCTTACTCTGTCATCGTAGGAGTTTGGATCATAGCAGTTCTCTACGGGTATTATTTCGCATTCTATGCCTTCCCTTGGAGTTGGTGCACTTCTTTGAACAATAGATATTGGTTCCACACCAAAATCTGCTAGAATGGGGTCCAGCCCGAATTCGGAGAGTTTCTTCTCACTAGGATATACTATCTCGAGCCTTGCAGATCTTATTATCCACTTCTGTATCGATTTGTAGCCAAGAAATTCTAGCCCATCTCTAGCTTCAAAACGTACTCTCTCAACATCAAGACCAAACTCCCTCAATTTTGATTCTACATAGTCGCATGCTTTCTCATAGCCAGTAGTGACCACTACTCTATGTATCCTTGACAGTATATCGATATGATTAAGTACGCGTTGTGGCGAGAATTCATAGCCAATAATCTTGGATAATAGCAAGATATATCACCACAAAAATCATAATATCGGCTTAAAAAATGCATATCAATTTTTTGATTCTTCATCTCTATACATCCTCTGCTTCGCTTGTAGATGCATCAAAACCCGTTGGGTCTCCAAAAATATTGTGTATCGTCAAAATCAAGAATTATACACACCTAGCTGGGAAGGTTGATATGTCGCTGTTAATAAGCAGCATTCTAGAAAAATACCTTTGAGCTTCTCCCTACCTTGAATATGGCGCCATCAGCAAGAATGCTTATTCTGTACTCTCTTCCCTCGATCTTATTTCCTATGAAACGTATATAGTTGGGTGATTCTATCACAGTAACATAGCTACTACCTATAACTTCAAACTCCCTCCGATGCGTATCATAGATAACTCCAGTATCCTCCGCTATTCCTATTCCAACGTTTTCTGGGAATCTACTGACCATCTGCGATAAGCGCCAGAACCTATTTCTCTCTATGAAGTGAGTATCTATGATTACTCCATGAACAAGATCTAGGCCATATTCCCACTCAACATCCCCTTGTTCTAGCCCCATATTTCTTGAATCCACAATGCATATGTCGGCCAACGCCATAGCACCAGCAGATGTGCCTCCTATCACGATATCATCATCAAGCTTATTTAGAAGAACATCGTGAACTTCACTCTTTCTGATCACTTTCACTATTCTCTCTTGATCCCCCCCTGTAAAGAAAATACAGGTTGCATCTTCAAGCTCCCGTAAGTATTCTCTGTTCGATGTGTCTTTCTCAGAGAGTATCCACAGTACCCCAACATAGGATGCCCCCAGCTTTCTGAAAAACCTCCTAAAGAAATCCGCTGTTGATTCTGGCTGAGAAGATGCTGTTGGTATAATCACAACTCTCGCATCTTCGTCACCTGCATGTTCGATCATCCTCCTGAAGAGAACGTTTTCTGCAGAATATCTCTCATTTCCTCCTAGAAGGTATATGTATGCTCTGGGCATATCATCCCCCATATAATAGAGAAAATCTATTGGAATAACCAAATAAAATGGAAAATCTATTCTTTCTCCCCGCAGATACCCGCCTCTAGCACTTCAGTATTCAAAGCGATATTCGATTCTTCCCACGTAGTATGTTTTTCTTTCATTATCTGGTCTAAAAAGCAGATTCATTCATCTGGCACAATCCTAGGCCTTTCTGCATGATTCATATAGATAGTATTATAAAAAAGGGGAAGTATTCTATACACGAAGCGAAGTGAGCTCCTCCTCGATCCTATTAAGCTCTTCTTTAAGCTTATTATACCTCTCAACGAACTCATCTGGTGTTATTCTGCCAGCTGAAAGATCTTTCTTGAGTTTCTCAATCTCATTTAGTATCTGTGCTTTCTTGTTTTCAAGTTCGACTACTCTCTCATGAACCCCCAATTCTACTTTTACGCCTTCTTTCATCTCAGCAGGAATAAATGTTTCAACTATGACGCCATCGGCAATCCTGGAGATCCTATCAGCTAAACGTGCGACTGATATGTCGTGCGTCACAACAATAACAGTCTTGTTGAGCTCCTTATGAAGCTTCCTAAATAGCTCGGCTATCTGCATACTTGTCACACTATCCAGCTCGCCAGTAGGCTCATCCGCAAGTATTAGGGGCGGGTCGTTCGCAAGGGCAGCCGCTATTGCTACTCTCTGTTGTTCGCCTCCAGAGAGCTCCGATGGTTTATGTTGCATTCTATCTCCTAGCCCAACCAATCTCAGCAGTTCTACAGCTCTCTGCTTTCTTTTTTCTCTCGGCATCCCAGCGAGGATCATCGGTAATTCTACGTTTTCCAATGCTGTTAGTGTGGGTACGAGGTTGAAGAATTGGAAGACAAAACCCACTTTTTTCCGTCGATACTCCACGAGTTTCTTTTCTGGGAGATCAACTATGTTTATTCCATCAACATATACCCTCCCAGCAGTAGGCTTTGTTATTCCACCGATTATGTTTAGTAGTGTTGTTTTACCGGATCCAGATGGGCCCACGATAGCCCGGAATTCGCCCGCGGATACGTTTAGATTCAGGCCTCTCAGAGCAACTACCTCTATTTTTCCAGCCTTATAAACCTTTATTAGATCCTCACACACAACTTCGCTCATACTCCTCACCTAGCGGGTAATCCTTATCTCCTGTGAGAGATCCTCTCTATAAAGCACTAGGAGCGGAATCACAGCCGAAAAAAGAAACGCAACAAAAGCCGAGCTAACAATCACATATAGCTTAGGAGGGATCGTAAGTAGGTATCCTGGTGGGAACTCGGGGGCAATTCCCGTGAACAGGAATGGCATTGATGACATCACGACTAGGTATCCGTATGTGTATACTAGGGCTAACCCAATACCCAATATGTATCCTAATATGGTGATGACAGCAACTTCGCCGAGGACCATGCCCAGCAAATCGCTCAGTGATCCTCCTCTGACCCTGAGTAGTGCTATTTCTCTTCTCCTCTCAATTATGGAGGTTACCATCGTTAAGGCCATTCCTATAATAGCCATAGCTATCGACAGGTAGAATAGGACATCCACGAATACTTGCTGGTATACAACCACCCAGTTGTTATATACATCATCGAGCGACTTTTGGAATACTTGGACACTTGTCGATAGTTCAAGATCATCTAAAACACTTTTGATCTCATAACCAACCGAAATAGGGTCTTCTTTGTCCTTAACATCTATCAGTATCGTCCCAATACGTGTTTGCTGAGCCATGGGGTGCCCAACCCTATCGAATATAGCTGGCCCAACAAAAGCAATATATTCATTAAAGTAGAGCTCAAACATACCCGCGATTCCAGGTGCCCACTTTATGTATCCTGCCACAGTGAAGTTGTAGATCAGCAAAGTGTTATTCACAGCGAAGGGCAAGTATATCGTCGATCCTACTTCGTATCCTTCAACGTCTTTATAGCATATCGGAAGCAAAACTTTTGTTGGATCCATCAAAATCTCCTTCATCTCGGAGAGTGAAACCCCCTCCGTATAACCATCCCTCATATAGCTCACATCTATGTACGCAGGGTCCACTATGTAGAGCATCGATATGTTTGTTGATGGGTCGTAGGGGAGATATATTAAGCCTATATATGATGCCTCGCTAACTCCCTCTACCCCATATACTGTGCTGTTGATACTCGTGACATTTGAGTAGGGCACAAAATCGCGTATCCCAACCTTTATATCGGCACCGATAGACATCTCTAAGTTTATCCTAATTCTATTTCTACTAGTTGCGTTGTTTACTGTGAAGAAAATGCCAAAGACCAGCGTCATAACTATGAGCAGAATAACCTTGTATACCCTTGCTTTCTTTCTGACGAACTGCTCAACAGCAATTTTGCTTAGATCACCGCTAAATGGTCTTGAGAATATTTCGAGAACCTTGGAGAACCTATCCGAGTATGCCGCCACGATCTTTGCGCATCCATATGCGAGGATTATGGGGCCACCAATGATAGCAATGAAGTATATCGGAAAGTATATCATGAGGAGGAAAGCGAGATAGTATCTCCCCCTCATTATCTCGGTCATCAGAATCCTATATGTCGGCATGCCTAGGAGCATCTCTATTAGGCCATACACAGAAATTATGATAAACACCCATAAGGCCTTCCCCACTTTCACTTCCTTCTCGATTTCTGGGACATACTCCGATATCGATGTTAGTATGTCGAGAGTCGCTACTCTTCTAGCAGGGTAATATATCGAGATGAAGCCGAGGACCATCCCCATGACGATGGATGGGACGATATAATCCCCCACAATGCTGTTTAGAAGTATTACTGGGTCTACAGATTCTGCGAATGTTCTTGCGAGTGTCTGAGATACCAAGTATGATACCCCGTATGCGACTCCTAAACCCACAATACCAGCGACTACACCGATGAGTACTATCTCAACAACGAAGTTCATGAATATTTGTCTGGAGCTCATACCCCTTATCTTTAGAAGTCCTATCTCTCTCCGCCGCTTATTCACGAGAATCCAGTTTGCCACCAGAGCCAGAATTACGCTCAAGAAAAGTACTGGGAGCATCATAAATAGAAATCCTATCCGTACACTAGTCAGCTGTGCCTCCACCACATATACGGAGAGGCCAAGGTAATTAGTTATATGTAGTTCATATTCCTGCGAGAAATACTTCTGGAGATACATGCGGATCTCATTATACACCTTATTGATCCTAGCTTTTGTAGCAGGCAGGTCGAACGGGTCCACAACAGATTCCTTATCGAGAATTATCATAGCCTGAGCTGTGCATGAATATATGAACTCCATTTCAGCATTGGTGTCATTAGTAGCTTTCTGGATAAGATCTGCGATGTACTCCCAGTTATCTATGAAGAGAACTATTCCAAGGTTAGGATTGATTGCTGGGTGGAGTTGCGGCTCTTCAGCTACATGTCCGTACCTCTGGTATACTTCACTCCAAAAGGAGTCAGTGGAAACCCAGAAATATTTTTCGTAGTACTCCCCTCCGAAATTGACGATGGCTGATACTGTTAAATTTAGTTTGCGTCCAAACACGGTAATAGTTATGTTGTCTCCGATGCCTATACCTAAGTAACTCGCAAGCTGCTTACCAATGCCTATACCATCATTCAGATCCCCACTGATGCTTACTCCGCTGAACCTAGGTGTTTTCTGAATCAGAAAGAGGCTGACCCCCTCCCCCGAGACCTCCCAAGATGATCTGTTATCAAATGTGACATTTGGTGTGATTATTGCTCGGAGAAGAAACTCGACCTTATCAACATACTCTATGGACTCCAAATTTCTCACATGCTCACTATAGTTGTCCACAATGGTATGGAAGGATTGCTCAGATGAGAAATACATATACGCGTTCATATCCACCTTAACGAGGCTGGTATACTGCCTAACCGTCGCCACACTCGCATAATCTGTAGTCATAAAAACGCTGAACAATAAACCAACAGCAAGCACTATGCCAAGAAAAGTTCCTATCCACATCGAGGGCTTACGAAGGGTCATCTTAAGACCATAGAATAATGCTCCCATACTACCCCCCAAATTTAACGCAAGTATAAACAAATTGGGTTGGTATATCTATCAATGTTTATTTGCATTTTAGACTATTTAAGGGCTGATATTAAGATTTCTTTGGAACAACAACCTATAAATCTCCTTTAAATACAGCGGACGAATACTTATAAGAAATTAGTGCCGGAAGAGCTCAAAAGAGAATACAGAAAAATTCTATCTTGATCTATCCTACGCATTGCTGTGGGTACTCCTAGCCTTCGCGCCCAGCGTCTCTATGCTTCTTATCAGATTGTCTACTATTGTGTTGAATCTCTCTGCGAGCTCTGGGTCTTCGAGTATGAATGGTTTTCCTTCGTCTGTGAGCTTGACTATCCTCGGATCTAATGGTAGCTCCCCTAAGAATGGTATTCCTAATTTTTCCGCTGTTGTTTTTCCACCGCCTCTACCGAAAACATATGTTATTTCTCCGCAGTGTGGGCATCTAAACCCACTCATATTCTCTATTATGCCGAGCACAGGGACATTTACAATCTTTGCCATGTTCACAGCTTTTTTGGCATCATGCAGAGCTATCTTCTGGGGAGTAACAACTACTATTATCCCTGTGAGATCAGGTATGCTCTTAACAACAGCTAAGACCTCATCCCCCGTTCCCGGAGGAAGATCAATTAGTAAGAAATCTAGCTCTCCCCACTTCACCTGTGCTAGGAACTGCATGATCGCCTTGGCTACAAGGGGGCCCATCCATATTATTGGGGACTCCTCCTCGGGAAGGAGGAACTGCATGGACATTATCCAAATCCCCATAGGGCCCTTAAATGGAATTATCATGTTATCCTCAATTCTCGGTGTTCTGTCCTCCACGCTAAGAGCAATAGGTATGTCTGGGCCGTAGATATCAGCATCTAAGACACCAACGCGAAACTCCCTCATCGCCAAAGCATACGCGAGGTTTGCGGTTACGGTTGTTTTCCCTACGCCTCCCTTACCAGACATTATTGCTACCTTATATTTTATCTTACTCATGTTCTCCCTTATTTTTTCTCTAAGATCAACAGATGATGGTGTTTGTCCTCCCTGCAATTAGGGTCACCAATATTACAATTTACTTTGAAATTTTATCAATGGTTTCGTATTTACCTATCAAAAACCATATGTCAGTTTTTGCCCCCCAATCTTCGCCTATCTTTACTCGCTCCGTAGAGTCGCTAGGGTTCATGCTGGGTCGAAACAAGCTCGCGCCTCATCAAAATCATAAAATATGCACACATCTAACTGAGAAGTCGATATGTAATAGTTAATAAAATCGAAGTTTGGCGTCGTATGACTATGCTTTTTCTCCACACTTTCTGATGGTTTCAGCCCTTCCTTTGCAGAACCAACCCCAGCCCCCCAATTTTCGCGATGGTGTGTTTGCTGTTTGTCCCCTCATCAACCATACGCGTGGTGGTGTTTTGTTCTGCTTGTAGTATAGGCTGCACGAAATCGACACCAAAATGAGATACAAGTAGCATGCCACATGATGCCACATTTCGAATAAAAAATATATAATATATTATTGTAATATCGGAACACTTAGGTGTGAAGTTATGAGTCGCTACATAATAGCTTGCCTGCTTACTTATCTAATTTGTTCTTCGGTGCCTATTCTAGCGAGCCAAGGACTGGTGATTACTTCTCGATGTAGCAT
>Ga0190312_1000521_pt1 | contig 11889 bp, 11 predicted proteins | sample 487007910_MG_FD_165046 | JGI IMG/M metagenome (GOLD analysis project Ga0190312, IMG submission 165046) | Hydrothermal vent sediment bacterial communities from Southern Trench, Guaymas Basin, Mexico - 4870-07-9-10_MG | ecosystem: Environmental > Aquatic > Marine > Hydrothermal vents > Sediment ... | reverse complement strand
CTCCCTTCCCAAGCCTTACCGTCAGCGTTACTGGCTCAATTATTCTCTTAGACTCACTACAATGGTAAAGTAAAATTGGAAGCCAGCTACCCGACCTTTTCAAAACTTCGTGTTGTACTTTAAGGGTTTTTTGATAAAGTTTTATCGACTTTCTGACGACATCTATCAATTCTCGATAAACAGCCTTATCAAAATCCTTCCTGCTAATAGGCTCTATCTCTATGATGTTTTCTCCAGAAATTGGCGTTGACCACGTAAATTCGATACCGATGCTCGAATAATCTTTGTCGAGTGTTATTTTTATGTCAGGTAATTTTTTAATATCCGTGAGCCTGAGTACATCGTCTTTTTCACGAGTCATTTTAGCGTGTAGATATTGTTCTGGAAGATTTAGGGCTTTTACGATGAGAGGTTTCGCAAACTCTATATTCGCATTCTGGGGGTTATGAGAGATCGCTGATCTGAGAGAATATAGTAATTTTAGGGCAGTATAGTTGTTAGCATGATTCCTCAAATATTCGTTAAAAACTTTCAATAATTTTTCATCTTTATATGCTGTTAATCGTCTAAGAACTGCCCTTTCAACTCTTTCATCCCTCTTCTTGAGCATTTCCATTACCAAATCTAGGTCGGTCGATGAAAGGTTACTTGAGCTTCTGAGAAGATACAGTAGGCGAATCCTTTTCGGTAATGCATTTGCAATAGGCTTGAAATATACTAGGTCATCTTCTTTTGAAACTAGTGAGTTAATGGCTGTTATCAACTTTTCTCTATTAGTGAGGCTTATGAAACGTTTGAGAGAGTTTTCGGAAAAACCGGATACATTTACATCGAAAAAGCTTGAATCTGCTAGGACTTCAAGCTTGAAACCTATGTCGATGAGCTTCTTCATATATGAGATGTAGGTTTTGAACTCGTCTGGCGTATGAATCATTGCATAGAACTTCTTCTCCTTTTTAACTATGGCTTGCAACACTTCCTCATCATATACTAGGTCTTTTGATTTAATGGGATTTTCAAAAACTTCTCGAATACATTTAAGTGCCGTACTGACTCTTTTGATGAAGGCTTCCGCGAATATGTTGCTAACATTCTTCTCGATTTGTGGGAAACCTCTTGTGATTAGGATGTCGAATTTTCCACCGCTTTCTGGATTATGTACAGTAATCCTGAAAACAAGCTTTTCTGGATGACTTTCTCTGAAATTCATTTCATATCCCAATCGCTTTAAAAATTCTCTAGTTTCATCCATTTCCTGAAGCAACTCTTTATACCTTCTCCGTATCTGTAAAACGCATTCGTAAGATTGTTTTAAAGCATCTTTAACGCTTTCACCAGCAAACGGAACGAGTATATATGGTGTTTCTCTAATTGTTCCTCTGAAAAATTCATTAGACTTGAGTTGCGTCTCTATCTCGTGGTCTTTGATTGGTTCGTCGTTAAATTTTGCCACGAACATGCTCATAGATTCTCTTTCAATTATATGTGCGTATACTAGTGCTAAACAGTTATTATACTTGCGCCAAATGGCAATTACCTCCGGTAGACCATACTTCTTCTTTTCTGAACTGATTTCCTCGATTTTAAAACCATTGTTGAGCAAATCTTCTAACTTGAAGTCATAAACTTTTGAAGATAATAGCCTGAAAAACTTCCAATAAATCTCTTCATCGCCCATTATGCGGGCTACTTGCATCAGAGACAATAGAATTTTCTTGTAATCATCCTCATGTTCTGACTTATGTTGTGGTAGAGAAACATATTCTCCGAGAATCTTTGAAAAACTATAAGCTAGCTTTAAAACTCTTTCTGAGTCGAACTTAGCGCCTGGTTCTAGGGTTACCGTGAGCCTACCTTTGCTCCTTATTCTCAATCCTATATTTTTGAGTAGGCCGGAAGCCATGCTATAGTATACTTTGTCTATACAGCTGGAGGACTTAGCCATGAGGACTGTGTAGATGTGTTCGAGGATGTGGAAAACTGGAAATAGTCCATGTCTGTCTATTATTTCTTTGAAATCTTTTTGAAGTTCTTGGTCTGTTTTCATCTGTTTGGCTTAGAGGCCACTAAAGAATTTAAAAATTGAGTTACTACTACCCCACTAAAAGAAGATGTGGTTCGAGAATGGCCAACCTCATAACGAGGTTAAAATTTTTAAAAATAAAGGTGTTTTTGAGAACTTTTCCTGTAATATGCCATAAACACGGTTGAAAAACCGATATTTTAGCAGCATTTCGCCAATATTTTTAGGAGTTGTTTTTGAGGGTTTTTCGGCTTGAATGTTTTATTTTTTAAAAAATAAAACATAAATATTGATTATGGGCCTTAGGCCCGAGCCATGAAGGCTACAAAGCTCCTTTTGACGGCTATTCTTGGCGTAGTTTTAGTAATTGGCGCGGTAATTTATCTGACTTCTATGCAAAGCTACAAAACGGCTGGCTTCCAACCATATATTGCATATTCAGACGTTGGGTTAATCCAAAACTCAACAGAGAGTTTACCGCCTTTCATGGAGAAAATTTACATAAAAGTTGGTGAAATTCTCGGACTTGAACAGCTACCACCACCTCCAAAAGTGATATTCATAGATAAGGGTGTTCTAGAACGCCCTGGATTCTACAGTAATGGGGTTATCGCGCTTAGCAAAGATGTCAGAGTCTATCAAAATGAGATAGGAACATTTTACGCACCATTATTCGCCCATGAAATAACTCATCACATACAATATTCATTCTGCAAGGAAAAGTTTTCAGATCCCTCGATGCGCTGGTATATTGAAGGCTTAGCTACAGGAATTGAGGCAATATTCAGAGAGATCAGAGATAATGTAACGCTCTTCGAGGATCCATCATATTTGAGGGGTAGGTTTACGGCGTTTTTCACAGAATCTCCAAAAACACCTCTTAAAGACATTAGTGGAGTGTCTGCTTATGGCTCTGGAATACTGTTCTACATAGACCTGAAATATTACAACGGTAGCGTTACTAAGATACTATTAGAGACTTGCGAATTCAATCCAGAAGTCGTAGAAAGGCTTGAAAACGAATTCTATCAATTCATTACAAGTCATCCAGAATATCTGTCATCAATACTATACTACCCAAGAGTTCCTGAAAGGGTTTCGGAAGTTGGCGATGGAAGAATAATATTCGCCAAATATTGGACGGGTTCTGACACTTCCGTTATAACGACGGCGATCGGAAACTATACGCTGATTTATAAGCCACTAAACGTCAATAACATCTCTACGACTTTTATGCTGTTTGAACTCCCATCTTGCAGGCTTCCCAAGCTCTAAACTCTCCACCTTTCTCATTTCATTTTTAACTTCTTCCACGAAGTCTATGAAACTTCCTCTCAGATTCTCGTCAAGAGTCCTTTCATTTTCAGGAATTCTCTTTTTAACTACGGATAATGGAGCAAGGTCGCTTACAATTTCATCTTTCTCGGGATCATATACTCCTATACTCATTGTAGCCTCATATTCAAATGGCGTTGAAGTGATTATCAGTAGGGTTTTAGATTTGGGATGAACCCACTTCTCGTAGAATATTGTTTTCCCAGTATTTTCAATTTTTCTGATAAGCCTCTTCTTTATGATCCATCCCTTTGGAGGATCTCTTATGATGGTGTTTTTGACATCGTCTTCGACAGCCTTTCCTGCTTTTGGCATCGTGTCTTCATGCATGAATTCATATTCTAGAAAGTTCGATCCATGGCCTGTCTTCATATGCTTAAATCCTAAGTTTTCAAGTATTCCTCGAATCATGTTGTCTATGAACATTCCGGCAAGCGGCCAATGTTCCCTAGGAGGATTTTGCCATTCGATCTTTACAGATGCTTCGCCAGTTTTTCCGAGTTTTCCAAGCATTAGATAATGTTGCTTAACTGAATCTAGGATTTCTGAAAGATTTGGACTTACTCTCTGAAAACGTTTTAACGCAAAATATCCAATCCTCATGCCAAATAGCAAATCCTCGTACTCATCCAACCCTCTTTCAATTTCTACGTTAATCGTCTCGCCTTTTCGAAATATTTTTATGCCCAGCTTTCTCGCATCTTCTTTAAGCTTCTCATCGTAGTCATTCACTATCAACAATATTCGGTCTCCAGGGAAGCGATCTAGCAAAAAGTATACTAATTTATCGAAGTTTCTTTCAGAGACCTTATCCTTAAGCACTACAACATGGCCTTTATATTTCCCTATGAAGCGATATCCAGCATAAGTCAATGGCTTTTCAAACTTTTTCAATTCCTTAAGTTTCATCCTCCAAATAACTTAAGACTACAATATTTATTTCTTGTTGGAAGCAACCCTTTTCAAATGGCTTCCAATATAAGTCCACCTTGATATTTCAAGATTATATGTGTTGGGTTTCCTTCGAGTATGGCTTCCAAATCCATTTTTCTTATGGTTAGTCTCCCATCCTTATCTAACCACGCGTATGTCTGAATCCTCCTACCATCTCTTAACAAGATCATTATCGGATATTCTCCATAAGACCTCGTTTCTTGTAATATTTCTCTGGGTAGAGTTAGCCTGCCGCGTTTTCTGAAATTCGTCGATATCTTCATCTTGCGTAAAATCATCTTTTCTAATAGAATCTCCGGTCTAGGCCTAAATAACCTTACCAGCTTTTCTTTCGGCCGATTTTTATGAAAGTATTAAAATTCTCATTTCATTCTCCAGAAAGATGGGAAAATATAAGCTGACCGGCGGGCTGGGCTACATATTCATGATAATTCCAGTCCTAAACTTCCTTGGAGCTCTACTCATAAGCTTTGCATGGTATAGCTTGGGCAACCGCGAGCAGTCCAAGTTATTCAAGTTGAACGGCCTTTTACCCATTCTCTGCATAACGATACTTTTTGGAGGATATGCCTTGCTGCAACCATATTTGACGATTTTGGCAAGCAACAGCATGGTACCCTATATCTTGCTTATAGGATCTTATACTTGGTCTTTAACGATGTTGATAATATTGATCCTGTATTTTGTGGTCGACGTATACTCTCATATCAGGGCTTCTAAAAAGTTCAAGATAAAATGGTTCAAGTATGCAGGTGGCATGAGGATAAGCTTCATCATATTCTTCATACTGACATCAATACTGGTGTTCGCTCTTTCACGAGGAGTTGACCCCTCTAAGATGAGTCTGGAGGCACTTATAGACCGGTTTTATCCAGCTCTCGCAACAATGCTCATCAGCCTACTCTCGCTTATTTTCGGATTCGTATGCTCGGCAATATCATTCTTCTCACTTGATAAAAAGAGGTGAGCTTCGTGAGAGTTCTGCACCTAGCATATAGTGGAGACGGATATTTGAAAGGTGGAGTCGGAATGTATGTAAACTATCTGGTAGAAGCCTTACAAAAATATGGTGTTGAATCAGCGATAGGACTTCACTCTCAATGGCTTAAAATAAGGGGCAAGCCGAAAAGAATCGAGAATCCCATTAACGCAGATATACTCTTCGTCAATGATAAGGGTCATTTTCTCACTTCGTGGATTTTCGGAAGCTCATGTATATCCGAACTCAATATAGAGCTACTATCAAAAAAATTTGATATAATTCACTTTCACAACTACTATCCATTCAAAGCAAAGTTTAAGACAACTACTGTGAGAACCCTTCATGATTTCGAACCTGTATGTAACGCAGTTTTCGGTGTAAGGTTTAGAAGACAATTGTGTAGGATACCGTATTATGCTTCGAGGAAACATCTTCCACTTTGCTATTTATGTAGTATATTGGATGGTAAGCCGCCGCAATTATGGAGAATTAAAAACTTCATAGAAGAAAATCATGATGCTTCCGTAGTTCTAGCTAAGCATTTTGAGCCGATTGGAAGAAGGGTTTCAAAGAACGTACAAGTAATATATACTGGGATACCTCCAGCTAGCGATGAAATCCTAGAAGTCGAAAAATCTGATAAGCCGAGATTCATTTTCGTTGGGAGGCATGTTCACGTCAAGGGTATAGACGTAATAGCGCGACTAGTCAAGAGATTTCCGCAATATGAGTTCGTCAGCATAGGCCCTGGAGGCCCGATCAATGGCGTCAAATACCTCGGAGTTGTCCCAAAGCATCAGCTTATGATCGAGGTTAGGAAGAGCTGGTTCCTACTACTTCCATCTAGGATGGATTACGCACCTCTAGTAATGCTTGAAGCGATGTCCGTAGGAACCCCGATAATAACGGTCGACTATTTACCGAATTTGAAAGAGTACATCGGAGAAGCTGGAATCTTTACGCACAACTTTGAAGAAATTTTGGAAAATATAAGCGAGGAGATGGCTTACGACCTTGGAGAAAAGGCCGTTGAAAGGCAGAGAAAATATTTTACATCTGATAATATGGCGAGAAAATATTATGAATTGTACAGGAAGCTACTGAACAAACACTTAAATTGAATGTTTTTGTCTTGACAACGATCTTGAAACCACGGCCGTCTAGAGCTGGAATAGGAGCGATCGGTTTCGTCATAGTAATTGCGTTGACTATTATCCTCACCTTCCTTGTTTACTACTGGGTGAACGGAAATGTCGGCATCTTCGAAAACCAGGCTGAAAAAATAGATATCACAGCAAAGTATAGGCAACTATCTATATCTAATTGTCCAGGAAATTGCGGTGGTACAATACTGATTGTAAAAAATGAAGGGTCATCCTACGTTGAAATCACAGACATATTTGTGAATAACAAGCTTTGGCCTAAGGATCGCGTTTGGTGGTCAGGCTATCCACAATGTGATACCAGTAACCTGGAGACTCGTCCACTTAACGAAAGCGCCGTAATACTTTGTCCAAGCCTCTGGGCATACATCTCAATATGCGATCCAGATGGTGTATTCCGGCCAGGGCAGCATTACGAAATCAAACTCGTAACTGGTAGAGGAAACATCTTCACAACAATAATGCTGTCAGACAAGTAAAGTGAAAAGAATTAGCCAACGTATAGGCTTTGATCATTTCCACTTGATTTCATCTTCTCTTGCATTTCTTGGAGCTTTTTACGTACCGCTTCTTCATATTTCTCGACGTTGGTTGCCAACAGATGTAAAAATCTCTTTACCGATGGGAATGTCATCACCACTCTCGCAACTATTTCAAGTTCACCCTCGTAAGGCGCTATTTTCTCATCAACTACAGGTAGTCTGAGTTCAGGCTTAAGAAAGTCTATCACAAATATTCCGTCATATGGCGAGAAAAATATGGCGGCATGCGTTGCAAAAACCTCGTTGTAATTATCGCTCTTTTTGACGTATCTTTTTTGGCTCATCAAGCTTCGACAACATTTTACAAAATATAAATTTTAAAACAAAAATCATTTAAAGGCTGTTTTCAGCAGTTTCATCCACCTTTCTTCAAACTTTTTTAAGCTGAAATATTTTTTCACTCTAAACCATAAATTATAGGCAAGTTGTCTACTTTCATCCTTGTTTTCAAGCAAGTATTTCGCCTTAGAAACCATTTCGTCATCGGTTGAAAAAAGCAGTTTTTCATGTCCTAGTTCGTCTGGGATGCCTCCTACTCTTGACCCCATAACTGGTTTACCAAATCTGCCTAAGCACATTGCTTCGAGCACGCTTATGGGCGTACCCTCGTGTAGGCTTGGGAAAACGAGGAGTTCTGCACCTAAAGCGTATCGCAGTATTTCCTCGAAACTTGGATTGATTATAACCTTTATACCGTTTTCAACAAGTTTTCGATAATATGTTTGATCAGAGTATCTGCCGGCAACAATTACTTCAACACCCAACTCTCTTTTCAAAAGCGAAAGCCTGTGAAATCCTTTGAATGGGACGAGCCTACCCCAAGAAAAGACATATCCACCTGTTGGAAAAGAAGCTTCCCTCAATAATCGCATAATTTTTCTCTCAATTTCTAAAGTGTTTATCCCAGGTGGAATGTAGACAGGTTTCGAAGCAACTTCCTTTACCAAGTCTTTGGAAACAACTACGGAGACATCATATAATTTAGTCATAGATTTCATGAAATTCATATATGCTGTCCCAAGAATTTTCGAAATAAAGTTTGAGAACATCACGGTTGTGTGGTTCACAACTATTTTGAACATGTTTTCTGGAAGAATTCCCGAAAAGACTATTCCATTATACATGTCATTCACTATTAAAACGCGCGGCTTGAAATCGTTTATAATTCTTCTTAACCATAAGAGGTTTGGAAACTGAAAATCTTTGGCAGAGGGTTCGATAAACTTTGATGGAATCTTTATGGATGGAATCTTCAAGCCTAAAGACTTTTCCACGTATGGTGAAGCTACTACAAAATCTAGTTTATTCCTTTTTAGAATATTTATCAGATCTAGAAAGTAAGCCTCTTTTCCGCCAATCCTCGCTAGAAAGGGTGTGATTGCAAGGATCATTTCCAGCGCTATAGGATTTCGTCAAGTTGCTTAAGGAACCTAGAGAGCGCCCTCCCCACCTTTTTCCCTTTAACGCTGAGTGTTATGTACTTTTTTCGGCCATCCATCTCAATCTCGAACAAGTCTTTGTATTTGCTTAGGGTTTGGTAGAGTTGTGGAGAGCTTATTTTAGATTTCTTAATGAGGTCTCTGACCATGAACTGATTATTTGGATACAATGTGAGTATGATTCTCACGTCTGCCTCGGAAAACCACGTCTTAATCTTCATTTTCATGTTTTAAAGGTTAAAACGATTATTTATAAGTTTTCCATAGTTCTAAGCTTATGGCTTGAGAACGACTTTTACGAAAATTTTTGGGAGCACTTTTCAAAAAACTTAAATTAAATAAATGTGGAAAGTGAATCGATGAGCGAAGGCGGCTCGATTATTCCCGTAGAGCTTCGAGAGATAGATCATGACTACCTTTTCAACGTGGTCTTGAAGCGCCAGGCCATAGCGATTGACAAGAAGATTATCCCGCCATCTGAAATGATTTGGGGAGGTATTGGAATAGGCAAATCCACGACGATAGAACGATTTGCCAAGTGGTGGCTTGAACACCTTAAGAATAAGGGTATTGACCTTAAGGGAATAGCGAGATATAGGGAATCTGAACAGTACGGGAGGTCTGGATATTTATCGCTGGCAGATATTAGGCTGAGCCAGTATCTAGCGGTAGACTTCCGAGGAATACCGGACAAAGATCTAAAGAAGATACATAAGGAGGAAGAGCCTATGCCGATAACTAGATGGAATGTCATGGATCTCGTGGCCGTTGAGGAAGACAGCTATGGAATCATGTTCTTCGACGAGCTTAATCTTGGAGCTGAGGAGGCGCAGAAGGCCGCTCTTGAGATAATCTTGGACAGGAGGGTTGGTGGAGTAAAGATTCCTGACACTTGGGTTATAATTGCGGCCGGAAACACTACGTGGCATACTGGTGGGACGTCTGAATTCCTCATAATCCAGCTGATGGACAGGCTTGGCCACTACTATCTCCGACCTCCAACCGCCGACGAGTGGATAAGATACAACATGCAATATGAGATCCCGCATCCGATAGTCACGGCCTTCGTCAAGGAGCATGCAGGCCGAGGAGTCATGTATGATGTGGATCCGAATGCACTTTATCTCAGAAAGTCGACTCCACGTTCTCTCAGCATGCTCGCGAAGAAGCTGAATATGACCGAATGGGCTGGAATCGAGCAGGGATCAAAAGAGTTTGAGAAAGTGCTGGTCTATGAAGCGCAGTCGACGATAGGAGCGCATTGGGCGGATATACTCAAAGACTTCTATAACGCGATCATGAAGGAGAAGATCGACCTCGACGCTATCTGGAACGATCCGCGTAGCGCGAGAATACCTGAACAGCTAGGGTCACTATGGTACGTCACGACGGGCATGATAAGCAGGTTTAATGAGACCTATGAAAAGAATCCGAAAGAAGCGATTAAGAGAATGCTACTCTATGCGGATAGGTTAGCTGACCTTGGTAGCGGCCGATATGAGGGAGGTAAGTTCGTAATAAAATCAACCGCCCACAGAGAAGTTGGAACAGTAGTGTTCCAGCACATCGCGCCAAAGATCTTCAGCAGCGAAGAGAGTGCACCACTTGAAGGTTTAACAAAGCTTGACAGCGAAGTTCTAGCGCTCATGACTAAGGTCTGCAACAAATATGAATGGGCACTACCTCCAGACGTCAGGGAATTCCTCAAAGAAATTGAAACAGAGAAGCAGGAGACAATAATGCCTGAAAGAAAACGTAGAAGAAGGGTAACCGTCTGAGGTGAGGGCTTTGAGCCTAGAAACCAAGCGGAGAGTTGCACAAGCATCTGAAACAGAGCAAGAAAAAGTTGAATTACTCAGGCAAGCGTGGGATTACATTTCGGCGACGCGTAGCGCGCTTCTAAGAGAGCAACCGTTCTTCGCATACCTTTCGTTCAAGTTGAAATTTGCTCCAAGTTGGAGCGTTCCAACCATGGCAGTAACCGATCAAGGCGAAATACTGTTTAACCCCAAATACGTTGTAGATCTGATCGAGAAGTCTAGAGAGGGGAATCTTGAAACCCATGCAAGGTTTTCGGTGAGAAGAGGTGATGAATCATTCTATGCTAAGTCGTTTTTGGCAAGTGCGATAATACATGAAATCCTGCACTTTACACTCAGCCATGTCTCAAAATACAGAAACGAGATCTTTAAGGAAATAGTCGCCCGAACGAAGAAGGTGGATAAAAGGCTACTGACGATGAAAGAATTATTATTCAACGTCGGCTGCGATGCCGTGGTCAACTGGATACTTCACGAAAACGGTTTTCCTATAAATAAATCCTGGGTCTGGATAGACTGGGCTAAAGGAAAAACCAGCGAAGAGGTGATCCAGGAGCTTTCAAAGAGGGTGAAAATCGTTGAGCTCGACCTCCCATATATAGAGCAGACGGCTTCAGGAGAGTGGAAGTATACCGATATCTGGATGACGATGAGAAAACCACAAAAATCGCCTTCCGGTGGCGAACAAGAATCTCCAACGAAGCCGGAGATGGGAGGTGGATCTGGAAAAAGACAACAGAAAGGCGATAAGAGGCGGGAAGGTTTAGGTGGCATTTCCAAGGAAGATGTAGAATCCTTCTTAGATAGGTTGAGGAAGGAAGCAGGTGGAGGCCTGCCTTTCGACAAAATAGAGGCTTCTGAAAAGGCTGAATCAAAGGTAAAGAGCGACGAAGCTGAGATCGGAGAAAAAGAACCCGATAAGCTGGCCAAAGAATGGAGTCGAGAAGCCTATTTCTTCGCCAGACAGGCTGGAAAGCTTCCGGGAGGGCTTGAACAGTTCTTCAGCACCATTCTAGCTCCCCCGAAGATACCTTGGCATCAGAAGCTTAGATCCGCCTTCTCGACCTATATAAACGTCGGCAGGAGAAAGGAGTCTTGGCTAATCCCAGATAGGAGATACATAGCGCATGGCATTAAGATGCCTGGAACGTTGGACACTATTCCAAACGTTGTTGTCGCGATCGACGTGTCCGGATCTGTGTCAAACAACGAACTTCAAGAATTCATATCCGAGACGGCTCATATCATCAGAACAGCTAGGACGCCAGTTCATCTAATACTTTGCGATGCAGATCTCCAGAAGTATTGGCGGAAGATGAATCTTGGAAAACTTTTGAAGGGAGTAGATATTAAGGGTAGGGGCGGAACCGACTATAGGCCTGTTTTCGCATTCATCAAGAAGAAAAAGATCAAACCGCACATCATAATATACTTCACAGACGGCTATTGCAAAGATTTTCCGCCAAATCCGAGAGTGCCGACTATATGGGTCTTGCCAAAGGAAGGTAAAACCGATTTCAAACCGCCTTTCGGCGAAGTTTTGAGGATGGATTAGGTTCGAGCCACAATTTTTTCTAACATTTTTAAACTGTTACATTTCCAGAGTTTTCGTGATTCTTTCAGACTTCGAC
>Ga0190312_1000520_pt1 | contig 11911 bp, 16 predicted proteins | sample 487007910_MG_FD_165046 | JGI IMG/M metagenome (GOLD analysis project Ga0190312, IMG submission 165046) | Hydrothermal vent sediment bacterial communities from Southern Trench, Guaymas Basin, Mexico - 4870-07-9-10_MG | ecosystem: Environmental > Aquatic > Marine > Hydrothermal vents > Sediment ... | reverse complement strand
TACTAGATGTTTATAGAAAAGTCTTTCCAGACGGAGAACACTATGTACGGATAGATTATGGAAAACTTATTGTGTCTCCAAACTATAGTGTAGTAGTAAATACATTATATCCTAAACAGAATGATGCATTCATAGAAACATTACTCCTACTCAATGCTGCTTATCTAGAAACTTCTATGAAGACCGTGGCTATCATACCATATATTGCATATAGTAGACAGGATAAGCTATTTCTTAGAGGCGAGCCCATAAGTTTTGAAGCGATCTTATCTTGTCTACGTAGTGCTGGAGCAGATATATTGTTAACAGTTGATATTCATAGTCCAATTGCCTTAAAGAGATACTTTAAAGGGTTTTCAATAAACATATTAGTCTCTGATCTACTAGTTAAGGCTTCATTAAAATACCTTGACAATCCTGTAGTATTAGCTCCTGATAAAGGTGCTTTAAATAGAGCTAGATATGCTGCTTTAAGACTAGATCTTGAATTCGATTATCTAGTTAAACATAGAGATCGAGTAACGGGCGAGGTAAGCCTAGAACCAAAAGAACTTAGTGTTAAGGATCGTGATATAGTCATTGTTGATGATATAATAAGTACAGGTGGTACAATTGCACTTGCAGCCCAGAAATGTCTTGAAAATGGTGCAAGGAAAGTAGTTGTAGCTGCTACACACTCATTACTTATAGGTAATGCACTTGAAAAGATCAGAAATGCAGGAGTTGAGAAGCTTATAACGACAAACTCTATTCCTATAGAAGAAACAGATTTTATAGAAGTAATAGATCTTAGTGATATAATATCTAATGAGTTACAACGGGTTATCCATGTCTAGGAAAAAACTATACTACTTTATACTATCTGGCTTAAATGAGTCATTAGCTTTTTCTGAATTGAAAGCATTATTAGATACATATAATGTCAAAAACTATAGATCTTATTTGCATTCAAAATTAGCGCTAATAGAATCTAATGAACTATCATTGGAAATCGTTAAAAAGATCGTTATTCGTTCTGGTATGATAAAGGAAGGAGGATATGCTCTAAAGATCGTGGATAACATGAAGCTTGAGGATTTAATGGATACTGTAGAGAATTTAACAAATTCATTTAAATGGATTAACTACTGGATAAAAATCATTAACGTCAAGGGACTATCATCGAGTACAGAGTTAGAGAAAATAAGAGATCATATAAGATCTATTGATCCAAGGATGATGCCTAGATCTAATAATGTCATTAGTATGATTAGCATAGAAGGATTTTATATAGTTGGTTTAAGACTTGCTACAATACCTACTAGGGAATTTTATGAAAGAAGACCTTCAATAAGGCCTTTCTTTAGAAGTATAGCCTTACCAGTTTATCTCTCACGTTTACTAATAAATTTGTCAAGAGTTAAAGAGGGAATGACTTTCCTAGATCCTTTTTGTGGTACTGGAAGTATTCTCATTGAAGCAGCTCTTATGGGTTTAAGAACTATAGGACTTGATCTCAACTGGGAGATGGCCCGAGGCTCTATAAAGAATCTTAGAAGCTATGAACTAAAAATACCATTTACGGTAGCAGGCGATGCTTTAAATTTACCATTACCTGATAGTAGCGTAGATGCCATAGCAACGGATCCTCCCTATGGTAGAGCTGCTAGTACTTATGGTGAAAAAGTTAAGGAAGTCTATAATGGGTTTCTTAGAGAAGCATATAGGGTGCTTAGAGATAAAAGATACCTTGTATTTATGGCTCCCTCTTGGCTTGCTAAGTATGTGGAAAAGCTTTTGTGTAGATATGGATTTATATTGTGTAGGAAGCATCATATGTATGTTCATGGGGGGCTAACAAGGATCATATATGTGGTGTATAAAGCTTGAATATAAGGCTATATTTCCTAGGTACTGGCGCAGCTGTACCTATTGGAAAGAGAGGTTTACCCTGTATAGCTTTGAAAGTTAATGGAGACATATACTTATTTGATACTGGAGAGGGATGCCAGTATCGTTTATTTAAAGCAGGACTTGGAGTTGTCAAGATCAAGACTATCTTCATAACACATTTACATGGTGATCATTTCCTTGGTTTATTCGGTATGTTACAATCTATGCATATGCTAAATAAGGAATCACCACTAAGTATCTATGGACCTAGTGAATTAGAGAACATGATAAAAACATTCTTACCATATGGTCTTGAAAGACTAGGGTTCGATATAAGCTTTGGAGAAATTAGTGAATGGAGTGAGATCTATAGAGACAATAATATTGTAGTTACATCATATCCTGTTAGACATGGTACGATTAAATCCTTCGGATTTATAGTTGATGTACAGAAACGTATTAGGAGGAGAATAGTATATACAGGCGATACTTCTCCCATAGATACAGTCGTAGAGGCATCAAGAAATGCAAATATATTAATCCATGAATCAACATTTACAAGTGAATATAGAGAAGAAGCTTTAAAACAAGGTCATTCAACTGCCGCAGATGCTGCATTAGCTGCTCAAAAAGCTAACGTGGACTTGCTAGTGCTGACACATATAAGTGCTAGATATGATGACGATTATGAACTCTTTATTGACGCATATAGATTCTTTAAAAATGTAATTGTAGCCAAAGACTATATGAGCCTAATACTCTAGTCAAGCTATCTTTACCATAGTACCTATTTCCGGGATAAATCTATTTCCATATCACTTCCATAATCTATAAAGATCACTTCTTTAAATCCGAGACTAAGAAGTTTTGCATGTATATCTTCAAGAATTCTCCTCTAGAGTGATTCATTGAGTGTTCGACAGAAATAGCATCCTGGATCCGAACCTGAAAAATCTACATAAACACCAATAATATTGCCGCCTCTACTTACTCTTAATTTAACTACTACCTTACTTGATATAACATCGCCATCAAGGCCTGGTACAATTACTTGTCTTAATCCTTGTTCCACCTCTACAAGCTTTTTCATTAATAGATCCTTATTAAATACAAAATCATTTACCATGTATTTAACCTCTAAACTATTCTTTAGGCATATCTATTTCCCATAATGGTTTACCCATACTTGTCTTTGGTGCTAACCAATCTATGAGCTTACTAGGATCACTTGATTCTATATAGAAAGTTATTGAGCCAAGTGGAGACTCATGATCGCTATCTATAAATGATATTTTACCTACGTAAGCAGCTTGCTTATGTAGTTTAAATACTATAGTATTCCCTCTCATACCTTTTTGTAGACTCTTTCTTGCGGCATCGAGAATTCTGTATATTCTTATAAGATCATGTAATTTAATTAATGAATAGGCTGAATCTGATTCTCCGATGATAACCTTTAATCCATGTTCGCCATCAATAACATTTACCCTACCATTAAATACGTTTCTAACAGCTTTCCTAACCTTTTCAATATCTTCTGTAGGCCTTACTTCAGCTTTTACCCTCACATACATCTTGCTTCAACCTCTCTAGAATTTCCCTCGCACTCTTATAAGCCTCTTCAATACTACCCTCATTAACTATCATATAATCGGCTAAAGCAATTACATCACCTATACCGAAAGAAAGCTCTACAAGATCCCTTCTCCAAAAATCATCCCAATTATCAGGATCCCCCGGCCTACCTCTTCGACGTATCCTTTCAAATCTAGTCTTAGGACTAGCATGAACAGCGATTATAACAACATTCCCATAGCTTTTAAAAACATTTATTTCCTCTAAACTACGGACGCCATCGACTACTATAATTGGATCACCAATATCCTTAATTTTTTCAAGAGTACGTATTGCTATAACTTTATTACCAAACTCTCTCCTTAGATCAGCTGATACCTTCCTCATTAGATCAGGTTTTATTACCCCATATCTCTTAAGTGTTTCTTCTCTAACAACATCACCCATGTTAACCACGGGTAGCTTAAGATCTATTGCAGCCTTAGCAATAATGCTCTTACCGCTTCCAGGCATACCAGTTATACATATTAGTAGTTTCAATACGGTTGCCTCCTCCCATGATATTATATTATGGCTGTATTTAAGAAGTTAAGGGAAAAGTATTTTGGGTTATTCAGTGTGTAGGATATGATAACCGAGGATACTTGATTGGTGTATATTATGAGTATGATACGTACATTCATAGCAGTTGATATAGACGATGATAGTGTTAGAGAGAAACTTGCTAGAGTAAGAGATTATCTACTAGAATCCAAAGCCGATCTAAAGCCTGTTGCTACTGAAAACATACATTTAACACTTAGATTCATAGGAGAAATTCCATTATCTAAAGTTAATGAAATCTGTAGAACTCTCCAGAACAACCTGGTATTCAAACCATTTAAAATGAAGATTAAAGGACTCGGAGTATTCCCTAATATACATAGGCCTAGAGTAATATGGGCAGGTATTACTGAAGGCGCTAGTGAATTAACAATGCTACATAGCAGTATTGAGAAGCTTATAAGACCCCTTGGTATACCGCCCAATAGAGAAAAATTTACACCACACATAACTATAGCTAGAGTAAGAAGTTCTAGAAACATATATAGACTTATAAAGTATCTTGAACAATACATCAATGAGTTCTTTGGAGAGATACTTGTTGATAAAGTTAAGGTTAAAAGAAGCATATTAACTCCGAAAGGCCCGATCTATAGCGATCTATGTATTGTAAAGGCTGTTGAGTAATGGTATCTGATGAAGAAAAGTTTAGGGAGATTGAGGCAGAGGTACTTAGGAGAATAAAGCCTAGTAAGGAAGAATATGATCTAGTATGGAGTGTTTATAGAAAGATAAAAAATGTAGTCAAGGATGCGTTGGAAAAACATGGAGTACAAGCAGAAATATCGTTACAGGGAAGTATTCAAAAAGATACATGGATTTCTGGCGAAAGAGACCTCGATATCTTCATTCTATTCCCTCCTGAATGGTCTAGAGAAGAACTTGAGGACAAAGGTTTTAAGATCCTTGTAGAAGCTGCCAAGAAGATCGGAAACTATAGTATTAGGTATGCTGAGCACCCATATGTACGAGTTATTGTAGACAGTGTTGAAGCAGATCTGGTGCCTGCTTTTAAAATAGATAGTCCGGATAAGATAAAGTCAGCTGTTGATCGTACACCTTTCCATACACAGTATGTAGTTGATAATCTTCCTCTAAGCAGGAGAGACGATGTCCGCCTTCTCAAAAAGTTTATGAAGGCCATTGGAGTTTACGGTGCTGAGGTTAAAGTTAAGGGTTTTTCTGGATACCTTGTTGAACTACTAGTTATTATCTATGGTAGCTTTAGAAATGTACTAAGGCAAGCATCTAAGTGGAAGCCACCAGTTTATGTGAATACCCTTGGTCTTAAGAAAAGAGATTTCTATAAACTAATAAATATTTTGAAAAGAAAATACCCGGATTCAGTTATGTATGTACCGGACCCAGTTGATCCAGAGCGTAATGTCGCTGCCGCGGTATCTATGGGATCTCTGGCTACATTTTCTATTGCAGCTACATGTTATCTAAGGAATCCATCGATGAACTTTTTCTTCCCGGTTAAGCCAAAGATAGAATTTAAAGAATTAGTTAATCTCGTTAATCGTAGTAATAGATGTATGTTTTTCATGATGCTTGCCCTACATAGAGAGCTACCTCCAGATGTTATATGGGGAGAAATAGATCGTGTTATGGATCGATTTGTAAAGATTGCATCAAACTATGACTTTAGACCGATATACAGTAGTGCATGGAGTGATGAGAAGAGAATATGTATTATTGGCTTCGAATTCGAGAACTGCCTTCTTAAGGAGTACCGTTTCCATGGAGGCCCACCGTTTCATTCAAGCGAACGTATTCTAGGATTTATTAAGAAACATTATGAGGAAGCATATGCTGGGCCATGGATTGATAAGTCTGGATACTTACGTGCATTAGCTAAGAGAAGATATAGGATAATCTATGATCTAGTTATTGATCGTATTAATGAATATCTTGTTGCACCAGATTTTAGGAATAATCCACCAATACTATTATCTATTGAGGGTCTCTATAACCTCTATATGATGGATAAAGGGTTTAGAGAATGGCTTGTAGATTTCGTTTTAAGGAAGCCTGCTTGGATGAAGGACTGTATAGCCTAGACGATATTACCGTATTTCATAAGCTTGTCCTCTGTTATCCGCCGGCATACTGTAGTAATGATATGTTATTAAAGCGTCTAAGAGATCTAGGGAATTCTGGCGTAGAATACCTCGTTAACTATGGGAAATATAACTTATATGGATACCATGTACTTGGTAAAGGATATTCAGCCATAGTATCCCTATGCATACATGACGGGGTGCCTCGGATACTTAAGGTTAGGAGACTTGATAGTAGGAGAAAGGGTTTAGAAGCCGAGGCAGTTTTCTTAGAATACCTAGAACCCTTTGATCTCTCTCCAAAGATCTATTCATGGTCAAAAGACTTCATTATTATGGAATATGTTGATGGCACTCCATTACCTATCTTTATAGAGAATAATCTTGATAAAATAGAACATGTTAGACGTGTTTTAAGGAAACTTCTTGTTAAAGCATTTATCCTTGACATTCTTGGAATAGATCATGGTGAACTGAATAGACCTGGATCACATGTCATGGTAAAAGCTAATGAGGTAGTATTTTTAGACTTTGAATCAGCTAGTGCATCAAGAAAACCACATAATTTAACAAGTCTAGCATCATATCTATTCCTACGATCTAGGTTTAAAGAGAAAATCTTATGTGGCGAATATGGTAAAGAGGATATCATTTCTAGACTAAGATTGTATAAAGATAGAATATCAGGCTTCAGTTTAAGAAACATACTTAAATTAATAGAATGTTGAAATATCAAACTTTAAATAATGACCTATGAAAAACCTTCTTTATTTACGTTTGTGCTTCAATGGATTGAGATGAACTAGTACTTATAGTGAATGATTCATGTGTATTAACTAGACCCGGTGCTGATGCTTCATTAAATCCAGCATTAATTCTGATATCATTAAGACTAGGCCTTCTCAACTCTCTCTTACAATTTGGACATATACCACCATATACATTGATTACTTCAGTAGGTGTTGGAAGTCCATAGTAGTCTTGTCCTACATGTTTGAATTCCCAAAGTACGGCTCCACAGTGTCTACATAAGTATCTTACTGGCATAACTGAAACACCACCAACAGTAATACCTATTGTGGAGAACTAGTTAAAACATAGCATACGTAATACGTTTAAACAAGTGGGAAAGTTCTCCCATTGATCACCATGAACACTTTAAGTATTACCAATAATACCCGGTATTACCCAAGTAATATCTTCAATAAATGTTTAAAGATATTACAGTAGAAAACTATATATACGACTAGCCTATTATGAGATAATATTCACGTTTTCTATGTATTACGATCTTGTCTATTTATAGGTAAACCTTATATTTGTCTACCGTTATTCTTACAAATTGGTGAGATAATTATGAGTTATACAACTGTATCAGCAAAAATTCCAAGGAAGCTTAAGGAGCTTATAGATAGATATGGTATCAGGCCTGGAGAGGTTATTAGAAGAGCCTTAGAAGAAGAGGTTAAGAAGCATATGTTGGCTGAATTAGAAGAGAAAGCACGAAGACTTAGCAAAAAACTATCAAATATTCCAGATGAGGAAATTGTTATGCTTATACGTAGAGATCGAGAGTCAAGGTGATAAATATTGTATTTATTTGATGCTAGCGCTATTTTAAATTTGATAAAACGTGCTAATCTTAAACCATTTTCCCAAGGTTTAACCCTGGATCTAGCTATTTACGAATCATTAAATGCTATTTGGAAAGAATATTCTCTCCTTAATCATATAGATTATGAAACAGCTCAAGAATACATCGATTTAGTAAAGAATGTCTTTAAAATATTGCACATAGAATCTATTAATGGAATTGAAGAGAAAGTCTTTGAATTAGCAAATAAGGAAAAACTAACCATATACGATGCTGCTTATCTAGCAAAAAGTATAAAGGCCAATTATATACTTGTCACCGATGATGAAAAGCTTCTTAAGAAAGCTTCAAAATACATTCGAGCACTAAGAAGTAAAGAACTCTAATAAGTAGTTCATTTACAAAGCAATAAATCTACGCTTTTACCTTGGCATATCTTTATTCCTTAATCTTAGCTAGTAATGATTATTAAAAGAGAAACATGGTTATCAGATTTTCAGTCATGTATAGCTCAAGTCTGTTTATCAGCTAAGTAAAAAATTATCTTATAAAGAGTTGTTAATGTCTCGATCTTCGTTTAGACACTATATAAATTATTGAGAATACCATGACAATAATAGCCATAATTGTTAATGTAAATGAGTTCTCCAATAGAGATCTTGTGCTTGTTTTATCGAATGAGGCATTTGCCAATATATCGTCCCAATCTATTCTTAATCCTTGATCGCCGGTATTTGTTGTTCCTTTACCAGTAAATGATGCTAGGCTCAGCAATATTGTCTCATTATCATTTAGTCCTATCCATGCTACAATATTTTGGTGACGAAGCTTAAATACAGGAATTAGCCTTTGACCAGGTATAAGAACCAAATATGTATCGTCAACAACAAGTTCATCAGGTGAACTAATATCTATATTTTCTTGTTTAAGTAGATCGACTATACTACTGATACGCTTACTTGTTAATGTAATATTTATCACATTAGAGATCTTATGTGGAATAAATCCTTCAACATATACGGCTTGAAAGCCATCATTAAATTTAGGAATACTACAACGTATTCTTAATGGAGGTTCTATCCTGATACCGTCAATATAGAAGTAATAGATTTCATAGGGATTGATTAATGATACTGTGACTTCTGATGTACCGGGGGTATAGCATGTTGTCGTTCCATTAGTAATGTTGCATATCCTCCCTATTCGTGATACAGCTGTTTGCTCAGCATATTGTCCACTATATTTGAATTCCATGTCACGATATAAAATCACGTGTGTTACTTTAAGAATATTTTCCGTTAAATTACACATACAGTAAGCTCCGGTCTCTCCATCATCAATTTTAATCATGAAATGTCCTAGATCGCCTAAGGCAACAATTATTCTATGACCTTTGTATGTTCCTTCATAGATCATGATGTTTTCATCTAAATACTTTGTAGTACCTGTAAGGGATAAGTTTTGAGCAATCTCATATGGATCTTTGGATATAAGATATAATACGTGGTTAAGCCTATCTCTATATTCATCTAAACTTATTATACCCTCTATTTCTCTGGGACTTTGTATTCTTTCTAAGATATAGATCTTTAAATTCCTATTAAGATAATTATTTAGATCTTGGCCTTCATAAGTGTACGTTATAGTGGCTAGTGGAATAGATGATACTAGAATAATTAAAAGTAGTAATACGATTCTAAATTTAGCGATTATCTCATCAACCATATAAATACACCTCCACATACACTATTTGAGCCGTTCCAGGAGGGGGCTCTAGCTGAAAAGGAGCCGGGTATATCGTACTAGAAAATCCTAGCATCCCTTCATTCTTATAATCATAACTAGCAATGATTCTTCCCTGCGAATCTTTAAATTGTACTATATAATATAAAGCTGCTGGACTAGTTTGAAATACAATATTGCCGAAGATATCTTTCACATTATTATAGGTCCATACAGCATTAAACCACGCATCTGTGATAGAAGAACCAGATATAAGACGGTCAGCATAGTCATTCATGGTATTTACTGAAGCAGGCACTTCAGAACAAATAGTACATGGTTTATAATAATCAACCATCTCTGTTCTGGCGCCAACTATACCATGAAGACATGCAGGTGAACTACCTTGATTGGTAAACGTATAATAGAATACATCAGAAATACTATAGCCCATATTGGGATACGCATCAGCATTAAGAACTTGACTAGCAAATAATGTAATCCATCTAGTATACACTTCATCATAGTTATCGTCATAAGGATACATCCAAGTATATCCATTAGGTCCCTTAGATACTAACCATACCTCGCTATAGTCGTATCCATTCGAAGCAGTTTTCATAATACCAAAAATGAATCTACCCTCATTACCATGACCAAGGAACACGGCATAATCCTGTCTATAAGCATGATATATTGGATAATTGCTATAGCCACTAACCTCTTTTGTCCACCAATCACTAGGCCATGCTAAACTATCACTATAGTACCAGTAATCATATTTCCCTGTATCGTATAGTTTATTTCTAAATGAAACTGCTGCATCACATACGTACTTAAGATCAGTCCCACCTACAATTGAATAATCCTCAACACATTCAATAAGTATATTATATTCTGTCGGTAATGTATCGATAATATACAATGACCTAATCATTGGTATAATAAGTAATAAACATAATAGAATAACTAATGATACTCTTATAATCATATTACCCCCTTCAATATTTTATACTATGAGTATAAAAAAATTACGTTAAATATATTATTTAGACATAGACTTTTGATACAAAATGTATATGATGATAGTTGATCCTGCCTAAGTATATTGTTTAAAGTTTTAGATATTACTCATAAGACTATGATAAAAATTAAGAATTAATTATATATTATTAACTTCTCTAATTATTCAAATATTATATTAATAGATCATTTTCATTCATTCCTTTTCATCATTCTCTATTTTCTCGATACAGTCTAATACTGAATCTAAAGCAGATAAATAATGTTCTTTAACCATAAAGTATTACTTCTTTAATGATAAAACTGTCTTTCTGATATTGTTACTATTTATTTCCTTGCCATTATGGGACATCGTTATCTGAATTATTGATCTAATTATGAGCTATAGCATGATTCAGTAACAATTTTTCTATTTATATTTTTCCATTAATTACTGGGACGCTACGATGTTTTGCTTAGCTTTCTCCATCCCTTCTATTAGGTAATATGCTTCTATATTGAATTTCCTGGCATTCTGTGCTGGTCATTTATCATTTGTTAGCAATATTCCATTAACAGTTGATGCCACAGCAATATAATACGCATCTGCGGCACGTGAACCCGTGTTTCGTGCTATTTTAACAGCTTCATCGTAGAAGACTTCTTCTGGTACAAGCCTTATCGGAGGGAAGAAAGTTATAACGAGGTCTAGATCTTCTTTAGAAAGATGGCGAGCTAGAACACCAAAGACTTCAATCATTAATAGTTTAGGGGCATATGCCTCTACGAGGTGACTTGCAACCATGACATGACATCTTCAGCTATGGAAGCACGTATATCGTTAGGAGCTGTATAAAGATCTATTATGAGAAATGCATCAATAACTATTTTCTTAATGGACAAAACGTTCACGCTCTTGAGTAAGCTCCTCCATTAAATCTTTGCCCTTAAGTTTCTCCCTTAAATGCATCCTAATCTCTCTAGCTACCTGTACAAAGTCTTCTCAACTATCGCAATTCTAACACGCTGACCATCTCTAAGATCTAACTTTTCGAGAGGCTTCAAAAACACCGTCCTCATAGATTGCCTCAATAATCTTAGCCATAGCTTTAATCTCCCAGTATATATTGCTGTAATCAACCTTGATAAAACTAACCGAATTATGTAACAATGGATACGGAATATAGACCATCATGTATCAAAATAATGTGCTAGACATATATATCATGAGGATTAATGTTCGGTATACTAGCATGTGGACAATGATATACTAAGATCATTATTCAATTAAAAGCATTAAAGACTAAATATGTAAGTGCATTAAGTGGGGCCGCGGGGATTTGAACCCCGGGCCACGGGCGTTCTGGGATCCCGTTGCCCAGGCGGGGATTTCTCCCCAGGCCCGCATCCTACCAAGCTAGACGACGGCCCCTTTCTATTTCATTATTGTTTAGAGACTAGCATATATTAACTTTTTATG
>Ga0190312_1000518_pt1 | contig 11918 bp, 11 predicted proteins | sample 487007910_MG_FD_165046 | JGI IMG/M metagenome (GOLD analysis project Ga0190312, IMG submission 165046) | Hydrothermal vent sediment bacterial communities from Southern Trench, Guaymas Basin, Mexico - 4870-07-9-10_MG | ecosystem: Environmental > Aquatic > Marine > Hydrothermal vents > Sediment ... | reverse complement strand
GAGGGGACCGGGGTCACGCCTTGCGTCTGGAAACACGAGCCGGGGAGTTCACGGCCGTGGCGAGCTTAAGGGGCTCTAACCCCGAAGGCGTAGGGAAACCGACCAGCCCGCAACCGGTACCTCTGCTGGGAGCTCTAGCCTGATTGGTGAGGGCGGAGTTCCCGGTAAGTACCGGTGAGGGGCGGGGTCTGAAAGGGCCCGGAGTCACGGCCGTGAGACCAGAAACCGGGCGATCTAGGCCGGGGCAGGGTGAAGCCGGGCGAAAGCCCGGTGGAGGCCCGCTAGGGGTTCTGACGTGCAATTCGTTCCCGTGACCCCGGCCTAGGGGCAAAAGACCAATCAAGCCCGGTGATAGCTGGTTCCCCCCGAAGCTGGTCGCAGCCAGGCCCGCCCGGAGGCTGCCGATGGGGTAGGGCACTGATTGGGGAGGTAAGGGGCCGAGAGGCCCCGCCCCCCTTTCAAACCCCGAATCCATCGGCGCCGTAGAAGGGCGGAGACGGGTTCTGGGGGATAAGCCCCCAGGCCGAAAGGGGAACAACCCAGACCGGGGTTAAGGCCCCTAAGTGCCGGCTTAGTGTCAATCTAGAAGGGTGTCCCCGGCCGTAGACAGCGGGGCCGTAGGCTTAGAAGCAGCCATCGGCTAAGAAGTGCGTAACAGCTTACACGCCGAGGCCGGGGGCCCCGAAGATTACCGGGACTAAGCCGGCCGCCGAGACCTCGGGGCACCCCCCGCTGGGGGGTGATCCGGTAGGGGGGCGTCCTGGCGGGCTAGAAGCCGGGCCGTGAGGTCCGGTGGACCCGCTAGGATTGAAAATCCCGGCGGTAGTAACAGCGAGGAGGGGTGAGAACCCCCTCCGCCGGAAGGGCCAGGGTTCCTCGGCTACGCGCTCTCGGCCGAGGGTTAGCCGGCCCTAAGGTGGGGCGTAACTCGCACCCACCGAAAGGGAAACGGGTTAATATTCCCGTGCCGTGGGGGTACGATCGCGGCAACGCAAGCCCGGCTCCCGACGCCTCGGGGTAGGGCGAGTGGGGTTGCCGCCCCATCTAACCGCTGAAGGCCGGGGAGTGCCGTAATGGCGAGAACCGGCCGAAGGCGGGAATGGCCTGCCGTCCTTATAGGTGGGTTCGCCCGATCCCTGGGGCCAGGGAAAAGGGAGCCGGGAAGGAGCCCCCACGCCCGTACCGAGAACCGACACAGGTGCCCTGGGTGAGAAGCCCAAGGCGTCTCGGGGCTACCCCGGGCCAGGGAACTCGGCAAATTGGCCCCGTACCTTCGGTAGAAGGGGTGCCTGCGGTCTTGGCCTGATGGCCGGGACCGCAGGTCGCAGTGACAAGGGGGACCCGACTGTTTAATAAAAACATAGGTCCCCGCTAGCCCGAAAGGGTGTGTACGGGGGCTGAATCCTGGCCACTGGCGGTACGTGAAACCCGGGTCCAACCGGGCGAAGCGCCGCTGAAGGCCGGGAGTAACTCTGACTCTCTTAAGGTAGCCAAATGCCTTGCCGGGTAAGTTCCGGCGTGCATGAATGGATCAACGAGGTCCCCACTGTCCCGGCCCGGGGCCCGGTGAACCCGCAACCTGGTGCACAGTCCAGGTACCCCCCGTGGGGCGAGAAGACCCCGTGGAGCTTTACCGCAGCCTGTCGTTGGGATACGGTCGTGGGTGCGTAGCGTAAGCGGGAGCCTTTGAAGCGGCCTCTCCGGGGGCCGTGGAGGCGCCAATGAAACACCGCTCACCCGCGACTGTGTCCCTTACCCGGGGAACCCGGGGACAGCGGCAGGCGGGCGGTTTGGCTGGGGCGGCACGCCCCTGAAAAGATATCAGGGGCGCCCAAAGCTCGGCTCAGGCGGGTCAGAACCCCGCCGTAGAGGGCAAGGCCAAATGCCGGGCTGACTGCGCCCTCAAAAGCAAGGGGCGCAGGGGGGAAACCCGGGCCTAGCGAACGCTCGTGCCCCCTTTGGTGGGGGCCGGGCATGACAGAAAAGTTACCCCGGGAGTAACCGGCTCGTCGCGGGTGAGAGTTCACATCGACCCCGCGGTTTGGTACCCAGACGTCGTCTCTTCCCATCCTGGCGGTGCAGCAGCCGCCAAGGGTGGGGCTGCCCGCCCATTAAAGGGGAACGTGAGATGGGTTTAGACCGTCGCGAGACAGGTCGGACTCTACCTGCGGGGGGTGTTGGCCGCCTGAGGGGAAGGTCCGCTTAGTACGAGAGGAACGGCGGGCCGCGGCCTCTAGTGTACCGGTTGTCCGGCAGGGCAGAGCCGGGCAGCCACGCCGTAGGGGATAAGGGCTGAAAGCATCTAAGCCCGAAGCCCTCCCCGAGACGAGGCGGCCGTTCCCCGGCATAGGGGCCGGCGACGGTCCCAGGAGCCGGGGATAAGGGCTCCCGTAGAAGACGGGGTTGATGGGGCGGGGGTGTAAGCGCCGAGGCCCCTCTGGGGCCGAGGCGTTCAGCCTGCCGCTCCCAATCGCCCGAACGCGCTAAACTGCTGGGTACCCGTTCGGGTGTAAACGTGGGCCTATGCGCGGCACTAAGGGTACCTTAATGATGATGCGACGGTCTCTAGATAGGTGAAGAATTTTTTCGCGACTGACTCCATAAGCCGAGTTTAGGTTTGCTCAATTCCATGACTTTACAGAAGGAGCATATCTTGCCTTTACTAGGCATCCCGCATTTTTCACACTTCCCTAACCCTTCCTCTTTTCCCTTTAAAAGTGGATTTATTTTCCTCACTACGTTATTAACTAAATTGTATAAGGAGGAGGGTTCTCGTTCCTCTAAATAATTTAATGCTCCTCTTATGTAAAGCTGTAGCCCTTTCTTAGGCTTGTAGGGGCACTTCTCCGTTAAGTACTTTAAACCCTTAGCTTTAACGTAGGATAAAGTTTCGTCTTCGTAGGTAAAGGCTAAAGGTTTAGCTTTAGCTATTAGCAATCCTCCCACCCCGGGAACGTAAGGCGTTAACTTACTTAAATCCTCTAACCTACCGTTAATCAAGGAAAAAATTATGAATTGCGCTAAATCGTTTAAGTTATGGCCTGTAGCTATGACGTTAACCCCTAATTCCAACCCTATTTTATTCATTAAATACCTCTTCACTATACCGCATATACTACAAGGGGGCCTCCTTAGCTCCCTAACCTTAGTTAACTCATCTAAGCTTACGCCGTATTCCTCTTTCAAATCGATAATTAAGTAATCTAAGCCTAAACGCTTATAGTGGTATTCCGCTATTTTTGCTACCTTACCTGAATACCTCTTTATTCCTAGGTTTATGGTAAGACCTATTACTTTAATGCCTAGTTCCTCCGCTAGCGAAGTTAAGGCGTAAAGTAAGGCTAAACTATCCTTACCTCCCGAAACAGCTACCAGTACCTTAGCCCCTCTATTGAACATCTTGAACTTTTCTATAGTCCTCCTCACGGTCCTCTCGAAATACCTCAAGAAATCCTCCTTACCTACTATTTTCCTCATCCTATGCGCATAATAAACGTCCCCCACTTCCTTCACCTAACGGTAACTTAAATCCCCCCTAGGGTGTTCTATTTTAAGGCCTAATTTATTCTCCATGAACTTTTCGTAAACTTCCTTAAGGACTTTTTCCCTCAATTTTACCTTCCTATCAGCTACTTCCAGCAACGAATTGCCGTGCCTTAAGTTGGGCCCTGGGTAGAAGGAGAGTATTGTCGAGATCAAACGTGATAGTTCGCTACCGCTTACCCTTACCTCCTTAGGCCCCCTTACCTCCCCTAACCTTAAATGCTTACCTAATGCCCAGCAGGGTACGTCTATCCTAAAGGGCTCTTGGCCCTCCCTAGGCACTAAATACATGGATATTATGGAGGGGGCTCTTAGAAGGGAGGATATAACTTTCTCCGCCTTCTCTAGTACTCCCTTTCCTTCCCTAGCGATAGCTCGTTTAAACCTTTTTCCTATGTAATCCCTAAGTTTCCCCCTTCTATAAGCGTAAAATAGCTTTTCATGGACTTGATGTACTCCGAGTAATAGCGGTGAGGTAAAACCTTTAACCCTACCCTTCCTCCTGAGGTACCATATCAGGATCTGTAGATCGCTCCTAGGGTAAATTTTCTCCTCGGCTAATTGCTTAGATCCTAGTTTACCTTTACTTAAATTGAGTAAGAACTTCCTTAAGGAAGTCGAACGCGAATCCTTACTCATACCTATTAATATTACCTTCCTCTCCTCGCTTTTGAATAATAGTTCTAAATAACTTTCTAAGTAATCTAAGGGTAAGCTTTCGTAACCGGCTATCCTAACTTCCCTTAACATACGCGTTGAAGGTATATGGGTTAACCTACTGTAAAGGGATCCATCTAGGAAGAGGACGTCTCCTTCCTCTAAATGCTCTAAGGCCTTTAAAGCCACTAGGTGCTCTAGATGCTCCCTTAATTTACTTCTAAAGGCCAATAATTCCTCCTCGCCCTCCTCGAGTAATATGGGTACTACCTTTAGCTTAGTTAACATAGGTAGTTCTGAATTACCTACAGCTATGGACCTAGATATGCATATAACCGCCCCGCCCCTGCACTTTATTAGCCCATCGCTACTATCTACTCCGTAAGCCCTTACGCTTACATTAGGTAAACTTAACTCTTCTAAGTCGTGCCAATAAGCTTCAATTAACTCGCCGTATAACGCCAATTTATCGTCGTTTAACGAAATTATTTTAATTAATTCCGCCTTCTTAGTTTCTAATTCCTTAGAGAATTCTCCTAGGAAGTAAGGCACCTAATCCCCTACTTATAATGTAAGGCTTTAATTTACGGGTTACGGTTACCGCTGAGTAAGTACTGATTTAATCGATTTTTAAGAAACTTCAAGAAATAGGAGGCGATCACTAATGTAGCGGAGCTTAAAGCTATGGAAGCCCCTACCGGGCTGTCGAAGAGGTAGCTTATCGCTAAGCCCATTAAGGAGGAGAAACCCCCTAAAGTAGTTGAGAGAAGTAATTGTCCCTTGGTCTCCTTAGTTAAGTTAGAGGAAGCTATTACCGGGTTATAAAGTAATGAAAATACTAAAAACCCCCCTACTAGCATAAGGGTTAGGGCTATAGAAAGCCCTTCGAAGGTTAAAAGTAATGAAGTATGTAATGTTACGTTAATCCCCTCGGCTTCAGCTAATCTCCTATCGTAGATAATCGAATTTATTTTCCACTTAAAAGCTAAGTAGTAAGCTAAATAGGAGAGGGCGGTAGATAGGAGTAGGAAGTACTTAAAGGGGGTAACGGTAAGTACGCTACCCCACAATAGGGCAGCTACGTTAGTAGTAGCTAGTACCTTAACGTTAGCATAATATATCGATAGTAAAGCTATAGCGGAGGAAGTAGAGAAGAAAACCATATTAATTAACTCCCTGAAGGGCCCTAACTTACTAAGCGATAAACTTAAGGTCGTCGCGGTTAAAATAGCTGCTATTAAGGCAGAGTAGGAAACATCCACTCTCAATACTAACCCTATGGCAGCGCCCGCTAAAGCTCCGTGGGCTACGGCGAAGCTTAAGGTAATTACACCCATTTTAAATGCGTGGAAACCTACAGCCCCGCAGAGGGAACCGGCCGTTAAAGAGGTAAGGATCGCTAATTCAAGTAAACTTAACATTCTACTACCCTCTTAACCTTGCCCTCACTCATTTCTACTAGGTAATCTACGTAATTTTCAACGGGATTGGGGTCGTGACTAACTACTAACGCTAAAGCCCCCCTATCCCTAACGTAATCGTTTACCAACTCCATGACCTTATCCCTCCAGTACCTATCTAAACAGGATAGTGGTTCATCTAGGAAGAGGGCTAATGGCTCCCTAATTAAGGCCCTAGCTATCAACACCCTCTGCTGTTGCCCTCCGCTTAAGGTACCTATAGGCTTATCTACGAGGTCGGAGAGCTCTAGTTCCTCTACTACTTTCATCGCTTTAAGGTTTAAGATAGGGCTACGGAAAGGTGGTACGTAAGGGGCTAATCCTAAGTGCAATACTTGGCCTACTGTATAGGTTTCGTAAGGAGGCTTAATGAAGTCCTGCGGTACGTAACTGCACTTCTTACGTACCTCGATGATCTCCCTAGCTTTCGTATTAACCCCTAAGAGGAAAACCTCGCCTTTAATAGGCTTAAGTAACCCTAAGCAACACTCTAGGAGGGTAGTTTTACCGGCCCCGTTAGGTCCGGTTATTAGGGAAAGGGAACCTAGAGGTAGCTCTAGATCCACATCCTCTATGGCGGGCCTATCCGATCCGGAGTAAGCTACCGTAACTTTACTTAGCTTCACCCCCTTTCCTCCTCGAAAAGTTCGCAAGGGTTCGCCTCCTCCAATGAAGCTATTATTTCCCGTCCCCCTTTAAGTAGTGCTTTAATTACCTTTCGTTTCGGCCTTAAACTTAGTTTACTTCCATTACTTCTATTTTCGAAAATTAGCTCTATTATATTAGATTCCTTTACTATTAAGTTCAATTTACCTAAAGTACATTTGGAAGATACCTGAACTCCATCAATAACGCAAGTGTAGGGTAATTCCATTGGACACTTAATTAAGCACTTTAGGTCCTTTTCGTCCGCTGGTTTAAGGACGGCTATAGCCCTTTCACCGGCTTTATATCCTAATATTAACCAAGGTCCCTTATGGCCATGGAATGCGGCGGCATCCTCCAAGCTTAACTTCCTCTTAACCTTAATTAAGTCCAAATTAACCCCTCCTTCCTTTCGAAGTTAAGGCTTTAGCTAGCAATTTAGCGTTCCAGATCATCACTGAGGTCATATTGTTAAGGCCTTTAGTTACCCATGGGAAGTTAGTTAAAGCTACTTCCTTAATGCCTAGGGCGTCCGCTATCTTCTTGCCCAATTGGGTACCGCTCTGTAAGTTATCTACTACTAGGACCGCATGAAACTTCGTAGCATTGGCTACTATAGCTAGATAAGTCCTTAAACTTACCATCTCGGGGGGTCCGTAAGTAGCTATACAACGGAAGCCTAAGTACTCTAGGAAGGGCTTTTGGAATAGGGCGCACACTGTGGGTAGGCCCTTAAACCCGTGGGTTAGGGAGAAATTCTTGAGGTAATTATCTACTTTCGATATCCCGTATAGGCAATGGGTTAGGGACGAGTTAAAATCTGAATGTAGATACTTAGCTAAGGCCTTAGCCATCTTAATGTACTTAGCGGATAAGCTACTGGGGGTGTTCCACGGCCCACTTACCTTAATTAATATCGCCCTAGAACCCGAAGCCTTCGCTATCTCCTTTACCCATGGTTCGAAGCCATGGTAGAATATTAGGTTAGCTCTAGCTACCTTGCTTAAATCGCTAGGCCTTACGTCGTAGTGGGCGGGACATACCGAAGGGGGGGCTATAGCGTATATCTCCACCCTACCGTTAGCTAAATCCCTTACTATACTAGCCAATACCGTAGTAGTACAAATTATCATCGGTTTACTATAACTTGAAGCAGTAAGGAGGGCTAACACTACTATAAGTAATAGGAAGTACGTTTTACATATCATATCGGTGCACCTACAATACTGTTTAGTGCACTAATATAAATTCTACGCTATTAAGGATCTAGGGGCAGCCCTCCTATCCTTACTTTATTTAAGGTTAGTAAGAATAGTTTTCCCTCCTTAAATTTCCTTAAAGCTTCCTCGACCGTGGAGAACTTACCGGTAAGTACCTTCACCCCTAGATTAGTTAGGAGCTCTAACGCCCTAGTACTTAACGATAAAGCTATGACGTAATTTACTCCTTCCCTCTTAATTAGTTCCACTAATAATTCATCGCTAGCGAGCTTAAACGACCTTACACACCTAACCCCCTCCTTACTTAAGCATACCTTAGTAAAGGTAGGGGAATCCCTCCAATGGGGGTATACCTTAGCCTTTAACCCTCCCGGTTGGTAAGTAGGTAAGAGGGTCCTTACGTACCTACTCATTCCGTTTCACGCCCTCCCCCTACATAATACGTAATCCCTCCGTAATTTAACTTAATTAGCTCTCCGTTCCTTAATAGTTCCTCTACCAATCCCCAACCTGCGTTAGCCGTCCTTAGCATCCCCTTAAGCGCCCCCTCCCTTAAGGGATGTACCGAAGTTACGGCTAGTATTTCCTCGCGTATCTCGCCGATCAAGGGGAAGGAAGAGTCTTCGTAACCCGTTAAATACTCAACCTTTCCGTAACCTAACTTTTCAGAAAGGACGCAGAAGGCGTAACTTAATACCTCCTCAACCGGCTTTACCCACGGTTCGGTAGGGGGCCTAGTAGGTACGGCTATATAAGCCTTAAAGGGCCTTAATTCCCTTAAGAAATCCGCTATCCTCCTCAATTCATGGAGGTAATCCTGTCCCTTTATTAACATGGTTTCGGTAATTAATTTCCCTTCGAACTCCTCGAAGAACTCCAAGCAACCGCTTAGTATATCATTTAACTTCAACTCCCTATGGGGTCATTAACCTTAACCCATAAGTACTTACTTACGGCGCCTACTTTAACGGATACTAAATCGGCCGCTAAGAGATCCTCCCTTACTTCCCTAATTGAAAGAAGGGAAGCGTTAGTAAGGACGGCTATGGGTACTCCTAGCTCCTTTAGTAAACTTATTTCCTTATCTAATATTGATATCCAAAGTAGGTTTCCCCACTAGCTACAAAAGTCAAGTAATCTATCTTTAACCCCTTAGCTTCCAACTTAGTTAGCTTCCTCAGTACCTGCCGATATATTTCCATGGGATCGTAGAAAACCCTCCTCCTTATCGTCTTACGGGTAGTACGGCCTAATTGGCAGTAAACGCACGAATAACTACATACTTTATGAGGTACGTTATTCACCCCTAAACTCCTACCTAACCTCCTGGAGGGGATGGATCCGAAAACTAACCTCTTGGAAGGCATCCCGTTTACTGTAAATAAATTAATTCCCCTACGGTTTTAAAGTTATTAAAAGGAGTACTTAAGGTATTAAAGCCCTAGGCAGGGAGGATCGAAGTACCTTACCTAGCCTTCCTTTAAGTAGTTTATCAGGGAAAGAGCTGCCTTTAAGCCGCTCTTCATGGCTAAACCTATCCTAGAAGGCCCCGAAACTACGTCGCCTGCTGCGAAAATACCTTCCCTAGTCGTCATATATTTATCGTCCACTAAGATTTCGCCACCCTTCCCTAACCTTACATTTAAATCGGTTATAGAGGGAGGGGGGGTAGGTTTCTCGCCTATCGCTACGAGGACGCTATCTACCCCTATTACGTACTCGCTACCCGGTAGTTCTATCGGCTTAGGCCTACCGCTTTCATCGAGTTCGGCTAATTTAGCTTTAGCTACCCTTACCCCTTCCACTTTAGCCTTACCTAGGATCTCCTTAGGTATAGCTAGTTCGATCACCCTTATCCCTTCCTCCTCTAATTTCTCCAGCTCCCGTTTACCAGCGGGTGCGTACTCCTTAGTCCTCCTGTAAAGTAAGTATACCTCCCTCACTCCCTCCTTTAAGGCCGTTAAACAAGCATCTACAGCTGTAAGTCCCCCCCCTATTACCGCTACTCTTCTACCTAACCTAGGGAGTTCTGAACCCCTTAAATAACCCCTTTCGCTTAAGGCCTTACTTACTAAGTAGTCGAAAGCGTAATAGACCCCGCTTAGCTCTACCCCTCTTAAATTCAACTTCCTGGGTTCCCAAGCTCCGGTCGCTATAAGTACGGCATCGTATCCTGTTAATAACTCCCTTAAGAACTTCCCCGTTACTTTCACCTTATTAAAGAACTTAACCCCTAGGTGCTCTAATTTTTCAATTCCCTCTATTACCTTATCCTTATTTATCCTAAAGCTAGGTATACCGAATATCAACAACCCTCCAGGTTCGGGATTAGAATCGTAAACGTCTACCTCGCAGTTAGCTGAAGCTAAAGTACCTGCTGCTTTTAACCCCGCTGGCCCCGCGCCTACTACGGCTACACTCCCCCTTACCTTAATACTTACCTTGTACGAGAACATGGATATCCCAATCGAATTTAGGACGCTCCTTAGTTAACTTTATTCGTTTCGTTCCTTTAATAATAAGGGGGAGGGGGTTGATAGCCTACGGCGTAAGTAGGGCTAAGGGGGCCCTAATAGCTCTAATGATAGCGGTAATTATAGTAGCGGTCGTACTGTTACGTTTTACCATAGCTTACGTACCGGTAGGCTATATAGGCGTACTTTACGATCCTATAGCGGGTAAGGTGTATAAAGACGTTATAAGAGGGCCTGTCTACGCTTTTAAACCGCCTTGGGTATCCATAGCTTACGTACCCGTTTATAGCGAGAAGGTGGATATGTGGACCGAGTTCGATAAGGAAGGTAATATAGTGAAGCAAGGGGAATGGCCGGCGTTGAAAACCGCTACTAAGGAGGGGCTCTTCGTTTACGTGGATTTAACTGTTAGGTTCCACGTAGATCCTAACCATGCAGCTGAACTATTTGAAGCGATGCCGGATTTGGATTATAAGGGTAAGATCCTTTACCCTAAGATAAGGCAGATAGTAAGGGATGTAGTAGGTAAGTACTCAGCCCTAGATATTTACGGTCCTAAGAGGATGGAAGCGGGGGAGGTTATAAGGGAGAGGTTAATCGAGGCGGTAAAGAACGACCCTAGGGTACCTAACGCTATAGTGATAGAGGACGTAATGATTAGGAAAATAGATCTAGAACCTGCCTTCGCTAGGGCCGTGGAGCAGAAGATGATAGCTGAGCAGTTAATGGAAGCTGCTAGGTACAATAAGACTAGGACCACGATATTAGCTAACGCTACGGCTCAGAAGAGGATATTGGAGGCTATGGGAGAAGCCCAATCTAAAATTATACTAGCTAACGCTACTACTAGGGCTTTAGAAATAGTAGCTAAGGCCTTCGGGGGCAATAGTACGGAAGCCTTAAAGTTCTATTATTACATGGAGACCTTGAAGAAGCTAGCCGAAACCGGTAGGGCTATAGTCCTCATATCCCCTACTTCCCCGGGGCAGCAAGTTTACGTAGTACCTTTAAGCTTACCTAAAAGTTAAGAGGTGGGCGTTTTGGCATCGTTTAGGTGTAGGATATGCGGCAGGTCGTTTAAGTCCCTAGATGAGTACGAGAGGCATTGGAGTAAAGAACATAAGGAATACGAAATTAAGCCCTTAGGGGAAAGGTTATGGGAGGAGTACAAAGCCGAAAAGGATGAACTTAGCGATAAGTTATCAGAAGTTATAGTATTAAGTAGTGCACTAACGCCTAAGAAGAGAAAATTAAGGTTAGATGAATTAATTCTAAGTTACGAAAGCGAAGGAGGCGCTTAATTCTTACTTACCCCTTAAGTATTTAGTTAAGGATTCGAAGTACCTTTCAGCTACCCCTTCCTTATAGGCGCTCCTACGCCTTAAAGCCATTACCATCCCTCCTAACGCGGGATAGGGCCCATATAAAGGACCCCTTAGGGTAGCCCTTAAGCCCCCCTCGGAGAATATCGCCCTCCTGAACGAGTTCCATACGAAGCGGGATCTGAAAACCCCTCCTACTCCTCCTATGATTACCCTACCTCCGGCTAAGCCTAGCTTCCTAACGGTAACTATAGCTAACGAAGCTAGCTCCCTACCGGCTTCATTAAGTATTTCCCTAGCTACGCCATCCCCCCTCCTAGCCGCTCCATCTACTAGAGGGGCTAAGCTCGCTAAGGTAACGCTAACGGCTCTACCCCTACCGTAAATCCTCGATATCAAGTCCCTAAAATCGCTTACCCTAAACCTCCTACTTAGGAGGTAAGTTAAGGTAGTGGAGGGCCCCCTACCCTCGTAAGCCCTAGAAGCAGCGTTCATAGCTTTCCTAGCTATATCGAACGCGCTCCCCTCGTCCCCTATTAACCAACCCCACCCTCCTACCCTTACCTCTAGCCCCTCCCTATTCCTACCGTAAGCTAT
>Ga0190312_1000517_pt1 | contig 11925 bp, 19 predicted proteins | sample 487007910_MG_FD_165046 | JGI IMG/M metagenome (GOLD analysis project Ga0190312, IMG submission 165046) | Hydrothermal vent sediment bacterial communities from Southern Trench, Guaymas Basin, Mexico - 4870-07-9-10_MG | ecosystem: Environmental > Aquatic > Marine > Hydrothermal vents > Sediment ... | reverse complement strand
TATTTAAACGTTAAAAAATAACGTTTAATCCAATTGAACCGATGATATATCAGTAGTTTAAATTTCAAAGTTTATAGATTGGTATTACGCCATAACTACGTCACCCATACGCCACCAATAGTTCTATATAGCCACAGTATGGGCATATCCAATCCCGTGTATAATCCTCCTCAATTTCTACTCCCCAACCACACCAATAACATACTTTGATCATGGTTCTACGGATTGTACCCCAGTCCAAGCTCCATCTCATATCACAGATGTCTGGATAACGACTCCGCTTATACAATGGTGTATTTGAGTGGATGCCATCTCATATCACAGATGTATATAAAACACTTTTATCTATATAAAATAGGAATTATAAGTTATGGAAAAAAATAAGCTCCTTTTTAAGAAGGAATTGGAGGCAGGTTTAAAGCATATACGCCGTGCAGCGGATCTGACAGATTGTAGCCTCTGCATTAAAGACTTAGCGTTTGTTGAGCTGATAATAGAGAATCTTATTGAGTTAATAGAGGGTTCACAAAGAGAAAAAAAGGAAAAAAAGGAAGAAAGAAGTAGAGAAGTAAACGGGTCTATTCGTACTCGCTAACTCCACAACGCCCGCAGCTCTTTTCTTAGGTCTTTTATTCGTGCAACCATCCTCGCACATTCCGCAAAATTTCTCGGTTCAGCACCAAGTCCAGCCTTCTCCTTGACCGCTCCGAAATCCCCTGCCATACACAGGGAGTACAACTCTGGTATATCCAGTTTTTCAACAACTTCCATGACTTTTGAACGTGTATCTGGACCCCATGCCCCTTTAATCGCTCTGAGCTTTTCGATAAGGTCTGGTGGCGCTTCCTTCCATGCTTTTTCAAATTCCTCTCTAAGCCCTGCTTCCTCTGCTACTGAACGCAGGCAGTCTCTGGGGGTAGGAGATGTTTCAATGCAGTCCCTGAATCTATCTTTTAGATCTTTGGGAAATAGCCCCTCAAGCTTTTTCCTGAATTCTATTGCACCTTCTACGCTCCATGCGCCATCCGCTATTGACTTTATCTTACTTCTCAAATCCGCTAACTCTCCAGCCATATTACCACTCACCTGTTACTATTATATAATTGTTTTTATATAAAGCTTTTGATAGAAATAAGCGATTAGAAAGTTTTTTTTATGGGTTTTGAAATATTCTTGGATATAGAATGGATTTATATGAAAGAAGTGAGGAAGAGATAAAGGAGATAGAGGAGAAGATATTAAAAACAATTTTCATTACAAAAGCAAAGAGAATAAAAAGTAAACAGCGGAAAAAACTAAAAACAGGAGAGATACGAACTTATATAAGAACCGATTATTTTGTTCGCCTGCCCTCGGCGATGGGGGAGAAGAGAAATAAAAAAATTGCTATACTGACCTGGGAAGGGTTTGAGGATTTATTGACGATAAAAATGATTTATAACCTCTCAGATAACGAGCTTACATGGATTTTACTTGATATTTTAGCGCATGAAAAAAGGAAGATCTAAGGGTCGAGGAGAATAATACTCCTCTCCTTTATGTTTCGTTAATGCGAGTCCTGTCAAACAATGATCACACTTAGGGCATCTGCGACACTTTTCCTCTAAGTCTTTCTTCTTATACCTTTTTTTATCCCGTGGGCAATAGAATTTCACCATCTATTTGATACCTGCGATTATTTTTTTCTCTTCCCCCACATCTTTCTATACGCTGTTGATAAGTCTTTAAACTTAGCTACACATGACATGCAATCTCGGTAGTTTGTTGGTGTGAATGGTATATCTAAACGCCTTGCAACTTCCATGAATTCTCCCTCGACACATAAATGGTATAGCTCAGATATATCAAGGGATCCTGCAACTGCTTCTGCCAGGGCTCTATCAGCATCTGTCCATAAATCATCAATCCCTCTGAGTTCCTTTTTTATATCCTCTGGTACTTTTTCCCATGCTTCTTCAAATTTCCTTCCGAGACCGTATTTGCGCGCAACGAGAACCAGACATGTAATTGGCGCCGGCAAACTACATTCTTTGCATTTATAAAAGATTTTTCCCTCTATATCTGGTGGTATTTTCCCTTTGAGGCAGTTTCTGAAATCATCTCTTGTCGCTTTATCCATCAGATCACTAAGTACTTTTCTGAACTCTACAAGTGCTGGATGTGCCCATATCGTAGACATCCGCTCACGTAAATCTTTTCGTAGATGCGATAAATCCTCTCCCATGCTTATTGATTTATTTATTTAGTATTTAAATAGTTTTCGGTTTCTTCCTCTCTTTGAGATATTGAGATATTATAGAAAAGCAATCGCGGGTGGTTTTTGGTTTTTTTTGTAAGCCCAACTCGTTCATTAACTGTTCAAATTTCCCGTCCGAGCAGAGCTTATATAGATGAGGTATCTTTTTTTCTTTTGCGTCCTCTCTCATTCGCTCACTGATAGTTTTTTTTGAAATTTCATGCGCTTTTTTTGCCTCTTCTTCTGGTATGAGTATTTCACCTGCAAGATTTATTGTCTGTATCTTACCCTTTGCGATCCAATTAGATATTGTCTTAGGGTGTACATGTACCAAATCCGCAAGTTCATGTATTGTGTATAATCTTGCCATAGATGCGCGGGGGAGGGTGGTATTGGTTAGGTTTTTACCATGAAATAAAGGTTTATATAAAGAAATACTTTTTTATATACTATAAAAAGGTAAGATATAAGATGGTGGAGTAAAGAAATGCTAAAAGAACTAATAGCGTCCTTAAAGGAAAAGTTAGAAAAAAGACATACAGTTACTATAGACGATGAAGAACCAAGAGCAGCGCCAATAGAAGAGAATGAAAGCGATGAATTTCCTAAAGAACAGATACTTATTAAATTTAGGAGTCGCCCCGGGGAAGATGCGATAGATGTCAATCATGAATTCACACATATACCCAGTGAAGACGAAATTAAAGAGGAATTTGGACCGGGTTTGTATAACGTGTTTGTACAAGAAGAAAGGGGGAAACGCCCTAAATTGCGGAGGCGATATAAGATCCCTGGGCACCCGACACTCCCCGTTGATGTATATGAACTCAAATTAAGAGTTAGCGAAGGTGGTCAATTATTCGATACTAACATTGAGTTCCCAGGACCGATACCCCCATCGCGGGAGGAAATTATTAATTCGCTCGGCGGCGGAGGGTATGTTAAAATCAATGCAAAAAATAAGGAGGGACGTATTATCTGGTCAGAATGGTATGATCTCTCAGACATAGAACCCCCTGAAATTTATGTTAGGCGCGACAACTCCATTAAATCGCTGTTGGAAAAGGAAGTAGAAAAGAAGAAGCAAAAAGTAGAAGAGGAGATTATTGAGAAGATAAAAGAAGAGGGGAATGGGAGAGGTAAAAGTAAATTTGATGCTGCGGTAGACAAGCTCATCGAAAGCATCGAAGATAAAAAGCTCGATAGGCTTGAGAAAGCAATTGAGGTTTTTGTTGAGAGATTAAATAAACATGGAACTAATGGGACAGAAACGAAAAAAGGGTTATCTGATATAGCCTTTAGTGAATCGTACCTAACTAAACTCAGATTACAAGAGAAAATTATAAGCGAGCTTGCGAAGAAAGATCCCGAGGCTGCGATGAGTGCTTTAAAAGAGATGCCGGATGGAGTCACCATAGGGATGAATCTTGCGATCGCCGGCACCGGGCTAATAGAAGTTTTAAGAGATTATATGAGAGATAAAACAAAAGAAAGAAGGAGGCTGCTATACGAAAGGAAAGGAGAAAGTGGAAGGAAGGAAGTAATAAAAGAAGAGTTATCTGAAGAGAAGAAAGAGAGGGAAGAGATAGTAGAAGAAGAGCCGATACCTATGGAAATTGAGACAGGTGATAAGGGGTTTGAGGTAACTTTTGATATAGGGGAGGATTGAAATGAAAAACTTTGGGAAGATTTTAGGCGCGATATTAACATCGCCGAAATTCATAGAATATATCAGTAAATCAGACCTTACGGAGCTATTTAATCAAGCGTTAATGGTGCCTGGCTTTAGAGAGAGATTGAAAGATTCATTGATAAATTTAGGTCTTGATCTCCGAGAGCGTTATGAAATAAAAAGCTGGGACTGGTATACAGATAGCGAGACCAATAAACTCGTAATTAAACTTTCGATTGATTCTGGAGACATGCAGAAAGATTTTATCGAACATTTCTATAGATTTTTAAATGATTTACGAACTAAGTTTGGGAAAGGTTTTGATAATTTTTTGAAGATATACAAGATAAGCAACATAAAATGTTATGAAAACGAGCTTGATAATACTGTCAGTATCGAGGCAGTTACACCGAAAGCAAAGAATTTTGAAAACTTACTTACGAAAGTTTTAGATATTTGTAAGTTAGATATAAGTTTTGAGGAAGGTGAGGGAATGTAAATGGTAGAGGAGAAGAAAAGTAAAAGGGGGAAGAAAAAAACTAAGCGCGCAGAAGATACGTTAGGTATAGAGCTTTCAGATGTGAAGGTAGAAAGTGAACTCGCAAAGATGACAGTTGAGGAAGCAGTAAAGCAGGAAGGGATATTACCGATTAATCCTGTTGATATAGCAGATGATGAGACGTCTGAAAAAATAGGAAGAGAAGCGGGGATGATTTGGGGTGCTTCTATTTACACGTTAGTAAAAGCATTTACGAGAAATGATCTGCCGGTAAGTAAGCGCATCAGGCTTGGGATGAAAGGATCGCGTCCCATAATAAGCGCATTTATACAAGGAATTGAAACAGCAGCGCATCTTTCACAAATAGAGAACTCAATATTAACGGAGGCGAGAGAAATACCGAGAAAGAACACACCCACTGCACATGATGTCATAGTAGAATTAAAAAACCGTATTGAAGCTTTAGAAAAGGAAAACGAAGCGTTAAAAAAGAGAATATCTTAAAACGCTATGAAAGCAGAGCATAGCGAAGATAAACCTCGGATCAAAATTCAGGTAGGATTAAGGGAAATGTTAGAGAAACATGGAACTTCTGTTTTATATTTTTTAGAGCAACAAAAACGATCATCAGAAAAAGCCATCTTGTTTCCTGCAAAAACTTTTATTGATTTCATCATCAATAGCGACCGAGGGAAATGGTGTACCGATTTCTTAGCCCGAAAAAAGTAAAAGAAATGGCTTCAGTACACTATCCTGTATTTCCCGATAATAATCCAATAATCGTGAAGCGAAATAATACCAATGTCTTTCAGGAATTCTATAGCTTCCGCTCTCTCAATGCTTTCAAAAACATCTTCTTGCTCTTTTTTACACTGATTAGGTATGTTTATTTTCAGCTTCCTTCTCATCACCACCCCATTAAGTTAATATATATAAATATATAAATATATAAATACCGAAAATGAAGTGGGCAAAATCACCGTACTGTTACAAATGTTACAAATGTAACATTACAGATGTAACAGATGTAACATCCTAATGATCCATCGGCGGTTCTTTCTTTATATTTATATTTATATTTATATTTATATTTATTTATTATAAATTGAAGAGAGAAGGAGGGAGATAAAATGCCTTGGACACCTCTAAAAGGGATCGCAAGAGCGATCATAAAACAAAAAGAAAAAGCAGTGAGAGTATCAGAGTTTAAGAGGGCTTTGATGAATGAGATAGGAGTAACAGGGAAAGATACGCTGAGAAAATACATTAGAATAGCGGAAGAGATGGGGTGGATAGAGTTTGATGGTGTAGATATTCTAAAGCTATATCCTGAGCGTATAGAAGAGCGTTGGAGGTGAAACTTTTGCCCATCCGTAGAATAGTGATAGAAGTCACAGAAGATGAATACGCGGATTACTTAGAAAAGAAAGGTGCAAGAACCTGGAAAGAAATTTTACAACAAGGCTTGGCGAGAGACCAGGAAAAACCATTCACCAGAAATAACGATGGGGACCTGATGCTCGATGTGGAATGGCTTGACCGTATAGAAAGAGATTTCATAGAATATTTTAGAGGAATGAGCGAAGTAGGAAATAAAACAGTAATAACAAGATATAAACGGGAATACGGCTGGAATTGGCTGAAAGCAAAGACAAGGGGTTTAAAGCTTGATGAAAACGATTTAATGAGTTTATTAGTTCAATTAGAAACAAGAGCAATGCAGGGCTTGAAAGAAAGCTCAGAAATAAAAAGGATTGGTTTAACAGAGCAACAATTGAAAATAATGAAAGAAAAAGATTACAGACAGTTTAAGTTATTTCTCGCATATCTCAGCGATAGAAACGAACTGGACTATAAAAAAATTGATAGCTGGATACTTTCACGCATAGCAAAATACGGCGATCATTATTCCCGACAGGAATTGATAAGGGATTTTCTGGTAAGATACGAAAAAGAGTGCCATGAACTCAATAAACCGTGTGATATTCCTATTGATACATGGATAAAACAACCAAAAACAACAACAACATAAACCTTTATATATACCAAACACATAACCAATAATCGGTGATGCAAAAAATGGTCGCCAAAGAAGAAGATGGAAATAAAGAAGACAGAACCGAACTGCTAAAAAAGGGCGCGCAGCGCTTGAGATGCTCTGTTTGTGGCGCCCCCGCGCGCTTGAGGGTGAGGGATAGAGCGATAGTGTGCAGAGATGGAGGGCATATAATCTTTCCTGACGGGAAAGTAGTGATGCCCGATGGGACAGTTACATCGCTGGAGGAGTTGAAGGAAAAAGGGATAATAGGAGGTGATGAGGAGGAATGAGATTGGAATTGAAAGAACTGGCAGAGGAACTGGAGAGACAGAAAAAGAACTCAAAGGATGCGGTTGTTAGCACAAAGGAACTCCATACATACGTAGAACCAATGGAAAGAGAACTGAAACTCACTGCCTCAACCATAGGCGCCTATCCCCTTACGGAGTGGGCGCATACGCAGCTCGCAGAGAAGACGGGGATACCGGTGAAATACTATCAGCGCATGAAGGAAGAAGGGCATCTTGAACTCTTAGTGGAGAACGTGAATACGTGGCTATCACATAATGACAGCGATGTCCTGGTAAGAGTTTTAGACGGGAATGTAAGGGCGATATTAAGCAATCGCTATCGGGTGATGGATAATTACGATTTGCTCTTCGCAGCGCTTGACGAATTCAAACAGCATGGTGTTGAAATTCACAGGTGCGACCTCTCGGATACGCACATGTACATAAAAGTGGTAAAGCCTTACGAGATACAAGAGATAGCAAAAGATGATAAAGTCGTTCCGGGACTGGTGCTAACAAACTCAGAGGTCGGTGCAGGTGCTCTTAAAGTGGAACCGTTTATGTTACGGCTGATATGCGATAACGGGCTAATCGGCGAGAATGCTGTAAGAAGGATACATTTAGGGGGACGAAGAGAAAGAACAGACGATATTTGGTCAGACGAGACATGGAGAAAGAGAGATGAAACACTATGGAGCGAAATGCGAGATGTCATTAGAGCGACGTTTGATCCAGAGATATTCGAGGAGTGGGTAGATAAGCTGAGACGCAGTGCAGAAGTGGAAGTGGAATCACCAACACGGGCGATTGATAATATCTCAATAAAGTACAATATCCCAGAAGAGAAGAAGAGAGATTTACTGGACTATTTCACCACAAAAGAAGCGCCTACACAGTGGGGACTCGCAAACGCTATCACAAGAGCGGCACAAGATGAAACAAATCCAGAGAGGCAAATAGAATTAGAGAAAGCAGGTAACGAGGTAGCAATTCTCGAACCTGAAGAGTTTTTGCGGCTCACAGAAGAGGAACCAAAAAAGAAGCCGAGGAGGGAATGAAACCCGTAAAAACCTTTAGGACGGTAGCAGATATAGAGTTCCCGAACGAAGAACTACTCACAGACGTACCTGTCGTTATAAGTTTTAAACATAGAGTTATAATAATTCTCGGCGAAGACAAACGTGCACAGGGCTTCATTCCATTCGAGGCAATCAGAACTCTCTTCTGGAAAAAGGTAGCACCTCAAAAAACTCCACTCCCCACATTTTCTCCACCTTCGCAGTGGTATCGTTCAGAATAGGTAGAATGAGCAATATAGAAAAGTTGATAAAACAGAGCAGGAAAATGTCGCCGTGGGCTGCCGTAGGTTACTTAGAGCATCATAGGTGCCTGAAAGTGCGCAAATTTCGGAGGCTTATCATGGAACTAAAGAAGGTAAAGGAAGCAATGATACTCATCGAACGCGAGATAGAAACACGCAAAAGAGAACTACAGGTAAAAAGATAATCTTTTCTTTTCTTTTTATTTTTTATCTCCCTCCCCGCGGGGGGAGCGCCGGCGGTGCTTTTCAATCCATAATTTTTTTAAATAATAAAAATCATATTTTCTATCATGAGAAAAACGAGAGAATATATGGGTAAAGGGAAGATAGTAATTCCAGCCATAGTTCTTTTTCTTTTAGCCACTGCTAATATAGTTTCAGCAAACTTGAACTACGGGATTCAAATGACGGCAGAAGAAGCTTCCTCAGCAAGCGTAACTGAGAACCTCAAATATATAACTGATAGTGAAAGAGTATTCTATGGTTCAAACTTAGAGCTTACGCGATCAGATTTTATATACGAACATACCACAACTTTCAATTCAAACGAAATTACTACAGCAACGAACTATACATACCATGGATCAAATAACAACGGTATTATAGTAGGGACAACACTAATTGAAAATGTTGGTGCAGGAAATATCCAGGCTAATAATAGCTGCCGCGCAGCAGCATCCGGGATAACAGCAAATAGCGTCTCAGCGTTAAATACAATGACCTCGGTTCATACTACCCCATACAATATTGAACACTCATATATGATCAGAGGGAAAAAGGGAGGACTTAAAACAGGTATTAACGAGTACAAAAACACCACATTCAGAGCAAAGATAACCAATGCACAGAATTTCTCTCTAACCGGTTCCGTTGAATGGTCTGTACCTGGACCTATAGCTACACAACCCGTACCAGCAACAAACGGATTAGCAAAACTATGTGTATGGCAGGGCGTGACACCTATAGAGTATATTTTCCCTATACAGGAAAAATGATCAAACATTTCGCATTGCTCTCGCGCGGTGACCACCGAGATGCGCTCTATGCAGCAGCAGCAACAAAACCCATCCCTAAAAAATTCAGTTTACGCGATAAACAAACCCCTGTAGTAAATCAGAATGGGATAGGTATCTGTGTACCATGTGCGCTATGTTCTACGATTGAACCTTTTTATAAGGAAGATCTATCCGAGTGCTGGATCTATCAGAGACGATCGAATGCAGGAGAGGGTATGGAACTGCGTGAAGCTCTCAAATTAGTACATAAACAAGGGACATGCACCGATAGCTGTTTCCCTCTTTCTTCGTTATGCAAGCGTAAAGTTTGTACAGAGGAAAAAATAAACGAAGAGAGTAAGATGTATAAAATCACGAGCTACCACAGAGTCTTTCACGATATTCCAGGAACATTATATGCTAACCAATCTCCTATTTTCGCTGCTATACCAGTGTATTCAAATTGGGGTAGCGATGGGCATATCCCTATGCCAGGAGGTGATTTCCTTGGTTATCATGGTATTTGTATCACAGGGTACGACCTAACACAAAAAATATTGGAGTTTAAAAATTCCTGGGGTTCTTCGTGGGGCGATAACGGATATGGGTATCTCCCTCTTCTTTACCCGATACCAGAGGCGTGGGTAGTTAAAATAGAAGAAACACCTTCTCCAATCCCTTTAAGTATCGTTAGCGCAACCATCAAAAACAAGTCAATTTTCGGAATAAAAGCGGAATTATTAATTTATAGCACGCAAAAATGTATGTTGAAAATACGTCCAGGGCTATTCAATTTCCCGAAGATAATCCATAAAGGCATGAACAGAGTTATACTGTACATACCTTATAAATTAAATAAAGTAAGCCTAATTAGATTACAGTTTTATAATACAGAAAAAGTAGAATATGAAGCTAAACTCACAATATCAGCGGACCTTAAATATAAGAAAATAAATTAAAGATGAATGTAAATGAAATAGAGGAAATGGAGGTAGCAGACCAGATTCATAGTCTCATAGAGGCTATACAATATCTTGATGACGAGAAGCATTTAAGTACAGCTATATCGGCTTGTGCCGCTCTTTTGGTAAAATTTTCTAACACGCCACTTGAAGCTTTTGGTGCTGTTAAAGTACTGGAGCATACACTAACAACGCTGGTAGATAAGGCATATAAAAACATATAAAAATGGATATATATAGAAAATACGGGCTTACGAAACGGATAGCAGCAGCAAAAGGAATACACCCTTTAGATTATATTAAAATAGAATCACCAGAATTCGCTAAAGAAGCATCAACTATCCCATACGAAGTAGCGGATTTAATAGAAAAACAGGAATTAGTATGGACCCTTTCAATAGAATCTACATACGGGCAGCGGCGCAGATGGAATGAATTTTTAGCTATCAGGGAACTCTTACAGAATTCGCTCGATGCTGAACACGAAGCAGTCGGCTATGATAAGATAGCCGTAAAAATAGAGGAAAATAAGTACGGGACATGGATAAAAGATAGGGGAAAAGGGATTACATATAAAGCATTTATACTTGGTGGCGAAGAAAAAGACTGCCAGATGCGCGGAGCTTATGGAGAAGGTTTAAAACTAAGTTTGATATGGTTCACAGTTTTATCCGGCGCCCCTCATAGGATATACTTCTTCACTCGCGGCGGTATTGTTTTTTCATGTTATTATTCAAAACTCGCAGATGCTTTGGTAGTTGTATTCGGGAAAAGCAAATATTCAGCAGGTGGGACACACGTGTTTCTCTGGCGTTATTTTATCCCGAAAGACATATATGCAAAGCTATACTATAAAACAGCAGGCTTAAAAACCGTATGTAAAAGCGTATACAGTCTTGCGGGATGTACCGTGGATATGCCGAACCTTGTTTTATCTCCTGGCGGTTTATTGTATGTTAGAGACATCTATGTCAATGATATTCCGAAAATAACAGAAAGAAAGCCAGCTTACTTCTCATATAATCTCTGGTGGGTTGATTTAGAACCAAACAGGGTAATGGTAAATTCAATGTGGAGTTTTAGAAGAGAAGTCGCACATGTACTCGGATCATGCCCTGCAATTACTGAAATAATAGAAAAGAGTCTTATAAAGAAATATTATGGTGGCATACAGTATTTCAGGCTTGAAGATAAGTACTTTGAAACGGGCATTGATTATTCTGTAGCTATTATTGATGAAAAAGTTGCTGAAGCAGTACAGCAGTTAGCGAAAAAGCATAATATAACAGCATACTCATCACATGGTGATTTTGATGGCATGTCCGCAGTTGCACATGAAGGTGGTGTATGTGTACTCGTACCAACAAACATGTTTCCATTTTTCTCAAAAGTCCCTAAAGCAAGTGAGTTCGTGGTGAAACATGTAGCATCCATGTTGGAAGGTATGATCCCCGTAGACGAGCATACTTTTTCCGGTTATGTCCGTGGTCGTTTACAGGTTTGGCGGCTCTGGAAAGATTATGTATGTCCTGTAAATGTCAAGATAATAAAGGGGAGCAGGAGCTTTTATAGCGAAAAATCAAAAACAATCTTCATAGCTGAGAACGATTTAACATGGTATCATGATGAAGTTTTTATACACGAGTTAGCACACGCGTATGGCATAAAAGAATATAAATCAGCGCCTGATTTATCAGAGAATTTCGAGAGAGCACTTGCTAAAGTAGCAAAAGAGATCTTCTATTTTATGGAAAATAAACAAAATCGGGCTGCGGTGGATAGATGCGATCGCGGCTGTATTTACGCAACACCAAAAACAGCAGAAGAATTCTTTGGTGATATTTATAAAAAACTCTCAACTAACGCAATTTCAGAGTTATTGTACGATCCTGTAATGTTTATCATTTTTGTT
>Ga0190312_1000516_pt1 | contig 11950 bp, 8 predicted proteins | sample 487007910_MG_FD_165046 | JGI IMG/M metagenome (GOLD analysis project Ga0190312, IMG submission 165046) | Hydrothermal vent sediment bacterial communities from Southern Trench, Guaymas Basin, Mexico - 4870-07-9-10_MG | ecosystem: Environmental > Aquatic > Marine > Hydrothermal vents > Sediment ... | reverse complement strand
CCGCAAGACTATCGCTACGAATACTAATAGTTGATCCCCAAGCATAAAGCCTAGACCCGAGAGGAAACAATATGCGATTCCTCCCATACTTAGCGCAAGAATCCTACTCATACGCTTCTTTATGGCTCCAATAAGTGCGACTGCAAACATTATCCCAGCAAGAAAAGCCAGGGAATATTGAAGAAACACAGCGATCGCGAGTAGGGAGGTAAATGTGTGAGCAGAAAAAAGGACTGCTGATAGCATAAACAGTAGATGTGTCGCACACCAGATAAGGCTGTACTTTGGGAAAAAGAGCGATGCATATCCATAAAGAATGTCCGTCACCAAATAGCTCATAATTATGAACGTCTCAACAATGATAGCGGACAAAAACAGAATTAGTGCCGAAGATATCCAGAGGCGCCTTTGAGTGTCTATACTAAGTATGAGAAGGGCTATGCGAAGCAACGTTATAGTACTTATAAGATTAGTAATCAGCACGATAATTCCAAGGATAAGATAAATATCTACGAGGAGCACCAGAGTCGATCACCTAGTTGTGATTAGAATCGCTGCTCGTTCATTGGCGGCGATTGGCGAGCTAAAGCTTATTAGATCACATCCGGTATGGACTGGGAAGCTGAATACTAGGCCTTGATTTTCTTATTTCCTCATAGAAAAATAGTAATGATGTTTTTAATTGTTGAAGACTTCAAAGATTAACACTAAATATTTTTGAAACATGTCGGCTTTTGGCTTCTGCATATATTTATCCTTGCTACGTAGGGCCTGCTGAGGATATTTCTGGGCAAATTCAATGAATGTTACGCTCCATCAAAAAATCAGAAAAATCCATACCTACATTTAGGAGTACCAAGAAATTGACATGCAGTTTTTATATCGTGTTGCGAGGGCATATCTGTTTTTCACATAGAGAGTTGAGGAGTGAGAACTATAGTTTGTATGTGCTCTCTCCTCTTTTCTCAATTTTGAGTATCTTTATTGTTTTGCTTTTCCAATCTATAAAGTAAATAACCCTATACGCTCCCACACGGATCCTATAAAAGTCTTTTAGGCCACAAATTTTCCTTATATCATATTTTCTCCAAGGGATTGGCGTGTTTTCTAGCTCATCGATTGCATCGATTATCTTCTTAAGAATTCCCCTAGGTATATCCTTTAGTTTTCTCAATGCTTTCTTATGTATAATTACCCGGTATCTACTCACTCAGAAGCTCCATTCTAGCTTTTTTCCACTCCTCACACTCCCCCTCTTCAATCTCTTTGAGTCTGATCAATAGCTCCCTCCTCTCAGCATCGTCTATTTTTTCCTCGGGTATTATAGCTTCTCGAAGTGCTCTTACTTCGCTCTTTATTTCCTCAATATCCTTGGCAATTCTCTTAAGCAATAATAGCGCATTAGATTCCAAATAAATCACCCACTAGTGATTAGAACCATGATTATAAATATATTTTGATTCTTAAAAATCACATGTCAATTTTCATGTACCGACCATAATCGCACTCTCTTAGACATGCATGCCCCATAAGGCCGACAACCCAATGAGAACTAAGATAGCACAGAACCCCGCATAGTGCTCCAAAATAGAATCCCAAGCCAACCGCCCCAACAGACCAAACACAGCCTTCTAACGAACATACAATGACAAAACCAAAAACCTGCCCCCAGTGAACATAAAATTGGAGTTGTTGCTATACTACCAAGCTGGTAGCACGGCGAATCTGCCTCGTGTAATTTTCATTATTAATTGCAAAGAGTCTTCTCTCACAGCTTTGAGTCTATTTTAGTGTAAATATTCGATATACATCTGCTAGGATACTAATATACCAACTTAATCAGTTTTCAATTTTAAGACAAGGGGGTGGGCTATGCTTAGAAACCTACCATTATTACTTATAGTTTTATTGATTCTAAGCACCATACACATCTACTATACAGATAGATCTTCTGATACCACAGCAATCATAAACACAGACACACAGAAAGCTTCTACGAAGATTAGGAAGGCTGCGAATTATGAGTGGGTATTCGCTGTGTACCTTGATGGCGACAACAATTTGGAGGAGGCAGCTATAGATGACTTCCTAGAGATGTCGAGCGTAGGCTCAACAAGTAGTGTGGCCATCGTTGTTCTATTTGATCGCTGTGAGAAATGGAATTCCAGCGAGGGGTATAGTTCTGATTATGGTAATTGGACTGACGCTCGGATATTTAAAATCGATGTTGGAGAAACCCCCAATGATACGAATGCCGACGAGGTCTGGGGAGAGGTTAATATGGGCGATCCTTCAACGCTCTCCAGGTTTATCAGATATGTAGTAGAGAATTATTCTGCGGAGAGATATGCACTTATCATATGGGATCATGGGGGTGGATATTACGGTGCGTGTTGGGATGAGGATAATGGCTATGATAGCTTGAGTATAGCTGAGATTCGCCAAGCTTTAGCTAATGCTTATAACCAAACTGGGAGAAGAATCGACATCTTGGGGTTCGACGCTTGTTTAATGGGGGATATTGAGGTTGCATATGCTCTTCGTGACTACGTAGATATCGTAGTTTTCTCGCAAGAGTACGAGCCTGGTGATGGTTGGCCATACGACGATATCTTGGAATCTCTAACCGCAAATCCTACAATGTCTCCTATTTCTCTCGCATCAACGATTGTTGATAAATATGTGCAATTCTATTCTAATCAGCCTCCACCCAACTATGATGAAAACGTCACGCTATCAGCTGTTAATGTCACATATATTGCGAAATATACCTTCGCAACTATAAATAGGGTCGCAGGATACCTCCTCAGATACTACGATAATTTCAGTTCAGATATATTATTTGCTGTTAATAACGCGGAAAGCTTCTACTACGAGTGGCAAAAAGACCTCAAACACTTCTTCATACTCCTCAAAAATAAAGTCTCTGACACCTGTTTGATAGGTCTTCTTAACGATGCTATTGATAAGATCGATGGAGCTATAATAGCGAATGGTAGTCTCTCAGGACATCCAAATGCATACGGACTCTCAATATACCTCAATAAGAGTTACTCGCTTGGCTTCAAATACGATAACCTAGATAGCTCTCTGCATCATCAATGGGACGAACTTGAAAAAAGGATATCTGGACGCGATCCTGGTATTTGGTTCTACGATATAATATTTTACGGTTTAGATTTGGATGGTGATGGTTCCTATGGATCAAGCCTTAAAATCGGAGTTGACCTAGACTCTGAGCGGAGCCAAGATGTCTATGTTAAGATCTACGGCTACAATGGAACAGCTGAAGAGCTCGTTGGACAATCACCAACATTTACTATCAACAACGCTACATCTTCTGATTCCCAGAATATTAGCATAACAATATCCTCAAACGCTACTTACTCATTCAGAATCGAGATTTGGAATTCCACCGGATTCGTGAAGGAATTCTTCTACTATTGTGACGCAAATATAACCGACTTGCGACTCGAAACAATAGAGCCTGCCGAGGACACAGCCCCACCGACTATAAAAATCTTAAGCCCCGAGAATAATAGCATCGTGTATGATCTAAATATAACGTTGGAAGTTCTTATAGATGACAATATCGGTGTATCCCGCGTTGAGGTATATCTTAATGGTAGCTCAGTTGCTAATTATACGGTCATACCCACAGAAATACCAATTACACTACCAACATATGGCGTGTATAACATAACTATAGTTGCTGTGGATAAATACTCTAATACCGCTAAGAAAACGATATTCATTGAGACTAAAGATGTCGAACCACCGGTAGTTGAAATACTTTCACCAGCAAATAATAGCGTGATATATGAGTTATCCGTAACACTAGAACTGTATATCACGGATAACGTAGGGATCTCCCATGTGGAGATATATCTCAACGGAGATCTCGTTGAGAACTATTCCTATGCACCGACAACGGTAACACTAAATCTACCTAGCTATGGGCTGTTTATAATAACCGTAGTTGCTGTCGATGTGTACTCTAACCCAACAAACAAATCCCTAATAATAGAGGCGAGAGACATAGAACCTCCGACAATCACAGTGATCTCCCCCACTAATGGTAGCACAATATACAACCTATCAGCCACCATCGAAGTAAACATAAGCGACAACTCTGAGATCGCATATGTAGAAGTCTATGTAAATGGGTCTTTAGTGGCAAACTACACCTATGCTCCCACGGAAATTAATCTAAACTTCGATACCGAGGGAGTCTATGTCGTAACGATCGTGGCTGTAGACCTATATGGAAACGAAAAATCACTATCTCTAATATTGCGTGTGTCGCCAGCAAGAAAAACACCATCAATGACAGTAGCGAATTATTTAGGTATCTTCGTCCTTAGCCTGTTGTTGATGATTTCACTTGCAATAGTTTATGCCCGATCGAGACAAAAATAAAAATTTGGACGAGAAGAGTATTATCATTGTTTAGCTGAATAGCATCAGCCCAAGCCGCCATCATCACATGACTCAGAACCGATCCCACTCATCAGTACGAAGTTAATCAAAGCTCAGTTTTTTAGGATCATCACCTATCAGCAATCCTAACCATAATCATAGCTAATATTCTATTCATAGTGTTAGTTGAATAATTTATTGTTCATATTCTCTTAATGTATTTCTGGGATCATGATGACTACTTGGCCGCCTGATAGGCTGATGATGGCTGGGACGTCTGATATTATGCCAATGCCGCTTTAGGGAAGACCCCCAAAGAATTTTTTATGGAGCCCCTCTTAGTAAGGCGGCATATATGAATGCTAGGATGTCAGCTATTTCTCTTATACGTGTTTCAGGATCCGCACCTATATGGCCGCTCTTCGTTTCTACCCGCAGAAATACTGGGGCATTTACCTCCTTCAGTCTAGCCGTAAATTTCAATGCATGTGCTGGGTGTACACGGTCGTCATGAAGACCAGTATATATCAATGTTAGTGGGTATTGGAGGTTTGACTTCACATTGTGGTATGGAGAATATTTGAGTAGAAATTCTCTATCCTTGGGGTCATCTGGGTCTCCGTATTCTGGGATCCATGCTCGCCCTATGTATAGTTTGTGGAATCTAAGCATGTCTATTACTGGATAGCCTATAACCGCTATATCAACAATATCTGGTCTCTGAGTTATTACTGCTGAGACAAGAAGACCTCCGTTGCTTCTCCCATGTGCTATCACCTTGTATCCCTCAGACTTTAGTTTCTCTAAGACTGCTATGAAGTCATCGAATACATTCTGTTTTTTGTCTCGCATACCCTCTCTATGCCATTTTTCTCCATACTCGCTACCACCACGTAGGTTCGCCATAACAAAACCTCCGCCATCGGCTACGAATTTCATAAATCTTTTAAGAAATCTTGGAGTGAGAGCTATTCTGAACCCCCCATACCCAAATACTAGGAGACGATTTGGATTCGTTCCCTTCTTCTTTACGAGGAAATAGTGAATTCTTGTTCCATCTTTCGAGGTTGCATAGTCTTCTAGGACCTCGTATTCTCCCCTAACAGCGAATTCGTCAATAAGATCAAATTTGCCGTCTCTGTAAAGCAATAATTTGTAGGGAACCCAGAAGGTTTCCTGTCGAAGAAGAGCTCTATCTTTGGTTCTGCTTAGTATGGATATAGTGGATGGGGCTTCGGGTCTTATTTCCTCCAAAAGCTTACCATTCAAATCATATATCCTCAGAATAGATGACGCCTCGACCAAGTACTCAGCGATTATCCTGCTATTAACCATCGCTGCATGCCGCAGTGGGTATCTATCTTCGGGTATCAACTCCTTAGCATCACCGTCCTCGGATACTATGAGTACTCTCCCCATTCCCTCCCCATCATATGCCACAACATAATATTTGCCATCAACATAATCTATTGGGCTGACTGGGTATCCCTCAACTCCAAAGATTGGTACCCACTTCGAGGGTTCCTCTAGGGGCCCACCGTATATCTTGGATTCTGACCAGCCATATGAAACAACAACTATCGACCTATCCCTATTTATAGATGGCGCCAAACCAACAAAGTAGTTCGTACCCAATCCTTCTCCAAAAACCATGCTGTCTTTTCCTTCCTCACGCAGAAATACCCTAGATGCGGGTGGCTCCACACCATCTGGTGTTTTCTCTGTTCGGAAAAACTTCGTGTAGTAATATTTATTAGTGTCTAAGAAAACTATGTTCCATATCGAACCCACAAGCTCATCGATTACTTCATTGCTTTCAGTATCGAGGATCCGTACCGTCGTTATGTCGGATCCCGCCCTAGAGAAGCTATATGCTAGGGTGCGTCCATCGTCGGAGGCTTCTATCCCTACAACTATGACGTCATCACCAATATCCTTAGAGTCAAGAATTGTTGATTTTTCGCCATCCCAGTGGAGAAGCTCAATGAGAAATCTATTTGCCCGTTGCTTGAGAAGGTATATCCCCCTATCGGTTATCTGCCCATCTATTATGCTAGGCATGTAGTAGTATCTCCTAACATCGTGTATCAAGATTTCTGGTAGGACACCAACAAACTCTTTAAACCTCTGATTTTCCTTATCAATAAACTCTCTTACACGCGGATCATCAAGATTCTCCATCCAGAGATAGGGGTCTTCATGCCCCTCTTCTTCGCTCATAGAGTCGCACCAACAGCAGTTGCAATGTATTAACCGAAAAACATTTTTATTTAGTGGTCTTCTTCATGACCATCATCACTGCACTGAACGCTGCTTTCTTAATAGGATTATTTGATGGAGATGCCGTTAACAGCGGGTGGGTAGCATACTGCAATGTTAATATCTGATATGCTGTAAGACCTAACTCTATCATTACGGCTGCTGAATTCATTATCTCCACTACTGGCTCCGGACCCGCAATCTGTGCACCGAGAAACCTCATAGTACTCTCTTCGAATAATGCTTTAAACAAAATTTTTCTGGCACTCGGTAGACTACTTGGGTGTCTGTTTATTGACTCAACAGTCACGGATAATGTTTTAATTCCTAGTCGCTTTGCTAATCTCTCAGTTAAGCCTGCAGCTGCGAATGCTAGATCCCCTATCTTTGTTGCGAATACTGGTAGGGCGCCTATAGGGGCTTGCATTTTGCCTGGTGAATATATGTTTATAGCTGCGATGTATCCTTCTATTGTAGCTAGTGTGGCAAAATATGCTTTTGTGGGAGCATCAAATAGGAAATCTTTTTTCTGCGCGACGTCTCCTATGGCAAGTATGTTTGGGTCGTTTGTCCTCATGAATCTATCGACTAAGATATGTCCCCCCCCATCAACCTTTAGCCCTGCCTTGATGGCGATTTCGGAGTTTGGTTTTACACCAACAGCTACCAATACTGCATCTGCTTTGATCTCTGTTCCATCACTAAGCACGACCTTCTCTACTTTTCGATCCCCAGCAATTTTGCTAACGGACTTGTTTAGATGAAATATGACACCTCTTTTTTCTAGTTCCTTTCTGGCTAGCTCACCAAATTCTTTATCGAAGGACAATGGGAGAACTTCGTCGAGTATCTCAACTACATGTATCTCTCGCCCATCCGCCAGATCATCCGCAAATTCAAGCCCAACAAAGCCTGCTCCCACAATGACAATTCTCTTAGCCTTCGATAGCTTTTCATATGCGTATTTAAGAGAATCATATTCTTTGTACACCAATACTACATTGTCGAGGTCTATGCCTTCGATAGGAATCTTCGTGGGGGAAGCTCCGGTGGCTATGACGAGTTTATCGTATGCTACCTCCCTACCTGCCTTGGTTCTTACAACCTTCCTTTCTCTGTCGATCTCAATTACTTCATCTATTAGGAGATCTATATCTAGTTGCTGATATATCTCATCACTCATAAGGTTATTATCAACGCCACCAAGTACGTTCACAATATATGGCACCGCACAGGGGATAGGCTGTTTTTTTGTCCTCCTTATAACGAGAAGGCTTCTATTCGGGTAGAGCTGTTTGAAGGCACTAATAAAAGCTAGAGCCGCAGGCCCACCACCTATAACCACAACATCATAATGCATATTCTTCACCTTGGATTAAAAGCCATTATCTAAAATAAAGCTAAGAGACATATGTACTGCAGGAAAAACTGTGTTCTTAAGTTTTCGATCATCGAGGAGTTAGAGAGCCGCTTTCCTGAGCTGCTTATATCGAGGCGACAAGTTTATGGGCTCTGATGATATCGGTTTTTGTTATTATACCGACGAGTTTATGGGGGTCGTCCCTCTTCACGATAAAGATTTTCCCGTAGTCACTCGAATACATCTTCTCTATAGCATCGCTTAGAGATGCGTCTTCGAATAGTGCTATGTAGTCTCGCCTCATAATATCCCTGATGGTAATTTTATGGGCCATATGGGTTGGTACTTCCAAAATATCATCTATGAGAACTCTACCTAATATATTCCCATCCTCATCGACGACTGGATAGCAATCATGTCCCTCTCTTCTAATGATTTCATAAGCTTCGTTCACGGTTGTATCGGGATGCAAAACTGTTACCTCCCTTGTCATAAATTCTGAAACTGGTATTATTTCGAATGCGCTAAGATCGTGTGGAAAGAATAGGGCGACACCTCGCCTCTGAAGCTTAAGAGTATATATGTTAGAATTACCTAGGAAAACCCTAGACACAACATAGCTCATCGTACACGCAACCATCATGGGGAGCAAAAGTGAATAATCATTTGTCATCTCAGGGATCATAATAATCATTGTTAGAGGGGCTTGAGCTGCTGCAGCAAAAACCGCTCCCATACCTACAAGCGCGTATGTATATGGATTCCTAACGATGTTGGGGAATATACTGTGCATAAGTAGGCCCAAAACAGCACCATACATCGCCCCTATGTATAGACTTGGAGCGAAGACTCCCCCGCTTCCACCAGAGCCAATCGTATTAGCAGTAGCGAGGATCTTCAGTAGACCTAGGATTAGAGCCATAAGAAGCCCTATCTCTCCTGCTAGGACTAGCTCTATCCCCTCATATCCCACTCCGAGTATTCCATAGTCAATTAAGGCAAAACCTAGAATACCAGTAGCTAGGCCCCCTACACATAATTTATATTGTGGTGGGATCGACATCCTATTGTATATGTCCTCGAAGAAATAGAATATTTTTACCCAGAAAACCCCCAGCAGCCCAAGAGCTATGCCCAAAATAAAGTAGAAAACCAGTTCGATAGGATTACTAAAAGTGAGTGTTTCTGGAACATAGAATGCGGGGTAGGGTCCGTAGTAAGCCTCAACAATAGCGGCACCAGCAACAGCTGCAAGAATAACTGGAACAGCACTCATCAGCGTGATGTTTCCCAGAAGAACTTCAAGGCCAAAAAGAACACCACCTAAAGGAGCATTAAATGTACCGGCAATACCCGCAGATAGCCCACAAACCACAAGCAACTTGCGCTCTTTGGCGCCTAAACCGAGTCTATCTGCAAAAAATGAGCCAAGAGAAGCACCGATCTGAGCGATAGGTCCTTCCCTACCAGCACTACCTCCAAATCCTATCGTCATCGATGAAACCAAGATTTTTGTGAGCGCCACACGCCCTCTGATTCTCCCCCGATGGAGATGCACAGCTTCTATTACCTCTGGGACACCATGCCCCTTAGTTTCTGGAGCGACCCTAAATATTATTGGACCTACAATGAGCCCAGCTATAGCCGGCAAGAATATTACCGTAATATTAATACCGAAGATCTCATATGGAAATAGTGATAATAGAAATCCGAATGATACCTGACGGTTCAATCTTATTAATTCTCTGAATATTATAGCCCCCAATCCGCCTAAAAGACCCATAAAAAGCCCGATGAAACCCATATAAATTAGCTTCTTAACACTTTGAGAGATTCTTAGCCTTACAAGCTCTTTTCTCCTCATTATCTAAGACCCTTCAAAGGAAAATTACGCATATCCTAAAGGGCATTTAAAAAGTGTTGTTGGTTCTATTTCAAGTATGTAAAATAGAGTTTAGAATAAAATAATGGTGTATCCAAACAATATTCATATGTCTATTGTAAGTTTTAAGTGATAAGTTAATAGATTTGTCGCCATCTATTGATCGGCTGGAGGAGAATTATTCTCCTATTAGTAGGTATAGACCATATCATTGTTTGGTCTTTATTTTTATGGCTATTACTTTCCCATTCTCCACAACGAATTCGACATTTTTTCTGATTTTTTCTTCATAGATCCCTTTAAGATGTCGCCAGAAGCCATTATCATAAAATATAACTCCGAATTCCAGGGCTTCTAGGAGGACAGCATCGTAAGCTTCCAACAAATCTTCGGCATCATCTTTCGCATATATTCTTGGTTCGATATACCCCGTATTTAACCCCAAGTAGAACGCATCTTCGATCTTTTTGTCGTCGTCTATTATGACAACAACATCAATATCACTTGATGTAGTATAATATCCATAGGCTCTCGACCCAATAACAATTAAGGATAGTACCTCAATACTCTTTCCTTTAAATTCCTTATGTAGTCCTTTAACACATCCTCTACCTTCTTACCGTCGAAAAGCGTCCCTAAATTAATCCTAATCTCCTAACACCCCCCATATATGTTCCATAATCTCTATCATATCCTCAGCGTATTTCTGCCATACCTATAGCCTCCGTATCTTCTAGCTAGTCTCTCCCATTTCTCTCCATCTGATGTTCCACGTGGTGGGGCACACCTTGAAAGTATGTAGTGTGCTGATAGTCTCTCTAGGTCGTATAGATCCACTATACTATTAATTATTTTCACATGGTATTCCTCTTCTATAAACTCAGCTAGTCTCACTAAGTTATGAATTGGAGCGTATATGTTTCTTTTAATTAATATAGCCTTAAATAATTTTTCCACGGACTGTTGTGCATGGAAACAAGCCCCCTGTAAGTACCAGCAGGGAGGGATTGATAAGCCAATTTTCTATCTTCCTGCGCTCCTTCAAGCCACTCTTTGAAAAGCGAACTATACACCAAACAACGCCACCAATAAGTTTAATATAAAAAACTTCTAAAAATTCGCCATCAATCACTCAGCCATACACTACTATTGTTTTTTATGTGCCTAGAACCTTACTAACTCTGTCTGTGTTACTACTGCTAATTTACCTCCTAGTGTTCCGACTGCGATTACTTCATCGCTAATGGGTAATGTGATTTGCTTTCTTTGAGTAATATTAACTATTGTTATCTGTTTTTTCTCGGCTTCCGAATACACTATGTTATCCCCAATAACATAGAATCTAGCTATACCTTCGACGGGCATTCTAATGATTTTTGATCCATCGGGGGAGAAGACTTCTATGCCCTCAGCTGTGTAGACAGCTATTACTTGGGCTCCGATGGTTTTTGATGGGAGTGTCCCATCCACACTTATTGTTGGGCCTATTCTCATGAATCGGTCGTTGAGGATCTCTATGCCTCTCGCTGAGAGCACTAGCATGTATTCTCTATGTTGGAAGATCACGGAGGATATATCTATGACTTGTTTTAGTATACGCTTGATCTTGCTTCCACATACCTCATATAAATCGTTCTCAGTTGTCAGCACAAATAGTCTTCCCCACACTACCAGAAGTTTTCTTATAGGCGAGGGAAACCTATGTTGCATCACCATCCTTAGATCCTCGCTCCTAGCAATGCATATCTTATCCAGATAGTAGTAAGCAAGTTTGTCTCCCCATAATCTAATACCGCTGATAGGCATATTCACCATAAATATTCTGCCTCTTGGAAATCCCATCTGTATTTTGCCTGTTCTTGACGCGAGAATTAGTATCTCATCAGCAATGTCGGCGAAGTCAGCTCTGAAACTCAATTTGGTCATTTGATATGAGATCTCTGCCCTTTCTTCTAATGGTATTTCTGTTTCTGCTATGCTAACCGGTATTTCCTGGGTAGCTATAGGTTTTTGATACCTTGACTCTATGT
>Ga0190312_1000515_pt1 | contig 12021 bp, 9 predicted proteins | sample 487007910_MG_FD_165046 | JGI IMG/M metagenome (GOLD analysis project Ga0190312, IMG submission 165046) | Hydrothermal vent sediment bacterial communities from Southern Trench, Guaymas Basin, Mexico - 4870-07-9-10_MG | ecosystem: Environmental > Aquatic > Marine > Hydrothermal vents > Sediment ... | reverse complement strand
TACATAACCAACTCTATTAGTTAAAGTAGTGTATAGTGTATCATTTATATAGATATATGTCTTGATAAAATCTGGTGGTAGAGTCTCATTATCTCCATAGATAAGATAGTATTCTAGTATAAAGCTATCGCTAGAAATCCATGTATAGTTTCTCGGAGATATTATTGAGAGTACTGGTTCAGTAGTATTACTAGTATTCTTGTATACAAACCACATAGTCTTAGTACTATATGCTCCATCAGTATTATACGATTTTACAAAGACTTTATACACATCTGTATCTAGATAATCTACTGGTATATCTAGAGTTAAATTACACTGTCTCCTATACCAAGGCTTTGTATAAACATATTTAACTATACCACCACTAGAGTTAGTTAGCATAGCCTCTATGCTATAAATAAGTGTCTCGTTCTCACAAACTTCTACTAATACGTTGAAGTAGCCTTCAACAACAGTCTTATTCTCTGGTATCAACGATATCTTTATAATAGGAGGGGTTTTATCAAGAGAGTGGTGTTTATCAACTAGTTCAACATATATCCTCCTATACGTACCTGGATACTGTTTTAAAGGCCTATCACTATAAGCTATATAGATTGTATCACCTACTTCAATAAATCCATTAAAACAAGTGTCTATGTTAGCATCAGGCATCCACTTTATTATTTCCCATGACTGGTTACTTGTGTACAATAGATCTATTCTAGACTTGTTAATATAGAGTAGTTCATTTAATAAATCACCATCAATATCTACTATAGGGTATAGTTTAGTAGCTATAATGTTGTTAACAGTGATCATATTGATAATACCTAGTGTAGATAGATCTATGTAGTAGATAACATAGCAACTGGCTTCACTACCTATAATTAACACTAGCCTCTCTCCAACTATATAGTACAATATATTACTAGGATACCATACACAGATACTTGTATGTCCAGAGACTTCTCCATTAAAACCTATAGACCATACATTAACTGTTGAACTAGAACTATTAAAACCTATTATTATAAACTCTTCATTATACACTATATGACCTATATAACTTGTATTATTAAATGGGATCCTCCATCCACTATACTCTAGACTAAAAGTGTTATTAACAGTATTAATTGTAATATTGAATACATCATCAAGAACTACGTCCTCAAATCCCAGCTTTTCATTTGCATCTCCCGAATATACATTATATACGTACCATATATGATCAGCTAGATTGTCTATACTTACTAAGTTGAATACTTTAGCCTCTAAATCAAGATCTAGTTGAGCAACTTCATTATCAAGTGTTGCAGGATTAAGTACTCTAACATAAACTAGGATATGGGGTTCACTATAGACAAGACCTAGAACTTCAATAACTAATCTATTTGATATACTTACTTCACCCTGGTAGTATAGTGTGTAGTCAGCTCTATCTATTGTAGTAGCATATACTGTTCTATCAGATAGTGATATGAGAACTATATAGTTATCTAAAACAGATAATGTGGTATATCTATTTATATAGGATGGTTTACATGGGATCTCTATTTGACTAATTACTCCATTATTATCTAGTATGTGTAAGATATTTGGTGAGACTATGAATAACTTATATTCTCCATTATCCTCTATAAACCTGATCTCTTCAACATATGGTGCATCTATATAGTATGTTGATGTACTATTTAACCTAGTATTAACACCTATATCTCTAGAAAAACTGGCTATAGATATTGGTTGTAGCGGGTAAAGACTTAAGGCTATGGCTATTAAGGTTAGTGCCCTAATCACATAATATAGTTTTTGCTTAAAATACAATATACTAGACACCCAAGTATAAGGTCTACTCTAGTAACACAACATTTTCAAGTGGTAGTCCAGAAGCGTATATCGTCCTACGTGTTGTAAGTATAACTTGTTTATCAGCAGTCATAGCTAGCTCTATAAACTTACGAGCAAGATCCTCGTCAAGATACTCATCAAAATCATCTATAACAACTAGTGGTGTTGGTGTATCTAATGTTGCACCTAAAACAACTGACTTTACAAAGCCTAGCGGTAGGTTTGGAGGTAATAGCTCCATACCGCCACAGTATGCTTTAAGATAGGTTACCTTATTAGGTAGTTCTATAAGCTCTATTCTAGATCCTAGTCCACAATATAGTTCAGCCATACGGTTTGTATAGTCTAGACGTGAACCGCTCATCAATAGCCTATGTATGTATCCTGGAAGGTTTGATCCATCGTATCTTAGGTATCCGAACACGTCTTTAACAGGGTTTACGGTTGTCTTAAAATCTACCCACTTAATATATGTTGTTTTAGCTAGTGTATAGTTTGTTATTATTGCTAAAGCAAGTAGGTCCTTTATTATAGTATATAGTAAGTCTCTATACTCACTATTTACTTTAAGCTTCTGTATCCTATCAACTTGTCTAATAGATAGTAGAGCTCTAGCTAGTAAGTCTGGAGCATTACTAAGTGTATCTCTTAAAGAACCCCAGTATCTTAGGTTAACATCAGAAAACTCTATAAGGCTACGCCATGGTGTAACACCCAGCCTAATCTCTTCTTCAAGAAGTTCTTCAATACCAGCAAGTCTCTTAGACTCATCAGCTTTATACTCTCCTCTCCTAGGTAGTCTTAGAGTAAGCACTCCATCCCGAACTACAGCTACTGCACCACTAACATGGTATTCTTCAACAAACCTATACTCACGTGTATCTATTGTTGCTTGGAAATAACCGTGGATGTCGTATGAGTCATCTCTAACACCAACACCAATCCTTATATCACCCCTCCTCCTATAAGCAAGGTTTTCTAAACCCCACCAGTGTCTATGGATACTACCAGTAACAACTGCTTCACGCATAAGTCTTGAGAGAATCTCTAGTGCTTCAACAAAACTTGTTTTACCACTACGTCTCCCACCAACAATAATAGCTAGCTTCTCAAGTTTTCTATCAAAACTCTTAAATACCTTAAAGTTTTCTATAAATACTCTATCTATGACTGTAGTCAAATCCTCTCCTCCATAAAAACTATTGTTGTTATCTAGATATATCTTTTACCTAAAAATGCTATAGTATAGCTATACTGGTGTATAGTAGATGGTTGAAGTAGTTGGTTTAGCTAGAGTCAGAGCTGTAATTAACGATAGCCTGTACGGTGTTATACCAGTTAATGAGATAGAGTATAGTATTATCCAAACACCAGTTTATAATCGCTTACACGAAATTAGACAGCTTGGTTCAGCACACTTAGTATATCCAGGTGCTAAACATAGTAGATTTGAACATTCAATAGGTGTTATGCACTTAGCTACACGTATGCTTGACAACATACTTAGTGGTATGAGTCCTAATGAGTTAAACGAGTTATTTACACCAACAGCCTACCAGAAGATCATGGGTTTATATGAAAGAGGGTATTTTAAAGAACTTGGTTTCCATAGCCATATAGACTTGTTAAAAGCTTATCTTATTCAAAGTATACGTCTTGCAGGCCTACTCCATGATATAGGGCATTACCCATATAGTCATGTTATTGAAGAAGCTTTTGGTAGTAGAGGACTTCATGAAAAACATACTATAGACATAATACTGTCTTGGAGAGAGTTTAGGAATATTCTTAAGGAGTTAAAGATACCTATTAATAGAGACAGTTATACTGGTTTAACAAGTGAGCATATAGCATCTATATTAGTTAAAGAGAGTTTAAGAGAAAGCGTCCTTAACAAGAATCCATATTACTATCCACTATTAACTAATAAAGGCTATAGCTTACTCCATAAGATTGTATCTGGGTTTTTTGACGCAGATAGACTTGATTACCTACGTAGAGATGCTCTATATACTGGTATAGTTTATGGACTTATAGATGTTGATAGAATTATAGAGAATATGTATGTAACAGAGAGTAATGAAGACTACACTATATACTATGACATAAAAGCACTACCTGCTCTAGAAGATATGCTTGATTCTAGAATTAAAATGTACAAGCTAATCTACTATCACCATAAGAATGTTGTTTTAGCAGAAATAACACGTAGAATGATTAAAGGTGCTTTAGAACTAGAGAGTTCAGGGTTAAGATTAGTTGATGAATATAGTTTAAAAGAGCTATTTATTAACAAGTATGTTGATATAATTCTTAAAAAACCATGGATATTAACAGACCATGTACTATATAGGATAGCTTCAAGTATATTAGATAAGGTTTCTCCAGATAATAGGACATACTATTACGCTAGAGCATTCATTGATCGTAGGCTTCTCCCATTTACATTATTTAAGAGAGAAGAGGATTTATACAACTATATTACCAGTATTGTTGGTGAGAGAATAGAGTTTAGTGAATATAAGCTTATTGTTAAGAAGATAATTGATAAGATAGAATATATTGATGAAAGAGAGTTTGTTATAGATAAATACACTATAAGGTTTATTACATCAAAAATAGTCTATCATGGTGTGTCTAAACCAGGTGTTTTAATCAAGGTTAGTGGAGTACTTAGAAATATTGATGAGTTAAGCAATTATATAAAATGGATTGAGAAACAATATGGAGACTATATGTATGTATACATTTATGCCTATACACCAGATATAAGTTCTATGAAGAGCTACAAGACCAATACTAGATTGAGGAGAAGATTTCTATCTAAAGCTTTAGAAGTACTATTAACTATCATAAAAGAGGATATCTTATAATAAAGCCTATCTTCTCCTCAACAACTCTGGATGTCTAGATATAGTATAGGCTATTATCAATGTATATAGTGAGTATAGTATATAGGGCTGAGACATTATACGATCAAACTCGTCTCTACTACCACGATAGACTATAGCATTCTTTACAAGCTGTCCATGGACTAGATAGTTCCTAATCATATTAATTGTTGGACTATACCTCCTTAGAATAGTTTCTAGATCACTCTGTTCAACATGATCTTTATTAAGCAGGTCTAATAGCTTTACACGTATCTTCTCTAAAGAAGCTCTCTCACCAATATCACGTATTCTAGTTTTTATAAAGTGGTCTAGTCTGTTAACAGTTAGTTCTATAGCCTTTCTCCATTCACTAGATGCCTCATGTGGTACGTCAACTAGTTTTGCATAGAGGTTTATAGTGCTTGAGAATATCCATTTATAGAACTCCCTTGTTTCTTCAGGCTCTTTTTCAAGAACACTTGTGTCTGCTTCTATAACCCATATGTTCTCTGGCTTAAATGCATCTAGTGTCTTCTCTAGAGATTGTTTATCAACATATCTTAATAGCTTATTAATGAGTATGTATTTATAGCCATTCCTTAGTACGTTGTATAGGTCTCCATAGTATATCTCTTTATCACCAGTTCTTTTACTGAGAATTTCTAGTCCTTGGAAGAGCATGTATAGTGCTGACAAGTATTTTAGTCTATAATAATAGCCTGCTGAACGATTGAGAAACCATGATATATCCCTCCACCCTCCAAAGACCTTATACCCCTCTATATCAACTTGTCTCTTATCAGTCCTAGCTATTTCTTCAACAAATGCTCCATGCATAATCAATACATAGGCTACAAGATAGAGTAGACAAGTTATTGCCTGGAATACACCTAGAAGTGCTAGTGGTACAAAACCACGTTGTACAAGTAGTGGATGCGTATAAGCAAATAGTAGTGGTATCATAAGGCTTACAAGTACTATAAGACTAGCTATAGATAATAATGTCTTCTCAGCTTCAGGCTCTATAGGATGTGTAAAACCCCATGGTGAAACCCTTCCCTCTAACAATATACTAAATACACGTTTATTCATATACCTTGATACAAAGAACCATAGACTCCATGTACTAACTATAACTAGTGATCCAGCCCACCACTGTATAGCACCTAGGTGGTAAACCCATATTGTAAGGATTGTTATAGCTACTAAGTATATGATCATGTCAAGCTCTATATCCTCTAGTACTATATGGAATAAACCCTTTCTTTCACCAAGGAATACTGTTATGATACGGTAGAGTGCATGGTATAGTAGGAATGCTGTCACAATATAGGCTAGCACTACATAGATATAGTATCTATTAGGTATTGTACCATAGACCATTCTAGATATGAGTAGTCCAAGGCTCATAAGGCTTAGTGGATAAGCTATACGTGTCCAAAGCTTTGTTGACATAAACTGCATGTAGCCAATAAACATTATTGTTGCTAGAAGTATTAGTGGTCTAGTATTATACGGTATATCTGCAGCTGTGTATGTTAGAAATGTAGATGCAATAGTAATAGCTGATACCTCAACTGCTTTACATACGTAGTGTTTAACAGTCAAGGTTAAACCTATACCCGTATATACTACATACCTACTCTATATCTATAAGGATAACTATTATTGGTGATTAAATTGTTTAACAAGCATCTATGGATAGCATTGGTTTATACAGTATTCATAATTGTAGTATCAGTAGTACCGCTGCCCCAAGAAGATGTTGAACAACCTATACCATTAATACTCTATAATGTCTCACTGGGTCATATAGTATTATATGTTATAGCAGGTATTCTATGGTATAGGGCACTAGATGTAAGCTATAGACTAGCTTTAGCATATACTATAGTAACACCGTTGACTGAGACAGTACAGTTACTAGTACCTTATAGGTATCCATGTATAAACGATCTATTCTCTAACATTATAGGTTTGGCTATAGCTACTATAGTGATCTATGTTTATAGAGTTTATAAGAAATAATTATTTCCTTCTAGAAACAACTACTCTCTAGGAGGTGGGTTATAGATGTCTCTATCTAGGAAGCTACTATTGTCTATTACACTGGTTGTAGTTGTTATAGTGTTTATAGTTGCAGTATACCAGTTATCCTTATATGAGAAGCCTGTTGAAGAGAGAAAAGGCTACCCACCTATAGAGAAGAAGCTACTGGATCTTATTAGGGATAAGCGTTCCCCGTCTACCGTTACTTCTAATTATTTCTAGATACTTTTAATTGCAGTAGACGGATCATCACGCTTCCCGTAGACCCCCTCACCTTAGTAGTTCATCCCTAGTTACCTAGGGACTCATCACCCTACGGTTCTTGGGAATCTACGGTAACTAATCAAGCTTATAAGCTTCTATAGTTATAAGTTTTTCTGAGGCTACAGCCTTGGCTAAACAAGTAATGTATACATTAAAGCTGTCATTCAATGCTTGTGGAGAAAAAGCTAAAAAGATACTATCTACTGCTTGGTTGTTTAAAATAGCTTGTCATAAAGTACTTAATAAATCTAAAGAACTAAGGGATGTTCTTGTTTCTTCAAAAATTGCTTGGATAAAATTGTTTAAAAACTATGCTTATGAACTAATACCTAATAAGAGGTATTCCTATGGTGCTGTATACTTAGTTTATAGTATGTGGGAATCATCTAAAAAGCTAGATATTGACTACTATGATATTGAGTTGTCTGATTGGCTACTCTTCCAACACTATGAGAGAGAAATTAATGGTAATGTTATAAGAGTTTATGGGGATACCTCAGTATTAATAACAACCTATGACTATAATGGTACAAAGGATAGAATATTGTTGAAGACAAGACCAAATAGAGGTTATGTGGAGCTTCTTAAGAAAGTAGTTGAATTTAAAGAGAAATATATGCCAAGGCTTATCATTAGAGACTATGGTATTAGAAATAATAGACTTTATGTTACTGGTGAAATACACATAGCTGTATCTTATAGTTTTTACTTAAGCAATGTTAAGAGATATAGTAAGCCTAGAGGTAGTCTTATCGGTGGTGTTGATGTTAATTCTGATAGGATTAACCTAGCTATAATTGATAGTGAGGGGAGACTTAGAGATATTAAGACTTTCTGGTTTAGAGAAGTAACTGCTAAAGGGTATCCTAGAAGAAAAGCATGGAGTATTATTGGTATGAAGATCCATGAGATGTTGAAATATGCCTATAATCATGGAGTCTCAACAATAATCCTTGAAAACCCAGAAGTTATAGGAAAACTAAAATTAGTATGGATAAAGAATGGAAGAAGACTTCATAAGAACTATAACTGGAAAGTTATGACATTTAGAAACAGTATAATAGAAAGAATAATGATGAAAGCCCCTATCTATGGATTACATGTAAAGTATGTGAATCCAAGAGGTACAACACACTCAAAAGAGCATAATGAAATAATGAAACACTATGGATTAGATAGACATACAGCATCAGCATACCACATAGCACTAAAGAGTGTTTAAAAAATAATTAGAAACTATTTAAAGTATTGACAGTTTAGCAACAGCCTATGAGTTTAAGAGTAGAGAGTAAAGCATTCACTAATGGCTCACGTATACCAGGTAAGTATACATGTGTTGGAGAAGATGTTTCAATACCTATAACGATCGGTAATACTCCTCCAAACACTAAGTCACTACTACTTATAATGTATGACCCAGATGCACCATATCATGTATTCTATCACTGGATACTATACAACATACCAGCCAGCACTATAGAGATACCAGAAGGGTTGGAGAAGACTGGTGAAACAGAGTATGGGTTACAAGGAGTTAACGACTTTGGTAAAGTAGGCTATGGAGGTCCATGCCCTTCTCCAGGACATGGGGTCCATAGATATGTAGTACTTGTTTTAGCACTGGATAAGGAGCTAGACTTAGATACAAAAGCATCTCTTGACCAAGTTATTAGCCAAGCATCCGGTCATGTAATAGCTTATGGATATATAATTGGTACTTATAGTAGATAGTATCTAGTAGCTCTAGAGATAGGGTGTTGCTTGTGAAGAGAGAGGCTTTTATATTCTTTATAATAGTGCTCTTAAACCTAAACTCTATACTAGCTATAGACTATAGAATACCAGCTAACAGCATACTTGAATCATCTAGAGAAGATATCCCCACTAACCTACCATGGTATCCAGTTATTGTTTTTGGAGATAACCGGCCAAGTGATACAAGCTCTATTAAGTACACAAATACATACTATAGTTTAGTAAATGAGATACGTGTTATAAACCCATTAGCAGTTATTGGCACAGGAGATCATACTGGTAAGGGTACACGTTCGCAAATAAGCGAGTTTGTTAGAACAATGCGTGGATTGAGTAATGTATGGGTTTGCCTTGGAAACCACGATCTAAAGTCTAATGAACTAAGCTATTGGGTTAGCCAAGTTGCTCCAGAATTCTATCGTATAGACAGCATAGCTGGATGGAGTATAGTTTTTGCTAATAGTGATGTAGAGAGGTCTAGAATGGATAGAGAGTTGGAGAGGCTATTTACACACAACAATAGATCATATATACTTGTTATACACCGTCCACTATACCCAAATGTAGGGCATAATATATGGAGTGAGGTTAGAGGTGTTGTTGAGAAGTATATTAGAGACTATAATGTTAAACTAGTACTTCAAGGACACTGGCATGGATATGCTGCTATGGAGAAGGATGGTGTTGAATACATTATAACTGGTGGTGCTGGAGCACCACTCTACCATGATCCAGCTAAAATACCTGGTGCTATAGTAGCTCATAAATACCACTATCTATACCTAATCCTATACCCTAATGGAACATATAGTTATACACCAGTATACATACATGGTGGAGAGATAGTTGTTAAGAAGATAAACAGTTCTTCATGGATTATAACAAATACTAAAACAGATCTATGGTTAAACCATATAGAAATACCTGTTAGAATAAAGACTAAGATAGCTGATCAGATATATAATATAGTCTTACTAGCAAACCCTAATGGTAAAACAGTTGTATCATATAGGATTAATGGTGATAAACTATACTTCTACATAAACTCTAGTAGATGGTATGTGTATACAAAGACAAGTAATGGAGAATACACTGTATTAACAAAAGAACACCCATACACTATAGTATCAATAAAGACAGCTACAACACCAGCAAATACTATAGAAACTCCACTAACACAGTCAACTATACAAGAAACTAGTGGGGGATACCATAGCGATATATCGGCCTATATTGTTGCTGTGATAGCAGTGTCTATAGTAGTTACTACCATAGCCGTATTGTATAAGAGAAGGCACTAGCGATGCTATAGAGAAGCCGTGGGTTTATAGTAGGGGGATATAGATATTAATCTACATAGACAACAACATATTTAGTAAAATATGTTATGGAGGTGTTTTATAATAACTAGTAAAGTAGCTGTTCTATCCATGATAGCCTTCATATTCCTAGCTAGTATGTATGTTGAAATAAGCTATACTAGTCTATATGAAGAATCTAGTAAGACCATACCAGACAACCTACCATGGTATCCACTAGTTGTTTTCGGGGATAATCGTCCAGACAATATATATGCTATAGAGTATCCACAAGTGTTCTATAGAATAGTTGATGAAACAAAGACTATAAACCCATTTGCTGTCATAGGCACTGGAGACCATACTGGTGCAGGTACTCGACAACAGATCGATGAGTTTGTAGAGACTATGGCTGGTTTAGAGAATGTATGGGTTTGCCTTGGAAACCATGATCTCCATGCTGATGAGCTGAGTTACTGGGAGGAAAGGGTTGCTCCAGAATACTATAAGGTTGACGACATACCTGGTTGGAGAATAGTTTTTACAAATAGTGAGGAGGAAAACCTTGTTATGCTTCAATGGGCTACTGAAAATATGCTTAAAAACACTGATCGTGAGCTAGTACTTGTTATACATCGTCCACTATACCCAGATGTAGGGCATAATCTATGGGAGAGGGGTAGCCAAGTTTTTCAGACAATTCTACAGCTTATACAGGAATACCATGTAAGACTGGTGTTGCAGGGTCACTGGCATGGATATGCTGCTATGAACCAGAGTGGTACAGAGTATGTAATCACTGGTGGTGCTGGTGCACCACTATATTATAACCCTAGTAGTGTACCTGGAGCAGTTGTTGTTACTGGAATGTACCACTATCTAATACTAACACTTTATCCAAATGGTACATATACTTACAAACCAGTATATGCTTCATATGGAGAGATAGCAGTTGATAGATTAAATGAGACAGCACTAGTTATCCATAATACAAAGCTTGATCTATGGGGTAATAGTGTAGAAATACCTATTAGAACAAACATAACAATATACAATAAAACATACCATATAGTACTAAACTCCAACCCAGGATACACAATCATAACACATGAGATTATAAGAGACAAACTAGTTATAAAAACCAATTCTACAAAATGGTATGTATACACAATAGATCCAGAGAATCCTGAGCAAGCAGTAGTCTATACACCATCACCAAACGTAGAGATCGAGTTAGAAGTAGAGACAACAACTACAACACCATCATCAACACCAATAACAAACACTACAACTATACAAACCCCTACACCATCTACAACAATAGAGACACCGACCTCTACATTAACAACTCCTACAACATCCTTTACAACTACACAAACGTCTCCAACAACCATGTCTCCTCCAACAACATCCTCTCCAACAATTACGTCATCATTTACAACAACCCCATCTCTAACCTCTACATCAACTACCACACCAGTCACTAAAACAACTGAAGCAGGAATAGACTATATAGAAACAGTAGTAATAGCTGTAGTAGTCATAGCTATAGCCATAGTACTATATATTTGGAGAACAAGAAGCTAAGTAGGTAAGTAATAAAGTAACTAAATATTCCCGAATCTATCTCTATCAACTGGACACAATGGATCACGTCTATCTACTCCTCCCCTAACTATGTATGATCTAGCGAAACATCCTCCACGACAATAACTTGCTATAGGACATCTACTACACTCAACTGGTATATCCATAGTCTTCTTCATAAATGGGTGTTCTAGAAGCTTCCTCCAAGCTCCATCTACTCCATCAACTAATACATTAGATACTCTAACACCTAGTACATCACATAGTAATACATCGCCATTTGGAGCAAGATCCATTACATTCCAGTATCTACAGTTACCACTATGGAGGTGTCTAGCCCATTCTAGGAGTGGTATATATGG
>Ga0190312_1000510_pt1 | contig 12037 bp, 10 predicted proteins | sample 487007910_MG_FD_165046 | JGI IMG/M metagenome (GOLD analysis project Ga0190312, IMG submission 165046) | Hydrothermal vent sediment bacterial communities from Southern Trench, Guaymas Basin, Mexico - 4870-07-9-10_MG | ecosystem: Environmental > Aquatic > Marine > Hydrothermal vents > Sediment ... | reverse complement strand
GGCTCGGAGGTTTTAATTCCCGACCCTGGTTTTGTGTCCTTCTCCGCTCTCGTGAGGTTGGCGGAGGCGAAGCCTGTGGGCGTCAAACTCAGAGAAGAGGACATGACGATGCCTGTTGAGGATGTTCAGGAGAAAATTTCGACGAGAACAAAAGCAATCATCGTGAACTCGCCCTCTAACCCGACAGGTGCGGTTCAGAGCGAGGAAGACATGCGTGCATTGGCGGAAATCGCTCAAGACAAAAACATTTTTCTGATTTCAGATGAGGTCTACGAGCATTTCATATACGAGGGAAAGCATGTAAGTCCTGCAAGATTCGCTGAAAATGTCGTAATTGTGAATTCTGTCTCAAAGACTTATGCGATGACAGGCTTTCGTTTGGGTTTTGTTGCCGTTAAGAATGAAGAATATGTGGAGCAGATGCTGAAAATTCACCAGTATATTCAAGCATGCGCACCCGCTGTCTCTCAAATCGCAGCACTCGCAGCACTAAAAGGCCCGCAAGATTCCGTAGCAAAGATGCGAGAAGAGTTCAAACGCAGGCGTGATTTTGTTGTTGAGGCGCTTCAGCAGCTCAAGGAAGAAAGTGGAAAGGGAGAGGCGGGGTGCGGAATTGTCAGTTTCACAGTCCCGAGAGGCGCATTTTACATATTCCCGAAGGTGCAAAACGAGGAAAAATTTGTTGAGCATGCATTTCGCAGAGGAGTAATTCTCACACCAGGCTCCACTTTCGGAGAAGGCGGCAGAAACCATGTCCGCATTTCATTCGCAGCCCGCATTGAGAAATTGAAAGATGCCTTTGAACGCCTCAAATCTTGAATTACTGCACTCGCTTCTCCTACTCTAACTGCTTTCTTCTCCACCTGCTTGAGCAATTCTCCGCTCTAACTCTCGCTCTAACTCCTCTGTTAAGAACTTAACCGCCTCATCCAACGCCTCTTTCTTCGCACTCCTTTCACCGTCTTTCGTGTCCTTGTCTTGCTTCCCACTGCCTCTACTGCTCTCGCTCTTAACGCCTTTGAACTCAACGCCCTCAACGCTCTGCTCCGCAAGCCTTCGCAAAACGCTCACCGCAGGATGAAGCGTCTTTGAAAGGACAGCCTTTGAGAACGCATCAAGCACTTCCTCTGCGTCTCTGCCCTTACGCAAGTAAGCGAGAGCCTCACGCTTCTCCTCGCTGCGAACCGCATTTCCGTATGTGTAGAGGAGCGAGATAAGGCGTTCAACTCGCTTCCTCCGCAATAATTTGATGAAAATTTCAATTTCTTCATCTATTATTCGCTCAACTTTACCGACTTCAGAGAGCCTTCTGCGCAAGTTCTCCTCACTTATCTCCTGAAGGCAGTCTAAATTGAATAGTTTGACGCCTTCAATCTCCGCAACCCGCTCCTCAACATCCCTGGGATTCGCAATATCTATGATTATTAGGGGGCGATTTTTCCTTTTTGCCATGACTTCCTTAACCGCATCGTAAGTTAAAATGTAGTGGGGTGCGGAAGTGGTGCTTATCGCCACATCGCAGATTTGCATGTAATACTCCTTCTCCTCAAGCCTCGCAGCAGTCCCGCCGACGGCACGAGCAAGCTCAATTGCACGCTCAAATGTGCGGTTTGCGATGAACATTCCGCCTAAATCCTTCTCTGCGAGCGCTTTCGCAACAAGCGAACCCATTTCACCCGCTCCAATCACGAGTATTTTCTTCCCTTTTAAGCCATGCGTCTCACGCTCCGCAAGTTCAACCGCAGCAGAGCCGATTGAAACAGAGCCTTCGTTTATTCTCGTCTCCGCTCTCGCCCTTTTACCGACTTTAATCGCACGCTCAAACACAAAATTCAGCAGTTCATCGGCAGTTCCAGCCTTTTTACTATCAAAAATGCTCTTCTTCACCTGCCCTAATATCTGGTCTTCGCCCACTATCATTGATTCAAGACCGCAAGAAACACGAAATAAATGGCGAACGGCATCAATACCGCATAAAATACGACCTTCCGCCTCAACATTCGCTCTTAATTCCTCTAAAATACTGCGAACTCTCTCAGCGCTGACGTAAATCTCAACACGATTGCATGTATTCAAGATGACGAAGCCCCTCACTTTTCCCCTCGCTTGCGATGCAAGGAAATTTAAGCGGCGTTCAGCATCCGCCAGCTCGTCAACTGTGCATCTCTGGTGCGAGAAACTCAGCACACCAAAGTCATGAAGCATATTTACTCACCCACTCCTCCCGCCTTCCCGCCTCCTCACCAGCACATTTCGGTGCGTGAAGCACTAAGCTCATCTTTTATCCCCTTTTCGCTTTTTCTTCATTCAACAAATTTTCAACAAACGCAGAGATTCGCCTCTTCGCATCCTCAAAAGGCTCGCTTCTCACAATTTCCCAGCACGCTGCACTGCTCAAAACCCCATTTAAGATTTCTCGCCTCCGCTCCTCATCGCTCACCGTTTCTTTCAAATGCCCACGCAACCAAGAGAGCAAGAGGAGCATGTTCTCATCCTCACCACAGAGAGCGTTGAGGACTTTCTGCTTTACGAAGCGAGCCATCGCAGGCGACTTCCCATCTGTGGATATTGCAATCGTGAAGTCTCCCTTGCGGACAATTGCTGGGAAGAAGACATCGCCCTTCTGTGCGTAATTCACGAGCGTGCTGGGTGCTTTCGCAGAGACACACTCAAAAATGAATTCGTTTAGTGCGTCGTCGTCTGTGCAAATCAAAACTAAGAAAGCACCTTCAACAATTTCTTCTATGCTCTGCGACCACAAATCACATCTCCGACACTTCACTTCTCCTCTTCTGCAACGCTCCTCCAATTCCTTCACAAAATCAAGACTGTAAACTTCCACTTCCCTTGCACCTGCATCCAGAAGACGAGAAACTTTCCGCTCCGCTACCGCTCCACCGCCAAAAACTACTATCCTCTTCGCTGAAACATCCACAAACAGCGGAAACATTACAAAGAATTGACAGGAAAACTTAAAAATCTTTCTATTTTTTTCAAGCGCACTGCACAAACTGTGCGGAGAGCGGACAGGCAGGAGGCGAAAGCACGCAAGCAGAAGGGAAGGAGCGAAGAAATTAAGCACGCCGCAAAGTTTATTTTGTTTTGTGGAGATGTCAGCTTCTCCCGTCTAAAGACGGGAGCTTGCTCTCGGAGGGATAGCGATGCCATCTAATCTCCTCACCGAGCCAGAAACGGGGGCTGACATCCCCGCCAGCTCTGGAACACTGGAGAGTGGTCTCAGAAGAGACCAAACCCCGCTCCAGAGCCAGAGTTGCTATGTTACGGGAGGCAGTTCTATCAGGATTTGCTTCATAACCGCACTTAGCACACTTGAACAGCTTTCTCTTTCCGTTAAAGAACACCCAGTTTCTCTTCGAAGTGTAGCCACATTTAGGACATCTCTGCGATGTTCTTGTTGCTGGAACTTCAACTACATCAATTCCATGCTGCCATGCTACAGACTGAATAGCAGTCTTAAATTTAGCAAATGGAATTCTATGTATTTTTCTGTTGGCTTTCTTAGGCTTTCTACCCCTGTCATTACGTTTCCTCAAATGCTTGAGTTTCTCGATAGCTATGACTGCATCGTATCTCATCGCAATTTCAACAATTTCATGTGTAATTTGCCATATCCTTGTGTTGACGAAGTTTCTTTCATCATGCTTCATCCTGCGGAGAGCACGCCGTGCTCTCTTATCTCCTTTATCCACATAACTCCTAAGCTTGCTTCTTCTCTTCATGAATTTCCACTGCTTGTGCCATATATCTTGTCCAAGATACAACTGCTTTTCGACTCCACCATTACCTCTCAAAACCGTCAAAGCAAAACTACCACTGTTAACATCAACTCCCACAACAGCTTGATAATATGTTTTAACTTTAAACTTCTTTCTAAGGTTAGCAATAACGACATAATGACCATTCTCCTTGTGCAATCTAAATTGCGTGCATTTCCAACCATATTCAAGATGCTTAACAAACCTTTCATAAGCACCATCCTGCTTGATTGGCAAGGAAATTCTGCCATTTCCATTAAAGGATGCAACAATAACGGGATTACCACGTTTAGTTTCGCTGAACTTTCCAGAGCGAGGGATATTAAACCTAATTGGAACTTGGTTGAACTCTTTAGCATTCAAGTTCTCCCATACTTGGTGGATGCAATCAACGAGGATTTGGGAGTGCAAGCTGTATTTTCGTCTAATAATTGGGTAGGAGGTGGTATGTAGGATGGTAAAGTTTTTTGGACTGGAGGATTTAGCAATTGCTAAAATATCATTACAACAGTTAAGGACAGAGTTGAATAGCTCAGATAGCAAGCGTTCCTTCCTCTTTGATAAAGGAAGCAGATTGAGCTTTAAGGCTTTGAAGACTACCCTTTCCACTCTCAGCACCCGTATTAAGAGTGTAGTTAAAGATATAAATAACTTCCGCCAATTTCTTCCAGTTGGCTTCCTTGGCGGTGGAGGTGTGAGGGGAGGAAAAGGATGAATGTGTAAAAGGAAAGGGAAAGAGGAAGAAAGAGGAAGAGAGAGGAGGGGATAAAATGCAGGAGAACAGCATGAAGTATGTGATTCACGCTCATTTCAGGGCGGAGGGATTTGTTGAGCGTTCAGATGTGATAGGTGCGATATTTGGGCAGACAGAGGGGCTTCTCGGCGATGAACTTGACCTGCGAAATCTGCAGAAGAGCGGTAAAATCGGCAGAATAGAGGTCGTTGTCTCAACACAAGGCGGCAAGTCAACAGGCGAAATCCTCATTCCTTCGAGCCTTGACAAGGTGGAGACTGCTTTGATTGCTGCTGCTCTTGAAACAATTGACAGAGTAGGACCTTGCATCGCTTCTGTTGAGGTCACAAAACTTGAGGACATTCGGGCGGAGAAGCGTCGTCGGATTGTTGAGCGAGCGAAAGAATTGCTGAGGCAGTTCAAAGAGCAGAACATAGAGGGCGAGCGAATGGTTGAAGAGGTTCGTAATGCGGTGAAAGTAGAGGAAATCACGCAATATAAAGGACTGCCAGCGGGTCCTAATGTTGAGGATGCGGATGCTGTGATTATTGTTGAGGGTCGTGCGGATGTTTTGAACCTTTTGAAGTGCGGAATTAAGAATGTCGTTGCTGTTGAAGGCACGAACATACCGAAGGAAATCATTGATTTGTGCAAAAGGAAGACAGTAACCGCATTCTTTGACGGCGACAGGGGCGGAGAACTTCTTTTAAAGGAGCTATTGCAAGTTGCAGATGTTGATTTTGTTGCTCTTCCGCCTGAAAACAGGAGCGTTGAAGACCTCACTTACAAGGAAATCGTGAAGGCTCTGCACAATAAAATACCTGTGGAGCAATACGAGCAGTTCATTGAGCGGAAGGAGCAGCACAGAATCCGCCTCAGAAGGAAATCTGTGGAGAAGACAGAGGCAGAGAGCGAGGAGGAGCATAGAGCGACACACCCACATGCCCACTCCTCAACCTCTTTCTCTTCCCTCTCTCCCCTCTCACCTACACATTCGCCTTCGCATACACCGACGCCTTCGCAGACGCCGAGAGGAGGGGAAATTGAGGAGACGGGAGTATCTGTGGGGAAGAATGAGGAAGCAACTGCACTGCGACGGCACCCGCTTGAGCGCATGCTTTCGGAGCTTGAGGGGACTTTCAAAGCGAGACTGCTGGACAGCGATTGGAATGTATTGAAGGAAACGACGGTGAGAGACCTTGTGAGCGAATTAAGGGCATACAACGGCGGAGAAGTGAATGCCGTCGTCTTTGACGGTGTCGTTACCCAACGCATCGTTGACCTTGCGATGCAGAAAGGACTGAAGTTCGTCGTCGGAGTGAAGCGGGGAGAGGTCGTGAGAGTGCCTGTCTCGCTCAAAATATTCACCGCAGATTGAATGCTCCGCCGGGGATTTGAACCCCGGTCAAGGGCTCGAGAGGCCCTTATGCTTGGCCGGACTACACCAGCGGAGCCCCCTACTTCGCCTTTTACTTTTGCATCTCCACTTTTTATATTTTCCGCTTTTGCTTCCGCTTTCGCCTTACGCTTCCGCCTTACGCTTTCGCTCTTCGCTCTGCTACTCTAAATCTCTGAACTTTCCGCTGAGGAAAGCTTCGCAGACTTCTTTTGTAGAGCCACGCATCACGATTCCGCCGTCGTCAATCAGAATGGCTTCGTGGCACAGCTCCTCAATCACCTCAAGCTGGTGGCTAACGACAAGCATCGTCGTTTTGAACCTTCTGTTCATTTCCTTGAGAGCATTCGCAGCAGCACGCAGCGAAATCGGGTCGAGGTCGCCGAAAGGTTCATCAAGCAAAAGCAATTCAGGATGCGTGCACATGTGCAAAGCAAGCCCTATTCTGACTCTCTCGCCGACACTTGTGTCGTAATTCTCACGATACAGTATTTCAAGTGGCAGTTTCACCGCCTCCAAGAAGGGTTTTGCCCTTCGTTCAACCTCACTTATCGGATATTTCGGGAATATCTCATCAAAAATATCCATTCCGAGACCGATTTCCTCAAGGCGAGCCTTCGCTTCCATCTCAGGCAAATCCGCAATACGCATAAGCACATCCATCGTGACTTCGCTTATCCCCTTCTCCTTTGCACGCTTCAACGCTTCTTTCAGCATCTCAAGGCTCTTCACTCCTAAACGGTGGGCGAACATCTCCCAGACACGAACACCATATAGGAATCCGAATTCTTGATGCATTATTCCGATTTTTGAGCGTGCAAGCATCGCTTCCTTGCCGTAGGTAGTGATGTCAACCCACTTTCCGTCAACATTGAAGAGAATATCGCCCTCGTCAGGTCGCTCAATGCCCGAAAGCATCCTCATTAATACCGTTTTTCCCATCGCAGAAGGTCCTACAACACCTAAAATTTCCCCCCTTGCGACCTTAAAATCAATATTCATCTCAATTGTTTTGATTAGTGTCTGCGAAGTGTAAAGCGTGTATTTCTTAAAGAGGTCTTTCACATGCAAAATCGGCTCACTCTCCAATTTCGCAGCGACATTCAACGGTTGAAGTGGAGCAGCAGGCTCACGCTCAGCCATGAATTTTCGTAGGATGCGCTCAACATCGCCCTCGTCTGCCACTCTGCCACGCTCAAGGAGTAGCAGCCTGTCTGCAAGGAAGCGATGCACCTCAGGCATGTGCGACACGACAATAATTGTCATATTTGTCTTCTCCTTCACTCGCTTCACGCTCTCAAGCAGCTCCTTGCGTGCAAGCGGGTCTGTCATCGTCGTAGGCTCATCCAAGAGCAGCAGTGAAGGCTCCTTCGCCAACTGCCTCGCAAGCAAAACCTTCTGCTTCTCGCCACCGCTCAAAATCGGGAAGAAATACTTATGCTTCTCTCGCATGCCAACGAGGTCAAGAATCTTCAAAGCCTCCTCCTTCAGCTCCTCATACTCCAAAGGGTCGTAGGGAATGTCCTCAAATCCTGTGCGTCTCGCATTTATTTTCTTTATTACATTGTCAAGCACGGACACATTCCAAAGTGAGAAGCAGCGCTGCAAGTGGAATGCAGTCTTCTCTTGCAACTTCCTGAAATCGCCGTATGGCGAATCTGACGTTATTTTTATGCCATCTAACTCAATTACGCCTTCGTCAAATCTCTCATGACCTCGCAAAATGCGTAGTAGTGTTGTCTTTCCAGCACCGCTCTTCCCTATAATGCCGAGTGTTTCACCTCGCTGAACCTCAAAAGAGACATCTCGCAACGCCTCTATTTCCTTCCCCTCCGCAATCTTATATCGCTTGCAAAGACCCTGAACGCGCAACAGCACATCTCCTACCATCTTAAAAGAAAAGATGTGCATTTACTTAAAAAACTCCATGCGGTTTTTTCACGCCTCAAAACCCCCCTCTTTCCGCTTATTTCGGCTCCTCCTCGCTCCTTCCTCCTCTACTGCCCCGCACTCTACTTCTCTACTCCGTCCTCTTTTACATGCGCTTACTCCTCGAAGGAAGAGAACTTCTAAAAGTAAATGGAGAGAATAAAACAAGGATGCTGACTGCGGAGGAGGGTCGTATTGCGTTGCTTCTCGCAAGGAGGGCGATTGAGAAATATGTGAGGCAAAGTGAGAGGATAAATCCGCCTGAGGATTTGCCTGCGGCGTTTGAGGAGAAGCGAGGCGTTTTTGTGACGCTGAAGAAGCATGGCGAGCTGCGGGGTTGCATAGGCTACCCGTATCCAGTGTTCAAATTGAAGGATGCGCTCATTGATGCTGCGATTTCTGCTGCTGTGAGCGACCCGAGATTTCCGCCCGTCTCTGCGGAAGAGCTTGAAGCGATTAAGGTTGAAGTTACGATTCTCACGACACCTCGCAGATTGGAAGTGCCGCCTTCTGAGCGCCCTCGCCATGTTGAAGTCGGGAGGCATGGTTTAATTGTGAAGCGTGGCGCCTTTCAGGGTCTCCTACTTCCTCAGGTTGCCGTAGAATACAATTGGGACGCTGAAGAGTTCCTCTGTCAAACATGCTGGAAGGCAGGTCTGCCTCACGACGCTTGGCTCGACCCTTCAACAGAGGTCTTGACTTTCGAAGGTCAAATATTTAGCGAAGAATAAGGGCAAACGAAAGCATATAGACAGGTGCAGGCTGTATAGGCAAGGAGGTGTGAAGGAAAAATGGCGAACGGCGGGAAGGAATTGAGCATAGACCGCTTCAAGTGTGCTGCTTGTGGCGCTTGTGTGACTGTCTGTCGTAATGATGCTCTGATGCTGTGGGGAGCGTGGCTTGAAATAAAGGAAGATAGATGCAACTACTGCTCCGCTTGCGTGAATATTTGTCCTTTAGGTGCATTATCCATTGTTGCGTCGTCGCAAATGCCTCAAACTCAGTCACAAAAGGATGCGTAAAATTGCATGGACTAATAAGCACAGTGCTTTATCAAGCACCCATTATTTTTGGGAGTGGGATTGCATGTTTAGCCAAACGCACTTGTTTTACGCTCAAATCATAAGTAAATCGGAGAGGATTCAGAACGCCTAAATGTCGATGGTTGCGAGGGGGGTTGAGGAGGCACAGGTGGCGGTGGCATTCTCCTTCCCTGCTTTCTTATTCTTTCCTCAAGGGCATTTGCATCCTTCTCAAGCTCTTCCTCTATCTTGCGAACATCTATTTCAATGCGAGAGAGCTTCACGAATGCCCTAAACGCTCTGATGCACGCCCTCAAGTCGTTAGGACGGCGACCCACGCCGAGAACCGCAAAACTCTCAACACCGAGCTTTGAGGCAATGCCAGGAAGCAAACCCGCCTTCCGCAGAATCGTGTAGCTGCCCATCTCTCGCCTCGTCATCACTTTCACGCCTTCCGCTTCTAAACTATGCTCACACGCATCCCGCCCGCTTCGGAAACGAGCGACAAACGCCTCAACATCCTTCATCCGCTCTCGCTCCTCAGGCAATAGAACAATCACGCCAAGCGTGTAAAGCTCGCTCACGGAAAGCTCTTTTGCAATTTTTGCGAGTATTTCCGCCTGTTTATATGTCGCCTTCGGTATGTATTCCACCTCTGGATACTTCCCAATATACAAAAACAGATGCTTTTCCTCGCTGAACCAAAGCTCATCATGCGGAATATCAAAAAAATCATCCTGCAACTCCGCAATCGGCGGGAAATTGTATGAGTAGAAGCTCATCACTTTCATCGCATCGCTCAAATTCTCCTTCAACTTGAACGGAACTGCATTCCCAACAGGTGGAAAACCCGCAAGAAAGATGTTCCCTCGCTCACGAGCCTCATTCCTTAAACGCTCCTTGAATTCTCGCTCCGAAACTTCCCAGACGGGCGTGAACTCGTCTATGCCAAACGCTTCCATCCTATTCCTCTCTTTTGTCTTTATCTTTTATATTGGCGCCTACTTTCAATCTCACAAACGCTTCCAGCGGAACAAGTTCTCCAGCAGCGAAATCAAAACCGAAGCACTTAACATCATAGCCAGCTTTCCTCCAATCCCTTTTAAAAGATGAAAGAGATTTCAAATTCCTCAAAATATCCAAATTTCTGAACACAAAATAGACTTTTTCGCCCTTACTGTATTTCTTTATCTTTGAAGTCAATTTGCTTATCACATCTCCAACGCCGAATAGCGTCTCAACTTCGTAATTCTTGTCGCCTATTCTCACATCTGTCCCTCTATCTTCAGTTTCCAGTTCTGGAATTTCCCTCTTTCCATGCTTTTTCCACTCATAAAGCCAGACAAATGCCTTCATAGCGGAATGCTCTTCGCTCGCCTCCTTCTCTGATTCGGGCGAACATGCCATTAATCTGTCCCAATCCCGCTTCAATTCCAAAGGTGCTCTCCCATAATTCAGATATTTCCGCAGCTCCTCATCAAACATCTCCACAGAACGCTTGAATTCTTCGCCAAAACTCCCCACTTCAATTCCTGATTCCTTTCCTCTAATGCACCTTAAAATTTCATCCCTGCGATGCTCAATCTCAGGTGGCAAACCCACCGTAATTATGTTTGCAGAAGGCTCTATTTTCCTTATCTCATCCTCTAATTCCGCAGGATTCTCCGAAACTAATATTAAAAAGCCCATTTCTTGTGAGAAGAAGCCCTTAAGCATCTCTCTTAACATCTCAATTTCCTCGTTCTTTCCGCTCACTTCCTCAACAATTATTAACTTACGCTCAACTAACGCATCCCATTCACGCCTTAATTCCTCCACTGTTCTCTTGTAAATCGGCGTTGGCTTCCCTCCTCTTCGCTCCCTGTAAATCTCTCTGCAAAGCACTGCAACAACTTCCTCAATCTTCTCCTTCGTTCGCTCAACAATTACGCATATCGGCTTACCCGCTGAAATCTTACTCGCCCCTTCTCCCAATAAAAACTCAAAGAAATCCGCTATTTCATGTTCCTCTACCGCTTCCGCCTCTGCTGATGCCTCCGCTATCTCCTCTGTTACCGCTCTTCTTTCTGCCTTCTCTCTTACTTCCTCTCGCTCCTCACTCTTGAGCGAGATGCTTTTCCTTTTAATCTCTAAAAATTTCTTCACTCGCACATTCGGCACGAAAATTTGCCTCCGTGAAACGCTTATTTCAGGTAATTCCCTTTTAAAGGCAACTTCTCTTGCTTTCAATTCGTGAAATTGCTTTGGAACAAGAACAGGCACTTTAATTTCGGTAATTTTCGCTCTTATTTCTGGAAGTGTGAAATTAAAAGAAACATTTGCCCGAACTCCATTAAATTCCTTCGTCCTAATGCTTACCTTTGAAATCTTCCGCTCTATTCGCTCCACTTTAGGCTTCTCAATAAGAAATATCAAGGATTTCGCCCTTATTCCTTTGAATTCTTCCACCTTTAAGGAAGGTATTTGGGGTAGTTTGAGTGATTCTGCCTCTTTTTCTGCCTCTTCCCCTCTCCCCTCTGCGACCACCTCTGTTTTTTCTACTTCTACTGTCTCCTCCTTCTCTCCTCTTCCCTCTGCTTTTCCCTCTCTTGCTTTCTTCCTTTCCTTTAGTTTCGCCTCTTGCATACTCATTTCTCCTTTAATGGTTTGAAGCGAATTGCACTCTCCCATACCTCATCTATATTGATTAATCCTGCAAACAGAAAGGGAGAAATTTCATCTAACACTTCCGTTAAGGGAACAGGTCTTTTCGGTAAGAGTATATAGGTTTCCACTTGCAAAGGATTTTCTACATCTAATCTGAATGGGTAAGAGAGTAATCTTTTAACATCCACTATTTCAGACGATGGAATAACGCTATTTTTCGCCATTTCAAAGAATTCTTCCTTCAAATCAACGATTTCCTCAAAATACTGCGAGAGCAATTCCTTAAGTTTGCTGTTGTAATCCCAAACAATCTCATACAACTTCTTTATTTCACCACCGAAAGAGCCTTCTGGCAGATGCCAAATCGTGTATTTCTGCTTCATTTCGCTCTCTTCAATTTTTGGCGTGAATAAGGGTTTTAGACCGAAGAAAGAACGCAGTTCTTCAAATTTTTCTTTGAATTCAGGATACGCTTCCTCCAAATATCTCCTCGTTATCGCCCTTATTGTCAGAATGAATAGCGAATGTTCATTGT
>Ga0190312_1000509_pt1 | contig 12046 bp, 11 predicted proteins | sample 487007910_MG_FD_165046 | JGI IMG/M metagenome (GOLD analysis project Ga0190312, IMG submission 165046) | Hydrothermal vent sediment bacterial communities from Southern Trench, Guaymas Basin, Mexico - 4870-07-9-10_MG | ecosystem: Environmental > Aquatic > Marine > Hydrothermal vents > Sediment ... | reverse complement strand
ATATAGCAAATTGAATCATGGCACACAAACTATTAAGCATAGTAATCTTTGAGCGCTTCCATGATTAGCTTTCCATATCTCTTTACATCATCTTCAACCTTTTTGTACTCATCTTTCAGCTTCTTTATCTCGTCTTGGTTTATCTCAACTTCTTTTGCTATTACTTTTCTGCTATCGCTAACTTTTTTTATGAGGAGTATTCTATCGATGCTGATTATCCTTCTTAGAATCTCTGCCACCTCCATGCTGCCCGTAAGTCTCTGTCTCTCATGGAAGCTTCGCTTTATCGAGAGCATATCACCTAGAACTCTCCGTACTTCGGTTGCTAATAGTAGCTCCAGTAGTTTATCCTCATCGTCTTTTAGTCCAAGTGGGGTCTGGAAGTGTATTTCTATGACTCCATAACCACCTTTAGTGGTAATCATAACGTCGCTTATCAGCATTTTGTAGGCCCAGTGTTCTATTTGAGTTTCATCCTTCTCAATAACCTGCAAGACCCATGCGTAATCAGGCCTAGCACGTTTTCTGCACTCTATATCGACCGCATCCGCTAATCTTATCACCAATCCGAGAAGATACTCTCTTATAGGAAAACGCAGTAGGTCTGGGTCATCAAGAGTTTTTGGCCAGAATACGGAGCTAGGCACCTCGACATATGTTCTGTCCTTCAAAATACTTAGAGTGTTTATTCTTAGTGTTATGCTACATATTCTCCTATCTCCCCCGTTTTTGTCTCTATCCCCATTTTGTGGTGAAATGTGTAGGAAGGGTATCACTAGGTCTCTATGGGCCATAGCTATCAGGCCTACCTCATTTATAATATTTTCGATGTTATACCAGAACCTCCGAAGTTCGAGGGGGCAGTGTTCTCTGAGTTTTTTACGTATTATCGCGAGACTAAAGAAGTTATGGTTTCGCCTAAGAAACTCCCTCACTAGGATTCCTTCAGATTCTTTATCGGTTCTCTCTGTGTAGCTTCTCATCTGCTCCATAGATTTTTGTATTAGTTGCCGTAAAATCCGAAGAAGATTATTTACGGCTTCATGAAGTTCGTCGAAATTTTCGCTTTTATCTAACTTAGTGATGATTTCTGGTGCTTTCTCCACGCATTCAGATATGCCTACTTTCTCTAAAAGTTCTCTTAGATGCTCATCTTTCATGCAACTAATGGAGAATAGTTCCCTTCCACGTAGATTAAACATATATGCTATATACTTCTTGGCCCTTTCTATATCCTCGGCGTTTTCTACGATATTGCGGATATAATCCTCAAGGAAGCCTATTATCAGCTCTATCGTATCGCTGATGAGTTTCAGTTCATCGCTTTTTCTCCTTTCCTCCCTGATTTCCAGATTTTCTTGGCTACGTGTTTCTCCCTCAGTTTTTTCCCAGAGGGCCGTGAATTCTCTTGTGCCGACTCCCAACCCAATATCATGTAGAATGCAGGCCATCAATATTATGAATCTTTCGATTTCGTTTAGTTGGAGATAGTAGTTTTTATTTAGCCAGCATGAAAATCCGTTCAAGACTTTAATAATAGCATTTAACAATACGCTTTCAGCATGCCGACTATCATGATTCGCAAAAAATGTGTAGTTACGATGAATAATAGTGTCTATAGGCCTAGCCAGTCTGGCGTGAGCATCACTGAGAAATTTCGATAGTACGGGGCGAATAGTGTAACTAATAAACTTGCTGGCCTCTCGCTCCATTAGTCTTCTTGATTTCAGAAATAAAAATGCGGAGTATCTGAATAACTCGTCAAATAGTTGTAGCAGTTTAAGATTCTCCTGCTCAACAAATACGTCAAAAAACTTCCAAAGTTTGCCAAAGAACTCTTCAATGGTTGTGTTCTCATCAAATTTTAAATACAGAAAGCGGCCTGCCCTGTAGATTCGAACTAGATTATCAAAGAATTCTTGATAGATGTTGCTTACGGTTGGATACACTATGCTCGTAGGAGAATCACAGTGAATCCTTATTGATTTGACGACCTCTCTCTCATCAAATATTATTATGCTATCTGGGACCTTCTCTACATCTGATGGCACCAACAACATGCATAGAACCTCGCCGACGACAAAAAAGCTATGCAGGGGGATGCTCCTCGATGACAGCGAATACATCACTGTAAGCCTCTTCACGATCTCCCTAATAGCTTCTTCTTCGTTCTGGCATAGCGATTCCAATACTTGATTCATAATCATAAGAAACTCTACGAAATCACTCCTCCTGCCAACAAAGAGAATCTCGACTCGCAGTTCATATCTCTTGACGCATCTAAACAATCTTTCCAGAAACTCGTAGTACATACCTCTATGCGAGAGTGTGTTATGTTTCTTCTTTAGGGAAGATACATTAGATGTTCTCTTTTCGGCACTACTGAGCATGCTGGCTGTTGGTGCTAGCATGAGGCGTAGTCTGGTATTTTTGCGAATTATCTCTCCTTTCTGGCATTCCTTCTCCACTACATCGAAGAAACATTTTATTCTTTCGACAACACCGTGCTCTGGTAAATCCAAGTCGACTGACACATGGCTGTAAGCTCCTCTTGGCAAGCTTTCTGCACTCACAAGAAGTCACCACTAACCAAACACCACTCATATACAAAATAAGTAAAAAAATATAATATAGGTCTCTGGTTTTTCGAATGCCAATGATGAGCAAAAAAAGACACTCTAAGATTGTGCTCTTTCACCAACATATCTATGAGTACCTGAAAATTCAGATAGTTAATAAGAATCAAAAAACTTAGAACAACTATATGGATCCAAAAAGCTATGGTTGATGTCGCGTTGGGCTAAGTAAAATAATACGGATATTATACAGTAAATTTGTTATATGAATAATGCCACTTCACTGATATATGTTAGGGAGTATTCGAGGTGTGAGGTATGAGTGGTGAGAAGAGTAGTGTGAAGCTCTATGCTGTGGCTCTTAAGCCGAAGATGAGGTATGTTAGAAGTGATGGGGAAAAAGTGCTGCTCACTGACGTCACATTCGCTATAACACACTCACCGACCCTACTAGAAGCTGCTAAGATGAAGCCATCAGGAGTTCTAGATAGCATCAAGGTTCTAAAAGTGAAAGGCAAGAGAGCAATAGAGTTTCCTGGTAGCGAGGAGCTACAGGTATCAGAACTCGTTGGGCGCTACGAGTATGAGAACCCTATCCCTGAATGGCTTGGGTGGATTGTGGGTGTTGTGTTAGCTTTCATCGTGATAAGTTTGCTTGAGGGATCTGGACTATCAAACTACTTCCCAACATGGGCCGTATGGCTCCTAGTGTTTTTCCCTATCGGGGAGATTTGGGAGCATGTCTTCAGCGATAAAACCTTTTATATGTCTGAGATACAGATAGTCGGTGATAGAGATCGGGTAGTGAAGTTTGTTAAAGAGCTCAGAAGCAACCTTGGTAGAAACCCAATACTGGTTCTCAGAGATAAGGATCTCAAACGGCTGAGCGATGCTACTGGGATGGATCTGATAAGCCTAGAAAACAGATGGGACGAGGTAATACATGGGAAACTATGATTCTCTTGTTTCTACTTTTCGACTTTCCTCCATCTTTTACTGTGTGATGCACTTTGATTAGGATCGGGGTTCTGGGAGACCTACACTATCCGAGAGAAAGTCAGCTTTTCTATGAGCTTCTGGGAGTACTTAAACGCTATGATTTTGATTTTCTTTTTCTGTGTGGTGATATAGTCAACTACGCGAATGTGTTCTATCTGGAGAAGCTCGTCAAGAAGATAGTTGATAGGGGAGGAGTCCGTATCGTTGGCGTTATGGGGAACCACGATTTTTGGCTCCCAGAGAGCCTTCGAAGAAGAGGTTTTACATCTCTAGACATAATACCCATGTATAGTAGGGTCTTGAAGATTTATGGTGGTTTCCTGTTGTGGGACTCAATATATGAGACGGAGGAATTCGTGGTTGTTGGTGTTCCTGGATGGTATGACTTCAGTTTCGCTCCCAAAAACCTCAACTTTACCCGAGATGATTATCTGAGGGGCTGGTTCTTCGGTTTTCAGTGGAACGACATGCTCTACACAAAGTTTGGTTTTCCACCAGAGAAATTCGTTGAGATAAATGTTGAGAGGCTCAGACAACAACTAGACTATGCAACTAGGCTCCACAAAAAGATCTTCGTTCTCCTACACTTTGTTCCAATCAGAGATTTTCTGAGATACAGTGGTGATCGTGAGGATGTCTGGAACGCGTATGCGGGATCACATAAGCTAGGAGAAGTTATACTGGAATACGGAGATAGGATAAGCACGGTTTTCTTCGGTCATTTCACATACAAGAAACTAAAAGCAAAGAAGATACTGCGGAGTGGGATAGAATTCATAAATGTTGATGCATCACAAGGAATAGAGGCAATGGAGATCATTGAAATTTAAGACAGTATTGTATCGCTAAGATGGATCTTATAGCAGAAACATTGTCGAAGATTTCGTGACATAAAAACCTAAATGCAAAATAAATTCGTGCTTTCTATAGCAAATTTTCGTTTGGCGTTCTTTTATATAATGCTTAGTTTGGAATCTAGCATTGGATTTTTAGATCTTTTATGGTTTTAGTGATGTTCCATACTCTTAGCTATTGCGTCTAACATCACCTTAAGCAACTTTTGTGGTTTTGTCTTTGAAGTTGTAATTCCAAATCTTGCTATACTTGCTGTTGAAGATATCTTGCTTCCAATCGAAACCCCATATTCTGATAAGCTAGTTTTAAGTCTCCTAAAGTTGATATCTAACCCTCTAATAATAACTATTCCTCTCAACCTTTGCTCTACTAGCCAGTAGCGTATAAGTACGTGATATTCTACTTCATGAAGCTTAAATAGCTTTACATACTCGCATGGCGTTATGCAATATCTATGTCCATCTAAGTCTATAATTAAAGTAGATGTATAGTAACCAGTAGCTACACCTATGAGATTATCGTGCTTCAGGATTATTAATTTCTCGGTTGGTTTCTTATCGCAGTACTCTACATATTCTTTGGCATATCTAATCATTCTCTGGGAAATATGCTCGAGATAACTCATAGCTCTATTACATCCCTCTTCCCATGCTATTTTAAGAAATTCTCGCTTTATTAGGGGGTCTTTTCTCCAGATATGATAACCTATAAATATAGGATCTTCGCACGCGATACCTTCATCACGAGCACAATCCGCGTAATAAGCTTTTTGTGCTGGTTGCTTATAGTGGTTAGCTTGAATGCGGAATTGTCTAAATAGTGTTTCAACAGTACTGCATACGCATGTCTGTGTGTTTAATGTGAGTAGAAGTTTGTCTCTTTCATATACCTCAACGTAGCCCTTATAGTCGCCTTTATGATGATGTACAAATATGGCATCTCGTATGAAAGATCCTTTTGGAGGCCGTATGTCAAGTGCTAGGCACTTCTCAAACATATGTATTGGTTGGCGTATTTTACAGTCATGGGGCTCTTCGATATCCACCAGTGGGTTGCTGGGTATATCCCATGATAGTCCTTCAGCAGGGCATATTATTAACTTATTGTCCTTAGATTCAAGACAATGGCTTTTACGGAATATATCAAGAACGATACAGCCAGACATTAGACCATCAAGATCATCATCTACATAAACCTTGGATGCATATTTTCTAATAACTGAATTCATCTGAACCCCCTCTTAAAAAACTATGCTGTGCGTCTGTATACTTTAAACTTTTAGCTAATACGTATTAATCTAGTTTTTCACTTAAATTCCTTTATGACTACGCTGTTGAAGCGTCACCGATGAAGGATCATACTATAGAATTTCTAAAATAATCAAAGACAAAAGTTTGCGTTCCTACTATCCAGCCTCGTCCTCTCGCTATTTTGTAGAAATGGAATAGTATATTAATTGGTCTGCGGATAATTGTATTAAAATTCTTTTTCTGTTTTTTATTTATGATTGGGACGGTGATCTTATTTGCCGTACTTCGAGTTTGACTACCCGCTTGGATTATTTATTGCTTATGTTTTGGTGGGCTTTGCGTTTTCAGCTTTCTCACTATATTTAAGCTACTTATTCCGCTTTGTGAGCAAGAAACATGGTATAGAGAGGCTTAAGCTCTTATTTATCGGCTTCGCCTTGGTCGGTATAGCCTATTTACTGCAGACGATAGGCTGGCTTTACTTCGCCGAATATGGCACGGCCGAGACACCAATAACAATTTTTGGTTGCACCATCAACTTCCTACCAAGTATGGTTGCTTTTTGTATGTGCTCTATCTTCTGCTGGTATACATTATTCTATTTATATGCTAGGCTTCAAAGAAACGATATGCTTTTTGCGAAGGACTACGTAGTTGTTGCTATCGGCATTGCTAGTGCGGCTATAAGTTTGTTGCCACAAAATATGTGGATGAGGTCGGATATACCTAGGTTTCAAGAGCCTGCTCCTTGGAACCCTAACCCCCCAATATATATTGAGTCTGTCATCAGGCTTACTACAGCACTCCTAATCATAATCATCGGCTTTCTGACGATATTCTCATATTACTTACTATACAGGAAAAAGCTAAAGGAGGAGCCCGAAGACATAGTTATGAGAAAAAGACACGAATATCTCCTCCTAGGAATACTATTGATGACTTTCGCTGTAGTTTCTCTCGCCATGAGAGACATTGCGATGCTAAGAGGAAAGGAAATGCTCCCACCATCAATCGTAGCCTTACTGATAGCAACTCTCTTTCAAATGCTATCAATATTCTGCCTATATATCGGTATTCTAGCCCCAGAATGGATCACTAGGAGGTGGACGAAAAGTTGAGTCAACAGGCGATTATCAAACCATTAACAATACGTATCAAGTGCCCGGTCTGCGGAGAACAAACGGACATTTCGATATCACCAGAAGACTTCCAAAATGCACTTTCCGGCGTCGTTAGGGTTCCAATACAGCATGATCGCCCAGTACCACACCTAATAATAGTCGATGTTGACAAGTATGGTTTTATCCGGGGAGCATATGTTTATCGCCGAACAATCCAGCCAACACAAATACCCGTAGGGGAAATCATAGATGCCCTGGGCCTAGAAAGAGCAACATATATACTCTACTACTTCCTGAGGTACGATAAACTTAAGATCACTGGTAAAAAAGAGCTTGTTGATAAAGCAAGGCTTCTATCTTACGTGCTTGACGAGGCAGAGAAGATTGCTGAATCAAGCAACATAATAAATATTGATAAGATAAGGAAACCAAAAGCTACGATACAGCCATTGAGACAAATATTGTTGCAGTCACTGAGACTGAAGACCAACAGTGCCAAAGCTGAATGGATAGGAGGCGAATACAAAAAACTAAAAGAGGGTTTAAGAGAATTGGAGGAAATCTTTGAGACCAGACCCTCATGGACGCTGGACATGCTTCTAAAATTGCTAGAGGGGAGCATAAACAGAGACGAACTGAGGTTGCTGCTTGACATAATGGAGGATAAAGGCTACAAAGTATCAAAGAGAATTAGGGATGCCGAATACAAGATAAAAGGACTATTTGGCTGAATTTCAATGAAATTTAATTTATAATTTGCATAAATAATATCACTAGTGAGTATAATGGAAGAATTTATTGATCGTGAGGAAGAAATATCGAAACTAAAATCAATAGTCAATTTAGTATTGAATAGAAAGGTAGATGAATATTTATAGTATTTCGAAAAATAAATGCAAAATAAGAGACGCTTGACATCACATGCCACATCGAACAGAAACGCCGCCCATGCCAGGCATATATCCGTCGGCAAAACCATAATCGACAGGTAACACCCGCGAGAAAGCCCTAACATGGACAACATAAGGCTCAACAAACCCAATATATGCCCCACCACAAGCCCTCCTTCTAAACACATCCAAGAAAAGACGCATCCTATCCTCAAAAACATAGACAGACAGATCACGCTTACAGTCCCTCCAGACAAACTCTATCGGGTTAAGATGCGGAGAATATGGAGGCAGATAGACGAGCACGATATCCAACTCATCAGCAACGCGTCTCGCCTCTCTTGCTATGTGAATTCTGGCGTTATCAACGACAAGTACAATAACAGCGTCCTGATTTACGGATCTGACAGCCCTCAACAGAGAAATAAAGTCCCCCGTCCTGCATGTATTGCTTATGACTGCGACACTTTCACCGTCAACCACATATGCCCCAAGAACATAGAACTTTCTCCTCCCAGTCAAAGGCATTGGAGCAATAGTGCCCCATAGGGTGCGGCAAAAATTTGGTTTGTCTTGGACAGCGGTCTCATCCCCAAAAGCGATGAGTATCCTGCGATACCCCTTCTCAATAGCCAAATCTACCGCCCTATCTATGCCCTCCAAGAGCCTCTGCTCCAATATATACTCGGCGTTTGGGGGCGTCTTCTTGTTCTTGGGATAGGGTTTTCTGTATGGTACTTTAAGCTTTCCTCTAAGCCACCACCATGCTTTATCATATGAGATTTCTTGGCCTGTCAGCTTCTCTGCTAGTTTTCTGGCGTCCTCTATTCTCATTGATTCTGCCTTTGCTATTCTGGCTATTCTTCGCCATGTTTCTTCGTCTATGGTTGGTTTTCTGCCCCTTTTTTATTGGCTTCTATGCCTGCTAGTCCGTGTTCGTTCCATCGCTGTATGAGTCTGTATATTGTCGATGTGTCCATCTGCAGGAGCTCTGCTAGTTCTTCTGGTTTCTTTCCCTTCATTAGGTGGTATATTGCTAGGAGGCGTATTGCCTTTTTCTTGTCTTTTTCTTTCTTGTATAGTCTCCTTATCTCTTCTGGTGGCAGGTGCTGTTTGATCTGTATCTTCTTTGGCAGTGGTCTCACCAGTACTATGCTATAAATTCCGAATAAATATCCGGCTGTGGGCCGGGGTCTGGTTGCTTGGGTCGCTTGATGTCAAGTGTGTCCTATTTTGCATTTATTTTTCGAAATACTATAAAAGCTACTGAATTACTTCATCAGGATAACCTTCGTTGAAGTTTCTTGAATTATCAAGAATACTTCATTTGGAGCTCCCTACCTGGTATATAAAATATATAATTCACAGTCCAGTTTTCTTGTGAACGAAACCCACCAACATTGTGAAATCAGCAAACCTAGCCCACAAGTTCTCTCCACTGGAAATGAGGGGGTTTAAAAAGAGGTACTAAGCAAGATATGTTGTGGATCCATCCCGAGATCTGAAATCGAGATGAGGCGACTTAAACATCTGAGAAGGGAGTTTTAGTATGTGAATATCCAGGATCCCCATGTTTCCTATGGAGTTAATAGAATAATATTCTGGGGTAGAAGTATCATACGCATGCAACATACTAGTAGCTCGCATATCATATAATTGGCTCTTGAAGAACCCCTTTGAGGCTCCGTATGATCAACAATTAGAAAAGAGGAGACAAGAGATCCTCGGCCTTCTATGAAGAATTCTTAACATGGGTTCTTTAAGTTCCTGTCCGAATACCTATATACGTACTTGCTTCGAGCTCTACTTGAAGATAGGGGTCTGCTTTTTCACAGGTTGATCGAAGATGTTGGCTCTGAATTGTCATCTATCAATGCGATTTGAGCAAAAATTTGTGAATGGGGGCTCATGGTGAATTCACAACTTGAGTTTAATGTATATGGCCTTAAGTGAGTGGTCTTATTCAATGGGAGCTGGGGCTATATTTCGATGTATTAATACGCGTATTTCATATGTATAGTGTCTGACATACACTTCACTTTAATATTTGCAGGCTAATTAACCCTGGTTATCACTGGTTATGGTTCTATGCCTACACTTCACATAAAGATAAAGGTCGGTGATGCTGAAATAGAGGTCAAGGCCGATGGAACTTTGGATAAGGACACGGTGAACGCTATTAGGAGTGTCCTCGCTCCAGTCGCGTCGAAGATTGCTGCTCATGGTAAGATGAAGTTCCTCCCGGATAAGGGTGGGGATACCATCAGAACGGAGGATTCGCCTGGTACTCTGGAGACTATGAATCTCTACGCGAAGTTTAAAGATCTTATACCTAATGTTTTCAAGTATGGGCAGTGGTTTACATCGCTTGATGCTAAGGAAGCCTTTCATGATACATATGGAATTCTGCTTAAACCATCAACAGTAACGACTTATCTTAGAAGAATGGAGGAGGAGGGGATCCTTATATCTAGGAAGCAGGGTCGGTTGCTTCAATTTAGGGTTGCTACGCCACTTTATGCTATTGTGAAACCTGAGTCTCGAGCTTCCGACTATGAATTCTGATCCCATTTATGTTGAGAGCTCCTTGTTCCACTCGAATATCAAGTACCTTATTTCGTCATTATACACACAGGCAAGTACCCAGCGTTTTCTCACACTCCATGATAGTCTTCCCGCACGAAGGAAGTCTTGACCTCTGAGCTTCGTGTTAGGGCTGAACACGCTTACAGCAAATAGTGAATGATCTATGCCTGGACCATAGACGTAGACTACGAAGTCTGCACCATATTTGAGACCTGTCTTGACTATGAAGCCTCGATCTCGCAGATCCGCATAAACCCTGTATTTTGCTTGGAAGTCGTCTACAACTTCGGATGCTATTTGAATAAGCTCTTGGGGTGTAAGAAGTCCTTCGTTATGTTTCACCTTTATGGCGTTGCGTTCAGATAGGTAGAGTGCGTCGTAGAATGAAAGTTCGTAGGGTACATTGTACTTTATTGGTTTGGGTTTTCTGATTCCTAGAGGCTTCCCGAAGAATCCATTTCTGTAGAGTATGAAGCCGGCTTCTGGGTCCCAAATAATTATTCTTTTTCCAGCGAGGTATGCTTCGACTTCGTGTTTCTTTATGTCTTCGAATTCTTCGAGTCTTTTTTTGATGACATCCTCTGGGGGTTCCTCTAAGTATATCTCAGCGCTCTTCGTGTCTCTGCTCAAGGGGCTATTGCACCTCCTCTAGTAGTATACTCAGTAGGAGGGCCATTCTAACGAAAACACCATATTGAGCCTGCTTATAGTAGAGGGCGTACTTGGTGTTGTCAATTTCGGGGGCGATCTCATCCAGTTTTGGCAATGGATGTAGAATCTTAAGGCTATCCTTTGCATCCATGAGTGTCCGCATAGAAACTCTATATGCGCCCTTTACCTTGTTATACTCCATTATGTCTGGGAATCGCTCCTTTTGGATTCTCACTACGTATAACACGTCAAGTTCGGATATGACATCGCTAAGCCTCTCTGTAAATTCAAAGCTTATATTTGATGATGACAAGAAATCTAGTATGAATTCTCTAGGCCGTAGTAGTGGAGGAGATATTAGATAGAGCTTCTTAGGCTTAAAGTTTGTGAGGCCAAGGAGCAATGAGTTAACAGTTCTAGCATATTTCAGATCTCCAAGGATACCGATGACTAGGCCATCTATATGTCCTAGCTCCCGGTAAATTGTGTATAGATCCAGCATTGTCTGCGTTGGGTGCTGAAACTTGCCATCTCCTCCATTAATTATTGGTTTGTCGCATACTTCGGCTGCATATTTTGCTGCTCCATCTGCAGGATGGCGAACTACTACAACATCTGAATATACCTCAAGCATCTTAAGGGTATCCTTGAATGATTCGCCCTTCCTTATAGATGTTTTGGAGGGCTCAGAGAAGCCTACAGTTTGCCCTCCTAAGCGTTTCATTGCGGACTCGAAGCTCAGTTTGGTTCTTGTGGAGGGTTCGAAGAATGCGTAGCCTAGGATTTTACCCTTAAGAATATCGGAGAATCTAAGTGGATCTTCAATTATGTTATCGGCTACTCGAAACAGGTACTCAAGTTCCGCCCTTCCAAAATCCGTTATGGTTATTATGTCTTTCATATAGAAAGGGTTTTTCATAAACAGCCACCAGAGTTCTCTAGGTACAACAATTCAAAATTCAGTACAAATTAATCTGTTCAAATAACCAAGTTCCGTTAATCGCGGGGATTTAGGACGCGTTTCACTTTGGGTAGGTATTCCCAAATTTAGTTATGTTTGGCAGGGAATACCTACCCTTCATCGCACATATCATCCCCTCCCACGAGCACCCATCGGC
>Ga0190312_1000508_pt1 | contig 12054 bp, 19 predicted proteins | sample 487007910_MG_FD_165046 | JGI IMG/M metagenome (GOLD analysis project Ga0190312, IMG submission 165046) | Hydrothermal vent sediment bacterial communities from Southern Trench, Guaymas Basin, Mexico - 4870-07-9-10_MG | ecosystem: Environmental > Aquatic > Marine > Hydrothermal vents > Sediment ... | reverse complement strand
TCTTTAAACTGCCCAAACTGGCCAAGAACCTGAATGGTCTCAACCCTCTTTAACATTTCCTGCTCGGCACGGATAAGATTCCGGCCTGCAACGGTATTATAATTTTGAATAGCCATATTTTATATTTCCTTTTTCTGTTTAACCATCCCCCCAAACTTCAGCTGCAATTTTTGCTCGTAATTCCTCTTCAGTCATATCTTTTTCAGATTTTAGCTTTGGAGCTCTACCTCCTGTCTGAGGATTCACAGCCTGTTGCAACCTTGCCTGTGAAGCGGTTTGTTTTTTATTTGTTTGTTGTTTATAACGATGAAATGCATTAAGGACAACTCCTGCTTCTTGCGCTGTTTGTCCATACAATGCTTTCTGTTTGATATCATCTGGCTGACTTTGTAACCAAATTTTATAATCATTTGATTGAATCACTCTTTCCCAGCCCGGATATCTAAAACTTAATAACTCTTTTTGCAACGCTTGAGGCGTAATAGCTTGGCGTTGATTTAAAGATTGAACTGTCTGTTTTAATGCTTCGATTTCGGGCTGAATCTGTTTGGCGGGTTTTATCCCGGCAATAGCCTCATCAATTCGATATTGAAAAGCATCTGCCCATTCAGGAAATTCCTCTTTTAAATCTTCCCAAGCTTCTTTTGAGCCTGACGCTGCTGCCATCTCTTCTTTCGAAGGAGCTTTAATCCCTTCTGCTTTCCTCTGCTCTGCTTCTTTCTTAGCTGCATAAAACTCATTTTGCATTGCGCCTAACCGGCTTTCTGCTTGTTTAAGGCGGTTCGCAATCGCATCAAGATTATTCAACTTATTTGACATTGCAGATATTTGATTTTGTAGCTCTTCCGGGAGTTCCGGCTGTGTTTTTGCTTTTTCTTTTTTAACATCTATTGACTCGGCAAAGCTTTCACCTGGCGTTTCAATATCTTCATCTATTTCAGCATCTTCCGGTTGTGGAAGGTCAGCCTTTTTTCCTTCAAAAACTTCTGCTGCAATTTGTTGTCTGACTTCATCTTCTGTTAAAGGGCTTTCCTCGTTTGAAGGTTGCTCTTCTATTGCTAATGTTGTGTCTATTTGGTCTAAAAAAGTTTTATCGTTATCACCCATTTTTACCCCTTTTAACCGGCTTTTTTAAGGCGGTTAAGTTTGAGGAAGATGTTGTCCGACAACATCCTGCTCGTTTAAAATTCCCTTTTCCTTTAAAAACTTTTGCTTTAAAAGATATTTATATGCTTTGATTTCCCCTCTTAAAACCGCTGTCTGTACTTCTGTGAGGTTCAACGTGTCATTCTTCTCACGTTTTTTTTGTATTTTGTTTTTTAACCATGTTTCCAAATACCGCCATGTTTCTGATTCCGGATTGAATTTTGGAAACGCTCCATGCTCTTGAAGGTCAGCTTTAAAGGGCTTGTATTTAGTGTGAATTGGCTCTTTTTTCTTTTTCTTGCCTAAAAATAATTTTAACATTCTTTTTAATTCCTATTCTGTGTATGCATGCCCTGCTCTGGCTCTTGCAGGTGGTTCAATCGGCGGAGTTGTAACCTGCGGTGCTGAACCATCTTTCTGTGTCAAGGCCACTTGCGTTTTGAGTTTCATACTATCTCGCATTAAATCTGCTTTAATTTTGTCAAGAGAAATTCCCTGCTCTTGAGATAATTTCATCATTTCGAGCTGTAACTCCATTTTTTTCATTGCAAGTTTGTACTGCCGTTCCTGCTCCGCCTGCTGTGCTTTAAATTTCATATCAGCCTGCTGCTGCTGCATCTTAAATTGCAACTCTTGCTGATCTGCTTGCTGCACCATTTGTGTGTGTTTCATATCGCCTTGAACTTTTAATTTTGCCGCTTCAATCCTCGGGTCTTGATGTTGCGGCATCTTAGCCCGTTGCTGTTTTGCTTTTTGTAGATCAGCTTCAGATTTCATAATATTCAGTCGCAATGCTGAAAAGAGTTTCTTTGTGGCTTTTTCCCAATCCACCAGTAAATTTATATCTGGGTCTTGCTTAGCTTTAAAAACGTTCATCAAGGTTTGAGCTGTTTCATCTTTCTGATAAAGCACTGACAAACCTCGTGCATCAACCTTATAATCTCCCTTAATCTCATTATCAGGGTTATATTGCATATTCCAGTCATAATACCGTCTAAGGTGCGGTTTTGTAATTTGATCGTCAAATTGCTTTACTCGATCTCTTAGAGCCACATTATTAGCATCGACCATGATATTTGTTGCGCCAAGGGTTTCAGGCTGCCCCATTTTCTCTGATTGAAACATCATCGGAAGGCTGGTTTCAAGGTCAACAAATTTTAAAACTAACTCTATAATGTTTTGTAAGTCCCTTTGATTATTCGCAATTTGAAACTGACTAAACGCCGCTCTAACGTCTCCAAGCTCATCATCATCATCAATCCGCCATATTTTTTTCCCTGTGATTTCCCAACGACCATCAACTGGATAAATGCCTTTACCGACAACAATATTAGCGCCTGCGCTATCACCTGCATTATCCATCATTGCCCGGAACGCTGCAATAATCATTCTTTGTAACCACATTAAAATACGAGGAATCCCAACGCCCCATGGACTGCCAGACTGGATTGTCCACTGAAAAAAATCGTATGGCAAGTCTCCGGAATCAAGCGCATTAAGAAAAATCTTAATCGGCTTTTCATTAACAAACACGCAACACACAGAAAACGTCTGGCTAATTTCATCATGAGATACATCAATCCCGAGTGCTTCAATATCTTCCCTGTCCAGGTCTCCATAATATTCCCATTTTTCGTACAGGGAACTCTTATTATTCACTATTGCTTTGGTTTTTAACCTGGCAGTATCCTTATCAAAAATTGTTGTGAGTTGCCGAGGCTCTTCTTGCAATATCTCAATGATTTCATCATCAAAATAACCCGGAACTCCAATCAAGTCTCTCAATTCTCTCGGTAATATTGTACTGCGTTCCCAAACGTATGATGCACGGTGTATGTCTTCCTCACACTGTGGATCAGGAAAAACATCCCAAGGATCAACAGATACAGAAGCAGGCTGAAAATCCTCTTTTATCTCAAGGATGAACTCTTCTGTCCCGTCTTCTAATTGTTGTCTTGTCCATTTCTTTTTCAAGGATTTTACAACGTTTGGCCCCTTTAAAATGCCTGTACCTTTCCGAACTGCATTTCTAATGACCTTTCTTAATTCTGCGTTATAATCACATTCATTAAGCTGATCATCAATTGCGTCTTCCATTTTTTTCATACGGTCAGCTGCTTGTTGTTTTTCTTTTTCTGCTATCTCCGCAATCGTGAGTGGCTGTTGTTGTCCTTGCTGCCCTTGCTTTACAAACGGTTTATTATCAAAGGTTGCAGCCTGTCTGGTATCTTTTAGAGCCTCAGATAGCTCAGGGATTGGAGTTTCTTTTAGCCCCCAATTTTTATCATCAGTCGGGAGCATAATATCAGAAAACCTACCCTCTGCAAGTTCACATTTCCCCCTAATAATATTTACCACAACCCTTGAACGTTGCGGAGTTTCATTTTGCGTTGTAGGCGGATAAGCAAGCTCGGCAGCGTATTCAACGGCAGAAGGCCTATAATCATCATCATACCCCTCAAGACCTTCCTCATCTGCTCGCCATTTACTCTCAATGCCTGATGCTGCTCTGAATGCAACAGCCTCATCGCGCTTTTTAAGCAAATGAAAAGCAAGGCCTTCAAGTACCTGGCGCTTTCGGGCTTCGCTTTCCTGGCCTTCTTCTTGGCTTTCCTGGCCTTCTTCCGAGCTTTCTTGTTCCTCTATATCTTCGTAACCTTCCATGTTCTAATATCCTACTGCGCAATCAAGCGGCGTATACGCTGGCATTGTGATTCGTTTCTTTTTTTTAATTTTCATTGGCGGAATAACATTTAAATCCGGATCAACTATCCTCGATAGACAATCAAGCATGTCATCATGAGGCGCAACTGGAAAAAGCTCGTACTCTTCTTTTATAAAAGCATTTGTCAAATTCCTTTGTATCCCTTCATAATCTTGCTTTACACAATTTTCAGGCAAGAAAACCCGCCCAGATTCAAATAAAGGGACAAGCTTATTAATTCTGTCATCTTTTGCAACCTGACCTTTTAATTCGATAATCGGAAATCGATAATTCTCTCTGCTCATTCTATCTTGAAAATGCTCAATATCTGATTGAAGACCGTATTTTTCATACCCGACTGCTAAAGGCTTGTACTTTCTATGCAACGAAAAAAGCGTATTAGCTCTCTCTGTAAGGTTTAAACGATCTCTCACCATATCACACACATAATAATTATTATCATCCCCAAACCCGATAACCATGAAGACAGTATAATCTGACGTCTTTTTCTTAGTTCCCGCAGGATCACATAATAAATAAAGGTTAAGATTATTTAAATTATTCGGCGTCCAATACTGTAACCAAGACGTCTGAAATCCCATCATTTCGTCTTCAGTCGGGTCTTGCTGATATAAGGCTGTCCATTCTCTTGTACCGATCGCCTGCTTAATCTTTCTTAAAGCGTCCAGGTCAAACCATTCGGGCCAAAGCGCTTCTTTTTTTTTGTTGATTGCAGGGAGAGAAATTACTTCCCACTGCTCCCCACCGTTATCCTGCTCCCTTAAAAGCCGGCCTGACAAATCATCCATGTGCCACCTTGTCTGAATGATCACAACCGAACCGCCCGGCATCAATCGTGTATATGCAGTTGAAGCCCACCATTCCCAGATTCTTTGTCTGACCAAGGGACTGTCCGCTTCTTGCCGACCCTTTAACGGATCATCAATTAACAATATATCAGCGCCCCTTCCTGTCATGCTTGAACCAACACCTGCGCTGACATAAACACCGCCTTTATTTGTTTTCCATCTGTCAGCCGCTTTATTGTCTTTGGCAAGCGTAATACCCGGAAAAATAAAACTAAACTCAACACTATCAACGATATTCCGCACAGCCCTACCAAAATCTCCTGCAAGCTCTGAATTGTAAGAACTTGCAATGATCTGCTTATCAGGATAATGCCCCAAAAACCATGCTGGAAATAATTTCGACGCAAGTTCCGATTTTCCGTGTCTCGGAGGCATAAAAATCATTAAACGTTTTAATTTTCCTTTTGCAACAGCCTGCAATTTTTCACAAATCAATTCATGATGAGCGGCCGCTTCATACGAAGGCATCATAAACTTAGCAAATGATAACAGTTTTTCTTTCGCCTCTAAGCGCCTGAGTAATTCTTTCGCCGCTTTTACCTTATTACTTGCCATTTTTTTTCTTTTTCTCGTTCCCCTGGATAATTTTCAATAAATCTTCAGTCGCAAGGTTCTCAAAGGCTATTGCTTTTCCATTTTTCCCTGAGTGTTCAAGTAAAGCTTTAGGTGTATATTTTTTTGGAGCTAATTTTTCAGCAAGTTTTATCCTCGTGTCAACTCTGAGTCTGCTCCTATTTATATATTCATGGTTTATTTTTTCATATTCCTTTCCTTTCTTGGTCGTAACTGTGATAATATCTTGTGAAGCATCATCAGCAATATCAACGCATTGGTCGATGAATGTTTCAGCCTGGCGTTCCCGTGCTTGTGTATATTGGTGCAAAAATTTAGAATATTTTTCAGAAAACAACCAGCCATAAATAGTCCTTCGGGCTGGCATATGATCATCGGCACAAATAGAATATAAACTTTCACCCTCTGCAATCCGATCACATATTTCATCTGCTATTTTTTGCGTAAATTTTGTTGGCCTTCCACCTGCCATTTCTTTAAACCCCCTGTTTTTATTAAAAATAATCCTTGATAATAAAAGCGATAACAAAAATAAACCCTTTTGTCAAGATAAAATTGTACATTTTATGTACAAATGGTGCACATAAATTGTACAAACAGCGCATAAAAACAAATTCTCCTCTCACTTGAAATAAAAAAATAATAATTATTTTAAATAAATACAATACCTTATAAAAAAAATAAAAAAGTTTAAAAAAAGTTTAGAAAATCCTTGACAAGGCAAAATTCAGCATATATGATGGAATCAAAAACGCCTCAATTCAGGGGCAAAAACAAAAGGAGATAGAAAAATGGAAAAGAAATTAGTAGAGGAAATGAGTTGGAAAGAACTGATAGAAAACGGAGTTGAAACCGAAAAAATGCTGGGAAAGGGCTGCTGGAAAGGGTTCAATCTCGAATATGAGGAAATTGAGAGAAGATTACAAGCAATTAAATCTGCAAAACAGGGCTAACCGCAACCGCCCGGTCAAAAGGCCGGGCAAAAAGGAGACAAAAAAATGGAAAGAACATTTAAATGTAGTACAGATAGCCTTAATGGATTTAGAACGTGGTATCGGAAATCAGACTTTGACTATTCTCCACCTGAATCTTTTTATGAAATTAGAATCAGCAAGGAAAGGTTGCTTAATCTGCTCAATTTAACCCCTAAAATGGGGAAAGGAATGGATATTGACATTCTTTGTGAAAAAGCTGAAAAAGCTGGTTTTCTATGGGAAACAGAAGACGGACCAATTTATGACAAAATTTCAGGATAACACCCCGCCCGGTCGCAAGGCCGGGCATAACAAAAGGAGATTAAGAAAATGATACCAGTGATAAAAAATAACAAAGAAAAAATTATAAAAAAACTGGTATCACTAATGGGTGATGAGGGGCAGAATTTTGAAACCCCAGAACGCCCCGATTATGTCATGGGGCTCAGAGGCATATATAAAAATGAGCTCGGAAAAAGGTTTTTAAACCCGAGTTTTTCCGAGGTTGAAGGTTTTGATACAGAGTCTCTGCCAGGGACAAGTGTCATAGAGATCTCGCAGGATGTGAGATTTGGGCTCAAAGATGAGCTCGAAATGTATATAGATGATGCGCTTTCCGTAGTTAAAGACTATGGGGATACCAAGTACTTTGCCGTAGTAATAGGCAAAGACTTGGGACCAGATGTCGAAAAAAATGACTACCTGGAAAATGTTTTAGGCGATGCTGAAGTTGTCGCCTATATTGAAAGATAAAAAAAGGAGATTGAAGATGATAATCCGCTGGCTCGGAGCATTTCGAAAAAGCAGAGAGAATAAAGGCCTGTACTCTGCTCTCTGCTTTGAAATAGAGCAGAGCCAGCGAAAACACGTTGCGGCAGAAAAATTGCAGCGTGGGCAAAGCTTCATCAAGCACGCCCGGGTAGGGCTGCTTATCAAAAACTCTGCTGTCGTAAAAAAATATAAGGGTGACGTCTTTTCAGAGTATAATGCAAACGGTACTCTGAAGAAAACGAGGCGTCCAGACCAGGCATATTCATATCACTACGAGGTATTTTGCCGTCCTGAATACCTCGGTATCGTGCTAAAAAGCACAAAAATCTCTCAAACAGCCCTGCAAGCTGTAAAGAGGTTCACAGACGAGTATGCCTGCCCCATATTCTTTTTAAATCCCAGCACAAGGAGGTTAGATCGCATCAAAATAAAATAGCAGGCGAATCCGAACATAGTGATAGCCTGCAAAAAACTTGCCTAACTGCCCGGCAAGTAAAATATAGTCGTACCAGGCAGAGCGCTGGCGCGGCAGCGCAATAGGGAAGGCAAGACACCGTGAGCGCCTCCGGTAGGCGAAAAAGAAAGAAGGCCGGCAGGGATATAATGAGCAAGCCCTGGACAAAAAGCACCCTGCGGGGTTGCAGTGCTCATAAAAAAAGGAGATTAAAAAAATATGAAATTTTATCACGCCTCCAAAAGAGACCTCCCCATCGGAGAGAGTCTCAGAACGCCAACAGGGCATTCAGAAATGAATATCCTGACAGGAGGCGTGGTATATCTGACGAGTGATCCTGAGTCTTGTAGGCGCTATGGCACAGTCTATGAGATAAAAGTAAAAGACGCCGTGTCTTACAAGACTCAACTAAAAAAGCAAGGCAGGGCAAAAAAAGCCAGGTACACACGGAATGTGTACGTTGCCCTGCCTGAGAACACAAAAATCTTAAGGAGGATATAAAATGGGTTGGTTACATACAGGAATGAACGGGGTAGACTTCCGTTCAAAAGCGGAAAAGGCTGCAGCCGAAGCACAGCTACAAAAAAAGCATGCTGAAGAGCGTGCGCAGGACAGAAAAGAAGTAGCTGCACGAGACAAAACAGCTAAAAAAATGGTAGAGGAGTTTAAAAAAAATCCACCGACAAAAGAAGAAATCGAGGCTTATATTGCTTTTAAGCAAGAAGAAGCCTTAAATTATATGAGTCGTGACTCTGAAGAGTTCCCGACTCAAAGAGGAATTAAAGCTCTGCTTAAAAAATCTAAGGGCTGCCAAGAAGAGTTTGTAAGGATAATAAGAAAATAAACTTTTAATCCCGGTCAAGGGGAACGCTGAACCGGGAAAAACAACACAGCCCTAAAACAGGGCAAAAAAAGAAGGAGCAGAATCATGGAACATAAAGACCTTGGACTTTTCTCCTTGAAAGAACTCACCCCTGAGTTCTTTCAAGATAAAGAGATTGAGTTTTTGACTCTTTCTCTGCACTGTACAAACAACAGCACAGGAGAATACTGCTTCCGTGCTGAATACAAAATTGAAAACGATCAGACTGAATATTTCAGTCTGATCTAATATTAATAATCCGCCTGGCTTTTACAATTAAGCATAGCAACAAAAAAGCGGCACCCCGCAAGGTCAGGCATAAAAAAAGGAGACCAAAAAAAATGAAAAAAATCGAAGTTATTGTTACCCGCCACGCCGGATTGGTAGAATATTTAAAGCAAGAAGGGTTGATCTCTGACGAGGTAAAAGTCGTCAGCCATGCCAACATGGAAACTGTGTCAGGTAAGCACGTACTCGGCGTGCTCCCGCATAGCCTTTCTTGCCTTACAGCCAGCTTCACCGAAATTCCGCTCAGCTTACCCCCCGAATTAAGGGGGAAGGAGTTGACAACAGAAGACGTCCGGCAGTATGCCGGTGCACCAGTAACATATAAGGTGCGTAAATTGTAATATAATTTAGCCCGGTGGCGCATTGTGCGCTGCTGGGCTTCTTTTTTTTAAAAAACAATAAAGGGGATACCACCAGCTCAACCAATGGCTTGGAATCAAGCAGAAAAATAAAATAAGGAAATTAAAAAAATGAAAATCATAAAAGACGAAAAAGAAGAAATTACGCTTGCAATGCTAAAAAGAGAATTGCGAGCAGAAGAAGGTGAGCTCGAAGAAATTTTAAACGAGCCTACAGAGACAATCCGGTTAGAGTTCTCAAGATTTGGGCACAAATACGTGCTCACAGATTTAAGCTAACCCCCCAACCCGCCCGGTCACAAGGCCGGGCATAAATAACCAAAGGAGAAAGAAAATGGAAAAGACAAAAAAAGAGATCAAAAGACTTGAAAATTTAAACCCTGAAACAATCCTCGCCAAATTCGACCTGGTCGAACTTGAAGAACAAAGGCTTTTTTCAGACTGTGGAAGCAGTCTGTATCTCTGCGAAGATGGCAGTTACTTCGTCCTGGGCAGTTCAACCCGCCCGGGAAACGATAACTGGATTGCTGTTATTTCTTGCGAAGGTGCAGGAAACATCGATCTCTCAACCTATGCCGAAGGGTGGGCACATGATAACCCTGAAAACCATGGAGAGTTTATTGAGACAAAAACTGGGAAAAAGATGTCTGCCCAAGAAATGGTGGCAGAGGCGCTCAGGTGGGAGGCTGAACTCAATAATTTTTATCTTGAAACTATCGAGGAAGGGATCAAGGATAGAATAGAAAGTTTATCTTTAATAAATTCACTTTGAATAAACAAGCCCGGTAGCGCATTATACGCTGCTGGGCTGCTTTTTTTTATTATTAATTAAGAGGTTTTTTATGAAAAAATTTCATACTAAATTTCGTGCTGGACCAAGAATCCAACAAACCACAGCAAATTTTCTAATTGAGAATTTTAAAACTCTCAATGCAGGAGCAGAATACATACTTAATTCTGCGCCTACACTCTTTAATGAAACTTGTAAAAAAATAGAAAAAAGATTTAAAGCCGAAGACCTTTACCGCCTAAAGCTGGCTTTTGAAGAGTTTAAGCTCAACCCCCAGTTTGCAGGCAGGAACTTATTACTTGCTGTCGCTGTTGCTGACCAACCTGCTGAGCTATTAAAGCTTATTAAAAACTTAAGCGAAGCTGAACTTTTTTGGCTGGAAATTTATCTTAAAAATGTAATCTTTGAGGAAGTTGACGAATGAAAATTTTATTTTTTTTAATCTATGGCCTGGCTGGCTGTGCAGGATTTTTGATGGCTGGCGCAGAAAACAATAATTTTATGGCACAAATTTACTGTAATATCTCCGGTGCGATCCTTTTTGCATCCGGGATGTTAGGACTTATGAAACTTATTAAAGAAGAAGAGGAGGAAAAATAATGTTTGAATTTACAACAACACTCAATCTCGACGGCATAAAGTTTGAAGTGCATGGCATTTACACGCCACCTGAAAGAGAAGTTTGGCGGCATGGGATACTTGACCAACCTGAAATACCTGATGATGTTGACCTTTTAGATATTAAACTGGGTGATGAAGGCCTAACACAAGGACAAGAAGACGCATTGATTAAAGGATATGGGTATAAAGAGTTCTGTGAATGGTTACTGGATGAGGGCCGCAGATTGTTTAAAGAAGAGAAAGAAAACGCCCGGATTGATGCTTTGATTTAATAAACATTTAAAGCCTGTCTCAAAATTAAAAACCCCCTCTATCATGTAAAGGGGGTTTAGCTTTACGCTGGCATGCTGCTGAAATTAAAATCTATTTAAATGAAAAATGAAACCCGGGTCCATATTCATCACCTCCTTTTTATAAGCATTTAATCGGCGTTTTTTGTCCGGCCGAAATTGGAAATTTATAAATTCATAACAAAAAAAAGCAATCTTGTCTACCATAAAATTTTTTACTATCGTTAATATTTTTTCAACAATTTTTTATTAATTTCAGTAACCCAATCACACTGGCTATGAATAAAAATACACCAGATGAAATACAGCAAAATTGTGATATAGAATCACCAACTTCTGCACCAGTCATATATATCCCAACTATCCCAACTAAGCTCCAAAAAAGATAAAGTACTATTTCCATTTTTTATCCTCCTTATTGTTTCCCTTCAAGTTTCGGCTCTTCCTCTATTCCACATTTCAATGCCTTACTAATAACTTCTGATTTCCCATGCATCTCAGCGAATAAGGCCACTTTTTTTTTAACATTTTTATAAATATCTTTATAAAAAAGCCCTTTTTCCATATCTTCTTTAAGAGATTTTGATATGATTTGTTCTGCACCGGATATTATCATAACCTTTTCCATTCCAAGCTGGGCTACATATTCCCCCCATTTATCTTTAGTTATTGTTAATAAAGAAGAGATCAATGGCTCTAATTTTTCTACATAAATCCTATCCCCTTCTTGTCGTTCCACATAATTCATAAATTCGCATAACAAGTCTACAAGAGAGTCACTTATTTGTTTTTTCATTTTATTACCTCTATAGCATCTTTAGTAAACCATTCTGATTTTATTTTAAATTTTTCACATTCATTATGAAGTTTTACCTCATCACTGTATCCTGCACCGATAGCTTCCCTATAAAAAATTAATTTAAGGTTATTCGCATTTCCTAAACTTAATTCTTTCACTCTTCTACTTGGATTATTTGATATCCCGATCTTTACATTCCCTTGTGCATCAATTGCGGCATACACATATCTTTTATTTATATGTTCAACGTCAAAATTTTTAAGTATCTCATATGCCGCTGCTATAGTTCCTTTTTTTACAATATCTCTTTTTATATTGACCATATCATCATTATTTTTTAATAGCGAAATTAAAAATAGTAACTGTTTATAAGTAAGAAAATACTCTTGAAAATTTTTTGTTTTGCCTTTGGTAATAAATAGTTCCAAATAGCTTATCTTTTCAAATTCTTTTTGATATTTTTTTACTAATCTTATTACTTGTTCGTGTCTTCTACCAAATCCTTCAGCAATAAATTTTGTCCCTGTCCTGCTTCCATTGTCATGAAGCAGTAC
>Ga0190312_1000507_pt1 | contig 12071 bp, 8 predicted proteins | sample 487007910_MG_FD_165046 | JGI IMG/M metagenome (GOLD analysis project Ga0190312, IMG submission 165046) | Hydrothermal vent sediment bacterial communities from Southern Trench, Guaymas Basin, Mexico - 4870-07-9-10_MG | ecosystem: Environmental > Aquatic > Marine > Hydrothermal vents > Sediment ... | reverse complement strand
AATCATAGCGGTTTCATCGGCCCCGCCGTGCCCGCCTTCTACGCCTAAAACCCTTTCCGTAAGGTTCTTAGCTAATATCCACCAATTGATTATCAACGTAATTAACCCGAAATCCTCCCACGCCCTAAAGGCGGCGTTCCTTAAAGCCCTTAGCTGCTCCCCCCCTCCATGTCCGTTCATTATTATGACCGCTTCGAACCCGGTGCGTTTTAAGCCTTTTAATATATCGTATATCAACTCCTCGAAAACCCCTGGCCTTATCCTTAAGGAACCTGGATAGGCGGTAAGGGATTTAGTAACCCCGTAGTATACCGGCGGCGCTATTAACGCGTCAACTTCCTCCGCCATCCTTTCGGCTAGGGCTGTGGGGATTATAGTATCGGTACCTAAAGGTAGGTGGGGGCCGTGGGCCTCTACCGTGCCTATGGGCAATATAGCTACCTTAAGGCCCTTACTTAAGGCCTCCCTAACCTTAACCCAATTCATTTCATGTAAGTACAAGGCCGCAACCCCCTATTCCACCGCCTCCCTTACTTCCTTAGGAGCTACTAATTTCCCTACGTTAATTAACCTCACTATTTTGCCCCTCAGGTCCTCCTTGCTTACGTCCTCCTTAAATACCACCTTCCTACAATCCCTTATTAGTAGGCCGCTACAATTCCTTAAGGTCTCCTTGGATATCACTACTTCATCTAAATGGGCTAGAACGTAGAGCTTCCCCGCCTTAATTTCCTCCTTAACTTTCCTTAACTCGTTTACGTAGGCTTCCAAGTACATGGATCCTACCGAGGAAGGATGGGCCCTAAGCACTTCGTCCAGCTTCCTAATTAAGGAGAGGTACTTCTCCATCAGCATACCCTCCCTTAATTCCGCTAATAGTACCTCTAGGGCGTCGCTTAGGCTTAACTTCTTAAGCTTAGCGTACTCCTCTAACGCTTTATAGGCCCTTTCGCTAATCCTAATACTTAATTCCTTCATCTCGTAATAATGGGTAGGCCTACCTTATTAAGTTAAGTTACCGTTATTAAGGACGGTAAGTACTATGAAGGTCTTCTTTAAGGAGGTAAGGGTAGCTACCTCTAAGAAGTTCGAATTAGTGGATATTACTTCGAAGGTGGAGGAAGCCGTAAGGGAAAGCGGGGTAAAGGACGGTATCTGCTTAGTGTTCTCCCCCCATTCCACGGTAGCGCTCATAGTAAACGAACGTGAAGAAGGGTTGATGGAGGACTTAATTACTAAAGTAAGGGAGGAATACCCGGAGGATAGGGGGTGGAAGCATAACTTAATCGATGATAACGCGCACGCCCATTTAGCTTCCTCCTTCATAAGTACCTTCAGGGTATTCCCGGTCGAAGGGGGCAGATTAATTAGGGGGACTTGGCAGAACGTGTTCCTCCTGGAGCTCGACGGCCCTAGGAGCGCTAGGAGGGTGCTCATAGAGGTGCTAGGGATTTGAAGGATTCCCCATTTGAATACGATGAAGATATATTAAGGGGTTTAAGTGAGTTCGTAGGAAGAGCTAGGCTTAAGGCCATGCTGAGGGCTTTAACCGAACCCGGTAGGAGGTACTACGTTAGGGTAAATACGTTACTAGCTAGCCCAGGGGAAGTTATGGATAGGTTGAGGGATAGGGGGGTGGAGGTTTTCGAAGACGAAGTAGTTGAAGAAGCGCTTTACTTCCCCATAAAGGGGCCTTATAAGGTGCCCTTAGCGGGCAAGGTGGTAGTAGCCGATAAGTACGCGGCCGAAAGCGTACTCCAAGGTTCTAACCTCTACGCCCCAGGGGTACTTAAGGCCGAGGGGGTGAGGAAGGGGGATGAAGTTAACGTAGTTTCCCCCAACGGCATAGTAGTAGGTTACGGTATAGCCGAAATGGACGGTAGGGAGATGTTACTTAAAGGCAAGGGCCTCGCCGTAAGGGTCCTCATCTCCAAGTACAAAGTGCCTAAGGTTAGGGAACTGAGTGAGTTCGAGGAAGGTCTGCTATACGATCAGAGCTTACCGGCTATGGTAACTAGCTTAGTACTAGAACCCCGCCGAAACGAAGTTGTAGTGGATATGTGCTCCGCTCCGGGAGGTAAAGCTACGCACGTAGTGCAGTTAACCCAAGGTAAGGCTAAGGTTTACGCTTTCGACTCCTCCTCCAAGAGGATAGGTAAGATGTTAGAGGAATTGAGGAGGTTAAGAATGGAGAGTTTAATTAAAGTAATTAAAGCGGATTCTAGGTACTTGGACTTAGATTACCCTAGCTTGAAAGCCGATAAGGTAATCCTAGACCCTCCTTGTTCCTCGATAGGCGTTAGGCCTAAAGTATACGATAGGAAGACGGTTAAGGACGTAAAGGCGTTAGCGGCCTACCAAATTCAATTCCTAAAGGTAGCTCGCTCAATACTAAGGAAGGGCGGTACCTTAGTTTACTCCACCTGTACTATAACGCTAGAGGAGAACGAAGCCGTAATTAAGTACGCCGTAGAAAGGTTGGGGTTCGAAGTAGCGGAGCAGGTCCTCTATCTAGGCGAGAGGGGCTTACCTTACCTGGGGGGGTACGAGGAATTACAGAGGTTCTTCCCGGATAGGCACGAAGGGCCCGGTTACTTCATAGCTAAATTAATTAAGAGATCGTAGGGATATATTAACTGATGGCGCCGATGAGTAGGGCCCAAGCGATGATAGGTGATTAATTAAGTTAGCGGAGGCGCCGCCTACCCTTAGCGCCGTAGCGAGCTCCTATTCATCAGCTTAAGGACTCCTTAAGGCTATTTAGCAGGTCCTTAAAGCACCTCTTTACGGCCTCCCTCCACACCCCCTTTACGCCGGAGGGATCTAGTTTAGATAGGGTCTCTACCCTATAGGATAAGGGGGGATGGGGATCCAGGAAGGAGATCCAGGAGGCTAACCTCGAGTTAGGCGTCTTCTCCTTAAGTAGCCTTAAAAGGCCTATCTTCCTTAAGGCGCTAGCTAGCTCCCTAGGCTTGCCCGTCCTAAGGGCCGCCTCCAGGTCCGCCCTCGCTTCTATTATCTTAGCCGCTATGAAGAGCATGGTGATCGAGAACCATATGTAAATTAACTCCAGTAGGGGATAGTTCAGGAAGAAACCATACAAGGAAAGTACTACGGCTACCCTGGAGAGGTACTCAGCGCTACTTAACCCGTAAAGTAATAACGGATCCCTCCTCTTAATGTGGCTAGCCTCATGCCCTATAACGGCCTCTATCTCCCCCTCCTCTAATTTGGCTAATAGACCCGTAGTTATCATTATTGAGGAGAACCTAGGGTCCGGCCCGCTAGCGGCGGCGTTAGCTATCGGTACGTTCGAGAGCACTATTTCGGGTACCGGTAAACCGTACTCGCTGAAGACCTTCTTAACTAAGGAGTATACGTCTACCTTCTTAATCGTTATCTCGTAAGGTACCGAGGGGAAGCCGTACTTAGCTAATAGTTCCTCTACGTCCTCTACGGTTACCTCCCTACCGCTCCCTAAGGTCCTTTCGTACAACTCCCTCTTAAATTCGAACCTCTTAGGGTAGAAGAAATCCTTAAGTACCTGATCGTAGAAGTCGAGGGGGATCCTTATGCCCGCTAGGTAGAGGAACCTATTTTCGCTACTTAACTTCCAATCCCCCATCGCGAAAGCTATTATCTTAGGGGAGATTAAAAGTAAAGGTATCTGGGAAAGCACTATAGCTAAGGGGGTCCATTCCTTGAAGATGAAGTAAAGGCCCACGAAGAAAAGTATGGATATAGCGAATACGAATACCATATTGCCCATGAATAACTTACTCAAGGCCCTCCTTAAACCTCGTTCATATTTAGGGGGCGTTACCTTCATACCCTTTACTAAAGCGAAGTAAACGGTCCCCATACCTTTAGTTTCGTAATAAAGAGCTGTAGCTCCCTCTATGCTCGAAGCTAAGCTACTTATTAAGTTCTCCCTTACCTTTCCGAAACCTATTATCCTATAGTAAGGATTCCTACCCGCTACTATTAACGCCTCCAGGAGGGAGCTGGAATCCCTTAACCTGAAGTAGAGAGCCGGCTTATCATTATAGAGGGTTCTCTGCTTGAACTCCACGAACTTCCTAAATGACGGAATTACTACCTTCTCGACGAACTCTACGTAATCCTCGTATTCCTCCTCCTTTAGGTTTACCTCTACTATGACCCTCTCCTCTAGGGCGCTAAAATCCAAAGTTCCCACTCCTTACGCTAGGAATTAATGCCCTTAAGCTCGTTATAAGGGTTTAGGTCCTACCCTGGATAGGATCTAGGGTGAGGGGGAAGGTATATTTACTACCCCTTAAGCCGTCAAGAATTGTGGGAAGTTGAAGTTGAAAATAGCCGGTTATAAGCCCATTTCCCTTATAGACGTACACGGATACCCTTCCTTCGCCCTTTGGGTATGCGGTTGTAATCTACGTTGTCCCTTCTGCCATAATTGGAGGATAGCTAACGCTGACCGAAAGGTATGCGGGGAAGCGGAACTAGGGGAACTTATGGTTAAGATATCTAAGTCGGTTAAGTTCGTAGATTACCTACACGTTACCGGAGGGGAACCCCTCCTACAGGTCGAAGCGTTAAGGGAGTTATTCTCGAAGGTAAAATCTCTAGGCTTAATGATTAGTTTAAATACTAATTTAACCCTAGCTTCCGAATTGGAGCGTCTCTTAAAGGATGGGTTACTAGATCATGTAGCTACAGATCTTAAGGTACCTTTCGATATCATGAGCGGTTTGGGGGAGAAGGCGCGTAATTATTGGGGGGAGTATTTGAAGTCGTTAGAGCTCTTAAGGGGTTACGAGGTTACATTGGAGTTAAGGGTACCGGTAGCTAGGGGTATAACGTTAGGAGCTTTAGGGAACGCGCTAAGAGAAATCCTACCGTTACTTAAGGGGTTAAGGAAATCGTACTGCGTCGTAAACCCATTAATAGGGCCCCCCGTTTTAAGTACTAGGGATGGGGATTGGTCGAGGAGGTACTGCAACCCCCCTAGGTGGGAGGTAATGAAAGTAGCCGACCTAATTAAGCGTAAGCTAGGCTTGAGGACTTACGTTAAGAAGTGGTGGTGAGCTCGGGTGCTTAGCGAAGGAATTAACGTAAGGGAACTAATCAACCAATACTTGGAGCGTTCCAGCGAGGAGGTATTTAATAACGCTAATAAGTACCTTAGCCCTACCGGCTTATTTAACTACGTTACGGAAGGAGTGCTTTCTTCCATAGTAGGGGATATCTTACCTAGGGAGGTGTACGAAGCCCATTTAAGGGGCGTAATTTACGTACATAAGTTACCTTACAGCCTCCTAGTACCTTATTGTTGCGGCCATAGCATTAGGAGGGTCCTACTTAAGGGGTTAAGGACCCCTACTATATACTCCAGACCTGCTAAGCACTTTAACTCCTTCGTCGATCAAATAATGAATTACTTAACCTCCATGCAGCAATACTTCTCGGGAGCTCAATCGCTTAACGCCGTAGAGCTCTATTCAGGTCCCTTCATTAAGGTGGATGGTTTAAGCTACAGGGAGGTAAAGCAAGGGGTTCAAAGGTTGCTTTTCAACTTGAACTTCCCATCTAGGGTGGGTATGCAAACGCCTTTTACCAATTTCACCTTAGTATTGGACGCGGCTAAAGCCCTCTTAGAAGGGGATAGGGCGATCCATGGAGGTAAGGAAGTAGGTAACTTAGGTAATTACTTAAGCGGAGCCAAGTTATTCGTTAAAGCTTTAGCCGAACTCTTCCTCGAAGGTGATGGTAACGGGGCTCCGTTCACCTTCCCGATATTAACCTTAATGACTACTAGTAAGGTTATATTCGAGGATCCCGAACTATTCGAAGCTATATTCAGGACCGCGGCCGCTAGGGGTAGCTTCTACTGGTTAAATACCAGGGTGGTGGATCCTAACTCAAGTTACGCTATGTGCTGTAGGATAGCTATAGATAGGAGCGAATTACTGGAATTAGTGAAGGAAGTGAAAGTAAGCGATCTAGGGGGAGCTTACGAGAGGGCGCTTAAGCTGAGGAAGGGCGGTATATGGGCTTTACCCGATATAACGGGTAGCATAGGGGTTATCACGGTTAACTTACCTAGGATAGCTTTCGAATCCGAAGGGGATGAAGGGAAGCTAACGGAGAGGTTAGGGGAAGTCTTAAGGTTAGTTAAAAAGGGGTTGGATTGGATGAGGGAGAGCTACTGTAAACTGGCTAGGAACTACCCGGGCGTTTACTCCATGCCCTTAGAGTACGTACCGGAGGTATTTTCGTTAACCGGTACCCCCTTCTTCAGTACGGTAGGCTTAATAGGGTTACCGGAGATGGCTTCGATAATGATCGGGGATCCCTCCTTATGGGCGGAACCTGACGCTGGGAGGTTGAAGGAGGCCTTAAAGGTTATGGAACGCGTTCTTAAATACGTGGTGAGCGAAGTTAGGGAATGGAGCTTAACTACGGGAATACCTTACAACGTAGAGGAGGTACCAGGTGAGACCGCAGCTATTAAGCTAGCTAAAGCCGATATCGTTACTTACCCCCAGCTCTCGCCTTATGTACGCCATAATGGGGCGGTTTTCTACAGTAGTAGTATAGTACCTTATTACGCGGAACTCGAATTACCAGAGAGGATGGAGATAGAATCCAGGCTACAGGGTTACTTTACAGGGGGGGTGATGATGCATATATTCCTAGGCGAGGAACCAGATCCGGAAGCCTTAGCTAAGTTAGTTAAGAAGCTAACCTATCACACTAAGCTAATGTATTGGAGCTTTACGCCGGCCTTCAGTATGTGCAGGAAGTGCGGATGGAGGTCTGCGGGCCTTTACCCCCATTGTCCTAAATGCGGTAGCGAAACCGAGATATGGAGTAGGGTAATAGGTTACTACAGGCCCCTTAGTAACTGGTACCCCGGGAGGAGGGAGGAGTTCTGGACTAGGAAGCACTATAGGAGCGTACTTTAAGGTACCCTCGCTAACCCTCGGCGGTTATAACCTCCTCCTCTTCCTCCCTCCTCACGGCTTTACGTACTAGCAAGGTAGCTATGGGGACCCCTAAGGCCCCTATAGCTTCCTTAAGCGATATCGGTACGTTAAAGTACGGTATTTCGAATAGTACGTCCAAACCCGCTTTCAACGTTAGCGGGCTCTCCACGGTAACGTTACTGAATATCATTTTAAACCTCTTATACGATATTACCAGGTCGTAGGTGCCGCTAGGTACTTCCCTTAAGATTATCATACCCCTCTTATCCGTCCTACCTATAGCTACTATCCCTCCGCCGGTTTTCCTAAGGACTACCGAACTACCGCCCAACGGTTGGCCCATTAACCCTACGGTTACTATGCTGATATCGTATACCTTGCACGGGACCTCTAAGTAGCCGTAAGGCTCATTTAACTCCCACTCGTATACTTCGCTCCCCTTAAATTTTACCTTAAGCAAGTAGTTTCCGGGCGCGTAGACCTTTAACGTAACTAACCCGTCGGAATTAGTGAGGGCCGTTAGTTCCTTAGGGCCTTCGAGGATTACTTGGGCCCCTTTCAACGGCCTCCCCTTGGAATCCAACGCCTTAACCGTTAACTTCTTCCACCTTATCAGCACCGTGTAACTAGCTGAGGAAAGGGCTTCATCCTTACCTACCTCTATGTACATTTGGTTACCTAGTATGCTTACCCCCCTTTCCTCCTCCATTATTTTAACCTTACTTTCGAAGTACTTAGTTAGGTCCTTCTTCCCAGGCCCTATAACCGCCTTGATTTCCCCGTAGGAAGGTAATTGGACTACTAGGTACGCCCTCCTAGCCCCCATTACGTCTACCTTCCTTAAAGTTAAAACTAACCCCTTCTCCTCCCACTCGCCTAGGGGTTTAATGGTTAAAGGTATGTAAGTTAAGCTAAGGGAACTACTACCCTTGTTCTCTACTTTAAACCAACTACCGTAAACTACGTATACGTCCAACCAATACCCGAACTCCAACGGAGGTACTAAGTAGGAAGCTGCCCTTACTTCGACGTTATTACCGCCGGAGTAAACGTAGTCTACTAAGGTGCCCTTTACGTCAAGTACGCCTTCGTTTAACTTCTTAGGCCCGTAGATAGCGAGCAAGTAACCTATTACCTTCCACTCCCCTATACCCTTAGGGAAGTTCACTTCCTTACACGAGTAGGGAGGTATGGACTCGTTTAACGCCGTCCCCTCCTTAAGGATGAAGGAATAAGGTAGGGAGTAGTAATCCCCTCCTTTAAGGATGAAGGTGTACTTACCGTAGGGTAGCGAACCCCCCAACCTTATCCTAACGTGATGTAAATCGAGAAGTATATCGTTAGCTTCTAGCCTCCTCTGTACGTCGACGCTAAGTAGCGAAGTACCGTTAGGTAGGAGGATATCCGAGAAGGCGTAAGGGTACTTATTATCTATCGAAGCGTAGAGGTACATTTGGGCTTGAGAGAAGGGTTCCTCAGGCCTCTTTACCTCTAGGGAAAATTCCCTTCCCGAAGGTTTTACGGTTAGCGATTTAATGTACGCGAATAGTAAATCTAAATTTAAAGTTATGTTAAGGGGGCCGGAATTCCTCAAGGTTAACTCCCCTCCCCTCCTTATGGCCGACTTTACGGTACCCTCGACCTCCCTAACCTTATCCGCCCCTACTACCTTAACGAATTTAGGTAAGCCTTCCTCGCACTTCAGGTAGGTATAACCTATTTCGAAACCCTTAGGAGGGGGAGGGGCTATGAACTTCATCTCGCTACGGGAACCTATTACTACTTCCTTGCTCTCTCGTAAGGTTAGTTCGTAGATTACTTCTACTTTCAACTTACCTTTTTCCTCGCTTAAGGAGTAGGGAGAAGAGTAAATTGAAAGGGGGTAGGTCCAGAGGAGGAGTAGGATAATTAACGTTAAGGGGAGGGTTTTAGGCATCTAAAGGACCACCTACTACTTCTTCGCTTAAAGCCTTAAATAAGGTAAGAGGTGAAATTAACTACTATACATCAAGGTATCATCGGGATCTACTCCGTTTAGTAATTAACTTTAAGTTATTTTAAACGTTAATTTAATTTGGGTATTTATTCATTTATATTAAAAAATAATGCTCATTTAATATTCAAATAAAAGTTAATTTAATAAAATTTTTATCTATCTTAATCCTTAATTAAGTTATGGATATGAGTAAAAAAGCTATTTTAATCCTCGCAATACTATCCCTATACCTACCGTACCCGAGTTGGCAGGAGGCATCGGGCGCGTACTTCCCGCCTAGTGCTTACGGCCCTAAACGCCCCTCCGAACTTAGGGAAGTTACCGTTAGGATGCCTTTAAGCGATTTAAAGTTAACTACCTTGAGGAAGCCTAAATTACATTACCTTAAATTAATGTATGTAATAGCGGAAGCTAAGCTCTGGAAGTACTTGAGGAAGGAATTACTAACTTACGCTAGTGACGTGGAGAGGGAAGGACTAGGCGTTTATATTTTCGCTTACGAAGGGGGGGATCCGGAATCCCTAAGGGATTTCTTAAGGAGTTCCTTACCTTACGGGTTAAAGGGGGTACTTCTAGTAGGCGATATACCTTCCGCCTTCTACGAAGTACGTAACCCCCCTGCTTCCGGCTTCCCTAGTTACGAACGCTTCCCTACGGACCTCTTCTACATGGATTTAAACGGCTTATGGGTAGATAGCGACGGCAACGGAATCTTCGATAAACACGAAGGGGATAGGGAACCGGAAATATGGGTAGGTAGGTTAACGCCCCCGGTTAAAGGTAGGGAGGCTATAATTATGTTAATTAACTACTTCAGGAGGGATCATGAATTTAGGTTAGGTGCCTTAAGGCCTCGCCATAGGGCTTTAATATACGTAGACGACGATTGGGTAAGCCCTCCTAGCGCCGTGGACGTAAGTAGCGAAATTAGGGAAGCGATAGGCCCCCTTTACTCCTCGGTAGAGGTAATTAAGGATAAGGTGCTAACTAATCCCTCCGATTACTTAAGGAGGGTTAACGCTAGCTGGTCCCTCGTCCACGTCTTCGTACATGGATGGAGCGAAGGACATATTTTTAAAGTAAGGGGTAGGTGGGACGGTTACTTAAATTATACCGCCTTAAGGAAGTTAAAGGCAGGGGCTTACTTTTACGTACTGGATTCCTGTTCGAGCGCTAAGTTCGTCCAAGCTAATTACATAGGCGGATACTACCTATTTCGAGGTAACGGCTTAGTAGTTATAGGTTCCACTAAGGCTGGGGGGATGTACTATTACGGGGATTTCTACGCTAGTTTAATTACTTGTGACGTAGGCGAAGCTTTACTCCATTGGTTTAGGGATAGGATAAGGGAGGAGGAAAGCGGTAATTGGTATAGTTCTACTTGGTTTTACGGGGTGGAGCTCCTAGGGGATCCGACGCTTAAGGTAATGTACGGTTACGAAATACCTAACAGCCGGTACGTTAAATGGGTTAAGTGCGGGACGAGCGACGGCAACCTTACTTTAATGGTAGCTACTTACGCGCCGTTAAGTAAGGGGTATTCCTTTACCGCGTACTTGGACTCCGATTTAAATTGGTCCACGGGTTACGGGGGGGCTGATTATTTAATAGAAATAAGTAAAGGTAAATGTACCGCTTACCGTTGGGAAGGCGTTAAGTGGGGTAAGTTAACTGAAGGCGATATATGGATAGGCTTAAACTTCCTAATAGCCCACTTAAGGGTTAAGGTAGGGAGGAACTTCAGGTTGAAATTAAGTTATTACCTACCCTTAGGGGAAGCTTACGGGGGAGGTACGCTAACCGTCTACCCCGGTTCCTCCTTAAGGTTAGAGGCTAAGGGTTACATAAGGGAAGCTAGGTTGGAGGTGAACCTTTCGGCCCTAATAGTTAAGGTAAACTTAACGCGCCCGGTTAGTCCAGCGTATCTCGCTTCCGCGCTATCGACGGGGGCCGGGGAGTTCGACGCCGTAGTTCCGCTAAGGGCCTCGGAACCGGGAGTATCGCTAAGTACGGGAGGGGCTACGGTAAGCCTTAAGGGCCTTTCGGTAAGCGAAGCCCTACCCTTACGCGTACTAAAGGGGTTACAGAGGCCTTATTTAAACGTAAAGTTAAGGCTTTACGCTAAGGGCTCGGTACCCGGGAGGCTAGGCGACCCGTACTGGCTTTACTTCGGGGAAGGAGAGTTAAAGTTCACGTTGAAGTTCAAGAGGGGGTGGAACTTCTTCAGCCTACCCTTAGCCCCGGTATACCCCGTTACGTTAAAGCGGGACCTAGTTAAAGCCGTATACCGTTGGGATGCTAAGCTAAGGGCTTGGTTACCCCTATTTAAGGATGGGGTCCGCTTAAGGGTAGGGGAAGCTTACTGGTTGGAGGCCCTAAAGGGGTTTAACTTAACTTACTTAGGTTACATACCCTTAGTTAGCTATAGGAACCCCCTAGCCCCGGGGGAGGTAAGGCCCGTAGGCGTAGTAGGCATAGGTACCTTAAGCCCTAGTTCGCTTTGTAAAGCCCTAAACGCTACTAGGATCTACGAATGGGAAGGTAGGTGGGTCGAATACGTATTAGGGGTAGGAGGGGGCATAAAGTACGTAAAGCCGGGTAAGGGCTATTTATTAGAAAGGAGGTGAATCGGGGCTTCGCTAAACGCTACGCTCGCGGTAGTACTCGTAACCCTTACGTAAAGCCTTTAAGTTCGCCTTTAAGTTCTCCCCGCTTATTAAATCCCCTAACCCCTTTTCCAAAGCGCTTAGTTCCACTACCTTAGTGATAGCGGAGAACGCCCCTAGCATTACCATATTGGACGAGAGGGGGGAACCTACTTCCTCGGCTAACCTAAGGGCTGGTACTTCCTCAACTTTAAAATAGCCCTCGGGGATATCGGTTACTAAATCCTTATCTATTATTAAAATGCAATCGGGTCTTAACTTACCCGAATAGGAATTCAAGGTACTTTGGTACATGAATATACCTACATCGGCCTTCCTTACTACCAACTGTTCTACATCCTCCTCGCTATCCCCTATGATTAGTTCCGATACCGATTCCCCTCCCCTAGTTTCAGCCCCGTACGTTTGGGTTTGAACTACGTACTTATCTAGGTACTTAAC
>Ga0190312_1000506_pt1 | contig 12073 bp, 8 predicted proteins | sample 487007910_MG_FD_165046 | JGI IMG/M metagenome (GOLD analysis project Ga0190312, IMG submission 165046) | Hydrothermal vent sediment bacterial communities from Southern Trench, Guaymas Basin, Mexico - 4870-07-9-10_MG | ecosystem: Environmental > Aquatic > Marine > Hydrothermal vents > Sediment ... | reverse complement strand
AATGTATATAGTGTATACTATAGCTATAATAGATGCTAGGATAAAGCCTATTGCTATAGGAGTGGATATTGGGAAGAATAATAGCATTAATGCTTCAGTAGGAGTCCAGTAGACTAGTATAAACGTTAGTATAAAGACTCCGCCCAGTATGCTTAAAACACTAGACACTATACCATAGCCTAGATACTCTATTTTAGAACTAAACATTAGAGCAGATAGTATTAGAGCAACACCTATTATCAACAACGCGTATCCAGCATTGAAGACACCATATTGTATAGCCATAGCAATACCTATTAGAAGTGCAGCAATAGACCATGTAATACCAGCTATTAGAAACAACATTCTATTCAACACTAGCCTTCTAGAAACAATGCAGTTAATTAATATAAATATACTAAACACTATCTCTAAAACACCAGCTACAAGATACACTATATTAGAGACAAGCTCTCTCCCACTATATTTCACCTCTAGAAGCTTAGAAATAGCATCAGCAGACAATACTGTAGTACTAATAGATGCTAGTAGAAACCCTATTCCTACAAAAACACCTGTCACCAACACTAGTATACCAGTAGCCCGCTTAAGAGCAATAACCCCCTCTTTACCAGACTGTACATGTTCTGATAAACCTGCTCTTACACTCATGTCTCATACACCTAGATTAAATATATTATGGGCTATAGTTATTAAATCTTAATCTAAAATTATTATGAAACCTTTATTATACTTATAAAGCACACATACAATAGAGTATTGAAAACACTACTAGAAACAATTATTACATCTACCAAATATTATTAACTAGGAGACAGTGTTAACATAACTGGAGTGCTAGGTCTTTGGAGCTATCAATAGCTTTTCAGTACTAATAGTCTTTGTAGCTATAAATATAAGGGCTAGACTAAGTACTGCTAGGAAGCCTATATGTATAGATGCTGTAAATCCCTCACCAAGTACATAGTATTGTATGGCTAGTATACTATGTGTATATGGTATAAAGTATAGTCCAAACCTTAGTGTTTCAGAAAGCCTTACATAGTCTACTAGAAAACCTGTAAAGAACATCAATGTACCAATAATAGCTATAGCACTAGCTATATTAGCTGCACTACGTATACCACGTGTCCTTGTTATAAATGGTAGAGCTATACCTATAGTGACCAGTATTGTAAAGAATGCTACAAGACTATGTAGTAGAAGTAGCCATGGATCAATAGGTATTGCAGCAGAACCCCCTAGAGCCATGTTTGTTAGGATAATATATGCTATAAACCCCAATGCATCAGCTAATGCTGTTAATAAACCAAGCAGGGTTGCAGCAAACAATTTAGAGTATATGATCATGTTTACTGGTAGTGGTTGTGACAACGTCATCTCAATAGTCTTCCTCTCTCTCTCACCAATAATACCATCAATAATATAGCTTGTAGCAGGCGTTATAACAACACTAAGAGCAAGAACTAGTATGCGGGCTAGTAGTCCACGCAACTCCTCTTCAACACCAGCTTTACCACCAGTAATTGTTACAACACGTGTGTATGCTCCAATAGGTGATAGTATAGCACCAATAGTTCCATTAATCCTCGACAGCTCAAGCAATCTCTTAACCTTGAGTTCTGAAAGCTCTTGAGAGAAACCATTAATAACATTATAAGCTATACCTTCAGCTCTCATACTAGCTTGTAGTGCAGCCTTTCTATAAACAATTACTTGAGCAGAACGGTTAACACTAGAAGCATTATGTGAAAAACCCTCTGGTATAACAACAACTAGATCAATATCCGGATCTGCTACAACGCTAACATTATTAGCTAGTACAACACCAATACCCATAGCCTTAAAAGCATTCTCAAGTCTATCAACAAGTTCTCTAGAAGAAACAGTTATGTTAAGCAATGGATCAGTATAGTTGTTATCATCAAGATCGACAATGGCTACACTAACTGGTTGTTGAGAAATAAGTGTTAAACTAAGAAAACCAAGCAATGGGAAGAAGAATAGTGGGAGGAGGAGACTAGTAGCTATAGTCTTATAGTCACGAGAGAGATCAAGAAGCTCCTTCCACAATAAAACACGGAAACCATAACCAATAAACTCTACCACAACCACCAACCCTCTAAACGATTATAGCATATAACATGCTTTTATACATTATCAAAGCTAGAGTATATTTGTGTTGTAGACGTCTTTTAGAAGCTATGCTATGGAGACTCCTAAGAAACACCACTACTAGACTCTACAGCTTTAACAAATGCTTCTTCAAGGTTGGATACACTATACTTTTCAATTAGTTCTCTTGGAGAGCCTTCAGCAACTACAACACCCCTATTTATAAATGCTATTCGGTCACATAGATACTCTACTTCAAGCATGTTATGGCTAGACAGTATTACTGCTGAACCAGTGTCTCTAACATAATCTTTAATCATCCTCCTAACATGGACACTAGCATATACGTCGAGACCGCTAGTTGGTTCATCAAGTATTGCTAGTTTAGGCTTTGTCATAAGAGCTATTGCTAATAATAGCCTCCTCTTCATACCCTTACTATACTCTCCAGCACGATCATATAGTCTGTCTCCAAGGCCAGATAGTTTAGCACCATAATCTACAGTATCATCAACACTATCTGGACATCGTAGACGAGCATAGAATAATAGGTGTTCATAACCAGTTAGTCTTGGATAAACTTCTGCATCCTCTGGTAGATAACCAATATACTTACGTGCTTTAACAGGTTCTTTAACAGCATCAACACCATATATGAGTATACTGCCATGATCAGGCTTTATAAGAGTAGCAATCATACGTAGTGTTGTAGTCTTACCAGCACCATTAGGTCCTATAAGACCATAAATCTCCCCACTACGTACACGAAAACTAACACCATTAACAGCAATACGTTCACCATAAGACTTAACAAGACCCTCTACAACGATAATAACATCTCTATCCAAAACATCTACACCAGTATATAGATAATATACTATAACCCATACATAACACTAACTATAAATGTATAATCTAGACTATACACTATGTAGTCTAGGGAAGATATTAGGGTAGCCAAGTCTTGGATGAAGAAGTTGTAAGAGAAACCGTAAGAATCCTTAAAGACCTTGGGTTTAGAGTATATCTTATAGGTGCTAGAAGTCTTATACTATACGGTGTTGATCTAGGTAGGACTACTAGAGACTGGGATCTAGTTATTGATAGACCATACACTACTAGTATAAGAGACCTCATTACACATACCCTTAGATCGATAGGCTATACTGTCCAATAGAGATCTTGGGGTCTTCTTGTAGTTAAACAAGGTGTTCATATAGATATAAACTATGCTCCATTAATCATTGATAGAGAGTTTATAGAGAGAGCACGTGTAGTACATGGCTATCTTGTACCGTTTCCCCGCCCTAGGTCATTGTAGGTCTCTGTAAGGCGGTTCATCACGGTTTCTCCCTACCAGAGGCATTAATTCCCCCAGTAGGGGTCACCAAGTATTTACTATCTTAGTAAGGTTTATAAGTGTTTTGGATATATATCCTAGTTGGTGCTTTAAGTGGAGTTACCGAGATATACTACGATAAGCTTAGACTTCCACGCTGACGGTGAAGAAGCTAGAGCGGTTTTATCCACTGTTTGGTTCTCTAAACTAGTTGCTCATAGAGTACTAAGACTAGTTAAGGAGAATGAGGTACTAGCCGACCTCTCAGAGTACAAGTTCCTTAAGGTATTAAGGAGTAAATGTTATGATGTATTACCTAATCGTAGATACGTGGATGGAATACTAAAACTTGTCTACTCTACACTCAAGTCAGCTAAAGCTCTCAAAGTAAACATAAAAGATATAGAGCTTAAGCAATGGTTACTGTTCCAAAGCGATGGAGAGCGTAGCTATGCTAGAGGAAACATGAATATAAGGTTCATTGACACACATCGTGTAAGAGTCCTAACATTAGGGTACGATAAGAAAACAAGATATATTGAACTAGAAGTCTCTAGTCCTAAGGGGTGGAAGAAGCTTATTGAAGTCTTAGTTGATAGAGCATTTAATGGTCAGATAGGTTATCCAGCTAGAGTAGTAGTTAAAGATTATGGTATTGGTAAACATGGATTGCACGTTCATGGTGAGGTACAGGTTATGATTCCATACAGTTTTTACTTGGAGGTTATGAGGAGATATGATAAGCCTAGAGGGGATAAGATAGCTGGTGTTGATGTTAATGTTGAGAGACTGGATGCTGTAGTAATTGATAAGTATGGAAACCTTCTCTCATACAGAACCTTCTGGCTGAAGAATTCTACATTTATGGGTATTAGGAGGAAGCGTAGCTGGAGTCTCATAGGAGAACAAATACATGCTCTTCTTAAATGGCTCTATAGCCAAGGAGTATCAGTAATAGGTTTGGAGAATCCAGAAGTGATAGGCTACTTAAGATACTATTGGATAAGGAGGGGGAAGAGGAGAGGGAGGGAGTGGAACTGGAAGGTATCCATGTTCCGAAACTCAATAATAGAGAGAATAACGTGGAAGACACCACTATACTCCATAAAAACCATTTACGTGAATCCAAGAAATACTAGTAAGAAAGGAGAAAAAATGGGAAGGAAGCTTGGACTAGATAAGCACCTAGGCTCAGCATACATCATAGCAAAAAGAGCATCAAAACACCTACAGAGACCTTGAAAAACCTACAAATAAGAAACAGTTAACGACCCTCACTAGAGGATCTCATTGTATTAAAGCTTATGGCTGGTGAACGTAAGGATATAAGTGACTTGAAACGTGTACTAAAGTCTATGTGGGACCGCCTTGATAGAGACTACTTGTTTAAGAGAGTTAGAGAGAGTGGGTTAGAAAAAGAGTTTAAGAAGATAGTTAAGAGACTAGGTATTAGAGGCTGGTAGTGTATTGTGTAGAGAGTATGTTGTAAGTATTGTACCTGGTTTAGGTGTTCCAAAGAAGATGCTTAAGTTATTTAATGGATGTATTCTTACTGGATGGTCTGCTATAGCTTATCATTTTAAGGGGCTGCTTAACACACCTTTCATGCCTGGTTATGTAGAGCTTATATGTAGCAGTGATCTTGTGTTTAGTGCTAGAGAGAATGGTTTTAGAGTATATTTTGGCAAGAAACACTATACAGTATCTGATGGTGTATGGTGTGTTAGAGTATATAACGTTAAATGGGTTTCACATAAAAAACCTATACCAATACATGTTAACAATACCAAACTATACGTCCACAGCCTTATTGATGCCATAGAGTTTGTAAGGAAATATGGTGTTGGTAAGAGGTTTCTTAAACATATCTCTAAGTCTCTAGAGAGGAATATTTAGAGTAGCTAGGTTATTACATAGATATTACTATAGTTTATTAGCCTGATCCTCTGGAACAACCAGTATTCTCTATAACTAGTTCTAGTGCATAATCTATATTGGAGTTAGGTGTTAGGTGTTTTTATGGGAGAGTATATTGATTCTAGAGATTTATTGAAAGCACGTGTACACGAGTTTCTAGAAAGATATGGTGATAAAGGGTTTATAGTTCTTAAGACAGCTATTGAAGTATCTCTATCTAGCTACAATGGTAGGAGATACGGTGATTTTGACTACCGTGGACTAGTCTTTAGACTGCGTAGCCATGGTGTAGAGTATAATCCATCAAACCTCTTACGTGTTCTTGAGAGAGACTATGGTATAATTGAGAAGTCCTATAGTTCTTCTAATCAGAAGTGGTATAGATTCATAGATCTAGAGGGTGTACGTGAAGCATTATATGAACATAGTGGATCGATTAGCGATCCAAGAATACGTGTTCTAAAGATCAAGTTTAATAGTCTAGAACCCTATAATCTACTTAAACGTCTTAAACAACTTGCTAGTAAGCATGTACTGAGTGTTCATGATAGAGAGTTTGTTAAGAAGATAGCATTTAGTGAACTTGATAAGATATGTGAACTTATTGAACAAATGAGTGTTTATGAAGAATACTTTAGAGAAGAGATCATGGTTTTGAACGAGGTTATAGAGTATGCTTCAATAGTTTCTAATAAGATAGGTAGAGTTAATAAGGGAGTTTCTAAAGAGGTTGTTAGAGAAGCTTATGTAGGTAGTAGAGAATAATATTTAATAACCATATTATTAATACTTTAATAACCGATGTATTATGGGTCCTCTAGAACTGGCACTAAAATACTTCCTCCACCCACTTAAGAATATACTAGTCCATAGACTATATAGTGAGGGATTGAGTCAACAGAGAATAGCTAAACTACTTGGTATATCACAGCCTATGGTTTATAAGATACTTTCTGGAGACATAAACTATTATTATAGAGAACTTGAGAAAGCAGGTATTCATAGAGATGAAGCTAATAGCTATATACGTATGCTTATAAACCCATTGATAAACGGTGATGTTGAGAGGTATATGCAGTTACAGTTAATGATTATAACAAATGTTTTAACGTCTAGAAAACTATGTAGACTACACTACACCCTATACCCTAGACTGCCAGTAGACTGTCGATTATGTAGGCAAGTTCTTCTTGAAAAGGAGATACGTGATCCATTTATAATAGAGTTTGAAGAAGCTTTAAAAAGGCTTGTAAACCACCCTAAAGCATATAGGCTTATACCAGAAGTTGGTATGAACTTAGTATACGCACCAACAAAGTCTAATTCTATAGAAGACTTTATAGCAGTACCTGGAAGAATTGTTAAACAAGGGTTTACAGTAATACCTGTTGGTAAACCATGTTATGGATGCAGTCACCATACAGCTACAATACTATCTATGATTAGAAAGTATAGTCCAGACATAAGATCTGTTATAGTTATAAGATATGATCCAATATATATTGTTAAACTTAGAGAAACTGGATTAAAGGTTGTAGAGACAGGCCCGCACATGAACCGTGATATATTCTATGAAGAAATAGATCGTGTGATCCGTAGGTATGGAGGAAACGTTGACGTTATAGCTGATAAAGGAGGATATGGTCTTGAATCTGTAATTTATGTGTTCTCAAATAGTCTAGATAGGCTCATTAATACTGTATTAACAGTTATTGATTAACATTAAGTGGAGAGTAAGTATTTGCCGCAAGTATTTTACTAGGATATACTAGTTAACATGGTATATAGACTATGATAAGCTAACTTTATTTTAAGGGAATATAAATAGTTATTTATGAGGCTATGGTGGTGTATTAGTGTGGTTTTATAGATACTTTTTATTATCACTAGTACTATTTTCTATAATGGTTTTTGTAGACTATACTAGCTTACTACACGGTACTAATAGGAAGTATTTAAGGCGTTGGGATACACTTGATATAGATAATGATTTAATAGATGATCTTCTTGAACGCTATATTGAGGAAAAGCCTTATGTATATGCTATTATAGCTCTCTCAACCCCTCCAGATCGAGCTCATTTAGATATTGTTAAAAGTGTTGGTGGTAGAGTAGTCCTCGGTCCTTGGAGTAGAGTTTTCTATGGATTCACAGTTCTTATCCCTAGTAGTAAACTATACTTATTAAGAGACTCACTATTGAATATTGATGTAGATCATGATGGTTATAGCGACCTATTATTTATAGAAGCTAGGAGAAGCTATAGGTTAATGATGCACTATGCTTCTAGACAAGTTGGTGTAAGACCATTTGTATGGAATATGGGTTTCTATGCCAACTATACTGGTATAGCCTTACTAGACTCAGGTGTAGACTCTGATTCTCCTGGGTTGCAGGTTGAACGCATAGTTGGTTTTGATGCTACTGGTTCTGGCATTAATCCTTTGAGTGACGAGTTTGGCCATGGAACGGGCTTAGCCTATGTATTGTCTGGTGTCTATAGTGGTGGCAACATATCTCTTTCTAGTAATCTAGTTGGACCTATACCTAGTACTAGTGGTGTTGGAGAAAACTATAGTATTGTATATGTTTCACTACCACCAGTTAGTGTTTATACAATAGATAATGTGTCTATAGAGCTTTGGGTATACCCATACATACTAACACGTGACTATATGGCTTGGGTTTTTAAAGCACCCGGTTTTAGTAGTTTCTACCATGTATCAACAGATCAGCTTATACCGGTAACTAGTAATAGCTCGTGGATCTATACTGGTTTTGGAAAAGCATATACAGTACTTAAGATAAACACTAGTATGTATGGTGTTGGAAACTACTATATAGGTATACAGCATAACTATTATGAAGAGGTCTATGTATGGTTTAAAGTAGTTTATAACAAGTTATTAGACAGCGACGGCTATCCATTATCAATGGGTATAGCTCCAGGTTCATGGATAGTTTCTGTAAGAATTGTTGATGAGTATGGAGATATCTATACAGACTATATTATAAATGGTCTTGAAATAATTGTTGAGAACAAGGATCTATACAATATTAGTGTTGTAAACATTAGCGTTGGAGGACCATATTCTCAAGCACTCGAGATCGCTACACGAAACACCATAGATCAAGGTATAGTTGTTATAGCACCAGCTGGTAATAGCGGTGTTATAGAGAATGGACCAGCATCCTATACATACCCAGCTGCTTATCCATGGGTGTTAAGTGTTGGTGCTGTTGATGGATTTAACAACGTCACCGACTATAGTAGTATGGGTGGACCTAGTAGCTATGATAACAAGACAGTTAAGCCTGATCTTCTAGCACCTGGTGGTGGATACTCTTTCCTAATATACTCTAGTGATTCTAATGATGAACCAGACTTTATCGATATTAATGGACCCCTTGACCCAATAGATAGCGATCTAGACTGGTATTCTGGTACAAGTGTTTCATCAGCAATTGTATCTGGTATAGCAGCTCTTGTAGTTAATGTGTTTCGTTCAAAACAGTTTAATGAAACAACTAGTTTATGGGATAAGCTAGTGCAAGAAAATGGCTCGTGGACTGTACTACTTGTAAAACATATTCTTGAAACATCTTGTTATGAAACATATCCCTTAACTAGAGTATATAACGGAACAGATCTGTCGAGCTATTCACCAACACTAGACCGGGGGTTAAAGGATCGGCATGAAGGCTATGGCGTTATTGATGGATATAGTGCTGTAGAACTAGCTAATATGGTAGCTAATTACCTACTAAGTCACTCTAGAAAACAAGGTGGATCCATAGGCAATAGTTGGAAATGGTTTTTAAGAAATGGAGTACTCTACAACCCTGTTGAACCACCATATACTCTTAACTATCCATTCAATAGATCTGTTGGTTCTATACCATATCATTTTGAAAGATATGTTCTTAAGTTAAATGGAGAGGCTTTTGTATCAAAATATGGTGTTAGAGTAATTGTTTCATCAGTAGATTCTAGCTACTGTGATATGGATGTTGGTGTATATATTCTAGACAATTCCTCATGGGATCCTGTTTTACTAAACTACTCAGTTAATGGTTTTGGAGTATTAGATGAAACTATATACATAGAGCCTCCATATAGTGAGGAGGCAGGTGATCTACTATATACTGTTGTTATACGTAGAGCTACAGAGAGTTCTTGTGGAGGAGAGGCTAGTTTGTACGTTAGCCCATACCTAAGGCTATGGTATAGTGGTAATGGTAGTTTAAACATATACTCATATAGTGTATCAGTTAATGAGTCTAGATATGCTCTACTAATGTTATTGTATAGTAGTGATGGAAATTACTCAATATATAAATACTGGGTAGTAAAAACTATGGATTATAATGGATTAAAGGTTATTAATACAAGTATTAGTATAAGCAACCTAGATCCATGTTTAGGATGGAGTATAGCATTAATGTTTACTAGAGAACCTTGTACACCATATAACTTATCTAATAGAGTTATTGTTGAAGGACCTATTCTAAAACACTTGGATCTTGATAGAGTAGTTGATATACACGTTAATGTTTCTAGTAGAGTGATCGTCTATAAGAACTTCACTATAAGGGTTTGGATAAAGAGTTTTAACAACACACCCTTACCCAACGCTACTATTGACTTCTACCATAGTATTGACGGCGTGGCATGGGATCTTGTAGGATCTAATATTAGTGATAGAAATGGTTTTACATGTATTAATACAGTTGTTTATAGTAGAGGCATACACTACTACCGTGTTATCTATAGAAGTAGTTATCCATGGCTTGGAGGTGTTAGAGAGTTTTCTATAGAAGCCTATCTAGTTACAAGAGTCTTCTTAGAAGTTAATAAGACAGCTGTTTATACAGTTGAACCAGTTTTTGTTAATGCATACTTAGTTGACAACTATACAGGGAGGCCTATTAGTGGTGAAGAAGTATATGTACTAGTTAAGAGTGGTGAGACAGACTGGTTTGTATCTAGTAGTGGTTTGACTAATGCTAATGGTGTTTATAGTACTAATATAGTTTTTATGATTAATGGCTCTTATATGTTGAAAGCCTTGTTTAATGGTAGTAATACTTCATACCTACTTCCATCAGAGTCACCTATTATTAGTATAAACGCCTGTCTTACACCAACAATTCTTTCACTAAACTATAGCCCCGTTGATCTAAGGGTTTTTGATGAAATAATATTTTTTGTTAGACTAATGTATTCTATTGACGGTCTCTATGGATATATAGGTAGTGCTTCTATAGAGTTGTGGATGTCTAATAATAGTGTATGGTATCTTGTTGATAGTAGTGTCACTGATAGATATGGATATACTACACTAAGATATAGGTTTACATGTAATGGAACATATGTTTTTCAAGTAGTCTATCATGGTAATAGAACATTCTATAACGTATCTAGTAGTAATATAGTTGTGGATGTTAGGTCTAGATATGGTTCTATAGAGCTTATAAGCTATCCTAGTAAAGCATTTGTTGGACAAATAATTGTTATTAAGACCCGTTTACTAGATGAAGATGGATACGGCTTAGCTAATAGGACACTATACTTACTCAAATACGTTAATGGTTCATGGACTACTGTAGCATCAACTATTACAGATGAGGATGGCTATGCTGTATTCTATGTTAGAGAGTTTAGTGTTGACTTATGGAGCTATATAGTATACTTTCCTGGAGAACATGGTGTATACAATAGTTCATACTCTAGATTATTTGAGATAAATATTTCATGGATATTATTTGCTGTTGTTGTAACACCTAGTGTCTTACATGCTTATGCTGGTGATTCTATAGATTTTCTTATACAAGTGGTCTATAATTCTACACTAATACCTTATGCTCCAATTAATGTAACTGTATATAGGGGTGAAGCTGTTATAGCATGGTATAGTGTCTATACTAGTGAGAGAGGATGCATTGTCTATAGTATACTCTTTAACTATACAGGTAACTATACAGTAGTTGCAGAGTATACTGGTGAATTAGATGTTGATAATAGGTTTAGTGAACCAGTACACGTTATTATAAAGCCTATACCAATAGCTGTTCTAGTAGATTTTAATGAAACAGCTAGAGCTACAGAGCCCTTCATAGTTAAAGTTAAAGCCTACGATCTTATACACTTTACTCCATTAAACAACATCCTTGTAAGACTATATAGGAGTGTTAATGGTGTAGATTGGTATATTGTATCAATCAATTATACTGATAGAGAAGGATCTGTTGTATTTCAGTTAGTAGAGAATGCATGCGGGGTTTACTATTATAGAATAGAAGCAGTTGATCCAGGTGTTTATACTGGTTTACAGAAGTATGGTAATGCTGACTATGTGTTTAATGTCACAGTATATCCTATTAAAACAGTTATTGAGGTAGCTATTAGTGGTTTTAAAGCCTATGTTGGTGAGGAAGTCTCTATTAAGGTGTTTCTCAAAACAGTTAATGGTAGACCCGTTGCTAACGCCATTCTAGAACTATATGAGTACGTTAATGGTATATGGAAACTAGTTAATAGATCAGTAACAAACAGTAGTGGAGTGGTATTGTTTTCTGTAAAAAGCTGGGTTGGAGATTGTATTAGACAATATAGAGTTGTCTATAATGGTTCAGATATATATTATGGTGTTGAAAGCTCTATAATATCTGTAACATATCTTAGGATACCTACTACTATAG
>Ga0190312_1000503_pt1 | contig 12101 bp, 1 predicted proteins | sample 487007910_MG_FD_165046 | JGI IMG/M metagenome (GOLD analysis project Ga0190312, IMG submission 165046) | Hydrothermal vent sediment bacterial communities from Southern Trench, Guaymas Basin, Mexico - 4870-07-9-10_MG | ecosystem: Environmental > Aquatic > Marine > Hydrothermal vents > Sediment ... | reverse complement strand
AGGCTATCGCTATTCTTGTTAGGGCTGGCTATGAGGTAAGAAGAAAAGTGTAGTCTTTATGAGGCTGATGTTGATGCATATCTGAGCCAACTAATCCGTATAGGCAAAAGAAAAAGCAATATAGCAATAGAAAAGAATATAAACAAAAAGTAAAAAATTTACTTTGGAGCTTTTACTTCTAGTTCGTCTGCTAGTAGCTCTGTTATGTATTCTCTTCTCTCTGGTGCTTTGTACTCGAAGACTCCCTTCTCTATGAGCTTAAGTATCCTGTTTATCTCCTTCACCTGCCATGGCAGCAACAACCAAGATATGAACCTATAGCTAGCATAGGCAAACACCACTAGGAGAACGACTACCATCGGATACAGGAACATGTTGGCGATGTATAGGCTGCCCAGACCGGGCACAGATATCTTCGTTGACCCAGAAACATAATCTGTATACACAACATACTTTGGAGGAGCATATGATATTTTATCTGCTGGGATCCATCGACCATGTATCTTAATAGCCTCGATGTGAATAGTTATTGTCCATTTATACCCAGGTGGGAAGTCAGCCCAATCGATAATAGTCCTAAAGAGCCCAGGACCCGTCATCTCAGCAGTGTATGTCTTCGAAACACCAGCTTGAACACTACTAACATTCACACTTATCGAGGCGTTCTCAACGGGTGCACCTCGATGCGTTAGGAGAATTTCAACTTCGGATGTTTTGTGCTCCTCTATCAGCTGTATCCTAAGTATGCTTGCCGGTGGTGCTTTGGTTGTGCTCACATCCACAGTAAACTCCTTTATTGTCAGCGTTATTACCTCGTGCTGAGGCTGGTACACAGACTTCGAGAAGGATACCTCTACCGATACGGCGATGGGGAGCTCGACATCTTCGGCACCGATAGCTGAGCATATCAAATCTGCTATCCTGAGAGTATCTATGCTTATCATGTATGCACCCAAGCTACTATCGAATGTCATGTTTCCTTTCTCTAGCGTATAATTCTCGTAGTATATAGCGTATGTGGCGTTAGCATCCGAAATGATGCCGCCCGTTTCATATATCACATACAGCATAGTTATGTTTATGAGTTCTCCGTACTCAAGCTCATATGTCTTCCTTGGGAGAACCAGATATGTTGGTATGGGAACGACATATACTTTGACGACAACCGTCTTCTCCTCGTAGAACATCTTGCTAAACGCTATGCTTACAAGATAGTTCGTAATGCTCAGCAATGATGAGTTTACCCTCATGATATATCTGCCTTCCTCGTAGAGAACACGGAAGGCTTCCTTAGGAGCTTCGGGTGTCGAATCTACACTTATATTCGCTCCTGGGATTATGCTACCATTCTTAGCCACTACATAGTATACTTCGACGAGAGGTGCTTTACCCCATATAACTGTTATGTTCTTCGGCTGAGCGTACGCTAGGGTCTTTATCTTCTCTACGGTTACTGATATGTACTTCTCCCTCTCACGGTAGAATCTCTTCCAGAAGTGCACATAAATCACGTAGCTACCAAGGTAGGGCCAGGACTCATTTATTATCTCGGTGCTATTGAACACTATGTAGTATCCATAGGCATCACTATATGCGAGAGATCCCTTCTTAAGCACAGTTTCATTGAATCTTATCTCATAGAACGCCTCAGCACCAATAATCATCTCTCCTTTGGCCACGTCGATGTATGAGAAGTTAAAGAACCAGCTATCACCATACTCAATGGTTACCGAAGACGCCGAGATATCAAGCATTGTCTCCATAGGATTCACAGTAACAGATAGTATTCCTAGCTGCTTCTCATAGAACTTCTTGCTGAACAATACACGTATCTCAAATACTACAGGTAGCCTAATATCCATCTTCTCAAGTGTCTTATTGATTACATAGGTGCTGTTGAATATCAGGTAGAACTCATACCAGCCATCAGTATAGTTGTATGGTATCGTACCGCTAAGTATCAGCGTGCCATTGCAAGAGATGTTGTACTGAGTGGTGGCATCATACAGAGAAACAGTACCATCGATATTCGTGTAGTTCATATAGAATGTCCATACCTGCCCATATTTAAGAGTAGCCGACTTCTCAGATAGAGTAAGCTTGGTTCTTATCGGCTTAATAGTAACAGCCAAAGTTAGGGTCTTCGACTCATGGTAATCCCTGCTTAGGTATATATATAGCGTGAATGATGCGGGCAAATCTGAAACATTGGCCTTCTCCACTAAGCTCTTACTGACAATCAGCAGGTCATAAGTTTTGTCGGTATTATTGAACACTAAGTAGTCCTTCTCGACGACCTCCCCAGCATACTCAAACTTATAGGTTGCATTCGCATCGGTAATATTGTACTTATCTGTATAGTATCTAACCTTCAGCGTGAAGTTCTCAGGGTACTCAATACTCACAGAAGGCACATTCGCAACAGCGTATGTCTTTATTGGCTTAACATCCACGAATATCCTTACACTACCATCAACATGATACCGCTTGGAGAACGTTATTTCCAGAATGTACAGCACCGTCTCTAGATACGTAGTATTGATATCAAGTCTATAGTGATCGGATCTATTTGTGAGAACGAAAGCCCCGCTTGGAACCGTAACCACGCTCCCACTGCTATTATACACAACCATGCTGGACGATGCGTTCGGAATGAACACATTGTCCCTTGACCTATTATAGAATATATTGATTGTCATAGTGTCGCTCCAGATAAGCGAAACATTCGTAGCAGATGCAGAACAGATGGTTCTGACCTCCAGTATCGTCCAGGTGATTATCACGGTCTGCGACACATAGTGCGTCCTGTTGAAGTAGACATATATCCTATACGTCCCCAGAGTCGGAGTAGCATTCCGCTCGACGACAACACTACTGTTAAGCGTCAGACTGTACTTACCGTTCCCAACCGACACGAGGCCACCACTCATTATCACCTGATCCTTAGAGTTCAGAACCTTGTAGGTCGCATTCGGCGTGTCGATGCCCTTATACGGAGTCGTATCCGTCCTGTTGTACCAGAACTCCACAGTTATGTTCAGACCCCACTCAGTCTCCTCACTGCTTGTCGAAGACCAGACAGTGGTTGGTATCGGATCCACAGTGATCTTCACAGTCAACGACTTCGGCTCGTGGTACTTCTTCGAGATGTTGAGATCAACCACATACGTACCCTCACTGAGCCTCGATCCATTCACAGTCAGGAGGTAGTATCCAGCATACTCACTGATCGAGTAGGCACCCGTCGCATTCTGGCTTGGCGGAATCTCCACATCGGCATTCGGAATAAAGGCTTTGTCTCTGCTCCTATTGTAGTAGATCTTCACCGACGATGTGTAGCTCCAATACATGGAGATGTTCGATGGCTGGGCATAGGCTATCGTCGAGACCTTCAGTATCGTCCAGGTGATTATCACGGTCTGCGACACATAGTGCGTCCTGTTGAAGTAGACATATATCCTATACGTCCCCAGAGTCGGAGTAGCATTCCGCTCGACGACAACACTACTGTTAAGCGTCAGACTGTACTTACCGTTCCCAACCGACACGAGGCCACCACTCATTATCACCTGATCCTTAGAGTTCAGAACCTTGTAGGTCGCATTCGGCGTGTCGATGCCCTTATACGGAGTCGTATCCGTCCTGTTGTACCAGAACTCCACAGTTATGTTCAGACCCCACTCAGTCTCCTCACTGCTTGTCGAAGACCAGACAGTGGTTGGTATTGGCTTTACGGTTACTGTTATGACTACGGTCTTTGGTTGGTGGAATTGTTTGGTTAGTGTCACGTTTACTGTGTATGTCTGGCCGTCCTGCATGTTTGTTGAGTTTATCATCAGGATATATTTCTTGCTCTCTTCAAACCACTTGTATGCCCCAGATACGTTTGGTGTTATTGTTATTGTTGGTGTTGCTCCGCGTATAAACGCTCCGTCTCTCGTCCTGTTGTAGTATATCGTTACATTTTCGGAGTATCCCCATATGAGGGATAACTCGGTTGTTGATGCTGATATCGTCATGCTTACCTCCTTGACTGTGATCGATACTGTTAGTGTTTGGTTCTCATAGTATGGTTTCTCAAGGAATATACGCATCATATAGGTTCCCAGATATGGATGTGAGCTGTTCACAAAACTCGTTGTGTTTAGAATCAAGGTATATGTACCGTTTCCAAGATCTGTTAGGTTTCCTTTCAGCACTAGTGTATCATTGTAGTACAGTGCGAACGACGCATTTGTCGCCCCAGCTATTCCTTCTTCGGGTGTTTTGTCTGTTCTGTTCCACCATATGGTTAGGCTTACGTTGAGTCCCCACTCCACTTCGATTGTTGTTGAGGATGCGACGGCCTCTGTTGGTATTTCCTTTATGATTACTGTAACTGAAGTCGATTTCGACTCGTAGTGAGTTTTTGATAGTGTTACGTTTACTGTGAATGTTCCGAGCTTACCAACATCGGTACTGGATATGTTCAATAAATATGTTCCGTTATTCAGGTCTACGAGGTTCCCGGTTGCCCAATATGTCACATCGACTCCTGACATCTCATATGTTGCTGAGGCACCCGCTATCCACTCATCAAAGTCGATATCCCTGTAGTAAAACCTTATCTTTATGGCTTGCTCATATATTATTGTTAGCTTGGTTGTTTCTGCTGATAAATCCGTTTTTCTCAGCCTAACCTTAAGCACGACATCCGCTGTTTTGCTCTCGTAATTTTTCTTAGACGCATATACATATATTGTGTATGTTTCCTCAGCAAGGCTTGATATATCCAGCACCGCCTCATATTTTCCATCAGAGTATATCATATTGCCAGACAGCACTTTCATTCCTCCAGAATCGATAACTTCATATGTAACATTGGCACCTTCTATAGGCACATTATATCTAGTATCAATATACTCGACTGACAGCGTATAGTTATCCTGCCAAGGAATCTCGATGTATGTGGGAGCGTTTAGATCTGTTGGTCTCACATTAACAACAAGCGAGTACTGCTTTTCCTGCTTATCGTAGTTATCCTTCGATGCGGATACTATTACCGTATATGTGCCAGCATCCCAATAGAAGTGATCTATTACGAGCTTATATGTTCCAGGTGCTGTTTCCGTCGGAGTAAATGTGCCTACACCAACAATATTTATCGCCACAGTCGCACCAGTTATATTGGACGAGTCCAACGCGTCTATATACCTAACTGTGATTGTGAGCGATTCATTCCAGTAGATCGCTGTGGCAGGCTCAAATGTAACATCCATGCTTGTCGGCCTTATCTTAACAACCAAAGATTTCTCCACAGGCTGAGGACTCAGGAATTCTGAGTTTTGTGGAGGAGTCTCAGTTACCGTCGCGTTTATCTTGATTGTGTATGTCTCTCCCGCTGGAAGCGAGAATGTGTTGTATATGAATGATACATAACTATCATTGGTTATTGCTGAGCCGCTATCCATAAGTTTTCCGTTTGAATCGAGGATCCACCAATACACAGTGCCATTGATAAGTTCTCCAGTATCAGACCTCTTAAGACCTATTGTGAGGTTAAATTCCTCCTTCCAGTAGAGATCCAGTGGTGATGGTATTGTGATAACATCCAGCTCAGTTGCGATTAGAGTAACACCTACCTGCGGGTAGTCCCAGTCCCTCAAGTAGTAGAGAACACCAGTAGTTATATTTATAGTGTGCATCGTTCCTTTACCAGTTATGTTGTCAGTCAGCCCCTCATCTGTATATAGCGTAATGTTGTCCCAGCTGCCCGTTTTATTGAATCTTATTGACCAATTACCATATGGAATGTAGGCATCGAAATACCCAGAGGCATTTGTATATCCAAATACTACCATGTTCATATCCATACCGTTATTCGTTGCGCTACTGTTTAGGTATATATATCCATTCTGAATCGGATTTGGCGGAGATTCGTTTGTCAGTGCCTTTATGACGAATCTTATCAGCTCGCTGAACTGTACGGATTCCTTCGTTGAGTGCAATGTGTAGTTGTACTGTGTCTCATTGTATGGGGCTATAACATACTTCTTGTATGTGTGCCCCCTGCTTGTAAGTGTGGCTGTTATGTTCCACCATTTCCTCTCAACATCAAATATGGCTATCCCAGAACCATTTGTCAGCCCAGAGTACTCAATACTTCCTGCGGCATTGTAGAACGATACGTTCACATTGGCTATCCCCTTCCCATCTCTGTCAGTCACATTTATAGTTACACGTATTCTGTACCGCTCAACGTTATCAATGCTGTAGCCTATCGGATTTTCCACTCTTAGACATGTATTGTTAAACCCAGAATACCTCTCATTATCAGTTGTCCCAGAAGGAGACCAAGGTATAATCGCATATCTCATTCTTAGGTAGTCACCCGAAGCAACACTTATCCCATTATATCTTCTGGCCCAATATATGTAATCCACATCAGAATCATTACCTTCGTTGTACCAGAGAGTATCAACACTTGTAGCGGTCCCAGAGAACTGCTCCTCAAGAATATCAATACCTACGCCTCGTGCTTCCTCCGATGAGAAGAATGACACATTTTTCCAGTCCCCGCTATCATACGCATCCTCATATTCTGGGCCAGACTCAACCTCTATTGTCACATTGTAGTTTGGAGTAGATGTCCCCGACGAATATCTGTGTACAAGAACCGTGTAATGGCCGGTCGACGTTGGTGTGAATTCAGCACTTTCGGTGCTTGTTGTTCCAGCTGAGTATGCAAGCAGAGATCCGCTTTCATCGTATACGTATAGATCAAGGTCGTCATCAGTGTCCCACGATAACTTGAATATATGGTTATAGTTTACGGCATCAGTAACATTGAGATCATGAACAGAGATAGCGTTTACTGGTAATTCTTTTGTGGTAGTTGGGCCAGATACGCTACCATCAAATGTTTTGACACCAGCATCAAGAGTGAAATCCATAGTGCTATCATCACCATCTAACCACCCTTGATCTATACAATAAGCATAAACTACGATGAAGTAGTAACCCGTACCATAAGTAGATGTGTCAACGCTGACAGAAGCTTGTCCATCCTCATCACTGTCATAATCATAACCAACGAGCGACCCGTCTGGAGCATAGACAATAAGCCCTGGGTCGTCAAGAGCTGTAAACCACCCATCGCTTTTTGCTGTTACGGTGACAGTATATGTTGATATGCTAGTGTAATCTACTCTGTATACCTCAACATTGGGGGGAGAAGCTATAATTCTACGGTCATAGTACCCACCAAGAGCACCACTCATACGTGGATACTTATACCTCTCCGGAAGCATTGTTATGTTCCCCCGTCTCCCAACTCTGTCAAATGTTGGTTGCGGCCCAGATCCATTGTCTTGGTCGAATACCCATCCTCCCACAATATAGTCCTCCACATCACTGGTCAGCCATACTACTTTTTCTTCAACAATTATTCCCCAAGGATAGAATCTATAGGTGTAATTCACCTTTGCTACCTCTTTTCCTAGGTTTGTGTCATATAGTGGGACATTTCTGACTTGATATGTTACAAACACAACACCCTTGTACATGCTTGTCAGATAGTTTTGATCTTCTAGAATACCTCTCCATTCATAGGAATTATTATTTGTGTTTCCAGTACCTAAATACCCATCATATGTGAGTGCATAGTTCCTTGTCACACCAAAGTGTAAATATGTGTGTCCAATTTTATCCCCAGATTGCAACGTCATGTTACTCGCTCGGCCTCCAGATGTTGGAGGTATCTCTATGGACCAACCCTCCGTTGACGATATTATGTATTTGTCCCCATTTGGTGTTGATTCCGTGGATACTGTCACCTTCGCTGAGTAGCTTGGAGGGTTTTTCTCAGATGTGCTCCAATACACTTGATATTCTTTATTTTCACCCTTGCTTATCGTTGTCAGAAAAGTTACCGTTGCTGAGTGTATATGGGTTGAATTATACATCGTTACATTCCATAGCTGATATGGCACCTCACTGAAGTAGGGGCTACTACTCAAAACTTCAATAACTCTTATGGAGTATTTGTGTGCTGGTGGGTTGAATACCACATATACATCCACTGGCCAGTCTTGCCTATCAATAACATTTGGTTCGGTTAGGGTTACATTTACTCGGTACTCCCAACTACTGTTCCACCACTTGCTGTGTGTGTCGGCGGCTTGCTGTGCTTTGGCGACCTTCATTTCGATTTCCATTGTTATTATCTTGTTGGGTAACCTCTTAACGATGTATATCTTGTTTCCTTTCTTCTTGATAAATATCTTGGGGGTTTCATGCTTCTTGCTGGTATGTCCACTCAGTGTTATCATTGCTAGAGGTTGAATCATAAATGCCACTAGAATTAATATTGCAAACACTTTTACACGCATATACCTCCCCCAAGAATATCAGTTTCATGTACAAACAACAATAAAATATTATAGGTAATATATTCCTTTATCTGCAATGTTTGTATATGATATCTAGATAATCACTCGCACTCTTATCGCATCTCAATAATCTCCTCGATAAAGAGCCCTAAGCTAGTTTTCATAAATATATCTTATATCTCCTTCCAAGTTCGTTTTTATGGCGAATGTTGTTAGTAATATTAGGAAAATGTAATATAAAAGCTTACCAAACTTGGGAGAGCTACTTCAAATAAAATGACTTGATTCCAGACTACAAGCTTTTCTGTTTCATCTAAACGTATTCTTCTAACAATACTTTTGATCGACAGACATCATTCCAGTGTGCTATACTTATATGATCCAAATGAGATAGATATTTCCGAGCATCGCCTGGATACTTCCTTTTATCTATATTTTATTACCCGCAGAGAAAGGTAAGAGTACCTAGCAAAATAAAATATCAGAACTGAATGAACCCCGTATCGTAAGAAAAAAGAGAAATTTTACTCATGGATCTCTATCTCAAGCTCGTCTGCGAGTAGTTCCATTATATACTCTCTTCTTTCTGGTGCTTTGTACTCGAAGACTCCTTTCTCTATGAGCTTGAGTATCTTGTTTATCTCCTTGACCTGCCACGGCAGGAGCCACCAGGATATCACCCTGTAGCTAGCATAGGCGAATACCACTAGGAGAACAGCTATTATCGGATACAAAAACATATTAGCAATATACATGCTGCCCAGACCAGGTACAGATATCTTCGTTGACCCAGAAACATAATCCATGAATACTGTACGTGTCTGAATAGTATAGACAATCTTATCAACAGGTATCCATCTATCATGTGTCTTCACAGCGCCTACCTGGATAGATACTGTCCATCTGTATCCTGGTGGGAAGTCTGCCCAATCAGCAACAACTCTAAACAGCCCTGGGCCTACCATCTCAGCGGAGTAGGTCTTAGTTATATTCGCTTGGACGCTGCTTATGATCACATTTATCATCGCGTTTTCAACTGGAAGGTTGCGGTGAGTTACAAGTACCTCAATTTCTGATGTTTTGTGCTCTTCTATAAGCTGAATCTTAAGAATTTCCTTGGGAGGAGCTTTTGTCATGCTTAGATCTACAGTGAATTTCTTTATCGTCAATGTCAATACTTCGTATTGCCTTAGGTACACGGATTTGGAGAAGAAAATCTCTATGGATACAGTTGTTGGGAGCTCTATGTCCTCGCTTCCAGTTGCAGACAATATAAGATCCGCTATGCTAAACGTATCAAGCCTAATGCGGTAGCCTCCGGTGGTTTCGTTGAACGTGAAGTTTCCTTCTTTAAGCATATAGTCCTCATAGTAGATTGCATATGTGGCGTTTGCACCCTCTATAATCTCATCAGCACCATAGACAAGATACCATATGTTGAGATCCATGAACTCGCCATACTCGAGCTCATAGGTCTTCTGAGGCAGAACCAAGTATGTTGGTATGGGCACAACGTCAACCCTAACCACGATTGTTCCCTTCTCATAGAATTTCTTCTCCATCGTTATGTTTACTAAGTAGTACATGTCCACACTCAGTAAAGATGAGTTGACTCTCATAACATATCTTCCTTCCTCGTATGTTATGTAGAAAGCACCCTCAGGAGTTTCTGGCGTAGAACTAATCGTGACAGAAGCTCCAGAGATAATACTTCCATTCTTCGCCACAACGTAATATGCCTCGACAATCGGTGCTTGGCCCCATATGACTGTTATGTTCTTGGGTTGCGCATAAGCCAAAGTTTTTATCTCCGTTATGGTTACGGATAGCACCTTCGTGTTCTCCCTGTAGAACGATTCCCAGAGCTCAACATAGATAACATATGTCCCGAGAGGCCAAGACCCGTTTGTGCGTCTACTATCGAATAACAAGTAGTAAGCGCCTTTAGCTGGATCGTATGTCAGATTTCCGCTCCATATCGCGGTCTCATTGAATACAACTCTGAACATTCTTTTTGAGGCATTCTCTATGATTGTCGTTGTTTTCGTATCTATGTACTTTATTTCAAAGAGATAGCTCTCACCATACTCGATCATCACTGTTGTCGCACTCACATCGATGTACGTGTCCCTTGGCTCGACAGTGACCGAGATATACTTCTCCCGCACCTCATAGAACCTCTTCCAGAAGTACACGTGGATAACATATGTGCCGAGATGAGGCCAAGACTCATTGATGAGCTCCGTTGTGTCGAACACCATGTAGTACTTATGTGTTGAATTGTATGTTAGGTTGTCCTTCTTGAGTAGGGTATTCCCATAGAAAATCTCATAGTATGCTACGGCATCAGTTATCATCACTCCTGCAACGATGTCTATGTATGAGAAGTTGAACAGCCAGCTCTCACCATAAACTATTGTCACAGATGATGCGGATACATCGAGTATAGTTTCCATCGGATTTACTGTTACTGAAAGGACTGCTGTCTGTGTCTCATACATCTTCTTGCTGAATTTTATGCGTATCTCGAATACTGCTGGCAATCTGATATCCATTTTCTCAAGAGTCTTATTAACCACATATGTGCTGTTAAACACCAAGTAGAACACATACCAACCGTCTGTGAGGTTGTATGGTATTGTTCCGTTTAGTATCAGAGTACCATTATAGGATATGTTGTATTGGGTATCAGCATCATATAGCGAAATGTCACCAGCCAAGTTGGTGTAATTCATATAAAATGTCCATACTTGTCCATATCTCAGAGTCGCTGATTTTTCAGATAACATAAGCTTAGTCTTTATGGGTTCTATGGTTACTGCCAGGATCAGAGTTTTTGATTCATGGTGCTCTTTGCTCAGATATGTATACACAGTAAGTGAGATTGGGAGATCTGAAGCCCCAGACTTGCTGAATAGATCTCTGCTGTTAATCAGCAGCTCATAGCTATTGTCAGTGGAGTTAAATGTTAGGTTACCCGAATCTATTATTACCCCTCCATAATCTATGGCGTATGTGGCGTTAGCATCTGTGATATTGTACTTATTGGTGTAGTACCAGACTTTTATTGTAAAGTTGCTTGGGTACTCTACACTTACTGACTTCACGTTTGGTACAGCATATGCTGGGATCGGATCAACCCGCACGAATATTCTTACTGAGGCCAGATCATGGTGATCTTTAGAAAATGTTATCTCCAGTACATACAACGTTACCTCTAGATATGTCGTGTTTATGTTCAATCTATGCACATTGATGTCTTCTGTTATCACAAAAGCTTCGCTTGGAGCCACGACAGGGTTGCCATACTCGTCATAGACCTCCAAAGTGTGGTTGGCATTCTTAATGAATGCTCCATCTCGGGTTCTGTTGTAGTAGATGCCTATAGTTGCTGCATCGCTCCAGATAAGAGAAATGTTTGTTGATGTTGCATAACAAACAGTCTGCACCCTTATAATGTTCCAAGTAATTATGATGCTCCTACTTTCGTGGTGAGATTTGCTAAATGCAATGTGTATATAGTATGTACCGACGCTCGGAGGATTATTCAAATCTACAACTGCTGTGCTGTTTATAACAAGATAGTATCGACCCTGAATGAGTGAGTCCTCAGTTAGGTTATTACTATACACAGCAAGATCACTACTGTTCCTTATTTCATATGTAGCGGAGGCATTGGAGATTCCTTCATCAGTATCTGTTCTATTGTACCAGAACTCAGCTGTGAGGTTC
>Ga0190312_1000501_pt1 | contig 12108 bp, 11 predicted proteins | sample 487007910_MG_FD_165046 | JGI IMG/M metagenome (GOLD analysis project Ga0190312, IMG submission 165046) | Hydrothermal vent sediment bacterial communities from Southern Trench, Guaymas Basin, Mexico - 4870-07-9-10_MG | ecosystem: Environmental > Aquatic > Marine > Hydrothermal vents > Sediment ... | reverse complement strand
ATCAGTTTGTTATTCTCCTACCACTGCTGTTTCTTTTCAGAAGCACCTTTTTTAAAAGGTTACCACGCAAGGGGCAAGTCTTCCCAATATCAAAAATGCTCAAAATAGTGCATTTGTCTCCGTTCGCAAGCCCTGCAGGATGACATAAATCATAAAAATCGCATGTCCATTCGTCGCAAGAGGGCATTTCAAACACGATTTTTGAGCCTTCCACTGCCTTTCTTGCCTCTAAAGCGGCTTCAATCTCAGCCTCAACGACTTCAACAACGCAGACACCGTCCTCGTGAAGCGGGCATTCGTGCTTTATGCCCTCTCTAACGCTCTCCACTTTGTATCTGCGACCCTCCTCAAGGTTCAAACAAGTGCTCCGCAGCCTGCAATCCTCGCATTTTCTCGTGCCTCCGAGAAAAATGAACTCTTGACCTACTTTCGCAAACGGCACGCCTACAAGCGTCACAATTCTGCTCCCGCCCTTCTCTTCTGACATTTACCGCTCACCCCTACGCCTTATTTTATTCCTTCGCTTCTTTTCTCCCCTTCTTTTACCTCTTTTTTCTTACTCTCGCATTTTCTACATCTTAATGGCACATCTAATTGCCTTCTAAAACTCATTATAGCACCATGACCAGCACTTCTTGCACTTCCGTGTAGTTTCTAAGCGGTTTGTTGCTTCAACTCGCTGCACCTTTCAATCAATCACGCCTGTGATGCGAGCGAGCCTTTCAGCAGCCTCTCTCGTTAGACCTGAGTCGCCGAGAATCGTGTAGCGGTGCGGATTTATTTTGTGAGCATGCGTAAGCGCCTCAATAATTATTTCGTCAGGAACACCTATTTCCTTCGCAGTCGTGGGAGCGCCGATTTCACGCAGCACATTTTTAATGCGTTGCCAGTCTTCGCCGTGCAGGTAAGCCATCATGATTGTTCCGATGCCGCATTGCTCGCCGTGCAGTGCTCTGCGAGGTGCGAGGATGTCAAGGGCGTGGCTGAACTTATGTTCAGAGCCTGAAGCGGGTGCTGAAGTGCCTGCAATGCTTATTGCGACGCCGCTTGAGATTAGAGCCTTCGTGACGAGCCAAGCAGCGATTTCGCCCCCCCGCTTAATCTCCTTCGCATTCTCAAGCACCATGTTTGCGGTCATTTCGGAGAGTGCTGCCGCATAACTGCTGAATTCTTGGTTTCGTAGGCGGTATGCGAGCTTCCAGTCAAGCACAGCGGTGAAATTTGCGACGATGTCCCCGCAGCCCGCAGCAGTGAACCTGAAAGGAGCATTCGCAATTATTTCCGTGTCTGCGACGACTGCGAGTGGTGCGTGTGTCTGCACAGAAACAGGAAATCTGCCATTCTTAATGGTCGCTCTCGGAGACGCAATGCCGTCGTGTGATGCGATTGTCGGCACTGAAACGAATGGAATTTCCATCTCAAATGATGCGACCTTCCCGATGTCTATGACCCTTCCACCGCCCACGCTCAGCAAAAAGCGAGCTTTCATCTCACGAACCGCATCTTTCACGCTCTCCACGCTTTCTCTGTCTGCCTCCGCCTGCTTGCGAATCTCCACGATTTGAGCGTCGTAATCCGCATCCTCAAGGATTTGAAGCACTCGCTCTCCCGCAATCTTCCTCGTTTTCTGTCCTGTGACAACAAGAGCGACGCCCTCAAGTGACAAACGCCTGCAGACATCCCCCACTTCTTCCAAAACGCCACTACCCGCAAGAATGTCACGAGGCAACTGCGTCCTCTTCACCTTACCCCGCTTCCCTTTCTCCCCCTCTTGCACCTCGCTTTCAATCATTTCTCTCCCTTCTTCCCTTCTCTTCTCTCCTCCCTCCTCCACCTCTCTCACTTATTCTTCAAACTCTGCTTTCCTCTTTTTCTCTCTCCCAAAATTTTCTGCAGGCATGCGAAGGGTTCAGGCAGGACTTCCGCCCAGAGCCACTCCGCAAGCACGAAGAAACCTTGCATGACCTCTGACTCAACCTTTCCCGCTCTCACTGTTGAAGTGCGGTATTTCCCGTCTCTGCGGCGACGGTCAACCACAATATTCCTCGCTTCGTCGTCCACGAACCAAAGTTCTTCAACGCCAGCGGAGTGGTAAGCCTGCCTCTTTTCCTGCATGTCGTAGTTTCTTGTCCAGGGCGAGAGAATCTCAACAACGAGGTCTGCAACGCCCTCTAAACGCCTCTCTCTCAAAATGCTCAGCCTCTCGCTCCTCACAAATAAAATATCAGGCTCAAAAAGCCTGCAAGGACCGAGGTGCATCGTCGCACGAGAGCCGAGAACTTTCCCCAAACGCTTGTGCTCGGCATAACCACGCATCAGAAAATATAAGAAGCCGAAGATGTCTCCGTGCCGAATGGAAGCAGGCGAGTGAATGATAAGCGTGCCGTCAAATAGTTCTGCTTTCGTGTCTTCATCCGTAAATTCCTCATATTCTTCCTCGCTCACGCCGAACTTACGCACAAAATACGGCGGTTCAATCACTTTTTTGCCCAAAATTAACTGCGACCCTGATTCAGTTTCAACTGCATCCCCCCTCTTTTTTACCTTTCTTTTTCCTGCTTCTGCATTTCTTTCCACTCTCTTTTCCATTTCTCTCACCGCTTCACACTGCCTTAGATGATAGCGATGCCCCCGTAGCCAACAACGCTTGAGCGGTCTCCCGTAATGTCGCCGCTTGTTGCGTATTTGAGCAGAAGACCCTTCGTTGCACCGAGCATTTTCGCAGCAACAAGCATCGCACCCACAGGTCCGACGCCACAAGCGGTTGAATTCACCTCTCTCACCGCTCTGTAAAATTTCGCCACATCCAATTCGCAAATCGCATCAATTACCCGCTTATCCTTCTCACGAGCAATAGAATCAGGCTCATAATGCGTGAAGTCTGATGATGCTATCACAATCACACGCCTCTTTACCTTCAAAACCGCTTCTGCTATGCTCTCTCCCACTTCTTTAGCGGTGTCTTCATCATGCAAACTCATGCAAATCGGCACGAATTTGAAATTTTGGAATGTGAATTGTAGGAATGGTAATTGAACCTCTATGGAATGCTCCTGTCTGTGTGCTGTTTCGTCCGTGTCAATGATTGAACCTCGCAATGCCTCCACAAAATCTTCGTCGACAGGCACTTCTCCCAGCGGAGTGAGCCATTTCGCCGCAGATGTTGCGACCGCCGAGCCTGCGAGGTAGTGATTCGGTCCCAAAATCACGAATGTCTCAGCAGGAGGCATCCTCGCATACACCGCAGCAGCAACTCTTCCAGAGTAAATGTAGCCCGCATGCGGGACAACCGCCCCCTTCATCTCAATCTCTTCACGAGGCACACCAGCAAAACATTCTTCTAACTGACGCCTCAACGCCTCTACGCTGGACTCGTAAAACATACCCGCAACCGCAGGTCTCCTCTTCATTTCTTTCTCCACCTCACTTGAGCATCCTTCAGGGAGGTTCCCATTTCATTCACTGAGCTTACCCTTAAGGGCTTCGGCTCGGCGAGGCTTCGGGAGGCCCTACCCCTACGCTCTGCGAGCAAAGAAATCCCAAACGCATCCCCCGCTGCTTTGAGCGGAAATTAGCAGCAACATTTTAAGCCAAACGGCTAAAATTTCCCTCGCATCGTCAGGAACAAAACAAGGGCGAGCGAACTGAGAATTCCGCCGTAAGTGAAAGTGTGCGAGGGTGAGAAATTCCAAAGGAAGCCTGCGAGGACGCTTGCTGGCAGTGAAGCGAGACCGACAGAAGTGTGAAATGCTCCGAGTGCAGTCGCTTTCGCCTCTTCTGGTGCGAGGTCAGCGACGAAAGCACGCTGGTTCCCCTCTAAAATTGCCCTCACAATGCCGTAAGATGCGAAGAGTGCTGAGAAAATGAGCAGAGCAAGCGGCATCGTGACAGACTTTGCGCCTGTGAGCGAAACTGCAAGTGCAAAGCAGAAGCAAGTGAGTGAGTAGAGCGAGAAACCCGCTGAAATCACTTTGAACCGCCCTATTTTGTCTGAAAGTTTGCCGAATGGAATCGCAAATATCGCATAGAAAATGTTGAAAAGTGTGTAAAGAGCAATTGAAATGACCAACGCTGCATGACTTTCGCCGTTAGTGCCGAAGTAGAGCATAGCACCGTATATGAAAAACATGTAACTGAAGTTAGAAAGGGCGAAAACGGTTGAAACTGCGATGAAATGTGCGAGCGGTGAGTGCTTTCTTCTCCCTCTCGCTTTCTCTGCAACCCTGTCCGCTGCTTCCGACGCTGCTGTCTTTGCAGTCTCTGTTGCTTCTGCTGCTTCCGCTGCTTTCGCCGTATCTGCTGTGAGCAATTTTCGCTTTTGCAGTGTTTCTTTCACGAAGATGAGGGGCAAAAGAGAAGAGAATGCGATAACTGCTGCGAGCAAAATGACGAACTTGAGTTCAAATCCGTAAAGAATGAACAGAAGTGCGACGATATTTCCGAGAATTGCGCCCACAGTGTCCATTGCTCTGTGAATTCCGAAGCCTCTACCTCGCTCAGAAGGCATGGATTCGGCGATAATTGCATCTCTCGGTGCGGTTCGCAAGCCTTTTCCGACACGCTCAACGCTCAGGAATGCGAGTGCGTGCTGCCAGACACGAGAGAACGCAAGGAAGAATTTGAAAATTGCGGAAATGAGGTAGCCAGAGGCGACAAAAATCTTTCTGCGACGCAGTTTGTCAGAGATGTAGCCAGCAGGCGCCTTCAGAACGCTTGAAATGCTCTCTTGGAAGCCACCAACAAGCCCAATTGCGATGCTTGCCTCCGCAGGACTCGCAAGAGAACGAATGAAAGCAGGCAGAATCGGCATAATCATCTCGCTACTCAAGTCGTTGAGCAGGCTGACTACGCCGAGAAGCAGGACATTCCTCTGAAGCTTCCTCTCATTCTTCCTCTCATTCGCCCCGCCTTTTCTCTCGTTTGCCACTTCCACCCGCTTCTGTTTCTCTTTTTTCTCTTTTTATCTCTTATTGTGTGCGAGGAGGATGGAAGGTAGAGTTCGTGTTAAAATATGTGGTGTTCGTCGTGAGGAGGATGCTCTGCTCGCTGCTTCTGCTGGAGCGGATGCAGTCGGCGTGATTCAGGTGGAAGGCACAAAAAGGTTTGTGAGCTTGGAGCGAGCGAAGAGGATTTTTGACGCTCTTCCTCCGTTTGTGACGAAAGTTGCGGTCGTCGCATTTGACGCTCTCTCTGAGGCGGAGATGCTTGAGCGAGTGAGGGCGTTTGAGCGGATTGGAGCGGACTGCCTCCAACTTCACGGCAACGAAAGCATTGAAACGGTTGAGCGCTTGAAAGCGGAGACTTCTCTGAAAATCATAAAAAAGGTCGGCGTCCCCGCTCTTCCGCAGAGCAGCAGGGAGGAGGAAAAGCACATGCGAGAGCTTACAAGAGAGATTTTAAGGGCTGCGAGGGCTTACGAGAGGGTTGCGGATGCCATTCTGCTTGACAGCGCTCCTCACAAAGGCAAAGCGAAAGGGAAAGGAGAGGGAGGAGAAAGCCAAGAGAGCGTTCAAGGCGGGACAGGAGTAAAGCACGACTGGAGCATTTCAGCAAGCATCGTCGCAGCGTTGCGGAAGCCCGTGATTCTTGCAGGCGGTCTGAATCCTGAGAATGTGAGCGAGGCGGTGCGTGAAGTGCGACCCTTTGCGGTGGATGTTTCAAGCGGTGTTGAAAACGCTTCAGGCTGGAAAGACGAGGCAAAGGTTCGTAAGTTCATCTCCACAGTGAAATACTTGTGAGCAGAGGAACGAGAGTGAGGTGAGAAGGGGGTAGTCTAAAGGAAAGCGGAGGGAGAAGGCAGGTAAGAGTAGAAAGAGAGAGGAGCGTGAAAGAAATGAATTCGCAACCTGACGAAATGGGGAAATTCGGGAAATACGGTGGTAGATTTGCACCAGAGGTTTTAATGTCTGCGTTGGAGGAGCTTGAGCGGGCATTCCGCAAATTTCACGCCGATAAGGATTTCAATGTGGAGCTAAACTACCTTCTGCGGACTTACGCAGGGCGACCGACGCCACTCTACTTTGCGAAGAACCTTTCGGAGTTTTGCGACCCTTCGGGGCATGTGAAGATTTACTTGAAGCGGGAGGACTTGCTTCACGGAGGGGCGCACAAGCTCAACAACACGCTCGGACAGGCACTGCTCGCAAAAAGGATGCGGAAGGAAAGGATAATTGCAGAGACAGGCGCAGGACAGCATGGCGTCGCAACTGCGATGGCAGCCGCAAAACTCAGTTTGAAGTGCGAGATTTACATGGGAACTGAGGATGTTGAGCGGCAGAAATTGAATGTTTTTCGCATGAAACTGCTCGGTGCGAATGTGATTCCTGTTGATGCAGGCTCTAAAACGCTGAAGGATGCGATAAACGAGGCGTTAAGGGACTGGGTGACGAATGTTGAGAACACATATTATTTGATAGGGAGCGTTGTAGGGCCGCATCCTTATCCGATGATTGTGCGAGAGTTCCAGCGAGTCATAGGGAAAGAGACAAAAACGCAGATATTGGAAGCGGAAGGCAGGCTTCCAGATGCGATTGTCGCTTGTGTCGGTGGCGGAAGCAACGCAATGGGCATATTCTACGACTTCCTTGAGGACGAAGATGTGGAGCTTGTAGGTGTTGAAGCCGCAGGTAAAGGCTTGCACACGGGAATGCACGGCGCTTCAATCTGCGCAGGCACCGATGGCGTGCTTCACGGCATGTTCTCAAAGCTGCTTCAAGACGAATACGGTCAAATCAAACAGTCTTACAGCATCGCAGCAGGCTTGGACTACCCTGGTGTGGGTCCTGAGCTCGTCTTCTTGGCGGAGAGCGGGCGTGTTCGCATGACATCCGCAACAGATAAGGAGACACTCACCGCTTTTAAGATTCTTGCGGAGAAAGAGGGCATTATTCCCGCTCTTGAATCTGCGCATGCTGTCCACGAAGCAATTGAAATCGCCAAAAAAATGGCAAATGAAGACAACGACGAGCATATTATTGTCGTAAATCTTTCCGGAAGGGGGGACAAAGACATTTTCATCGCAGCAGAAGCACTTTCAGCTAACGGTGCGTTAAAATGAGTTACGAAAGTTTCAAGAAGGAAGTTGAGCGTGTGCTTTTGGAGCGAGGGGAGCCGATGACATGGAGCGAAATAAAGAAATTTTCGGGAAAACTGAAGCAGAGGGCGCCTTACCATGTGTTCGTGCAGAAACTGCAAGGCGAAATAGGACTCGTGAGGTTTAAACCTCGTGGCTCACAGCAAACTCTCTGGGCGCTACGCAAGTGGTTTGAGGAAGGTCGCTTCAGAGATTTGCTCCCTGAGCGGATGCGTTTCGTTGTCCTCCATTCTGAAGGAGAAACTGCGTTCGTCGCAGATGAATTCAGGAATTTGAGACGCATTTTCCCCGTAAAGAGCGTGGAGGTTCATGAGGAGGAGGCGAAGGAAGCAGGGGAAGTGAAGAAAGTAAAGGAAGTGGGGGAAGCGAAGGAAGGGAGAGAGAAAGAGGAAGCGTGGGAGGGGGGAGAGGCGGAAAGAGAGGAAGGCGGGAATAGGGATTTAAGGCGTTGGGATGTTGTAGAGGCGGAGATTTCCTCTTTATTTCCGGAGGAGGACAGGCGACCTGAGAGCATTCGTGTCCGCAGTCTGCGTTTTTTGAGGCGAGTGGAGGAGGACAGTGAGCGCTTAAAAATCTTAGAGAGCGTTTCAGAGAGCGGAGAGTTCCTCCACACAGACGCTTGGCGTAAGCATGGAAAGACACTTGGGATGACGAGACCGAGATTCCGCTGCTTCTACTTTTACGATGCGAGATGCCAGTTCTTCTGCGACCAGCGTGTCTGCTTGGGGCATGACATACCCTCAAAAATATCAAAAGAGGAGGCATTAGGCGATAAAGTTTATTTCATTTTGGAGACTGAAGAGCAGAAGAATGAGGAGGAAAGTGAATTATTTCTCTGGTCAAAGGATGTGGAGTGGTGCTTAAAGGCGGTAATTTCGGTTCAAGACCCGAAGCAGAGGCGTCTTGAGGTGTGAGAAGTGAGCGTAAAGGAAAGGTTTCTCGCATTCTCCCCCACGGACTACAGGTATGCGGTTGAGGACTTGCGGGCGTTTCTCTCTGAGGAGGCGTTTGTGAAATACAAGGCGAGGGTTGAGGCTGCTTTAGCGAAGGCTTTCGCCTCAAAAGGAATACTCCGCAAGGAGCTCTGCGAAGAAATCGTGCGTGCTTGTGAGGAAGTGTCTGCGGAAGAAGTTTACGAGGAGGAGAAGCGGACACGCCACGACATTCGTGCATTAGTGAATGTAATAAGGAGGAAAGTGAGCGATGAAGCGAAGCCATTTGTGCATTTATGTGCGACTTCTTATGATATTGTTGATACTGCGAATGCACTTCGCTATAAAGATGCGTTGGAAAAGGTCATTATTCCTGACTTATTGCGATTAGAGAGCGTGTGGATGCGTTTGGCGCTGCGAGAGAAGGACACTTTGCAGATTGGAAGGACGCATGGTCAGCATGCGGTTCCGATCACATTCGGCTTCGCAATCGCAAATTATGTCCACAGGCTCGGCACCTGCATTCTGCGTTTGAAGGACGCCGCATCAAACTTAGTGGGTAAATTTTCGGGTGCTGTCGGCGCTTATAATGCTCTTTCACTTGTTTTTGAGAATTCTGACGATGTTGAGGCGTTTGAGCGAGAAGTTTTGGGCATTTTAGGCTTGAAACCAGCATTAATTTCAACGCAGATAGTCCCTGCTGAGCATTTTCTTGAGTTAGTTCATGCGGTTATTGCCTGTTTTTCAGTGCTTGCGAACTTCTGCGACGACATGCGTAATTTGCAGCGCTCAGAGATTGCGGAAGTGCGAGAGAGCTTTGAGGAAGAACGGCAGGTAGGCTCCTCAACGATGCCTCACAAGCGAAATCCTGTGGGATTTGAGGGCGTAAAGAGCCTTTGGAAGCGTTTCATGCCCCAAATCGTGACGATGCATTTAGACCAAATCTCGGAGCATCAGCGAGACCTCACGAATTCCGCATCGCAGAGATATTTGCAGGAGCTTCTCGTCGTTTTTGACTTCTGCGTTCGCCGTTTGACTCGCATTTCAGAGCGTTTAGAGGTTGAGCGTGAGAACATGCGTCGTAACTTTGAAATTTCAAAGGATTTCGTGACAGCAGAACCGCTTTACATACTTCTCGCCTTGCACGGACACCCAAACGCCCACGAGCATGTGAGAAAACTTGCATTTGGGGCTTACAGAGAGGGGAAACCGCTGAAAGAGATTGCGATGCAGGACAAAGAAATCGCAAATTACATGCAAAAATTCACAGAAAGGCAGCGAGAAATCGTGTTTAACGCCGAAAAGTATGTGGGAATTGCATCAAAAAAAGTGGAGCGTGTCGTTGAATATTGGAAGCAGCGGTTGAATATTCGTTTGTAATTTTATGCTTTCTCGTCAATGCGTTTTTCCTTACTCTCGCTCTCTCACCCTCGCCCCCTCGCCCCCTCACACTCTTACACTCTCACACTCTCACACTCTCACACTCTTACACTCTTACACTCTCACACCCTCACTCTCTCACTCATTCGCTCTTTTCGCTCTCTCGCTTCCTCACACCTTCACTCTCCTCTCGCCCATCGCTCTCAAATAATTTCGCAGCGACAGCACGAGCACGCTCACGAACCTTCTCCTCGCCCTTAACACGCCCATTTTGCATGAGAATTTCGCCGTTGCAGATGACAGTATCCACACAATTGCCATTCGCAGCGAATACAATGTTTGAGATTATGTTGTGAGTAGGCACGAAACTCTCATTATTGAGGTCAATAAGGAGCAAGTCAGCGAGTTTTCCCTCCGAAATCTCGCCTGCATCCACCCTAAATGCACGAGCAGCATTCAAAGTTGCCATCTCAAACGCCTCATGTGCGGGCATCGCAGTCGGGTCGCCTGTGTGTGCCTTTTGCAGTAAAGATGCGAACTTCATCTCCTCAAACATATCCAAATTATTGTTTGAAGCGCAGCCGTCTGTTCCCAAAAGAATGTTTTTGCGCAGTCCCGCCCGCTTCATCTCCTCGTAAGGCATCACGCCAGATGCAAGTTTCATGTTTGATGCTGGATTATGCACAATCTTCACATCTTTCTCACGCAAAATCTCCATCTCCTTCCTGCTTAAATGGACACAGTGAGCAGCAATCACTCGCTCGTTGAGGAAATCAAGCGATGCGAGGAACTCAACAGGTCGCTTTCCGTGCTTTTTCACGCATTCTTCCACTTCAGCCTGCGTCTCTGCGAGGTGAATATGAATGAGCAAGTCATTTTTCTCGGCGAAATCACGAGTCCAGCAGAGAGCCTCCTCTGAAACGGTGTAAATTGCGTGCGGACCAAGCGCAAATATGATTCTGCCGTCTGAACGCTTTGCGAACTCTCTCGCAGCGCTGAAAAGCTGCTCGTTCCTCCGCTTCTGCTCTTCCGTTGCTGCGGGGTCGCCAAAGTCAACGAAAACCGCAGAGATTGCTGCACGCAGACCGCTCTCAAGGACAGCACGAGCAGTCCCGTGCCAGTGCCAATACATGTCGTTGAAAAATGTCGTGCCTGTCTTCGTCATTTCAAGGCATGCAAGGCGTGTCCCCCAGTAGACATCTTCTTCGGTGAGGCGTGCTTCAATCGGCCAAATCTTCTCGCTTAACCACTCATGAAGGGGCAAGTCATCCGCATAACCACGAAAAAGTGTCATCGCTGCGTGCGTGTGTGCGTTGAAAAGCGATGGAATTGCCGCCTTCTTCTTGCCATCAATCACAAATTCCGCCTCCACAGACCTCGCATCTCCAGAAGAGGGCTCGCTAATCTCCACTATTCTGTTCCCTTCTATGCGAATATCCCTCTCTTTACCCCAAAGAAGCACATTTTTTATGAGAATTGAGGATACCATTCTTCTCTCACCTCGCCAACACTCCTCAACTTGCCAACTTCGCCACTTTGCGACTCTTTCACCACTCCGCCTTCACATTAAAAATTTGCCGAGAGCGAGCGCAAAAATACCACCTGAGAGCGTTGCAAGTGCATTTACTTCGTGATTATTCAGTTTATTTCTGTTTTCAAGTGTTGCGCCTAAGAAACTGTCAGCGATGCACCCAAAAAAGCCCGAAAGTGTGCAAATTAGAAGAGTTACGGGTGCTGTGAGAGGTGCTGCTGATGCGGTAGTGGTTGCTGTTGTTGCTGTATTCTGCGATGTAGCGGTTGCGAAGAATTCCGAATGTGCGGAGAGCAGTGATAGAAATGAAACCACTGAAATTAGAGAGGCGCCGAGAAAAGCGGCGCAGAGACCCGCCAAGCTGACACCGCCGTTTGTGCCGACAGGGACGCTTCGCAAATTTGTAATTAAGCGGGGCTTCTTGCACAATGCCTGACCGATTTCTGTTGCGAAAGTGTCTGCGCAGGCTGTCGCCACCGCACCTGAGAAACCGAGCAGGAAGAGGGGATGCTGCGAGAATGCGTAGAGAATGCCGAAGAGTGAGGGGGAGAGACCATTTCCAAGCACATTACCAAGACTTCTCTTGCCTTTTTGCGCTTCTGCAACGCCCATTCGCTCCTTCTCTCCAAATTTATATTTTGTGACGAGGTTTCCGAAGAGGAAAAATGCAAGAAGTGCGATGATTCCCACGCATCCTACGGTCAAAAATACCGTAATTCCGACCGCAACCGCCCCTAATAACCCATATTTGTCTATCTTCCGCTTCCTGTATGCGTAAATAACGAAGAATGTTGCGGTGAGCAACACGATGGCAGTCGCAAGGACATTTCCACATGCTACGGGCATTTCTACCTCCTCTCCATTCCTACTCCCTTCCTTAAAAATCCTTTCTTAACTTAAACACTCAACTACTACCGCTCTCACTCTTGCTAATTCTTTCATCTTTTCGGGAGCACCGATAGAGTTAAAGGATGCGGCGGAAGTTAAGAATATGGAGGAGTGCATTTTCTGCAAGATTGTGCGGGGGGAGTTGCCTGCTGCGAAGATATATGAGGGGGAGCGTTCGCTTGCGTTCTTGGACATAAACCCGATTTCGCCCGGACACACGCTCGTGATTCCGAAGGAGCATGCGTCTTCGCTTGTTGAGCTTGACGAGGCGACGACTGCGGATG
>Ga0190312_1000497_pt1 | contig 12195 bp, 7 predicted proteins | sample 487007910_MG_FD_165046 | JGI IMG/M metagenome (GOLD analysis project Ga0190312, IMG submission 165046) | Hydrothermal vent sediment bacterial communities from Southern Trench, Guaymas Basin, Mexico - 4870-07-9-10_MG | ecosystem: Environmental > Aquatic > Marine > Hydrothermal vents > Sediment ... | reverse complement strand
GAATAATTCTACCCTTCTAAGTGCCTCCACAAGACCCAATCTCGTGCGACACATGTTCATAAAAGTTCCGGATATGAGTGCAACGATAACTGTTACTATCGACTGGAGGCCTCCTGATACATCTACAATGAAAATCATCTTCGTATTCTTCTCACCTAGTACTTGCCCTAGCTCCCTTCGTATGTGATCAAAATACGCATGTACAAATATCTTCTTTTGGATCTCCATAAAATCATAGGTGAAAGCACTAGAACCCCCAGACTCTGATTGTCTTGGTAGGATGGGGATCCTATAATAATGAATATTTCCCTCGCATAGTTCTACTTTTCTTACTTCACCCGACAAGCCTGATAATTCTCCTATAATACTCTTAATAGTTGCTATCAAGGGCTTATCTCTAACATTTTCTAATTCATTTAAAATACATCGAATATTACCTTCTTTTTCCATAACCTCCTTCGTAACTATTCCAAATATGTTTAATCTAATCACCCTCTTATGCTCATCTCCCCCAAGTTTTGCGAGTCTATCTGCTAGGAAGTTAACCAAAAAAATTCCTGGAAGTGAATGATATACTTGAAGGCTAGGCGAAAAAAAGAAATATATGTAGATCTTATCAAAATCTTGTACCACTCTTTTGAATTCCCTATCGAATATATTTGAACAACATTCCCAATACTTTTTATATTTCTCAGAATCAAATTTAAAATCACATTGAGTCCTCTCTGACAATATAATCACCATTTGGTAAAGTTTAAAATCCTTGAGATACCTAAACAACATCTACGAATATATCAAATTGATCATTTAATAAACCAAATTTAGGTCATCTTTCTACTATTTTAAAGTGGGTATATTTTGGTGTATTGTAACTCCTTCAGACAGTTATTAACTATTGAAGCGGCCATGAGTATTTTGTTATCACTAATTTTTATTTTTTGTGTAGTGGCTCCGCGCCATATGATTTCACTTGGCCAGTCTTTGGATACAAAATGTAATATCATTACACAATTTTTAAATACTTTAACATGAAGTGGACTTGCTCTTCGTTCGACCAACATCCTTATCTCTTTGGTATTTTCTTTCTTTAATACCGCTGATTCGATGTAACCTGCTCCCTTAACGCTTCTTGGTAATCCTAAATACCACGCTAACTTTATACTTTGTTTACCTTTCCGTGCAAATTTAAGATTTCGCGCTAAGCTACCATGTTGAGTTACTAAGAATAGCCTTTTTATCTCATCATATACATTATTGACATTCTCCTTAAGCCAAATTGAGAACATTGGTACATGTTCTACAATATTATTAGTTATTACTGATATTAACGGCAATTTTACTGAGTCTACTTTTTTAATTACAATCTGTTTGCTTAAATAATTCATTACTTCATTAGTAATATTTCTTAATGATCGTATTAACTCTCTTGCGCTACTTGGTAGTGTTTCAACTAACCCAGTAATGTCATTTAATTCTTCCAATTTTGTATCTAGGATATCGATCTTAAAGCTTCCTAATCCACGTCTAGAAATCTTCCCAATGCACCCTAGTGCAAGTGCCAATACGATAGATAACGCACCTAGATATTCGTATTGTACTATTGAATTTGTTGGAACTCGCGCCTTTGAATATACTATTAATTTGAACTCTAATTCCATAAGTAGAGCCCTTAATAATTTTTCCCTAATGCTTCTTAGGATTCTAGTTAAGGTACTCCAATCCATTCTATTGAATCTGTCTTTCGCTTTCTTTAAGTCAATATATATAATCTCTCGAATTCTTGGTGAGAATTTACACATCTTTTCAAGCTCCTCTAGAGATTCTCTTACCTTTCCATCCCTTCGACTTGAGGCTCTACGAATTGCCGTATTAAGTTTCATAAATAATAAATCTATTCGAAAATGTTGAGATAATGTTGACTTTCTACTAATGGATTCAAACCTAAAGTCTAAAAGAGAGGACACATGTTCTTCTACATTATTTCTCTTCAGTTGCCCACCAAATATTCTAGGAATTATTTTTTGTATCGTATCAATGATATCATACTGATTATCATATGCCCATCCACCAATCAGAGCTCGCGCCCACCACCGGCTTATGCCTCTTATTGAGGTTAATCTTGGGATAGCATCAGCAAAGGTATCATAGCCACCTATAGATGCAGGACTAATGCTTGATAATTTTATTTCCATAATTTTTCTCATGATTCATCACCTGGTGATTAGATTAATTATTACACAAATTTTACACATGACAGGATCACCTACTATTCATTATCTGGCTCATATTTAACTATATCAAACAATCCATAACCAGATCCTGTCTTTGAGCCTATACCCCACTCTTCAAATGCCTTTTTAATAGCCTTCTTTAATGCTTTGAGCATAACTTTGAATAATAAGTTATAGTCTGGAACCCTTTCCTTACATTCTTCGCATTCACTACTCTCATCAATGCTCTTGTCTTCAATGAATTCTATTAGGTGCTTATATAAATTGATGATAAAACAGTATGCTTGTTTTTCAAATACCTCTGTTAGGACAGATTTCGCCGATTTCTCACAGAATTTATTGGCACTTCTCCAGAACCTTTTAAGCCTTGAAGTATCGATAATTATTAAAAATTCGAATTTTACGTCAGGCGATATTACTAGAAATTGTATTGGTACCGGTTTTGCTCTATGTTCCATAATTTTTTCTGGGTCAGGTGCATAGATTGGAGTAATGACATCCCTTTCCAGCACCGTGTTCTGCTTAGTTATGCCGACAAGAAATGCATCACTAAAATCTATGAGAGATTTCATACTGCCATACTCGTGAGCGGAACCAAACAGATAATCCCTTAATTTTTTGTCATACCATTCAAAGACCGCAGATACGGCACCCTTGATTTCTGTGGATGGTATTTTTGGTGTATCAAGAACTTTATCCCAGCTGAGACCAATCTCGTCAATTAGCCACCCAAATGGTGATGAAACATCGACCAATACACGGGTACGACTATTAATAAGAACACTAATCACTTTTTTTCCAGTACTTTTTATTACCTCTTTGAGAAATTCCATGTATCTTCTAGTGCATTTAATCATTTTATTATAGTATTTTGAATTCTTGGTTAGTTCAACAATTAAATTAGCCAATTCATTTTTGTATTCATCTCTATTATTGGTACCATACTTAACTATATATTTTCTACTTTCATCTAAATAGATCTGATATATTGTAGTTGAGTCTAATTTCTGTCCAATTTTATTCATAACTGCTCACCTCTTATGCGATATGCTTGAATAATATATTTCAGGTGAGTCAGCACGCTTAGCAATTGAGAATAATTACTAATAAATCTAACGATTTCTTTTTCATCTTCATCGGATAATTCCTTGCCTTCATCTCTTCTTCTTAAACAGTTATAATAGTGCTCAAGGAGTTCTTTAAATGTATTAATAGCACTCCTGACCTCCTCGTAACCCTTCCCTTCGGAGCTTGCCTTTATTATAGTATAGAATAAATATGCGTGGATTAAACCTAATTGCTTAACTCTTTCTGGCAATGCTGATAGTTTTCCATGAATATCTTCAATCCATTTTTTTAGAACATCTGCTCTTAATTCTAAACTTTCTTTCTTGCCTTTCTCCTTTTCCTTCTTCTTTTTTTCGTTCTTTAGTCTCTTGTAAATGTCGATGGCTTTATCGAGTGGATTCTTAATTTCTAACTGAACTTTACGAAGAGCTTTTGTTTCAACCTCTGCTTTGAATTCGTTTTTAATTGTTTCCTCTAATTCACTTAATTTTTCATCCAGATTAATTATTGTGAATAGACCTTTGTTAGCCGTTTCTTTCGCACCGATGTATATACATCTTAAAATTTTTGAGATTGCATTCCTTGCTACCCCTAGATCAAACTTTATATAATCATCCTCACTCTGAATATTAAGCTCTTCAACATCTTTCAAGACCTCAGGCAGGATATCCTTCACAATAGTCCGCGGGATCCTAGGTCTTGTTATTGTACAAGCTCCTATAAATATCGAAAACTTTGGGACTTCTTCTTCGAACCATGGACCAGTTTCGACGATTTTTTGATAGATTCCATTCTGCATGCCTTTTAATTTAACGCTAGGTTTGATTATTAGGGCTTTTTCTAGAATCACTTTGAATGTAAAGTTGCTGACGATACCTAATCCTCCAATCATTAATGTAGCAATATTCTTTAATGATACACTTTTTATAGATACACTCTCAAGGACTTTTTCGACGAGATTCCATAGATATCCTAGATCTCTTATGAATGTGGCCTTTAAAAGGAACTCTCCTGCAACCTCTATCCAACTTCTCCATGAGACATCATGATCAGATTTCTCCTTTTCAAGCTCTGGTAAATAGATCCATAGATCACTTAAACCTAATCTCTTATTCGCTCTGTCTGCAAGCGAGCTGAGCCACGACTTAATCTTAGAAAATCTAGTGTTATTTAAGATCATTACTACTCTATTAATTAACTCTGGACACGTGAGATAGATATATCTGAAGGAATCCGTTATTACTGGAATGAAGATTAAAGAAGCATCTTCTACTCCTATTGGGCCTACATATTCAGAAACCTCACTCCTACCAAATAATAAGTCGGCTAGCTTTGGTGAGTATGTTAGATAGACTTTATTTCTAAAGGCACCTTTTATGGCTTCGCCATTTAGTAGGATAAAACCAGCGTAGTCCCTATAAACAGGTAAATCCACTACACTTACAACCGATTCCCCAGACCCGACTCTAGACTCAGTTATTGAAATATAAGCTATAGGTAATCTTTCAATCTCACCGCTAGGCATGTTTACTCAGCCCTTTCATATGCAGCAAGAATTTTACTAAGGATATCTAAATGTATTAGGATCTTATGTTCCAATAGAGCATATTTGGCTTCACCGGGTTCCTTTAGGCGCAATAACTTATTCAAAAGCTCTTCAGCGAATGTATTGATATCGCTTGGTAAGAATTCCTTCAATGGGTAGTCAAGCACATACCATAGTACAATAAGCCATTTATCGCTATCAGATAAAGTTTTCTTCTCAACTATGTTCTTGAATGCCTTATTAAATCCATTAGGTACCTCATTTTTCTCGCTTTTTTCAAGAGTCCAAACAGTAGTTTTATTGAGAGCAAAAACTAATGAACGTAATAGACCATTAGATATAATCATTGAGAAAAATCGCTTTGCTGTGCGGGAAGCATCACGGGCAAGTATGCTGAATATTTCCTCCTCACTGCATGTAGCCCTCTCTTTTTTTGTGAATTCTCCTATGAATCTCCTAAGTTTTCCTATAAATTCGTTTACACCCCTTATTGCTTCATCAAACATAGATTGAGTCTTCCCTCTTAGCTCCTTGTTAGACATAGATCTCCCCTTATTAAGGCCACAGAACAAGACGCATCCTACCCTTACCCGTTGATTCGTCTCCACCAATGTTAATCACTAAATTGTTTTTTAGTTGACTTATGAACTTATTCACCGCATCATTTATTTCATTTTTTAATGAAGCTCTAACGCTGATATATAATGGTGCAAAGAATAAAGTGTATCTGGGTATTCTCTCTTGATAGAACAACGCTCCACGTCTAACAGTCTTTGTTTCGTACTCTAGTGCTATTCTTATTACGACTTCAAGTCCTTTGTTAGCAATCTCTCTGAATTTCCCATCTGGGACTAGAATAGTATCCTCCCTAATAATATCCTGGATATATTCATATCCAGCCCATATATTTTCTCCCATCCTAGGCAATGCTTGATTCAATATCGAGCTAATTAAGCTTTCAAAGTTTTCGCTATATTCGCATTTTATGGTCATTTCGCCATCTAGTAGTATTACCTCTTGTTCTGCCAGTGATTTCGAGCTGCAAATACCCGCGTTCTCGCCTAACTTCAATAATGTTCCGTAAGTTAATCTAAAATTATTTTGCATATCTTCAGCTTCCTTAAGCTTTATATCAGAAAGACTTTGAATCCAAATATTAATTTGTTGCGGTGATGTCACAAATAGAAATGGTGGCACAAACGCTCTCACGGGGAATAGTAAGATATGGGCTCTCGAGAATATCACATTACCCGCTTGAGTAAGATCCCCAAAGATATAGGGTATCTCATTGGTAAGCGTGTTAGAAATTTTGAAGTAACTCCGTAGGGCTCCCTTAATTGTCGTACCCTCTAAAATTGGGATCTTTGTGAGACTATCCCTCTGAACTCTTAGATCTATCGCCCCGACTTCTCTTTCACCACCTGGAAAGCAGGGGGTCTCACACCAAAGATAGACTATTTTCTCAAGCCTATAGACTGAACTTATTGATGCTAATTTATTGCCCATACTAAAACACCTCCCAAAATATTAAGGAGCAGGAATAAGTGAAACTATAAAAGAGCCAAAAGCTCCTCTATACTCCTCTGCTATTATTTCTCTATCTATTATAAACCTATATGTTAGAGATTCTAGTGCGTCCTTATTCTCAAGCTCAAAGTAATAAACAGATGACTTATCACAACCATAAATCGTATCCTTAGGTTTATTCTTTAGATAATCCCACCCACTTATTATCACTCTTCTCATACTAAAGCCAATTAACTTGAGCTTATGCCCACTAGGAGTATTTATTTTACTCAAATATGGCACATATTCTCCATTTTCATAAAAAACTCCAGGATTGGTAAATGTTATTCTTAGAAGTAAATTTTTATCGCAATTCTCGCAGATGGGTTCTGAAAGCCTATTCACGTAATCATTTTCAATGAATTTATTTTTGATATCCTCCCTAATGTGAATTTTGACAAGACCGAATTCTCCACCGAATCTGACGATTTTGCCATTTATAATTTTGAAATATTTTGCTATATCCTGGGGAGCAATTACGCCAATAACAATGCACCAATCTTTTCTAAAGTTTACACTTTCTACGATGAAGTAATGACCTTTACCCCTTGTGATGCGTAGTGTTTTAGTATCTCTTCTTAGTTCGATATGAGGCGTTATTTTCTTTTCAATAATCTCGGGAACTATCTTGATACAGTTATGTCTCGTTGTCTCCTCACACTTAATGTAACTCCTCAAAGCTTGGCTTTTAATTACATAATTGCTAAATATTGCTTCATATTCTTTTTCTATTCCAACGATAGGCACACCGAAGTAGTCTAGTTCGAATAGGTCTTTGACGTCCAATGCTTCCCTCAAATCTGGAACCTCAATTTTTAAAGTGAGATCATCCAATATTGGTAGATAATCCATTGGTATTGGATAATATACTTCATTATGCTTTAAATCAAAGAAATAGGGGCCAACTAGTCTCCACGCGAAGTCATATGTGGAAAAATAGTCTCCCTCTTTGTCTCTCTTAACTCCAGAGATCTTTGCTATGAACTTAAACTCTTCGATTCTTCCTACTAGAAATTCACGGAATTTCTCCCTATCAAATAGTATTGTAGTCTTTTTGTTGTCTATAAGTATTGACTCTAAAATAGCATTTCTTAACATTCCCGAAATTGTGCTTGGATTAGGCCATTCTTCTGTATAGGCTTCACCACCAATTTCAAAAGGCTTGGGGGTTCTAAATAGGAGAGGAGTAAGTGGTTCTAAAATAATTGGAATAAACTCATATGAGCTCATTGGTATTCACCTTATAAACAATTCTCAAGGCAGCGATAGAGAATCGCAGCAAGAGGAATGAGCTCAAGTAATGTTATTTTAGTTCTTCTCTCAATTTTGAATAACATCTCGGATGCTTTTTCAAGATTTTTCATTACATACTCTAGTATCTTCTGTTTTTTATCACTCTCCAATTTATCACATATGCTACGTCTAATACTATACCTAAGAAGTGGCAATCTTTGCTTGATCACATCAGCCTTAGTAATATTCTCTTTTAGAAGCTTCTCATAGAATTCAATTAGCTTAGTAAGCCCGCCCCTCGAAATATTCTCTCTAAGGACTAAATTGACGATTGTATTGGATATTGAAAGAGGACATAATACTGATTTAGGCTCAGCAATTGTTAACGAGTTAGAGTTTGGTAGTAGCCCTATATAGATCTCACCATTTGACTGGTATTTACTTAATACTTCTTGGTCGAGTTTTCCCTCGTAACTACTTGCAATCTCACCTAGTAAGTTCTTTTCTATCTTTTCATTAATTTCATCTTGAAGAATCCTGTCTAGAATAGCTACTGGTATGTACCCATTAGTATCACAATCTAAACTGTACTTCTGACACTCTCGATGCAATATAAGAACATTTGGGATACCTCTAGCTAGATACAATGTAGCGCCCCTACTCATTAATGCCACTGAAACTGCGTCCTTAATTTCGATCTCCTCTTCTCTATCATTTCTCTTAATTGTTGCCCTTAGTTCTTTACTTTGCTCTTCCAAGAGCTTCATGCTTTCTCTTAAAACAAGTCTTAGATCTGTCTTATAATGTGCTATCACAATTCCAAAAGACATAGTAGCACGCCAGCTCATACCATATCCATAAATGCCGTCTTTGAAGTCCTCTAAAACGTCATTAGACAGCAAAGCAAGTTCTCGTGAAAAGAGTATCCTGATTAATAAGTAAGCTAAGTGCCAAGTTTCGGGCGGTAAGAGAGCTAATACATCATCTCCGCCAGTGTAGACTAGAAACCCACCTAATGCTCTTACTACTCTCTCAAAAATGCGTGCATTATGTGATAAAATCATACTTAATGTAGATAATATGGCGGGGGAAATCGGCTTAGGCCTAGCTAAAATATTCTTGGAGATGCATTTTGATTTATCCTCAACTTTTAATTTTTCTAAAACTCTATCTATTTGTTTTGTTATTCCACCCAACATTTCATGAAGCTCTGGGTGAAGATACATAATCCATTGTAGATACTTTGCTCCAAGGATCCATTGTCCTATATTATCTCCATCAGCTCTCATGAGTACAAATTTATTCTGAGGTTTTAGTGCAAGAGGTATATAGTCTAATACTTCCTCTTCACTAAAAGGCTCTTCGTAAGAACCAATGCCTCTTAGCATATATTTAAGGAAGGCAATTTTATCTTCTTCAGAAGTTGCTATGAGGCCTAAAATTTGGCTTAGCTTTCTGAGAAGTATTATTTTTGCTCCATAGATCAATGCTTTATCTGTAACTAGTACTATTCTTATATTTTCAAGCGCTTGTTCAATTCTGTCATAGTGTTTTTCGAATTTCTCCCTAAATATTTTTTCAAAGTCTTCAAAACCATATCTAGAAAGTAGAGTCTTGATCTCATCCTTAAAGAAAACGAAAGATTGTGCCTCTAGGATCGTTTTAAGAGCCTCAATCACTTTTTCCTCTTTCAGTACTTTAGAAAGTTCATTAATTAAACTCTTAGCTAGCGGGGTGTTGCATGTAAAGCCATCAAGAAGTAATGGTATTCTAAGCATTTTGGTTAGTTCCACTATTATGGATATAACAGAGGAGGAAATATCATTAATGTAGCTCTTTAGCTTATTAATGAGGGAGTCAGAAGATTTTTTTCTAAGTGTGTACGCAGCTAACAGCACTGCTAAAATGGAAATCTTTAGCCAATATGTTCCAAATGTGTCAGTAGAAGGTATGGCGGCTCTCTTGGGCTCTTGTTTCTCTGGTAAGTTGAGTAGTTTGTGAACAATTTCATCAAAAAACCTCCGCATTAAGCATAGATGGCAGAGATATTCTCCACGATCTATCTTATTCTTCTTAATTAGGGCTTCCCATATATCCTTTTGCTGTATTAGATTAAATGCTATGTTATGGAGGCCACATGCTAAGCATTTCTTGTACTTAGTTGGTTCATGACCTTCAATAGGCTGCATCCTAAATTTTTCTTGATATTTAATATATCCAGCAGCTACTGAAATAAGTCGCATATAACTCTCAAAATTCTCAAGAGCCACGTGGGGATATTGCAATCCATTCGGCCCAGGTTCGATGGCTCTGTAGATATTAAAACACAATTTATTATCCATTTTTGCTATTAACCCTTGTGGTTTCTCATGAAACTCCAACGCTAAGATACGAATTTTAGGAAATATTACTGAAAACTTTAATTCATGCTTTATTCTGTCCCTATAAGTCTCCTCAAGCTCAATTTTACAACTTTTGAGTAACTTACTTAAAACATTGATATATGATTCTACAACCTCCTGCCATGATTTTTCTAGGCATTTTATAATCATCTCTCTCAACCTTTTAGGGGTAAGTTCAGGAAGTTTTGGCACAACCGCGATTATTGTCGCTGGGATGACAGCATACTTTAACATGTTGACATTCTTTATTGGCTTACCAAAGATGTAGTAATCTACTATGGGAACACCAATTAGCCACGGGATTAATATACTATCTGGACCAAAATTCTCGACGAGAAACTTTATTACCTTAAGTCCTAGCCAAGAGATAAGCCAACTTGATGCCATTAGATCTCTAGTTTTCCTTGAGGTTGAGATAAATTCTTGCACACCACCTATATTAATGTATAGGAAGTAAAAACTCTCCAATAGTTCCTTTGATGCTCTTTTATCAAGTCTATATGTGGAAAGCATAGCAGTTGTTATTAGATGGGAGATCATCGGTGATGAGGGAATCCTCGAATCTTCTGGAATTATCAGCAAGTATTTAGCAAAGTAGTAGTTATTATTTAAATAAGCGTCATACAAAATTTTAATTAGATCTCTAAACAATTTTTTATAATCATCATAGTTATTAACACTAAATTTTTTTCTTATATTCAACGGAACTTGTTCCTTGAACTCAGAGAACATATCGATCGCATATGCAGAGAGAGGGTTTTGGAATTTAATTTTTAATCGCTTAGTACTGGAACCATATGGTATTAAGCCTCTATTCATAGCTGACGCATTAATATCCGCAAAGTGTATGTCTTCATCGAGATTATGGTGCCGTTGAATATGTCCAATAACATCCTCTCTTGGCGGCTCCTCCCTTAGAATTTCCATAGCAAGTGTAACGGCTCGTGACACATGATCCGAGGGTTTTATTGCTTTATCAAACGGATCGTGCAACAATCCAGCAAACTTTCTTTCTAAAACTCTTTTAGTAGTTATCCAGTCAAAGGTACTTTCACACATTATATCCACCATCGACACTTTTAGGGTCTACTAGCAAATATTTCAATGAAATTTTTAGTGGTCTCTATTTAGCCAAAATAAATGTAAGCTCAAGTAATTGCCAAGAACATAATGCTAAACTTTATATTTAAAGGTTTTTATTTCAAGCTTTTGAACTTTGTTATTTCATGTCCTAATAAGGTAATAATACTGTAAGCTAAGAATGTCATGGTAATCTTCATAGCAAAATCATCGAGAAAAACGAATAAGCATACTACAGCCAAGAGCCTTAATAGAGTAGAAAACCTCAATGAGAGACCTATGCTGTCTCTTTCAGCCCCTCAAAAAAAGGCATTGTAGCTCTCTTGGATAGTAAACGAATACCATATCCAGGCCTAAGCTTACCACCATACACATTAATACACACCCAGATTGTGCTTAGTTACATGCATCATAAGCTTTAAGCTTTGAGGCTCATAGTTAGGGGAGGCAAGCAAAATAATTAAAGACCCATTTCAACCCCCGTTTGGGGGATTCTTTGTGTTTCCCCTATTCCTATCTTGGTTTAGATTGAATGTTTTGCCTTCTCCACTATGCTGAGTTGTAGTGTAGACATTTTACTCTCTTACTTCATCAAGCTTTTTATCATTTCTACTGATTTTCGTTAATTAGATCTAGTGTGGTGCGATGAATCATTACATACCACTCTTAGTTTGCTCTAATAACACAGGTATATTTATGTAATCAACTCAAACTTCCTGAGGAAGTCGCAAGTCACATGAAAAAAGCTTAGGACTTCGTGAAAAGTAAAATATGCCGCCCAGAAAGGCGATAGTGGCGATCTTCCAGCATATATACTCACCTTTAAAAATCAAATTTGGGAAGTATTGTTTGGTAGGCCACCAGGCTGCGAGGTGCTGGCTTGGTGGCACATAGGCCACGGAAATGTGGCTCCTAGCTCAGGAAGATCGCATGGAAGATCTTTAAAAAGGATCCGAATCCCCTTCAATCTTCCTGAGGTATTAACTCAAGTTTTAAATACCATCAAACATAGATCACAACGAGAATAGGGAATCATAGAGAATTCCCCATGAGGGGGTTGAAATTTATC
>Ga0190312_1000494_pt1 | contig 12253 bp, 10 predicted proteins | sample 487007910_MG_FD_165046 | JGI IMG/M metagenome (GOLD analysis project Ga0190312, IMG submission 165046) | Hydrothermal vent sediment bacterial communities from Southern Trench, Guaymas Basin, Mexico - 4870-07-9-10_MG | ecosystem: Environmental > Aquatic > Marine > Hydrothermal vents > Sediment ... | reverse complement strand
GTCTATTAATAAAACTATATAGTGTCTTCTGTAGAGAATATTCTCTACGCAACAAGCTCTTCTTAAGAAACTCTATAGAATCAACTGTATAGACTCCATGGAGAGGCTCTAGAAAACCATTACTCCACCCAGGTATGTATGCATAATACCCCTTCTCTCTAAGATAGACACCTATAATATACTCTACAAATACTGGATTCACTAAGGGCATGTCTCCAGCAACTATAAATACATCACCTAGTTCTTCAAGAGCGATTAAAACACCTCCTAGAGGACCGATAAGCAAGTGATCTACTATAAAATCCTCTATACCAATCTCTCTAAACTGTTTAACTCTATCAGCTGATGTAACAACATACACTCTATCTACACCACTTACTTGCCTAAGCCTATTAACTATACGGAGCACCATAGGCTCTCCATTAACCATATAAAATAGTTTATCTCCAAACCTCTTAGAAAAACCACCAGCTAATACAGCTATATTCAACCCCACTATCCTCTCTATATTATAGATACGTGTAGACTAGGTTAAGACATACTATCTATGTATTAAAATAGTCTATAGGAGTAGTACTATAAACAATATGGTAGTATAATAGTATCTAGGGCTGCAGAGCTATGGAGTTAATAGATACTAGGTGTAGGCTATATAGCCTAAGTCTATAGTGGATGGGAGAGGGTATGAAAGCAGATCTTGTTGAAGGATATTATTTTAGGTTAAGGAACAACCTAGTATTCTATGTTAAAGGAGTAATCCATCCTCCAGACAGGGTTATAGCATATCCTAAATACATACCAGATCCTCTTGGAGATAGAGTTGATAGAAGAACTGGTATTAGGTATAGGAAGGAGGAGTCTATAGTAAAGCAGTTCTCTATTGTAGAGAAGCTTATGCCTAACACTGTAGTCTACGACCCATATATTGGTGATACAGTACCTTCTATACCACGTCTACTTATAGATGAAGTCTATAACCCTATTGAAAGAGCTAGAGAGATCATATCCTATAGTGGTGGTAGTGGAGAGCTACTAGATATAGTGAGAAGCCTTATCCTAGACCTTATAGATGGTAGTGGTGTAGGAGATATAGGTGTATCTGGTTCAGTACTAGCTAGACTATATAGGGAGAGCTCTGATATAGACATTGTTGTATATGGTGTAGACTCTGGTAGGAGAGTATATGAGTATCTTAAAACAGTTGTACCATATGGTGAGAAGGGGTATAGACAGTATGGTTCAAAGGATATAGAGAGACTCTATAAGTCTAGATCGCTTGAAACACCTATACCTCTAGAAACGCTTCTGGAGCAGGAGAGGAGACGTGTTCTAGAAGGTATCTATAGGGGTAGAGAGTACTTTATTAGACTAGTTAGGTATCCTAAACCATTTGAAGAATATGGTATGGTTATATATAGGAAGCTTGGAAGAGCTGTTTTAAAACTAAGAGTTATTGATGCTTCTAAATCAATATATACACCATGTACTTATAGAGTTGAGACCATTGACTGTATAGATGGAGTATGCTATAGTGTTGAAGAAGTATATAGTCTACGTGGAAGATTTAATGAAATAGCTAGTGATGGAGACATAGTTGTTGCTAAAGGATATGTTGAAGAACTATTGTATAGATATAGTGGTGAGAGAACATATAGGCTATACCTTGGGCACCCCGGAGACTACATGGTGGTTAAGTCAACTATCTAGCTTAACCACATTGCTATTGTTTAAAACAGCTGTTTCAACAAGTGTTTTCAGTTTAGCTAAGCTCACTTTCTCCTCCAATGGATCTATTGTTTCAATAACTCTTCTTAAGTCCTCATACTCGGCTTTTACATGTAAGACGTTGCCGTTGCTAACAATTTTTTTAACTGATACAGCTCCTAATACACTACCTCTATATATTATAGATACCTTCTCTACAGTATATGGTATACTATAGTGTCTGCATTCAACAACTCTATAGCCTAGTATGCCATAGTCTTTAATGAGTATATCTATAACTCTATCTATAGATTCTTTACTAACATCAATAAATAGTATGTATCCAGGCCTATTCTTCTTAGTAATTGATGGTACAACATGTATGTTTGACGCACCGTGTTTAATTATCTTATCTATAACATGGCCGATTACTTCGCCAGGTACATCATCTATATATGTTATAACAAGCATTCTAAGACCCCATTAAATACTATCCACTATCTTAGAATATATGGTTTAGAAGCAGTTTTATACCTTAAACATAATAATATATTTCTCTTAGAACATGATCTAGGGTGTTTATATGGAGTTAAATGGTGTAGAGATAGCTGATACTTTTGCTGAAGCATTCCCAATGTATGCTACAAGAGTGCTTATAACAGCTATTGATAGGAAATGGGCTCTTATAGCAGCACGTGAAGCAACAGGTTTTGCTACATCGGTTATCATGTGCCCTGGTGAAGCAGGTATTGAGAGACTTGTCTCTCCCAAACTAACACCTGATGGTAGACCCGGTGTTCTTATACATATATACCATTCCGACCTAGCTAGTCTTAAGCTTACAACTCTAGCACGTATTGGGCAGACTGTTCTTACATGTCCTACAACATCTGTATTTAATGGATTGCCTAAGGCTAGGCGTAGAATGGGTGTCGGTAGATCACTGGCTAGGTTTGGAGACGGTTTTGAGAGAGAGGATACACTATATGGCCGTAGAGTCTGGCTTATACCTGTTATGGAGGGTGAGTTTGTTATAGAAGACACTATTGGTTTTGTAAAAGGTGTTGCTGGTGGAAACATACTCATACTTGCTAAGACACTAGAGTCTGGGCTAGAGGCTGCTGTTAAGAGTGTTAAAGCTATACACAAGTATGTACACCATGTTATAACACCCTTCCCTGGAGGAATAGTTAGGTCTGGCTCTAAAGTTGGTTCACTCAAGTACTCTAGGTTGAAAGCTACAACAAACCACTTATACTGTCCAACATTGAGGAGTATTGTTAAGGATACAAGAGTTCCTGAGAGTGTCAACTGTGTATATGAGATTGTTATTAATGGTTTAAGAGAGGAGTATGTGTTAAAGGCTATGGGTGTAGCTATAAAAGCTGCTGCCTCTGTACCCGGTGTTGTAAGAGTTGATGCTGGAAACTATGGAGGTAGGCTTGGCCCGTATCATCTATACTTGCACGATGCTCTTAAGACAGTTAAAGATATAGATGTAAATGTATAGTGTTATATCGTAACTAGAGTGTGAGGGGTTCTAAACCTTGTCTCTAGATAAACCTATAAGGATATGTGTTCTAAAAATGGGTGCCATAGGATCAGCTGTTCTACTAGAATACATTCTTGATGAACGTGCTGAGAGAAAGGATGTAGAAGTTAGAGTATATAGTACTGGTGCTAAACTGTTTAGTGAAGATTATGGTAGAGAACTTGCTGAAAAAGCTCTATCTGAAGAATACGATCTCTATATTGTTGTAAGCCCTAATGCTACACTACCAGGCCCTACAAAAGCACGTGAAACACTACGTGAGAAGGGTAAGCCTGTAATAGTTATATCTGATTCTCCTGTTAAGAAGATTAAGGATGAGCTTAAAGAGAAGGGGTTTGGATACATAATTGTTACAGCAGACTCCATGATTGGTGCTCGTAAGGAGTTCCTTGACCCAACTGAGATGGCTCTCTACAACTCTGATGTAATAAAGGTTTTAGCAGTAACTGGTGTCTATAGGCTTATACAGAAGGAGATAGCACGTATAGTAGATGCGTTGAAGAAGGGTGGGAAGCCAGAACTACCCCATATTGTTGTTAAGAAAGAGAATGCTATAGAGACAGCCATGTTTAAGAACCCATACGCTAGAGCTAAGGCTATGGCCGCCTTTGAGATAGCACGTAGAGTAGCCGATCTAACTACAGAAGGCTGTTTCAAGATTAAGGAGAGGGAGAAGTATATACCAGTTGTAGCAGCTGCTCATGAAATGATGCGTGTAGCAGCTAGACTAGCTGATGAAGCACGTGAGATTGAGAAGAGTAATGACACAGTTGTTAGGACACCACATGATAGTAAGGGTAACGTATTGTATAAGGAGAAGCTTCTAGAGAAACCTGGGTCTGCCTAATTATAATTCTCTTTTTTATACAACTCCTCCATACTCCATAATGGTGTGTTGGGGAAAAAGTATAGTTGGTGAGCGTGGGATCAAGTCTTTAATACTCATAACTGGTCGTACAATACAGCAAGGAATGAGTATGGAGTCTGATGGGAAGTATAGTGAGAAGTATTATAGATCAGTAGCTGTTATAGAGCTGAACCCAGCTGTTATCCAAGAGCTAGGTATAAGTGATAGAGTTAGAGTTAAGAGTTGTTATGGAGAAGTTGTTGTTAGTGTAAAGCCTAGTAAGGATCTACCTGTTGATAAAGCGTTTATACCTCTCGGCCCATGGGCTAATGCTGTAGTTGATTATAGTACAGAGAGTATTGGTATGCCTAACTTTAAGTCTACAGTTGTGACTATAGAGCCTGTTGATGAACCAGTTACTTCTCTTAAAGACCTCTTGGAGAGGTATGGAGTTAGAGTTACACCTTTTAAGCCTATGGAGAGGCCTCTAGAGAGCGGTGGCAAGCGTGTTGTAAAGAACTATGTATGCCCGTTTTGTGGAGAACTATGTGATTATCTAGAACTAGAGCTTGTTGGAGACAGGATTGTAAGGAATAAGGGTGGGTGTCCACTATCTATAGCTAAGACACTAAACTATCATAGAGATAGAATTCTTAAACCATTTATAAGGAGGGGTGGCTGTTTCAAGGAAGTATCTATAGAAGAAGCTATAGAAGAAGCTGCCCACATACTCTCTAAATCAATGTATCCACTGCTCTTTGGATGGAGTAGTACGTGTACTGAAGCTATAGAACTTGGTGTAGAGCTAGCAGAACTAGTTGGTGGTATAATAGATAATACATCAGTATTCTGCCATGGACCAACAGCTCTTGGAGCACAGGAGACTGGTACAGCTAGAGCTACACTAGGTGTTATAAGGCATTTAGCAGACGTTATAGTGTTGTGGGGCTGCAACCCACTACATGCTCACCCCAACCATTTTGCTAGATGGATAACTGCTAGAGGGAGACATGTTGATGGGCGTAGGGATAGGAGGGTTGTAGTTGTTGATGTTAGGAAGACTGCTACTGCTAGAACAGCTGATCTGTTTATAGAAGTTGAGCCTGGTAGAGACTATGAGCTTATAACAGCACTACGTATGGCTGTAAGAGAGCTTGAGATTGAGGCACCTGTTATAGCTGGTGTGTCTAGAGAGAAGGTTCTTGAACTAGCTGATATAATGAAGTCTGCTAGGTATGGAGTGATCTTTGCTGGCATGGGTGTTACAATGACTGGTGCTAAGTATAGGAATTTAGAAGAGCTTGTAAAGCTTGTACACGATCTTAATGAGTGGACTAGATTCGTACTACTGCCTATGAGAGGACACTATAATGTTACAGGTGCTAACGAGGCATCTCTATGGAGTACAGGCTACCCATTTGCTATAGACTATTCACGTGGATACCCACGTATGATAACTGGCTTATCTACAGCTACAGAACTACTTGTTAGAGGAGATGTTGATGCAACACTGATAATAGCTAGTGACCCAGTAGCACACATGCCTCAGAAAGCTGTTGAACACCTTGCTAGAATACCAGTGATAGTAGTAGATCCAAAGTGGTGTCTTTCAACAGCTGTTGCAGACGTTATCATACCATCCGGTATTGTTGGGATAGAGTGTAGTGGTACAGCCTACCGTCTCGACGGAGTACCTATTAGAATGCATAAGGTAGTTGATCCACCTCCTGGAGTACTATGTGATGTAGATATCCTCACTAAGCTCCTTAATAGGGTGAAGGAGTTGAAGGAGGGCTAGGTAGGAATGGATCTCCTTATAAGAAACGGTATTGTATACGATCCAATGAACAACATCTATGGAGAGGTAATGGATATAGGTGTTAGAGATGGGAAGATAGTCGATCCATCAGAGATCGATCCATTGAATGCCAAGGTTATAGATGCTAGTGGGAAACTAGTAGCTCCAGGAGGAGTAGATATACACAGCCATATAGCTGGTCCAAAGGTTTCAACAGGGAGGTTGATTAGACCTGAAGACCACTATAAAACAAATATACCGTGTAGGCTACCGTATAGGAGATCGCAAACTGGTTTATCGCTTCCAAACGTGTACCGTATAGGCTATGGATATGCTGAAATGGGCTATACATTTGTTGTTGAACCAGCCAGCCCTCCCTTAAAGACACGTCATACGCATGAGGAGTTGAACAGTATACCTATTATTGATAAACTAGCGTTCATACTTGTTGATTCAAACTGGATAGCTCTAGACTATATGGAAAAGGGTGATATTGATAGGTTAGCATGCTATCTTGGATGGCTACTCTATGCTACAAAGAGCTATGCCTTAAAAATAGTTGACCCAGGATCAGATCTTGGATGGCTCTACGGTAAACTAAGTCTTGGCCTAGACGACCAACTGCCAGTCTATAACTTGACTCCAAGAGAGATCATTATAGGTATTGGAGCTGCTGCTGAAAAACTATGTCTACCACACCAAATACACATACACTGCAACAAGCTTGGCTATCCAGGAAACTACCGTATAACAGTTGATACAATGGCTCTAGTAGATAAGTATGCATTAAGGGATAAACCATCTATACACATAACACATATACAGTTTACTGGATACAAAGGAGATAGCTGGAGTAGTCTTGAAAGCGGTTCAGAAGACATAGTTAAAGAACTTAACCGAAACCCGCGGGCAACACTCGATCTAGGGCAGGTTATACTAGGCTATACAGCTACAACAATGACTGCTGACGCACCCTTTGAATACATACTATACCACTTAACACGTTGGAAATGGAGTTTTGCAGATGTTGAAGCAGAGTGTGCATCAGGTATAGTACCGTATAGGTATCGTAGAAGAAACTATGTTAACACAATACAGTGGGCTATAGGGCTTGAGGTAATGCTTCTAGCTAGGGATCCGTGGAGGACAGTTATATCAACAGACCACCCTAATGCTGGGCCATTTACAGCTTATCCAAAGATTATAGCATGGCTTATGAGTAGGAGGGCTAGAGAGGAGTTTATGGAGAAGGTTAATAGAAGAGCTTTATCAAAATGCGTACTACCATCTATTGATAGAGAGCTTACATTAGAAGAGGTAATGATTATAACTCGTGCAGCACCAGCCAAGATCCTTGGTTTAGACTCTAGTAAGGGGCATTTAGGTGTTGGAGCTGACGCCGATATAGCTATCTACGATATTGACCCACGTAGAGTGGATCCCTCTAGAGACTACTCGTTAATTGAGAAAGCTTTTAGACACACAGTCTATACTATAAAGAGTGGAGAGATCGTTGTTAAGGATGGAGAGATCGCTAAAACAGTTTATGGCAGAACATATTATGTAAAACCAGTTCTCCCAGAAGATCTAGTTAGAGATGTACAGAGGGATCTTGAGGTAAAGTTTAGAGAGTACTATTCAGTCGCACTACAGAACTTTATAGTAGGTGAAGACGAGTTAAAGAAGAGCCATCCAGTCCATGTAAAAACAGCGTTCTAGGTGGATAGTCTTGGCTAGTGATAAGTATACTTACTACTTCAAGCTTAAGGAGGAGCCTAGAGTACCAGTTGAAGCTAGAAATCTTAAACCAGACACTATAGCTGGACTATCTATTGATGAAACTAGGAGGATCCCGGTACGCCTAGGTAATAAGAAGCTTGTTATTGAAGACTTGTTTGAAGTTGACGGTCCAACACGTGCTCCAGCTAATCCAGAGTCTATTGAGCTACATATTACTGGTAGAGGCTCTGGTAGGATAAGGTATCTTGGATGCAAGATGTCTAGTGGTAGAATAGTTGTACATGGAGACATAGGCTTAATGACTGGATATAAGATGTCTGGTGGAGCAATAATTGTTAAGGGGGATGCTGGTAGCTGGCTTGGCGCTAAAATGAAGAACGGCTATATAGAGGTACATGGGTGTGTAGGAGACTTTGTTGGAAGTAAGCTTCAGGGTGAGAAACCCGGTAAGGGTATGAAGGGTGGTTTAATAATAGTTCATGGAGACGCTGGATCATATGTTGGTACTGGGATGAAGGGTGGATCGATTATTATTGAGGGTTGTGCTGGAAACCTTGTTGGCTCACATATGTGTGGAGGCTCTATACTAGTCTGTGGTGGTGTTGGAAGGTTTACTGGAGCTAGAATGGTTTCTGGTAAGATAGTTGTAGATGGTGTCGTAGATGGTGTTCTCCCAAGTTTCTACATAGACTCTATTACTAGTAAGGCTAAGGTTAAGAACCGTGTTATAGAGAAGGAGTTTATGCTATTTATAGGTGATGTACTAGTTGGTGGACGTGGTAAACTCTATATAGCCTATGATGTTAACGTGGATAAGCTTTCTATGTATAGAGAGCTCCTTATGGAGGCTGAGATCTAGTGGTTTCAATGAACAAGCTTGCTCTAGACATACTAGAAGAAGTTGTTAGTAGAGCTAGTGAGTTGGGAGTAGATGTTTTAGAGATAGCTGGTTCAACAGTAGTTGATATGGGTGTTAGAGCTAGAGGCGGTTTTGAAGCTGGACTATACTTGTCAAGGATTTGTCTTGGAGGACTAGCTAGTGTTGAAATAACACGTATAGACTATGGAGACCTAGTATTACCAGCTACACAAGTATATACTAGTTATCCTATAGAGGCTTGTATGGCTTCACAATATGCTGGCTGGAGGATAAGTGTTGGAGAATACTTTGCTATGGCAAGCGGCCCTGCCCGAGCACTAGCTAGGAAGCCTAAGAGGTTGTATGAAGAACTAGGTTATAGTGAAGAGTCTAGTGAAGCAGTTATTGTACTTGAGACAAGTAGGTATCCTTCTAGAGAAGTTGTTGAATATATATCTAGTAAGACTGGTGTAAAACCGTGTGACCTCTATATTGTTGTTGCTTCAACAAATAGTGTTGCTGGTAGTGTACAAGTTAGTGCCCGTATTGTTGAGACAGGTATACATAAGCTACATACTCTAGGCTTTAACATAAAATCTATACTCTACGGCTATGGTGTAGCACCTATAGCACCTCTACATCCAGACCAGCTTGTAATGCTTGGTAGAACTAATGATATGATACTATATGGTGGAGAAGTATTCTATATAGTAGAGTATAGTAGTGATGAGGAGCTGCTAGAGTATATTGAGAAGACTCCAAGTACTTCATCTAAAGACTACGGCAGATCTCTTGCTGAAAAAGTTAGAGAAACTGGTATAGAGTTTCTATACAAGGTTGATCCAGGTATATTTGCTCCAGCTGTAGTAGAGGTAAACAATATAGAGACAGGGTCTGTTTTTAGAAAAGGCTGTGTAAATATAGAGTTGATTAAGAAATCTATATCATTAAAACTATAGTTTTTTATTCAAAATCTATACTATATCTCCATCCAAGCTCTTTCTCATATAGTTCTAAAGCCTTAAGCCTATCTCTTAGAGGGTAATTGGGTGTCTCAAATATAAATGTTTTTTCAAATAATCTATAGTCTCTTGTAATAAACCTCCCATTCCTCTCAACCCACTCCCAGAACTCTGTATTTGGGTAAGGTGTTGCTATACTTATGTGTATATAGTCTGGTTCAACACGGTTTATGAACTCTATAGTCTTGTATACAGACTCTAGAGTCTCACCGGGAGCACCAACCATAAAGAACAACCCTACAGCTATACCATAGTCTCTAGTCCACTTAACAACCTCCTCTACTCTATCAAGTCTTACAGCCTTCCTCAATACATTAAGAACCCTCTGATCACCTGATTCAACACCATACCATACTGTTGTACAACCACTTTCACCCATATATTTTAGAAGCTCTTCATCAACATTATTTACATGAACTCCATTAGGTAGACTCCATGGCCCAAGACCCTCCTCTATAACACCCCTCAGGATCTCTATTACTCTATCTCTCTTAAACGTAAACACGTCATCAAGTATACGTACTTTTGGAACACGGTACTTGTTTACAAGTATCCTCCACTCACTCAAGACATTCCATGGACTCCTAGATCTAAACAATCTACCCATTATATAGCGTGTTGTACAGAATAGGCAGTTGTATGGGCATCCACGGCTAGTAAACATTGTCCCAGAGTTTTCTCCATAACGCTTTATATCTATAGACTCTCTATCTGGAAAAGGTATTCTATCTAAATCGGTAATAGGGCTTCCGTGTATAACCATGGTTTTCCTAGTAGACAAGCAGTCTCTAACAACACCCTTCTCTATCATTTTAAGAACTCTAGATAAGGCTTCCTCACCCTCACCAGTAACAACTATATCAGCTAAACCAGTGAAATCCTCTGGAACAAGTGTAGCATGAGGTCCTCCAACAAACACTATTGTGTCTGGAGAGTACTCTCTAACCATCTTAATAAGATCTACTGTACTATAGTAGTTTTGTGTAACTACAGAAAAACCTATAGCATCAGGTCTTTCACTTGATACTTTGTTAAGGAAGGTGCTGGTAGAGTCTATGTCTAAGTCATAGATAACTGGTTTAAACCCCTCAAGTCTAGCAATAGATGAGAGATACATTATACCTAGAGGTGGGTATAAACCTTTCTTAGACTCTTCTAGAGAAGATGGAACACTTGCTTTAACAAAATACACACTATACATAACATCTACACCACAACATCTACACAACATATACCATGTATAGAGATAGATAAGAACTCTACTATAGACTATCTATAATGTAGAATAGGTTGATGGAGAAAGTAGTGGAGTAGCTCTCTGTAAGGGATATAGTGGAGAAACTGTGTTAATCTATAGACTCTATAGATGTAGATGATCCCTGCCAATCTCTCTAACAAGTTCATCAATACAGTTGATTGATTTACAGAAAACACCTATATTACCTATCCTTACACGTCTCAATCCATAGCTTTCTAGAACACGGTATGCCCTAACCATCTCATCTAGTGTTGGAGACCTATAGCCTCTAAGCATGTATTCTGGAAAGAAAGCTAGTAGTGTCACTGGTAGATCATTGTCTATACTAGCTAGTAGTCTCCCAAAACAATGCATCTCCTCTAGCTCTACAAAACCCGGTATGTAGAGAAGAACAATCTCTAACACTAACCCATAGTCCCTGATCAAAGCTGGTAGTTCTAGAATCCATTCATTACTGGTACCACATAGTCTCCTATAGGTATCACTACTACAAGCCTTCAGGTCAAGCCATATACTATCAAGTCCAGCTTCATACAACAGCTCTAGATTCTTCCTTGTAAGACCATAGCCGTTAGTCTCAATATGCATCCATAAATCACTATAATCTCTCTTAACCATCTTAAAGAACCTTACATAATATGCTGGTTGACAGTAGAGATCTCCACCAGTAAATGATACTATGTTACGTGCAGGTCCATAGCCTTGTGGTGATAACAATACCTGTTCTCTCCTAAGCTTATTTGGACAAAACCTACTCCTCACACCTTCTACAACACACTTACCACAGTGTATACATAAGTCGCTAGAATACCACATAAGAGATCTACTGCGGGGCTCCCATACAGTTATAGACTTATAGTATTCTCTAACCTTCTCCATTAGATCACTTGGTGACACCCATGATCCACGTGCATACTGTGTAAAATACCAGCTATGGCACATTAGACAGTTATGGTTACAACAACTCTGATAGATCGATAGATAATCCTCTGGCCTACTAAGTACAACATCATATACAAGCCTATGGATCTCACCACCAATAACCCTCAGACCAGCTTTACAAGGTAATAGAGGCTCTCCATTAACAGATATAACATTACCACATGGACTATACCCTTGACTATAGAGACTACAGTGTCTATACGACAAAACACTCCTCCCTATAAACCAAGATAGTTAAAGGTAGAAAATATAGCTATAAATAAAATCCCCTGCACACCAAGCTTAAAGACAGGAACACTAGGCTACTACATAACATGACAATTGTGTAAACAATATATCATTGACACTTAGTAAAGAGTTTATCAATAAACCTCCTTTATAGACAAGGGAAAAGATATACTTCTAGAAAGTATAGCTGTCTAAAGCTTACGTCTAGTAATGAGAGGGATATTAAGTGATCTGGGAAAGTGTCTATTAAATATGGAGATAACTTGATAAAAACTGTATATATAAGGACAAGATATACATAAC
>Ga0190312_1000492_pt1 | contig 12283 bp, 8 predicted proteins | sample 487007910_MG_FD_165046 | JGI IMG/M metagenome (GOLD analysis project Ga0190312, IMG submission 165046) | Hydrothermal vent sediment bacterial communities from Southern Trench, Guaymas Basin, Mexico - 4870-07-9-10_MG | ecosystem: Environmental > Aquatic > Marine > Hydrothermal vents > Sediment ... | reverse complement strand
AGCCTGGAGTGAATATAACTGTATACTTATACATAGTACCAATATATAATATGTACCAGGAGTTACCAGAAGTTTATAGCATAGAGCTTGATAGAAAAATGATATTTGAGAGAATGGCTATTGAAACAACAAGAACACAACAAACAAGTACGACAATACATTCTACAACAACTACACCACAATCAATTATGGAGACAAAGACTGTCTATGTACAGGAAGGCAATAACACATGGATATTATATAGTTTAATAGCAGCTATTGTTATAATAGTTGTGTTATCTATTATAGTGATTTTGAGGATAAGGAGACATGCATGAAACCATGTATCTATGACATTATATCTTGAACAGATACTCTAAAGTATCTTAGGAAACACTTTTATGTAAGTTAGAGTGGCTAGTTAAAAACTCTAACTAAATGTATTTTGAGGAGGAAGCTACATCCCTATCCTGTCTTTATTTTAGCTCTCTCCTTATCTCCCTAACTACTCTCATAAACTTCTTTACTCTCTCCCTATCCACAGGGTTTTGTGTTACACCATTTATTTTAAAGTATGTACCAACTATTACTCCATCAGCATATCTAAGTAGTTCTCTAACATTGTCTATTGATACACCACTACCAATGATTACGGGTGTTTCTTTAACAACGCTTCTAACTTTCTTAACAAGATCTGTTGATGGAGGTTCTCCAGTCATTCTACCAGTAACTATTAGTGCATCTGCTAGATAGAATTCAGACCATATAGCATGGATCTCTGGTGTAATACCTGGGAATGCTACAGCGTGTTTCTTATAGATGTCTACAAAAAACCTTATATCATCAGCATATAGTAGTCTCCTCAACCTCATAAGCTCAGCTGCATTACCATGATCTAGTTCACCAGTATCCCATAGTAGAGATCCAGTGTATAAGCATACACGGATAAACTTTGCACCAACAGCTTTAGCAATACCCAGTGTAACACGGCCACCATTATGGACAACATTAATTCCAACAGGTACGTTAACGTTTTTAACAACCTCTCGTGCAACAACAGCTTGAGCAGCAATCTCTTCTGGAGGAATGTTCTTACCAACAAAATAGGGTAGATCCCACATATTCTCAACAATCAATCCATCAACTCCTCCCTCAACAAGAGCATAAGCATCTCTTAAAGCATTCTCAATAATAACATCAATATCCCAACCCATATAACCTGGAGAACCAGGTAGAGGTATTAAGTGAACCATTCCAATAACTGGCTTATCTACATCAAAAACTTCTCTCAAACACCTCAACTTCTTACCATAAAACTCTCTAGCCCAATCTACAGTAAGATCCTCTATTCTAACCACATCAATACACCAACAAGTACTGTTAATAAAGGCTGAGTATATAAAGTGGAGGGATAAATAGAAAGACTTCCATACAGTATCCTTAACAACTGATGTTTGTTGTATCATTTAATACTGTAAATCAATAATTTATTAAGATAGCCATTTTAGAATGCTATAGTTAAGTAGAGAATTATATAGAAATAGGAAACTATAAACTACTATGTTTTAACTCAAATACAGGATATTCACCCTCCATCGATCAACTATTTAAGGGCATGGTCATGATATTAACTTACTAATTATGGTATTTGGTATACAGTCTACATATCATTTATAGTTCTATAATAACAAAGTAGTACAGTAAGTAGGTTAGCTATAGTTAATAAGAGATTATAGTATAGTAAGGTAGATAAGATTATTTATGTGTAGAGGATCTCTACTAGACACCCCAGTTAGAGCTATAGTTTAAGTGTTAGGATAAAGCCTAGACTCTCTAGTTGACTTGAGTAGCTATTTAGCTATTTTTGAAACAATCTCATATATCTTACTTACAACTTCTTCTCTAAACAATAGATTCTCTAATGGGCGTTTCCCCTTATACTCTCTTGGTATTGGGTTGCTACAGTACATGGCTTCACTAAGTTCTCCACGTATAACAGCTGGTGGTAGTATTGCAGCTGCTCTTACCTCTCCAACTTTTATACCATGTATATTAGTTATGATCTTGTATGGTAGTAGTCCTTCAGCTTTAGTAATATATAGCTTATCTGCACTAGGATGCTTATGAACACTAACAACTTCTACACCCTCAATATCAACTGCATAAAGCGGGTTATTCTCTTCACCAAGTCTAAGCCTATAGGGTAGTCCATAGAGTATTCGTAGACAATACCTTGTTTCAGCAGCAACTAGTGGGTCTGGCTTGTACTTAGCTAGTAAGTCTTTTTGTAAAAGTGTTTTAGCAACCTCTTTAACAGTACTCTTAAACTCCTCGATCAACGGGTCTTTAAGGAGGTAGTCTAGTGGTAGGTAGGAGTATTTAATTCTATAGAGAAGAGATCTTATTCTAGAGGCCTTGTTGGCTAGAATACTTCAGTTTAGTGGTAGACATAGTCTACGATATTTAACTATACTCTCCAACCTATAAACAGAGTCTTCAGCTACAAGTACTCTATAGTCACGACTAGTATCCATAAGTATGTACACCATGTGAGTAGAATAGAGGTAGTAGTTTATCTAAATTGCTATAACATAGTTGTTCCAGTAACTTATATAAAAACATTCATTCCCTATTATTGAGTGTAATAGATTATGTATGGATATGAAAAAGATATTATGTTAGATTACTTAAGTGCTTTCCTTAAGTATATAGCTAGTACTGCTATTACTAGTATAACGATTATGATACTAGCTAAAAGTACCATATTGGTTTCACTAGATGGTTGAGTAGTAGTTGTATTAGTTGTAGTAGTTGAGCTTGTTTCTATACTTGTCTCTATGTATGTATGTGTTGGTGTAGTAGTTGGTGTAGTAGTTTTTGTTATGTTTTCTTCAGCGGATGGTATGTTTATGGTTTTCTTATACTCTGCTATATTACCAGTTTTATCAACTGCTTTAATAATAACTGTGTGCTTACCTGGTGCTAACTCTATACTAGTCTCTCCAGAGAATTCTATAGTCTGTGTTTCATTATCTATTATGAGATAAGCTTTCTCTATTCCTACATTATCTACTATACTCCATGTAATAACTGCTTTATTCTCTACAACATCTATTGATGCAGTAATTTCTGGTGGTGTACTGTCTATATTGATTGTTAAATTAATGACCATATAGACCTTGTTCACTAGATCATGGATTGCTAATGTATAGTTATAATATTTTGTTGGTAGTAGCAGTTCTACTAAACTAGCATTGCCTGGTGTAACAAGTATCTCTTTTACAACAGTATTGTCTGGAGCTAGAACTACTAGTTTAACAGTAGATTCTAGACTAGCAAGGTTAAGAGGTATGTTTATCTTATCAACTCCAGTAACATTAGTGTATATAGTTATTGTTGAACCACTTGCTTCTACATGCATTCCCCTCTCTTGTGATAGAGGAGATGTTATATCTGGAGTATATTCTTCTGGAACACTATTATCTATTGTCACTACTAGAACCAGTGTTTTTTCAAAACCTGCTTTATCAAAAGCCTTAATTGTAATAGTGTGTACTCCATTACTATACATTGTTGTATCAATACCTATGGAGAAACTCCCTACATCATATATGCCTAACAGCTCTTCATCAATATATACTATTGCATTATCAAATGATAGATCACTTATATCTACACTTAGTGCTATATACCCTGATATAGTGGTTTCATTAATATCTGGGTTTACAGTTATTTGTGGAGGACTATTATCTACTATAAACTCTACTGTATAGTATCTATAGTTACCAGCAATATCTATAGCTTTTACATAAAGTATATGTGTTCCTTCAGTATATTCTGTTGTATCTAGTTCTATAGATAAACTAGTACTTGTTGTATAGAGTTCTCTATACTCTATTAACTCATTATCTATAAACACATATAGTTCTTTAACAAGTATATTGTCTTCAACAGTAACTGGTATACTTGTAGTTAAAGATACTATTGTTCCATTAGTAAAGCCTTGTACTGATATTGATGGCTTAGTTATATCCTTTATAATACTGTATTCTACACTATAACTGTTTCCAGCAGCATCGTATGCAATAAGTGTTAGATTGTGGTAGCCTTCAGACAGTTTACTGAAATCTATATTGAAAACTATATGGTCAGTTGCTCCACTAACTTCAATAGTTTCATATAAAGTACTATCAATAAGTATCTCCACTAGATCGAGAGCTATGTTATCACTTAACTCTACTTCATATTCATATACTTCACTAGTATTCTTAATAAGATCGGCTTGGTTAAATAATGGAGTTATAGCTGGTTCAGTATTATCAATTACTATAGATACATAGTCTTCCGAGCATAGTCCATATACATCGCTTATTACTGCTTTTATAGTATAGGCTCCATCAGCATACTCTGTAGTATCTATAGTTATCTCTATAACTGGTTCTACTGAATACTGTTGTATTAGTGTATCGTTTATATAGACATTAACCGGGTTTAGAAGATCTAGTATGAGATCACTGTATTCACTAGGAGATATTGTTGTAGATATATTGAATGTTAATATACCGCTTAAATAGCTATTCTCCTCTACGCCTTCTATACTAATGTTTAGACAGTATTTAACAACTGTATAGTTTACCACTTTCAAATTCCCTATCTTATCTAGAGACTTTATAGTAAGTTCATGTAATCCAGTAGATAGTGTAGTATAGTTTATTGTAAACTCTATAGTAGTATTGCTAACATCTATAGTCTCATTTACAAGTACTATATCATCTAATATAACAGCTACATTAGCTATACTAACAGAATCAATTATTTCAACAACATAGTTTGTACATCCAATAGATCTTATTAGATCTTGGTTGGAGAACAACGGGTTTATTATTGGAGGATTGTTGTCTACAACAACGTTCCTAACTACACTTTCTATAACATAGTCGTTATAGTATACTCTTAACTCTATAGTATGTTTTCCATCACTATATTCTCTTGTATTCCATGAGTATACATAGTTATTGGTTGTAAACTCTGCAACTAGTTCTCCATCAATATATAGTCTATTAACAGTCTCTATACTCGTACTAAGTGTTATATTAGCATATATTGATACAGTGTCCTTAACTAGATTTGTATCATAGATAGGCTCTATAGATAGACTAGCACTAACATTTAATGGAGTGTATGTAATAAATAGTGGTTCTACAATAGATATGTTAGTATATTGTATTATAGCCATGTATCTGTCATTGTACTCAATATTAGCTAGATCTATTTCTGCAACCACAGTATCCTGATCGATCATTGTTAGTGTACAGTTATAGTCTTCAACAATAGATAGTGTATCATCAACTTTATATAGAGTAATAGATAGCTCATCTAAATCTATACTAGAAGGAACATTAGATACTAGTGAGATATTCAATAGGAAACCCGTTGATGTAAAACCAAGTACTCCAACATCTAATCTACTATAAACAAACTTGTCAACCCAGTATCCAGCTGGATAGATATAGTCTTGGAAATACACCATTTTCAACTCGTAAACATCTGGGTTATAGTATTCTACCATCATAGGTCCATTAAAGTCTACTGCATGTCCCCTTTCATTTATAAACGATATAACGCTGTCATAGAAGCTAGTTGGATCATAGCTCTCAAAACCTGGATATGTCACAATATATGATGGTTTATAGCCATTGTTCTTAAGCTCCTCAATAGCAGTCTTTACATCAGCTGCATGGCCTGGATCAATCCAACTTATACCAACACATGTTCCTTCACGATCAGTCCATCCATATGGTAGGCTTGAACCAGGTGCTGTAACACCTTCTACAATAAGCTTCTCACTACCAGCTAGTACTGGCCATGCAGTATCAGGCCACAGTGTCACAAAGTCTGCAACAAGTACATCATATACATTATCATAGTCTGTATAGATAGTAATGGTATTTATATCAACAACCTCAATACCATAAATACTATTTAGTATCCATCCAACACCCTCTTCAATCTCAGCATCATAGTATGGGTCACTTGTTCCAGTCACTATACTATCATCAAAACTCCACTCCCACAGAAATCCATATAGGTATAGCACATCAGCCATAGACTCTACTGTACCGTCATGCCATTTACCAAACTTAAATGATATAGTGACTTTTACTGATGCTGTTTCCGGTGTTTCTCCATAGAAATAGTTTACAAAGCCCTCATCTGCTTCACTAATATGAACCCACTTATCCTGCACTGGATCGTATATTAGAGCACTACTTGGTATTGTGAAGCTTCCACGTTCTACACTATAGTCTTCTACACGTATTGGTTCTGGTAGTCCTGTGTCTGGTCTGGGGTAGAAGTCGAAGTCACGTATCTGTCTACCCATTAACTCGCTATAGACATCTGTAAACCCTAGTACTGTATTCCATGGGCTCATGAATAGTGCTCCAGTACTTGAATACTCAACAATCTTAGCAGTACCATCAGTAGTCTGCATAGTACGTAGAAACCATGCATTCCAGCCTCCAGTGGTTCTACCAGGAACTGTGTATGACACACTCTGTTTATTAACTGGCATGTATTCATAACATTCTACAAGGAATACTCTAATACTCTCATTAACACCATAGTATAGCATTTCTTCTATCTTACTCCATAGTTCGTCAACGTTTTCTGGTGTGTATGCTCCAAAGTATAGGTCTAGACCTAGCTCGTATAGGTATGGGTCGTAGTAGTACCAGAACCATTTATAGAACCTAGTGTTTGGTCCATAGCCTCTTAGTGGTGCGTAGAAGAATGCTGTATCATACCTAGCCCATACATCAATATCCTCACCTCGCCAACTAACCCATCCTTCAGTATACATACTCCAAACAACACCACCAATTTCTGGACTGGTGCTAACAAGGTTTTTACTATAGATAATGGGTATGAGTGTGGAGCGTTCACGTTCAATTCTCTCAACCTTAGTATAGAAGTATTTCTCTATAAGATCTGCTATGTATCTGCCAATATAGAGTCTCTCATCTTCTACACGTATACAGAAATATACTGTTACTATCTCTTCACTACCATCAGGCTTTATAAACCACAACCACTTACCACCAGGAGCATCTGCTGCATCACGTAGTTCAAGAGCCATATCATAGTTCTGCAAAACACTATTAACTTCATTAACAGCCTCTAGGAATGATTCTTGGGCATACTCTATGTTACCAGTTGGTGTTAACCCATGTTGCTCATAAATGTGTTTTAGCCTATTATATGCTGGTTGGCTTGGCCTTATAGCTCCAAAAGCTATTCCAGCACTACCATTCATTATATTGTTTGCAATATAGTGTCTATCTATTAGAAACTCTAGAGCATACCTCATCTTCTGAACTCCCCATGGGTTGAAGTGTAGGTTGGAATAGCTATAGATAACTGTTATGTTAACCCAGTTCTGTGGTGGATCCCATAGTATTAGACCAGGTATAATCTGTCCTGGATAGACTCTATCATATAGTTCTACACTTCCTTCAGCATATGGGTCTATGACGTTGCTTGCAGGGTTTAATCCTATGTCAAAGTATACTGTAGAACTTCTTATTAGAGTAATGTTCTCTAGTAGAGAAGGGTCTACTTGTTGGTATTTATTTAATGACATACTCCAGTAGAATACATCTGCTTCACCACTAGCTACTTTTAAGATACCACTATCTTCACTAACTACAGTATTCCATGTTATCTCGGTGACTGGCTGTTCTGTTGACTCGGTGTTGTTTTGCCCAATACTATATATTGTTGTAGTAGAGGATAGTATTGACACAACTATTAGTATAAGAGCTAGTGCTTTTAGAATGCATGTGCAAGAATACATATATGTCACCATTTACTAACTTCTTTCTGTAAATTGAAAATATAGCTTAATGCAATTTAAGCTTATCTACTATATTGTAGTGGTATCTCGATTAACCATGTTATATAACGCTTTATAAGGATAGTATAGTTTAGTAGTTGTGAAGAACGTGGGGGTTGGTATTGTGCAGCTTATAGGTCTTATAGGTAGTGGTTCAACTACAGTTTATGCACCAGTTATTGTATGGGATCGTGTTGAGCATCTTGCTAAGGAGGAGCAGCTTGTAGTTGTTGATGATGGTAAACGTGGTATTAGGTATCTTGGTATACTACGTAACATACGTAGACACGAACCATTCCTCGATATACGTAGGAGAACTAGTTATGTAGACAACCCTAGTCTTGTAGAAACTGGTACACTACCACATAGTAGTTGTTGGGTTGCACTAGTTGGTGTTATAGAGCAGGGTGTTGTTAGAGAAGTAGAGCTTCCTCCAAACCCTGGCTCTAAAGTATATGTTATAGAGAGTCCAAGCGATCTAGGGCTTTCTCTTGGAGAAGGACTTTATGTTGGATTCCACAAGTATAGTGGTATAGAAGTACCCCTTGACCCAAGGTGGATCCCATACCATATAGGTGTTGTTGGAGCAACTGGTACTGGTAAGTCTAGACTTGTAAAAGCATTTATTGATGAAGTGCTATCTAAAACAGACTATAATGTTATCGTCTTTGACCATACTGGTATGGATTATACAGGATACTATAGTGATAAAGTGGTTAATGCATCAGATATTGTACTAGATATAGGTCTTATAACAGATCTTATCCTATACCGTACAGGACTATATCCTGGAACATATGAACCATACATAATATATGCTCTACTAAAATATGTTTACGAATACTATAGTAGTTTAGAGAATGGTTTAGAAATACTATCTAGAGTTGTTAAAGAGACTAGAGAGACTAGTAGAGGACAACAGAGATTATTTAGAGAAGTTCTTGATTTTGATGAGTTTCTAAGAGATCTTGATTTTGACAAGCTCTTAGAAGCTATGGCTGAAAACCCTATAGAATGGGATCGTGGTTGGTTTCGTAGAATAGCTATGGAAGCTGTTGATGAGTTGAGGGGTAAGGAGAGTAGTAAGATTCGTCTTGGAGTATCTATTGATATAAAGCTTGGTTCTAGTTTCTTTCAATCACTTAGTGGTAGACATCTTCTACCTAGACATATTGTTGATAGGGTTTTAGATAATAGACTTGTAGTTGTCGATCTTAGTACAGAGGATCTTGTTGCTAGAAGATATATTGTAGCTGGTGTAGTTAAGGAGGTTTGGAGCCGTATAGAAGCTAGCCGTGAACCAGTTAAGCTATTGGTTGTTGTTGATGAAGCCCATAACTATGCATGCCGTGGTTGTGGTGAGTCACACTATGCTATAACACGTGTTGCACGTGAGGGCCGTAAGTGGGGTTTTGGAGTACTTCTTGCTACACAGCGTATAATAGATATTGATCCGGAGATACGTAGCAATATTAATACATGGTTCTTTAGTAAACTACAAACACCTAATGACTTTAATGAATTAAGAGGCTATATGGATTTAGCTGGTATTAATGAACAGTCACTAGCTATTCTAGCTCGTAGAGAGTTCTATCTAGCAGGTCTTATGAACCCACTACGTATACCCATACTAGTACATGTCAAGGAGGTGAAGTAGGTCTGAGTGAGTTGTTTAGAGAAGAGAGGGGGGAGTTTTTTGAGTATGAGGAAGAACCTCTACCAGTTATTGTCCTTAAGGGAGTTGATCGTGAGGCCCACAGGATTGTTGAATCATATAATGTTAGGAAGGTTCTTGAAGAGAAGAGTTTTATTAGAGAGAAGTTGTTAGAGAAGGGGTTTCTTAAAAAGATCAAGGATTTTAGTGGTAGGAGACCATGTACAGTTGCTCTTGACACAGGCTTTACATCACCACCTCTAGAACTTACTGGTGGTAGACTACTTGTCATCATTAGATCACATGTATTCCATGGATGTAGTAGTTGTGGAGAATACCCTGCATCCGATAGTGTTGGTTATGTAAGGTTTACTGATAAGACTGAAGCAGTTGCTACACCATTGTCTAAGCTTTATGAGAGGAAGTTTATACTTGATATACTAGAGGATAAGGCTAATGGAGAGCTTGATGTAGACTTAGTTATTGTTGATGGAGAGCTATTCCCACGTACACCGCCAGGCTATGGAGCACCGTCTCGTAGAGAGAGTACTATTATGAAACTGTATAGCCGTATAGTAGCAACTACTAGGGAGATACTAGAGTTGGCTAGTAAGACTGATACAGCACTTGTTGGTATTGTTAAGAGAAGCTATGGACACGACATAGCTGTACGTTTACTAGATAAGAGTATAACATTAAATGATAAAGCACTAGCATCCTTTATACTGAAACGTGGTGAATGGATAGATCTTGGCTCATACACTGATATAGGTGATGATATAAAGAACTTTATAGAAAAGTATAGAGAAGAGCTATCAGTTAGAGAGATAAGATCACTTAATGAGAGGCTTAGTTGGATAGCAAGTGTTATAGGAGAGTGTAGTCCAGCATCAAGCATTGGTGTAGCTGTATATAAAGCATTTAATCCAACATACTTTATGATATCAACAAAGATCGAGTACTGGGTTAGTAGTAGATATGGTGTAGGCGATCTAGTATCCTATCTAGCTAGTATAACTAGTGTAAACGGTGTACCACACCCAATAGACCTAGTAGACTCCATGTCTATGGTGCGTAGAGACCTACTCTACCTTATACAACAACAGCTATTCCAAGAACTAGCAAGGCTTATAGGTGATAAAGAACTAGCCATGAGTATAGCAGGTTTAACAAATCCTGAGAAAATGGGTAAGATAGGCTTTAAGTAATACTATAATCCTAACTAGGTAACTGTGTGAGTATGTAATGAGGTTTAAGAAGCAACTAGAGCTTATCAAACAATACTATGAGTTATTTAATCAATTATATAGTGAGTATATACATGGAAGAGAGACTGTATATGCTATTGAAAGACTAGTAGAACTACTTGCACAATCCATACTAGATCTAGCTGCTATGCTTGCTTCACTAGAAAAGAAAAAGCCTTCAACATATAAAGGGTTAGCAGAGTATCTAACTAATAAACTAGGTTTAGACCATAAACATAGCGAGTTTCTTAAAGGATTAGCTGGTTTTAGAAACTTGTTAATACATGGCTATGCACATATAATTCGTGATATAGAAGAAGAAGCTTTTAAGAATGTCAAAGAACTTACACCAGCTATTATACAAGTTATTGAAGAGAAGCTGCCAAGCGATCCATGTATGGATGATGTTGTTGATAAGATCAGGATTGTTGCTAGTAAGTGGGATAATATAGAGTATATTGTATTGTTTGGATCGGTTGCTAGAGAAGGGTGCGGTAATGATGTTGATCTAGCTGTTAAAGGTAGGTTTCGTAGCGGTATTGAACTTGGAAGGTTTCTTGTAGATCTTGCTGATGAGCTAGGGCTTCCTCTCGATAAAGTAGATATTGTATTGATTGATAGTGCACCTATAGGCTTGCTTAAGACAATAATTGATGAAGGAGTAATAATTTATGGTGATAATGAGGAGGCTAGAGAAGACCTTTATAGAAAATACCTTAAAGTACTAGATAGTGTTGATGAGGAGAAAGCTATTGAGAAGAAGATTAAAATGTATAAGAGGTTGTTAACTAAGTAGTTCTATAGATAACGTCTTATATACTGGTAGTTGTGTATCAACAGCAATTTCCTCATCAGATATAGTGTGGTGGACAATATTCTTTTCTAAAAGAATTTCAGATAACCTATACAATCTATAATCTAGCTTCTTGAGGGAGAGCTTGGTTGGTAGTTTTGATATAAATTCTAGTACTTCATCCCTATTATAGCCATACTTATCTACAATATAGTGTATAATCCTTAGAAACTCTAAACGCTTCCTCCTAATCCACTCATCAACACCTACTTCAACAAGTGATATAAACACTCCTGGAACACCTCCAACAAGATCACTATATAATCGATCAAGGCTAGTATCTAGCTCTATACTCTTCAACCTAAAATACTCATGTACAAACTCTCTAAAGTAGTTGTAGTCAAGTGGTTTAACTAGAAGTTCATGTGCACCATAGTCAAGCATGCTACGTATAGCATCACTATTTATAAACCACCCCTCACTACTACACACTATAACTGTCAAGGGTGTTCTCTAGATAATCTATAAGCAACATACCTTAGTAGTTCTGATTTACCAATATTCCTTGGACCCCATACTATTATAACCCCTCCCTTACTAGTGATTTCTTCTATAAAACTATATTCTCTAGCACGATTGTAGAAACATAAACCAGATTGTGTACGGTAGTTATAGTCTATATACAATACCTTTAACACCTATGTATAGTATTAGGC
>Ga0190312_1000489_pt1 | contig 12323 bp, 9 predicted proteins | sample 487007910_MG_FD_165046 | JGI IMG/M metagenome (GOLD analysis project Ga0190312, IMG submission 165046) | Hydrothermal vent sediment bacterial communities from Southern Trench, Guaymas Basin, Mexico - 4870-07-9-10_MG | ecosystem: Environmental > Aquatic > Marine > Hydrothermal vents > Sediment ... | reverse complement strand
ATAGCATCCTGGAATCCTGCGGAGGTCACTTATTTAAGGATAAGTGGGTACCTAGCTTAACGAGCGATGCCGCTAAGAAGGCTTTGGAGATTTACGCTAAATGCATAAAGGAGGGATTAGCTCCTCTTAGGCAATGCTTGCGCGGGTTACTACCTTTCCAAGGGTTCATTACCTTCCTTGACGGATTTAATTAAGTTCTTGAAGAGGGCTAACTTAAGGGAGGAAGTGTGAGCAGGGACGTCCTAGCGCGAATTAAGGGGGGGCTTATAGTATCTTGCCAATTACTCGAGGAGGATAAGCTGGATATTTACGAATATAAGGGTAGGAAGATCTTCGATCTCTACTTTATATTAGCTATGGCTAAATCGGCCGAGATAGGCGGGGCTAAAGGGCTTAGGATAGATAAACCGGATAATATAAGGGCCGTAAAGGAAGTAGTAAACCTACCCGTAATAGGGATTTATAAGAGGAAATACCCCGGTTACAAGGTATATATAACCCCTACCTACGAGGAAGCTAAAGCCGTAGCGGAGGCGGGAGCGGATATAGTAGCTATGGATTTCACCCGGAGGGTTAGGCCTAAGGGGGAGAAAGCAGAGGATATATTGAAGAGGATAAAGAGGGAATACGACGTATTAATAATGGCGGATATCTCAACCTTGGAGGAAGGGAAAAGGGCTTATGAGGCCGGCGCCGACCTAATAGCTACTACCTTAAGCGGTTACACCGCTTATACTAAGCCCCCCAAGGGGCCCGATTTAGCGCTAATTAGGGAACTAACCGAATCCGTCGAAGCGCCCATAGTAGCTGAGGGGAGGATCGGGGAACCTAGGGACGCCTTGGAGGCGTTAAAAGCTGGCGCTTATGCGGTAGTAGTAGGTACCGCTATAACTAGGCCCCATAAGATCGTGGAGAAGTTCGTTAAAGCCATGGAGGAGTTTAAGGGGTGAATGAAAGGGCGCGTAATTAGCGATATTGTCTCATTAAGCTTAGCATAGAAATGGGAATTTTTAATACATCCTCAGTAATAGGAATGAAAAGTATGTCGACCCGGTTCCTACTAGGCGTAAACTATTGGCCTAGGTTAACTAATATCCGCATGTGGGAGGAGTGGGATAGTAGCGCGATCAGGGACGAATTGAAGAGGATGAGGGAATTAGGCATTAACTCCTTTAGGTTCTTCCTGTTAGCTGAGGATTTCGGGGACGAGGAGGGCCGCTTAAGGGAGGAGGCCTTAGGGAAGTTAGGGGAATTCCTAAGGGTAGCCGAGGAGGAGGGCCTTAAGGCCTTCCCTACTCTCATAGTAGGCCACATGTCGGGTAAGAATTGGCCTATACCTTGGGACCCGGAAGGGAGGGTTTACGATAAGGAACTAGTAAGCAAGTACGTTAACTTCGTTAAGGCGGTAGTTAAACGGTTTAAGGGTTACAACTCCGTAGCCGGTTGGATATTAACTAACGAAATCACCTTAGTTAAGGAGCCTAGGGGCTTAAAGGAATTTAGGGGGTGGCTTAAAGCGCTTTACGAAGCGGTTAAATCGGAAGATCCTAGGAGGCCGGTATCCTTAGGCGATTCCACTAGTTACTTAGGTAAGTTATGCCTTAAGCCGGAGAACGTCATCGATTACGTAGACCTCTTCTCGCCCCACCTCTACCTTTACGATCCCGACCCCGTAAGGCATACGCTTACTTACGCATCGGTAATAGAGCACTGCCGTAGCTTAGGTAAACCCGTCCTACTGGAGGAATTCGGCTACCCTACTTCGCTTTACGGGGAGGAAAGCCATGCACGCTTCATTAAGGTAATCCTTACGTTAGCGCTAGCCTTAGGGGCCGAAGGCGCGTTCGTTTGGTGCTTCTCCGACTTCGTTAGGGAGGGGGACGAACCCTACCTTTGGGAACCTCACGAACTTACCTTCGGGATCCTTAGGAAGGACGGTAGCGAGAAGCCGGCGGCTAAGGTAGTTAAGGAATTCGCTAAAGTACTGGAGAGAGCGGGGGAGGCGAGGCCGGTAAGTAGGGAGGCCGCCATCATGGTCCCGGAGCACCTCTATAGGGATTTCCCCTTCCATAACTTACCTAGGTTAGACGAAGGTAGAGCATTAGCGGAAGCCTTCGTTTTAGCTAAGGGCGCATCCATGCCCGTAACTTTCGTGAGGGAGGGTGAGGAGCTAAAGGGCTTCAAGCTAATAATAGTACCTTCCATAAGTAGGCTTAAGACTACTACTTGGAGGGGACTCCTCGACTGGGTGGAAGGAGGGGGTACCCTGTACTACTCCAGCGCTAGGTACTTAAATAGCCCGCACATGTCCGCTACCCACCTATGGGAGGAGTTGTTCGGGGTAAGGCCTTCCCTAAGAGCCGGTTCCCCGGGCTTACCGGTAGAAGGGGGGGAGTTGAAGTTAGTAGAGGACCTACCTCCTTTAAGGAAGGGGGATAGCTTTAAGTTCGAAGCTACCCCGGCCCTAGCGGTTAGGCGGATAGGTAGGTACGATTTCGAATTGAGCGGAGCTAGGTTAATAGCTACCTATAGAGGGGGTATGGGTTTAACCGTCTTCGAAGTAGGGGAGGGTAGGGCTTTGCTCTCCCCCCATCCCTTAGAGCTAATGTTAGCTTGGCACCCTAGGCCCGATAGGGTAGGCCAGGGATATCATAGGCTTTACTCCGCTTTAGCTAACCTAGCCGGTTTAAGGCCCCTATTCTACTGCGAGGATCCTAGGGTGGAGGTAGAGTACTTGGAGAGCGGGGACGGCTACCTATTAGCGTTGATAAACCATTCCTACGAAGCCGTTACGGCTACCGTAGTTTGTAGGGGGACGCCGGAAGTAGAATGGTACGAGTGGTGTAGCCTACTAATAAAGCCCCCCTACCTAGAGGCGAGTCTAGGCCCTAAGTCCAGCGCCCTCGTTAAGCTTAAGGTCTCTAGTACCTCGGTTTAGCTCCCTCCTCGAAGCCTTCCCGGGAGACCGGAGATGTACTAATTATGGCCCTCTAAATTTTTACTCGTAGCTACGGTTAAGCGAATTACGCTACGCCCCTCCTAATCCTAGCCTCCCCCCTAAGCCTCCATAATCCCTTAGCGGGGTCCTCGATTACTATCCCCAGACTACTTATTAGCTGATCGTTCATTAGGGCTTCATCCGCGTACTCGGATATTACTAAATGGGCATTTACAGGTTTAATTTCCAACCCCTCCTCTATTAAGTATACTTTCGCTCCTTCGATCCTATATACCCTTACTAAACCTGAAGCGGACCTATAGGTTTCAATTAACGTACCTTCGGGTAGGTTAGGCCATACGCCTAGCTCCCTAGCGAGTTGAAGGGGTATCAGGAGCTCAGGTACGTCGCTTTCGAAACCGGTATTAACTAACGCTATAACCTCAGCTTCCTTAGCCTTAAATTCTACCTTAAGCCTTACCCTAACGCCCATTTCCGGACACTAACCTTAGCGGCCTGAGGTAACCTATCCTTTTCCTTACATATAACCTTAATGGCCTAAGGTAGCCTATCCTCTTATCCTTCATACACGACATCCCTAAAGCTGACCTCTCCCCTATAACTATACCTTAAAAGCTATTACTAAGGCCTACCGGAACCTAGAAGTTACCCTAAGGGCGGGAACGCCTTTAAATTACCTTGTAAAGGGATAACTAAAGTAACTTCACCCAGTACTCCGTAACCTCTCGGAGAAGCGTACTCCTCCTCTTCCTTTCCTCGAATTCCTCCGGCGTATAAAGTAGCAGTTCGACGGAAATCTCGCTAGGTAATAACCCCCTTACCAACAGGTATCTCTTACCCGGTTCTAAGTTCTTAAACTTAGGGGAAATCACGATTAAGTCGAGGTCGCTATCGAGGAGCCAATCCCCCCTAGCGTAACTTCCGAAGAGATATACTTCCACTTCACCTAACTCTTCCTTAACCTCGATTAGGAAAGTTCTTAACGCTTTCCTCACGTTTTCTGGTAAATTTAATTTATCTAAGCCCGATCTCCTCCCCAATTAACTTCACCAACCTCTCAGCGGCCATTAGTAACCTCTCAGCCGTCCCCCTATTGATGCTTTCCCAAGGTCTAGTTAAGCCCGCATTCGGGTACCTAGCGATAGTGTAATACGGTGAGAGCTCCGATATCTCCATCTTAAGACCTTCAGGTATCTCTAACCCCAATCCCTCCATGAGCCTAACTAAGTCGTGAGTCTTAGGGGCCCTAGCCCTCCTAAGGGCCATAAACCCTGCTCTTAACGCCTTCTCGACCGCTTGATGGGCTGCGAAAAGTGCCCAATTGTACCTGCCGTTAGCTAAAGCCGATTTAGCCTCCTCTAGATCGACCAGTGCGCCCTCGTACCAGTCTTTAACTTCCTCCCTAACGTTAGCGTCCATGTCCACTTATTAGATTATTCCTTAGGTTTATAATTATAATAACCGTTAATAATTTAACTACCCCCCTTTTAACCTTAAGATAAAACGTCCTATTTTAAGTATTTGCCATAAAATAACGCTCTTAGTATCGAGGAGATGATGTACTTTATTATTTACGAACTTTAAGCCTATTAAGTTAATTCCGAATAGCTACGTTAAAAGGGCCTTTAATTTTTCCTTGACCTTACTTATTGCTAGCTCTCCGTGCATACCTTTCCTTAATCTACCTTCCGGATCGTAGATCGAGAGAACCCCATATCAACCGTGTACGGCATCATCAAGCCCTCTATCGTTTTCAGGGAGGTAATTCGAGGACCAACCTAAGGTGCGATCCTAGTGTAGTAACCTCGTTAGCGTGATACCTGGACTTAATCCTTAATTTAGCGCCCATTGTACCTTGGTTTTAAAGTAGTAGAAGTTTTATATATTTTACGTTTTTAGTAGTTTTGCGAGGTAAGGCCTATGTCCCTTACCGGCCGGAACCTTAATTATCTTAAGGTTTTAGCCATCGCCCTTATAATTGCCATTAGCGTATCAGTAGCTCCTAGCTTAAGCGCGCCTAAGAGGATCAAGATTAGGTTCGCGATGTTCGGAGGGCCGCCAGAAATCAGCCTTTACAAGGACGTATTCATACCGGAGTTCGAGAAGAAATACCCGTATATAGAAATAGAGCTGGAGGTATATCCGCACGGCGAATATCTACCTAAATTAATGGCGGAATACGTAGCGGGTACGTTACCTGATGTAGTTAAGCTCATGGATGTACAAATACTCTCCATGGTTAAGAGCGGGATGTTAAGACCTTTAGACGACTTCATTAATGATCCTAAGATAGGTATCAATAAGAGCGATTTCTTCGACTTCACGTGGAAGTTACCTGGGTTAATATATAACAATAAGACCTACGGCATACCGATAGACTTCCTAACTTTCGCGCTTTACTATAACCCCGAGCTATTTAAGAAGGCCGGCCTAGATCCCAATAAGCCTCCTAGGACTTGGGAGGAACTATTAGAGTACAGTAAGGCTTTAGTTAAGGTTACGGATTACGGGTTCTGCCTACCTGGCTGGGATTTACCCTGGTTCATATTCCTTTATGAAGCTGGAGGTAAGGTTTGGGAAAGGGCAAACGGTAAGGTAGTAGGACCGGCTTTCAATAAGGAACCGGGAGTTAAGGCGTTAACTTTCATAGCTGACATGATACACAAGTACAAGGTAGCTTATCCCAATATTTGGGGTGCTACTCCGCCCTTAACCCTCTTCGCGGAAGGGAAGTTAGCTATGTTAATAGATGGGCCTTGGGAGATCGCAGCGTTAAGGAAGGACTACCCCAATTTCACTACTTGGAGGACAGCTCCCTTACCGGCTGGGCCAGCCGGTAGGTTTACCCCCTTATTCGGATCCGCTTTCGGAGTTAGTTCACTCACTAAGCATCCGAAGGAGGCATGGTTAGTAGTCAAGGAGTTGACTAGCGATTGGAACGAGAGGAATTGGGCCATTAAGTACGGAATTTCACCGCCCTCTAGGAAGAAGGTATTCGAAGAGCTGATGAAGACCGAACCTAGGTTTAAGCCCTTCGTTATACCGCTTAAGGAAGTTAAGGTAGAATTCTATATAGAGAAGTACCCCGCCTTCAGGGAAATACTCGGCCCAGAACTACAGTCGGTATATAACCCGGATATTAGGAAGGATCCAAGAGCTGCTTTAAACGATGCAGCTAAGAGAGCCATCCAGGAGATATTTAAGAGGTAATTTTAACAGTTTTTTATATTCCATATTATTCCATCTAAAGGTAAGTTAACGTGGGTTAAAGTTATGGTAAGATGGTATTCCGTACTAATCGCGTTTTTAATATTTTTGTCTTCAATTAAGGTAGTGATGCCGCTTGGATTCGATCTTTTTAAAGGCCTACATTTTACCCCTTATGGCATGCTCCAAAACCCTTACCATGTATGGCCTAAGAAGCCCTCAGGCGTACTAAGGTCCGTACCAGCCTTAGGATATGAATGGGTAGTAGGTTGGGGTTGGAACTTCATATCTAATCCCTATTACGTAGCATGTTTAAAATTAGGGGTTAACGTTAATGGTAAGGCCTTTTACTCCCCCGAGGATTTTTCGGAGAAGGGAGTGGAATTGTATTCCGCGTACCATACTAAGAACGTAATGAGCTATGATTGGAGATATCGTAACCTAACTTTCTCTCTTAAGTACTTTCTAGCCGGAAGGGATTCCCTAACCTGCTTAGTTAGCGTGAGTAATGAAGGGCCGGAGGTCGCAAGGATTGCTTTTCACGCCGTAGGGATGCTTTTCTCTCCTAGGCCTTACCTCATGTATGGATGTATTAAAGATAGCTACCTCGTACTTTCATGTAAGGCCTTAGGGGTAACGGTAGTATTAGGAGGTAACGTAACGGACTTAGCTAGGAAGTTCGCTCTTTCCGATCTAACTATAAGGAAGTGGGTAAAGGCTAACGATTTCTCGAATATGAGGGAGGGCATGGGCCTATTCGTTATTTTCGGGGTTATGAGCTTTAAGTTAAGTGTACCCCCGCATTCTGTTAGGTCCTCATTACTCATTTTAGCTAAAGGTAGTTCTTATGAGGAGGCCCTAACTAATTTCCGAAGAGGTTTAAGGAACGCTTTTAATTCCCTAGAGGAGAAGTTAAGGGAGGATCTAGCTTTCTGGTCTAATGCACCTAGGCTAATAGGTGATTGGCCTAAGAGGTGGGTTAGGGGCTTCATTTACGATTTCGAAACCTTAAGGATGGTAATTTACCCCTCTAGAGGGGTATTTAAGCATAAATGGGACGTAATGCACGTAAATTGGCCTAGATGCGTATTAGCCGAAACTTCCATAGATATGTTCATAATGAGTTACGCTAACGTTAAGCTAGCCGAAGAGGTTCTCCTAGGCCTGTTTGAGGACGCTCCCTTACCTAACGTACCTTGCGTTCACGCCGACGGGAGTTTCAATATGGTAGCTATGGACGGGAGTAAATGTGGGACCTCACCGGCTTGGTGTTTCCCCTTCTACTTATACTCCTTACTATACGCTAGGGCGTTAGATAAGGAATGGTTACGTAAGATCTACCCTTATTGGTCTTCCTACCTTAGGTGGTGGCTTAAGAACAGATCGGATAGGGAGGGATGGTTACACTATAAGTGTAGCTGGGAAAGCGGGGAAGACGTAGCCCCTAGGTTCGGCATCCAAGTATCCGGCGGACAGCTAATAGAGAACATTAGGCCCTCCGAACTTCAAGCAGTTATGGCTTACGCCGCTAAAGCTATGGCTTTTTACGCTAAGGTATTAGGCTTAGGGGAAGGTGAGGTAAAGTACTGGGAGAATGTATATCGCGATTACTACCTTAAGCTTCAGAGGTTATGGTTTAAAGGATGGTTCCATGATTACGACGTTAAGGAGGGGAAGTTCACTAAGTACAAGGATCCCCTTCACTTAGCCCCTATATTCTTAGGCTTAGCTAGTAGGCATCAAATAAGGGCTATGCTCAACCGCGAGAACGTTAACGAATTATTAGGGGAATTTAAGGAATCGGTAGGCGTAGCTACCTTAGATTGGCCTTCCTTAGTTTTCCCCTACTTCGAAGCTTTATGGGCGGCCGGTAAAGTCGATAAGGCTTTAAGGAATTTGCTAATTGAACAGGTTTATAGATTAATAAATAGGGTATACTCAATGACCGACGCGAGGGTATGGAAGAGGGGTTACCCTATACCTGGCGTAAGTTACGAGAATTGGGGTCCTCCTGGTACGCCTAGGGTAGAAGGTTACGGATGGGGCGCGTTAACGGCGCTAACCATAATTAGGTACGTCATAGGATTTAGGGAGGTGCCCTTCTCGGATCATCCTTCTTTCCTCCTATCTCCCGGCTTGCCCAAGGAGTTCTTAAAGGAGGGAAAGAGGTACCGTATAGGTAACTTAAGCGTAGGTGACGTAAATTTCGAATTAACTTATAAGGTAATAAAGGGAGGAGGCATAAAGGTAAGCCTACGTTACTCCTCGAACGGTAACTATATAGTTAAGGTAATGGATGAGGGAGGTAGGATAGTATACAAGGGTAACGTACCGAGGAGATGCGGTGAAGTAAGGTTTTTAGCTTTAAACGGGATGAGCTATAAGGTGGAGTTCATAAGTGTGGGAAGGTCGGGTTGATATAATCATGGATACAAGTGGTGATCATGATGTCTCACGTTATTGCCGGTAGGGGTAAACCGAGTAGGTTAAGTAGGCTTTCCGAGAGCATAGCACCTTACCTATTCCTAACGCCTGCTTTCTCCTTATTGTTGATCTTTACCATCATCCCTATAATTAATGCCGCTAGGTTAATGTTCTATGAATGGAACTTAGTATCCCCCCCTAAATTCATAGGGCTAGGTAACTTCGTAAGGTTATTCCACGATGACGTATTCCTTAAATCCATTTACAATACGCTTTACTTCGTAGCCGGTAGCGTACCGCTTTCGGTACTACCTGCATTACCTTTAGCTTGGCTTTTCAGCAGGGAGTGGCTTAAGGGTAGGGGGGTATTTGAGGTCATATATTTCATACCGGTAGTATGTGGATGGGTAGAGGTAGCTACGGTATGGAGGTTCCTACTCGATTCTAGGGTAGGATTAGTGAATTATATTTTAGGACTGTTGGGTATAGGGAGAATTAAATGGTTAACGGATCCATCTATAGTAATGATAGCGGTAATACTAGTACACGCTTGGAAGCACATAGGTTATAATACGGTAATATTCCACGCAGCGATCAATTCCATACCTAAGTTCTACTATGAAGCGGCGGAAATAGATGGGGCCTCCACCCACCAGATATTCAGGCACGTAACCATACCGTTACTTATGCCTATAATATTCTTTGTAATAGTAGTAAACACCATTTGGGCGTTTTACGTATTCCCGCAAGTTTACGTACTAACTCACGGAGGTCCAGGTTATGCATCTTACACGATGGTATTCTACCTCTACCATTACGGTTTCATAATGTACGATATGGGTTACGCTATAGCTTCAGCTATGGTATTGTTCGCTTTAATAACGTTGTTCGCTTACTTCCAAGGTAGGATACTTTCTAGGGAGGTGAGGTTCAAGTGAAGGGGGATTTAAAGAAGTACTTAATAAGGGCTTTAGTTTACATAATATTAAGTGCTAACGGAGTGTTAATGATCTTACCTTTCGTTTGGATGGTGGTTTCCTCGTTTAAAAAGTCTAGCGAAATTTACGTATTCCCGCCCACCTTCATACCTAAGAGGATCACGCTTGAAGGTTACATTACGGTATTCCAGTTAGTAGACGTAGTTAGGATCTTCTTAAATACCTTCATATACGCGACTAGCGTGGCCTTAGGTAGTACCTTTATAGCGGCTTTAGCTGCCTTTAGCTTCGCTTTCTTTAAGTTTAAGGGACAGAGGTTACTATTTTCGTTAATCATTAGCTTAATGGCAGTGCCTTTCTTCGTTTACGTAATTCCGTTATACGTCATGTTAGTACGCTGGCACTTAGTGAATACCTACTTAGGCTTAATATTACCCGGTCTAGCTAGCCCCTTCTCCATATTCATGCTTACACAGTACATGAAGACCATGCCCTTAGAGTACATAGACGCCGCTAGGCTAGACGGGGCGCCTTACAGCGTAATTTACTTTAGGATAGTATTACCATACTGTAAACCTATATTCATAATGCTAATAGTGTTAACCTTCCTTTCCGCTTGGACCGATTTCTTCTGGCCTTTAATTATCTTAAGGACCCCCGAAATGCAAACCCTACCTGTAGCTATAGCCAACCTCGCTGGCCAGTACTTACACTATTGGAACGTCATGATGGCCTTTACTACCATGGCTATAATACCGGTCATAGTATTCTTCATAGTCTTCAGGAAGATCTTCTTGGAATCCGCTAAGGTAATGGGTAGGCTCATATAAGGGCACCATTAATGGATAACGCTCCTGAATTCGAGCTATGATTGTTACTAAGGGAGGGCTTAGGTGGAAAGCTTCATTGAACGGGATATGGAAGTTTAAAGTGGATCCACAGGGGATAGGCTTAAAGGAGAAGTGGTACCTACCAGGGAGGCTTAAGGATTACGAAGGTATAGTGGTGCCCTACTGCTGGCAAGCACAATTCCCTAAGCTTAGGGAGTACAGTGGCTGGGCTTGGTACCAAAGGGAGTTTTCGATGCCGGAACGGCTAAAGGGTAGGAGGATATTCCTTAACGTAGGAGCCGTTAATTACTTCCCCGAAATATGGGTTAACGGGAGGTACGTAGGACGGTTCGATGGTGGTTATGTACCGGTTAAGGTGGAGATATCTAAGTATTTAAAATATGGAGATGAGAACTTACTAACCTTAAGGGTTTATTACCCAGATGATCTAGGGTTAATGGAAGTACCCCACGGTAAGCAAACGTGGTATTGCCGCGTAGGAGGCATTTGGCAGGATGTATGGCTAGAGGCCACCTCTAAAGCTTATATAGAGGACGTTTTCGTAATACCATACCTTAAGGGGGGTGTAGCGTCCTTTAAGATTGCCTTAAGTGGTATCGATAGTTTAACGCGTTACGAGGTTAACGCAAGATTAACTTCCCCTAAAGGTGAGGATTTCTCCAAAAGCGCCGAAGTAAAGGGGAATGAAATAACTTTAACTTTAAGGGTAGGCGAACCGATCCCGTGGAGCCCGGATTCGCCCCGACTTTACGAAGCGAAGGTTACTTTAAGTTCGGAAGGTAGGCCTATCGATACCTTAGCTTTACGTTTAGGTTTTAGGGAGGTGAAAGCGAAGGGAAGGAAGCTTTACCTTAACGGGGAACCCCTTTACATAAAGGGGGTTTTAGTTCAAGGATTCTACCCTGATACCGTCTATACTCCTCCTTCCGAGGAGTGGATAAGGGAGGAAATAAGGGCGGCTAAGGATATGGGCTTTAACCTCCTCCGCTTACACGTAAAGTTACCTTGCCCTCGTTACCTGGAGTTAGCCGATGAAATGGGGATACTAGTCTGGGAGGAGCTCCCCCACGTAGATGTCTTCACCTCTAAAGCCGAAAGGCTATTAGAGGAGACGCTAAAGGCTATGGTCTTAAGGGATAGGAATCATCCTTCATTAATAATATGGGGGATAGTTAATGAAGGATGGGGAGTTAACCCGGCGGATGAGAGGGGTAGGAATTGGTTAATTAAGGCATATAGGTTAATAAGGAAATTAGATCCTACTAGGTTAATAGTAGATAATTCCCCTTGTGAAGGTAATTTCCACGTAATAACGGACCTAGCCGATTACCATAAGTACGTCAGCATACCGGGAGGGGAGGAGAAATGGAAGGAGTTCTTAACTTCCCTATCTAACGATCCCTCCTGGACTTTCGGTCCTAAGTCCTTAAGGAAGGGGGACGAACCGGCTTTAGTATCCGAGTTCGGGACGTGGGGTTTACCTTCGTTAAATAACTTATTTAAAGGCGGGAAACGCCCTTGGTGGTTCTCCTCCAGCTGGAATTCTAATACTCCTGAAGGGGTAGAAATTAGGTTTAAGAAATATCGTTTAAATGAAATTTGGGAGGACCTAGAGGAATTAACTAAAGCTACGAGGAGGCACCAATTGGAATCCCTTAAGTACATGGTGGAGGAAATACGTAAGCGTACCGGTATAACTGGGTATATAGTAACGCAATTGTACGACCTTTATTGGGAATGTAACGGTTTACTGAACTTCTATAGGGAGGCTAAATTACCGGTTAAGGAACTAGTTAAATTAAACGGCGATTTGTTAATAGTAGCCGAAGTAGGGCGGGGACCTAACCTATGGTGCGGCCGGGAGTTTTCGACGACCCTTTATTTAACGGCCCTATGGGCCGTTAAGTTAGGAGAAGCTAAGCTAGTATGGGAGCTAGATGGTTT
>Ga0190312_1000487_pt1 | contig 12342 bp, 12 predicted proteins | sample 487007910_MG_FD_165046 | JGI IMG/M metagenome (GOLD analysis project Ga0190312, IMG submission 165046) | Hydrothermal vent sediment bacterial communities from Southern Trench, Guaymas Basin, Mexico - 4870-07-9-10_MG | ecosystem: Environmental > Aquatic > Marine > Hydrothermal vents > Sediment ... | reverse complement strand
AACCATAGTGTATTCCTATGAATTTGATGATTTTTAAAATAAATTAAGAAAATATGATGAATAGAATCGTCTCAATTTTGGAAGGGTGCGAAAAAGGGAAAGGAACTTTAAGTATCTTCCTGAAGTATTAAATGCAAAGCGAGAGAAGGGGGTAAAAAGCAATGGCGCAGAAGTTGGAGGAGAAAGTGGACTTGTATGACGAGAGGGGCAACCTCCTCGTGAGGGATGTTCCTCTCTGGGCGATTTCACCGCTGAGGAATCCTGCGATAAAGAAGATAGTGAGTCTGGTGGTGCGAGCGGGAGCGATAGACCTCGCAGGACTGGAGACGAGGCTGAAGACGGGGCGAATAGGCGGGAAGGGCATGATCGTAAGAGGTCTTGAGATGGACTTGGACCTCGTGGGCAAAGCGGATGAGATAGCGAAGGAGATAGAGGACTTGCTGAGAGTTGAGGAGGGAGACGACACTGAGGTGAAGGTGCTTGCAGGAGGCAAGAGGATTCTTGCGGTCTGTCCGTCTGCGAGGATTCTTTCTGACTATTCAGCGGCATACACGGCAATAATGGCTGCATTGACGCAGGCGATAATGGATGTGTGCAATGTGGACATGTGGCACGCACACATAATCAAGGCGGGCGTCTGGGGCATGTATCCGCAGGACCCCGACTGTGCAGGTTCGGCGGTGAAGATGCTTGTCGACGTTCCCATCAGGAACGAGGGTATGGGCTATGTGTTGAGGAACATTCCGGTGAACCACATCGCTGCGACGGTCAGGAAGCGAGCTATACCTGGTGCGTGTCTGTCAATGACGCTTGAGGAGGCTGCGTGCTACGAGATGGGAGATGCGATTGGGCCATTTGAGCGAGGTCACCTCTTGGACTTCGCATACGAGGGTCTGAATGCGAACAACTTGCTATACACGCTGATTAAGGAGAATGCGAACGGGACACTTGCGGATGTTGTTTATGCGACGGTTGAGAAGGCGAAGGCGGACGGCGTGATAAAAGAGAAGAAGAAGATGCCTTCAGGCTTCGTTGTGTATGGCACTGATGACTTGCAGTTGTGGAACGCATACACATGTGCGGGACTTCTTGCGGCTGTCTGTGTGAACTGTGCTGCGATGAGAGCGGGGCAGGCAGTCCCGTCAAGCATCATGTACTTCTGCGACCTGATTGAGCATGAGACTGGGTTGCCCGGACCTGACTACGGCAGAGTAGAAGCAACTTCCGTGTCGTCGTCGTTCTTCTCACACTCGATTTACGGTGGTGGCGGTCCTGGTGTGTTCCACGGCAACCACATCGTTACGAGACACGCAAAGGGACCGTTCATACCGTGCTTCACGGCTGCGATGTGTTTGGATGCGGACACGCTATACTTCACGCCTGCGAGGACATCTGCACTCTACGGAGAGGTGCTCGGCGCAATTCCTGAGTTTGCAGAGCCGATGAAGGCGATTGCGGAGGGAGCGAAGCAGATAATGAAGTAGGAGGGTCAAAAGGAGGAAGAAGCGATGGTGGAACCCACCGCCTCCACCCACATTTCTGAAGGGCATGAAGGAGGAGAGCAGCAGGAAGAACGACAGAGGGTATTACCGGAGGTTCAGATAGTGCCTCACCGCTTGCTCAGTGAGAAGACGGGTATGAAGCTTGTGGAGGAGCTGAAGACCGTTGGGCTTGTCTCAAGGGTGGCTTACGCAGGTCCTGGCGACACGATTGGATACATCTGGGTGGAGGTATTCGGGTTCCACGAAAAAACGATGGAGAGGATAAGGGCAGCCTGCGACAAATATCTTCCCTTTGGATATGATCTGAGCGTCGGTAGGTTCACGAAATACCGAAAAACCGTCTCGGATTATATCCGGGAAGATATGATGAGGAGGCTGCGTGAGAAGTTGGCTGAATTGGCTGAAAAAGGTGGAGAAGGAGAGGAGAAAGAAAAAGGAAGGAGGTAAGGAGAAATGCCACAGTATTGTGCTGGTAGTAGCCACATAGCGGAGAACAGACGGAAATACATGAACCCCGAGTACAAGTTTGAGAAGTTGCGAGACATACCTGAGGAGGACGTTGTGAGGCTGCTTTCGCACAGGGCGCCAGGCGAGGAATACAAGAGCATTCACCCGCCTTTGGAGGAGATGGAGGAGCCTGAGTGTGTGGTTCGTGAGCTGGTTCCGCCGACTGAGGGTGCGAAGGCTGGCGACCGCATCAGGTTCATTCAGTTCACAGATTCGATGTTCTTCGCACCCATTACGCCGAGGCAGAGACCATGGGTATATTACAACAGGTGGAGAGGCATAGATGTCGGTGTGCTTTCGGGCAGAACGATTATTGAGTGCAGGGAGCGAGATTTGGAGAAGATAGCGAAGGAGTTGCTTGACTCCGAGCTTACGGATGCTGCACGCACGGGATTGAGAGGCAGAACAGTTCACGGACACTCAGTCAGGTTGGACGAGCATGGATTGATGTTTGATGCTTTGAGGAGGTATCAGTATGACGAGGCGACGGGCGAGGTCATCTATGTGAAGGACGCAGTCGGCGGTCCTTTGGACAAGCCCGTGTCCTTTGGTAAGCCGCTTCCTGAGGATGAGCTTCGTAAGAGAACGACGATGTATCGGAATGCACAGGGCGGTGTCTGGATAGAGGCTGACGACCCGGAGGCGAACGATGTCATCTCTGAGGTTCACTGGAACAGGACAGTCGGCGGATTCCAGCCTTGGAGGAAGAGGGAAGAGATTCCGGGCAACAAGGACATCGGCGTCCCCGGCTTGAAGCTGTATGTGCCTCGTGGCGGTGTAGAATAGAAATATCTGGAAGTGCTTCTCAAAATTGAGAGGGGAGAAGAAAGCGAAAGAGAAGGGAAAGGTATGGAAAGAATCTGGGTATAGGAGGAAAGAAAAGGAGGAGGTGTGAATAGGAAATGCCATACAGGGAGTTGCAGCACAGTTTCTTGAGGGCGATGTCTGAGAAGTTTGCGGAGAAGCCTGAGGACACGAAGACGAAGTTCTTTGTGTATGGCGGTTGGAAGCAGTCTGTGAGGAAGAAGGAGTTCGTTGAGGATGCGCAGAAGATTGTGGACAGAAGAGTGAATAAGACACCCGCATACAACCCTGATGTTGGGATGCCTCAGGGTCAGCGACTTTTAATGTCTTACATGCTAAATCACACTGACATCTTCGTAGATTACAATGACTTGCATTTCGTGAACAACGCTGCGATGCAGCAGTGCTGGGATGACATGCGCAGGACAATCCTACTTGGATTGGATGATGCTCACAGGTTGCTTGAGACGAGGCTCGGAAAGGAAGTTACGCCTGACACAATTAACCACTACATGGAGGTGCTGAACCACGCACTTCCCGGCGGTGCGGTCGTTCAGGAGCACATGGTAGAGATAAAGCCTGCGCTCGTCTGGGACAGCTACGCAAAGCTCTTCACGGGAGATGACGACCTTGCGGATGCTTTGGACAGGAGATTCCTCATAGACATAAATAAGGAGTTCGCAGCGGGTTGGGAGAAGCCGCTTGAGCAGGCGGAGCAGATAAAAGGAGCGATTGGAAAGACGACATGGCAGGTCCTGAGGATGCCTACGATTGTCGGACACATCTGCGACGGCGGGACGATGTTCAGATGGGTCGGCATGCAGGTCGGCATGACAATGATTAACGCTTACAAGATGTGCGCTGGTGAGTCCGCAACTGGAGAGTTCGCTTTCTATGCGAAGCACGCAGCAGTTGTTCAGTTGGCGAACTACATGCCCGTCCGCAGGGCGAGGTCGCACAACGAGCCTGGAGGAATTCCGCTCGGCATAACTGCTGACTGCACACGCTCCATGGCTCTGTTCCCGTTTGACCTTGCTCGTGCGGAGCTTGAGGCGATTGCAGTCGCCGCTCTAATATATGACCAGATATGGTTCGGCTCCTACATGAGCGGTGGTGTCGGCTTCACGCAGTATGCCTCTGCAACATACACGGACAACATCCTTGAGGACTTCTGCTACAAGGGTGACGAGATTGCAATAGACATGTATGGAGAGCGAGGAAAGGCGCCTGTGAACATGGACACGATTGAGAGATTGGTCAGAACAGAGACTGACTACTGCCTGACGCAGTATGAGGCATACCCGACAACTGCAGAGAGCCACTTCGGCGGTTCTGTGCGTGCATGCTGTGCAGCTGCGGGCGCTGGAACTGCGGTAGCAAGTGCGACTGCTTCAGCGCAGGCTGCGATAAACGGCTGGGCGCTCTCCCAGCTCCTGCACTATGAGCGTGTCGGCAGGCTCGGCTTCTACGGATACGACCTGCAAGACCAGGCGAACAACCCGAACTCATACTCATACAGGAGCGACGAGGGTCTGCCTTTCGAGATGAGAGGCGTGAACTACCCAATCTATGCGATGAATGTCGGTCACCAGAGCGCTTACTGCGGTCTCGTGCAGGGCGCACACGCAGCTCACAAGGACGCTTGGGTGCTCTCACCGCTCATAAAAGTGGCATTCGCAGACAGAGACCTGCCTTTCGACTGGGGCTACGTCACCAGAGAGTTCGGCAGAGGCGCTCTCAGAGAGTTCAAGCCCGCAGGCACCAGAGAGACTATTATTCCTTAAACAACTGCAAAAGAAGGCATCGCCCCTTTCCTATTTTTTTCTTTTTCCTAATTTTTTCCTTTTTATCTTCCTCCCGTTGCTTGTAAGACCTCTTCTGAAGGAGAAGGGCAAGATTGCGGATGTATAGTTAAGTTTAAATACGCTGCTAGATGAACTTATCTTGTAGTCCACTTCCTTAAGAGGAGTGGCGGGGCATGTGACCATCCCGAATGGTGCATGAGCTCGGAGCGTGTTCGGGTGAACGCCAAACCTCGCTTCCACGTTGGGAGCCCCTTGATAGCAGGGGGAGGACTTTTTCGTGAAAGAGTATTATATAACAAAGGGGGAATTGGAATGGGAAATATGAGGTGATTGAGGAATGGTAATATTGACGGCAATAATTCATAAAGAAGAGGATATGTATGTTGCTGAGTGTCCTGAGATAGGAACCGTGAGCCAAGGTAAAACCATTGAAGAGGCAATACATAATTTAAAAGAAGCAACTGAGTTGTATCTTGAAGAGTTTCCGCTGGAGGAAAAGGGGCATCCGCTCATTACAACTTTTGAAATATCAATAGAAATGGGGGATAGGAAAGTTGCCAAAGCTTAGAAATGTTTCTGGAGAAGAAGTTGTCAAAATCTTATGTAATAAGTTTGGCTTTCAAGTAACTGGAAGAAAGGGAAGTCATGTTAGATTATCAAAAATGACAACAGAAGGTAAGGTTGGAACCGTAGTTCCAATGCATAAAGAATTGAAAATCGGTACTTTAAGGGGAATTTTAAAGCTTGCAAAGATTGATATCAATGAGTTTTCCAGATATCTATAAGATGTACTACGTCGCCCGCAACTCTTCGCTTCGGTGTCTTATATAAACACCCGCATCGCCTGCTGTATCCTACCCTAAAGGTAGGAATTAGTAGCAACAATATTCTTAACACAGCACTTCATATTCTATTTCACGCACATTCCCGTCTTCAAGCCTCAAAATTACGACATTTGTCTCGTTCAGGTCAATTCCTGCGATTCTTGCTGCCTCGCTCACTGCATCGTCCAAGTCGCCGATTTTGTCAACGAGCCCCATTTTGAAGCCTTCTTCGCCTGTGAACCAACCGCCGTGTGTGAGGTTTTGACGCACATCTTCGCTTAAGTTTCGCTTCTCGCATACGCAACGCAGAAAAACATCCAGAACGCTCTTCAGCCGCTCCTTTATGTATGCACGCTCACGCTCATCAAGCCGTTTGTCCGCAAACATGTCCTTGAACTCGCCTGAAGAGAGCGATGAGATTTCCTTCGCAGGCTTCGTTGCGTTCGCAGGCACTTCAAAAGGAAACTCAAAAGAAGCACCTACGCCTCCAACAACAGACATCGGCGTCGCAAGGATTTCATCCGCAGCAGAAGCAACTAAATAAGCCCCTGACGCTCCGACATCCGCAATAGAAGCGACGACAGGCTTCCTCGCTGCGACTTTCCGAACCTCGTTGAATAGTTCCCAAGATGCTCCCGCATCACCGCCTCCGCTGTTTATTCGCAGGACGACCGCCTTCACCGCATCATCCTTCTCCGCATGAACGAGCAGTTTCCTGATTTGCGAGGGTGATGCGTCGCCATCGTAAGAAATCTCGCCTTCCACCTCCACTATTGCTATTTTCGCTTTCGTCGATGGATGCCACTCCACCACTTCCGGTGCAGAAAAAATGAAAGTAAGAGCCAGAATACCAAATAATACTACCACTCCTGAAATCACTACCGCTAATACTATCTTCTTCCTCCTGCTCACTTCCTCAAAACCCCTCTTCTTTTTGCCTCTATTTCCTGCTTCTCTCTTTTTTGCCTTCTCGTTTTCCCCACTCGCTTGTTCTCACTTCCTTTTCTTCGCCTGCACTAAAATCCCGCATGCATCCGCTCAAGTAGAGCGAGCAAATTCTCACGATTCACTTCTCTCGGATTCCTTGCGAGGTAGCCTTTCTCAGCAAGCACCGCATCCGCAATCGCAGGCAAGTCCTCACGAGACACATCCAAATCTGCGAGGCATCTCGGCAGCTCAAGTCGCTGAAGCATGCTTTGAGCGTGAGCAACTGCCTTCGCAGCGGCATCCGCATCTGAAAGCGAAGAGACATCCTCCCCGAAAGCAGAGGCGACGCACTTCAACTTCGCAGCAACCTCAGGCACAGATGCGTTGAACTCCATCACATAAGGAATCGTGAGGGCGGTTGCGACGCCGTGAGGCTGCGAGTAGCGAGTGCCGATTGCGTGAGCGATTGCATGCCCCAGCACGACGCCTGCGTTACCGAATGCGACACCCGCAAGGAACGCTGCGAGTGCCATTTCCAAGCGAGCGTCAAGGTCTTGTGGCGACGAGAATGCTCTCTCCAAGTTCGCTGCGACCTTCCAAATGGCTGCGTATGCGAATGCATCCGTCAGTGGGTTCGCTCCTTTTGACATCAATGCTTCTAAGGCATGGCTCAAGGCGTCCATTCCTGTCGAGGCGGTGACACGAGGAGGCATCGTCGCAGTCAGCTCGGCATCCAAGAAAGCGACATCCGCAATGTTGTAAGGAGATGCGATTGCCTTCTTCCTTCCCTCAACGACAACGAGTGCGTAAGGCGTCGCCTCCGCACCTGTGCCTGCGGTCGTCGGCATTAAAATCTTCGGCACAGGTCTCCTCTCTATCTTGTTCGCTCCCAAGAATTCACGAGCAGGCTTTTCATTCGTCACCGCTGCAGACGCCACTTTCGCCATGTCAAGCACGCTTCCCCCACCCAATCCCACAACAATGTCGGGCGATGTGCGACGGGCAAATTCCGCAACGCTCTCCGCAACTTCCAAACTCGGCTCTGGCTTCACGCCTCTGAACACCTCAGTCTCAAGACCTGCGGACTTCAACGCTTCCTCCACTCGCCCAGAGAACCTCGCTGCGACTTCCTCGTCTGTCACGAGCAACGCCTTGCTTCCCTCCGCTTTCTTTCCAGCAGAAGCGAGCAGAGAACTCGCCTCAACGCCCAAACTCTCAAGAATACCCTTCCCAAAGACCACACGAGGCATCTGAACCGCTGGCATTTCGCTCAAAATTGAAACGCAATCAATAAGTCCTTGCATGCTTTCATTCAATCTCTGCTGCCACTTCCCGCAAAGGCAGAAAAGTTTTGTGCGAAGAAGTGAAAATTTGCTGCGTGGCGGAGGAGGGAGCGGAAGCTGGAGAAGAGCGTAAGCGCTCGGCACTCGCACATTTCGTTGAAGAACTGCTGAAGAAAGCGAGCGGAAAAATTGTCAAAATCTACCTTTTCGGTAGTTTAGCGAAGGGAACTGCGAGAGAAGAGAGCGATGTGGATGTGCTTATCGTCACGAATGGCGACAAAACTGTTGAAGATTTGGCATGTGAGGCGAGTTTTGACACTGCTTTGGCTTACGGTGTGTCTGTTGAGCCGTTTGTCATGTCAATTTACGAGTTTAATGCGAGGAAAGGCGGTTTCTTTCTGCGAGAAGTGGAGGAATGTGGTGAGGTGATTTATGAAATGGATAAGGGTGAGGCGAATTTGATTGAGGCGCAGGGATATTTGGACTTAGCGGAGGAATTTTTGAATTATGCGAAGGATGCGCTGGAGCGAAAAGCGTTAAGACCTGCAATAGATGAGGGGTATAATGCCGTTGAACTGCTCGTGAAAGCGCTAATTCTGCTGAATGGCGTGGCATCGTCTCACGGTGGAATTGTGCAGCAGTTCGGAAAACTCTACATTCTGAGTGGTGAAATTGAGCGGAGTGTGGGCAAGGAGTTGCGTAAAGCACTTGTTGAGAGGAACAAGGCGAGATACGACCCGAAAGCCGAAATAACAGAAGAGAACGCCCGCTTAATTGTAAAATTGGGTGAGAAACTTGTGAAAGAGGTTGAAAAGAGGATTTTCGGCGAAAACTCTGGCGACAAATAATGAAGTGTGGTTAATATTGATTGTTTGCCAAATGCACCACACTTACTTCTCAAGGCGAGATGCGATTTCCACTGCCTTCTTTCGCCACTCTTCTCCTATCGGATTTTCAGATGCGACGATTGTCACAAGATTTTCAGATGTGCGAATGGGCAATCTCACTCTTGCGCCTTCGGGCAGAATCCTGTCCAAGCCGTCAAGGATGCGTGCAGTTAAATCTTCTTTGAAGTCGTAGACGACGAGCTCCTTCATCCGCTCAACTTCATCCATGCTCAAATCATAGCCGATGTCCAGACGGCTTATCTGCCATATCTTATCGCCGTATTTCGCCCAAAGCAGAGAGAGAAGCCTCGGAGCCAACTTCTCATCCCGAATACGCATCTTGTCCTTGCCGAAATCCACCATGTCTACAACACGAACAGGCTTCGGCACGCTCCCTATTTTCACAGATATGATGAACACATGCTCACGGAGATTGCAATACATGTGCGTCTTCTCCAAACTCGTCCTCACGCCCATGTCCCTCAATATGTCGGAGCAGAGCTTCTCGTAGGACTTCCTACCAAAATCTTCGCCCCCTCCTTCAATCTCTACCTCCACTTCCATTTCTTACCATCTCCCCCTCTCCTTCCTTCACTCCATTAGTCTTCACTTTTTCCTTTCGCATCAAGCCCTTTCTTATTTTTCCTTTCGTTGCAGTTTCAGACGCTTGCCCATGACGCATCCACCGCCTTGAACACCGCCTATCGGGTTCTCTGGCGTGCCGAATTGGTGCATGCATCTGCCGAGAACGGCTGCTCCTCTTGCGAGACCGTCGTCTGCGAAGACAACTTCGTCGTCCATTTTCCTGCCGAAAAGCGCACTCAATTTCTCAAGCGTCAAGAACGGCTTCCTTCCCGTGATGCCCGCTCTGCCCGTTATTCCTATTTTAGTGTTCCGCATCAGAAGACCTTCTTCCCTCGCAATCTCCACAAGACGCTCAACGAGGCACGCAGAAAGCTCATCCGCAACCGCATTGAGACAATGCATTCCTTCGCTACGAGCAATTTCCTCACCAATTTCAGCAATCTTCGGAAGTTCTGAGCGATTTACACCCGCATCTACCCCTATTAAAACGACATTATTCTTGCGTGCTGCATCAATATTCACGGGAACGCCTCCCATTCTCGTCCTCCCTTTCACTTTCTCAACGACCAAATGATTGAAAATCTCCTCTACATATTCCTTCACAACCTTCTCTTTCACTCTACGCCTTCCGAATCTTGCACCTGCGCCACCTGCTTTCCGCTGAAAGTCAAGCATCGTCGGGAAATTCTCGTCAACTACTTTTGAGACAAGCGCATCGGGAATCGCACCTGCGAGACCGCAGAAAGAGCCGATGACATGCGCATAGGGCAGCTCATCGTCAGTGATGCGCCCTGCGAGTGTCGTCCCGAAGTCAAGCGAAAGCACAGGATTTCGGTAGTCAACGCCGACCCATTTCGCAGCCTCCTTCAGACCTGCGGTGACGAGCTCGCCTTCCATTTCGTTCCCTACGATTGGCTCGCCTGAAGGCGGGATGTTCCCTGCGACCGCACCGTCAAAATAAGTCTTGTCCATCCTTGAGAACGCTCTCAGCTCCGCTGGAATGTTCTCTATTGTCATCGGCGAAATCATTTTGCGAGGCGGGACGCCTGCGAGCATGCATCCCTTCGCAAGTGCTTGAATGACGCCCTCAACCTCTTTAACTGTTGAGAAGCATGCTGTTACGCCCGTTGAACGCACAACAAAATGTATATCTGCAACGCTTATTCCGACAGAACGAGCGCATTCCTCAAGTGTGTGACACACAAGCTCTGCGATTGAACGCTCTGAAAGTTCAACAGCATGAACCGTCTGACAGAAAACGCCCTCTTGCGCCTTCGCTTCCCTCGTCATTTTCACCGTTTTGTTCAGCACATAGGTCTTTCCGCTCTTCAAGTCCGTCGCAGTGAGTATTGCTTTTGTCGTTGTGTTTCCGAGTTCAACAGAAGCGACGATGAATATCGGGCGGAGTGAGAGGTCGCCTCTTGAGAGCCGCAGGATATAATGCAGGTCGCTGTAGCTCATTCTTTGGGGCTTCAGCACCCTCGGATTATGCCTCTCCCTTCCGAATAGCATCAATTTTTCTCTTTTTGCTCATATTAAATATCCTTATGGGAAAAAAGATAGGGGTCGTTTCTTTCGCTGGCGACAAAATAGAAAGATTTTTATATGTCATCTGCGGAGTATTTCGTATGCCATTTGCAGTGCTGTTCGGATTGTTGTTGCTCATCGCCTTTCTGGCGTTCGTCGCATGCTTCTTCGAAGATGCGGAGTCTGACGTGGGCTCGCAGAGCAATCCGAACTCGCAGGTGCAGCTCGCAGCTCAGGTCGGATATGTGCATCGCTTCTACAACAAGGCGATTTCAGGCGAGCCTCTTTCGAACTGCATGTATTCAACGACTGCATGCACTGTCGCATGGGTGCTTCTCCGACAGTTTGAACCGATGTTTCCCGCTGGCGAGCAGTGGAAAGCTGCGATACTTGCGATTCCATTAGGTGTCCTCGCAGGTGAAATCTTACATCTCATATTCGCAACGACCGCTCATCTCGGCAGAACTTCAGGACAGAGCAGATTCCAACAGCCGCTATACTTGGATGTCTTCTACGGTCATCTCATCCCTATAATAACACACGGCTTCATGACGACATTTTGCATCACTTGCATCGCATACCTGCAAGCAAACCTTGGGACGCTTTCAGGCATTCCTGCGTTGAATCATCCGTTCCCGCTTCCTCTGCTCGGATTCATCTGGGGCATCACCGTCGGCAGCATAGGCTCTTCAACAGGCGACATCCATTACGGCACTGAAAGAGAATTCCAGGACCGCCCGTTTGGAGAAGGCAAGCGAGTTGTCTACCATGGGATGATCACGAGGTATGCGGACTGCGGCATCAGGACGCAGAAGGACATCGTCGCCTTCTGCATAAAATACGGATGTCCCCTCACTGGAATGACATTCGGCATGATCATCCTCTTCGAGAACTGGCGAACCGTGCTCGGCATGCTCGGCGGAGGATTCCTCACGGCAAATCTCACGGTGAATCCCGCTGCTGGAGCTGCGGCTGCAGCAATAGGCATCGCTATCGGTCTCATCATCGGAATAGCGCTGATATTCGGGAACTTGTATCTTGTGAAGTGGGCGCGTAAGCGGTATGGACCGTTTGTAGGTGAGTAATCATGGAGGTGAGAGAGAAATGGACCCGATAGCGGCGTTGTTGATATTGGTGTGTGTGATTGTGGGTGGACTGCTCGCATCTCTCGGCGTTCACATGATTCCAGTCGGAGGCGCACCAGCAGCAATGGGCACCGCAACGGGCATTGCAACAGGCACCGTTCAGCTCATGTTCGGCGCTGCTCTCACAGGTCTTTTCACAGCATCCACAGTGGCGACTTTCTTTGAGACGCCTTCTCCGCTTGCTTTAGTTCTTGTCGCTCTTTCTGGTGCGGTGGGTGCGATGCTGATGTTGAGTTTCACGATGCTCTTCGCAAACATGCTCTATGTGTTCGGTGCGGGTGTCGTTCCGGTCTCTGGGCGTGTTGAGGTTGACCCAATCACGAAGGAGCCACAAGCACCTTACAAGACGCCTCAGACAGACGGGCATGGCGTTCCCAATGTGAGCTTCATCTCAGGATGGATTGGTGCGTTCTTGGGAGGCTTCGGTGGCGCTCTCATGTATTTCGTGCTGAAATACTACGCATTCCCCGCATCGCTCTTCGCAGAGCTCGGAACAGTGGATGCTGAGATGGTTTCAGCCGCCGCCGCTGGCATCGCAGCCGCAGG
>Ga0190312_1000486_pt1 | contig 12363 bp, 17 predicted proteins | sample 487007910_MG_FD_165046 | JGI IMG/M metagenome (GOLD analysis project Ga0190312, IMG submission 165046) | Hydrothermal vent sediment bacterial communities from Southern Trench, Guaymas Basin, Mexico - 4870-07-9-10_MG | ecosystem: Environmental > Aquatic > Marine > Hydrothermal vents > Sediment ... | reverse complement strand
GCTAATATAGTATTGAAAAGAGCAAGAATACCCTCGCTGAAGATAGTAAGCATATGTGGAAAATACCAGGATCTTAGTTTCTCTGATAGGGAAAGCATGGACATAGCTATGGTTGCAGTAGATAACGTCAAAACCCGATGGGATATACAAAGAGATTTACCTAGAGTATTACTACATGGTGCTGTGTATTCTAATTCTATCTTAGTGTCAAGGCATGATGACATTGTAAATAAGGGTTGTTTAGGGTGCATTTATTGGAAGGACACGGCAAAAGTTAATGAAACTAGAGCGTATCCTGCAGCACCTTATGCACTACTATTTGCTGGTGCAGTAATGGTTGCCGAACTGCTAAAAGAGAGAGCACCTCTGTTAAGACAGTATGCTTTGAATAATGTATTAGAAGCACCTGATCTTCTTGTACCATTAAAACACGATGTTTCATGGTTTCATAGAATACTAGAGAAAGCCGACGAGTGCGGTTGCAATTGTAAGGATAGGAGTTTCGTTAGTAAGTATGTCAATAAATGGCTTAGGGGATACTAAAATGGGGTGGGAAATGGGCTTTAGTGAGGGAGTGGAGGATTTAAGAGAAGCCATTGCATGGGTTATCGTTGTAGGCTTATTCTTAGGAATAGTCATACCTAAGATTATAGAGGTTTTTAGCCAGGCTGGCCTTGATACAACAATAATTAAGAACACGTTAAACATGCTATACATTGTACTAGGTTTACTTGGTGTTGTTGGTATCGTTGCTCTATTAGTCGCTTTCTTTAAAGCTATCGATGATTGGGAATATGGTTTGGGGAGAGCTTTTGCGATACTTCTAGGGTCGCCATTGCTATTTGTCGTAATCTATGCCATAGCGCCTCATATGAATGCTGAAGTTACAGGCTTAATGCTACTTACCTTGATATTATTCCTAGGCGCGATATTAGGTCTTATAATTTGGGTGCTCCAACGTTTATTTCTTGATTAGAGTCCCTAGTCTGATCTCACGAATCTCCCATATAGTTATGTTCTTTCCCCATGTTACCATATTTAAATAAGGTATAAGAATGATTTGAGGGGTCTTGTCTCTTAAAAATAAGATTGTCGATGTAGAATATATAATAAGAAGGTTAAAGCGTTTGCTTAAGAAGAGATATGTAATTAAAACATTATTGTCAGATCCTAGTTACAGGATTAAGCTTTATCTCGTTGCCGGGCTCTTAGGAGAAGACTTCTTAGAAGATCTGGGTTTGTTAAAGCGAGCTGAATGAGCTTGTCAATAAGGGCTTTAGCTTCTTCGATCTCCTTTACCTGTCTTGGTGTTGGTGGTTGTGGTTTGATTCCATATAGTTTTAATATCTTTTCCTCTACGTCCTTCTGTGTTATATGTGAGTATATGTCTAGCATCGTTCGTGTTGTCCAGCCGAAGTAAAGCATCATCTCCTTCTCTGACAGCTCCTTGTATAGTTCAGTTGCTCTCTTATGTCTTAACAGGTGGAGATATATTCTCTTCTTAATTCCAAGCTTCTTTCTCAGTTTGCCGAGATAGTTGTACATCGTTGTCGGGTTTAGCGGTACATATGGGGAGATTGTTTTTGATGGAAATAAATATGCTTCCGGGTCTCTCCTCCAGGGATGCTTTCTAATCCAATCCCTTAAAATCTCCTTGAATCTCACCAGGAATACCGTTCGCGGCTCTGATTTCGAGTTACGCACATGTAACCTGATGTAGTCGCCTAAATCCTCTATATCACCTATCTTTAGCAGAAGTATCTCTGACCGTCTCAGCCCACTTTCGTAGGCTAGAGCTAGTATAGACTTGTAGGGTTGAACTGCATGGTTTATTAACAAGAGTACCTCCTGGTCATCTGGTAGTTGCGGTATGGGGTAGTCCTTGAGCTTGGGGGGTGTTGCCTTGAATGAGTCGTAGACTCTCTTGTACTCCTGGTCTATGTTCTCATACATGAACCTATAGAATCTCTTTAGAACTGCCGCTACTCTATGCTGGGTAACCTTATTTGGTAGTGAGGCTAGGAAGAGTTTTATATGTATGGGTTCCGGGGTTGAGAGGTCCCTTCCATAGCCTTTTAGGAATAGGGCGAATTTCCTAAGTCTATAGAGGGCTGTATAGATGCTCCATGGTCTCTGCCCTTCAGCTTGAAGCTCCTTAACGAAGAGCCAGATTAACTGGTAGTTCGTTTGCCCAAGTTCCGTCTTCGCTTTCTCTAAGAACCTATAGATGTTCCTCTCTGAGATGCCAACCGCTCTTCTCCTACCGTACTCCTCTCTGGAAAGCACTGAATCCCGCTCAATCTTTTCATATACCTTATTTTTAAAGGGAGCAAAGCTCTGGTGATAGACCTTAATCATTCCCTCGCCATGTTGTTCATGATTGTTGTCTTGAGTGCTGACCACAAAGCATGATCTGGGTCTTACATGAGGGGATCAAGGGGGTATACACCCCCGCCATCACTTAACACTTCTACATGAATGTGTTATAACCCTTATCCTCTATTCGCTACATTGCCAATGTTTATTGAGAAACGCTTATAGCCGTAGCTACTTTATGTATTAAACTAAGAGATGCGTAGCATAGGTGATGGGTATAGGCTTCCCTACAGCAAAGACTATTACAACAAGTATTTAAGTTGAAAGCATTAGGTGTTAGAATCTCAGATAATCTTCTTAGCCTACTGAGAATGCCAAGTGCTGATATTCTATACTCTATTGAATCAACACTAGACTTTGCTGAAGCTCTTAAACCGTTAATAGACTATGGTGGAATTGAGGTAGAACCTAAAGGAGTTAAAGGTGATGTAGACGTTAAAGCAGTGATTGATGGAAAAACCATAGCATTCCAGGTCAAATCACTATACACATTTAGATCTAAAGTCATGCGAGAAATCATGAGGTCATCTGAAGAATTTACCAGGAGATACCTAAACAACTATGGCACATTTGTAAAAGCAGTCTTCATACCCCAACAAAGTCTCAAATTCATACCGAGAATAATTGAACATAGAAAAGTAAATGCTAATGTCAATGTAAGCTACGGATCCCTTCTCTACCCCGTAGACCTTTTAACACACTGGGTCTATCCTAGAATAGTAAGTCGTATAAAGAGAAGCTATCCTCAACTAAAAGATGTTGATGCGAATTACAGGATTGCAGTTATAGATGTTAGAAGAGAACCAGTTAACGAGCTCATACTATGGTATGCAACCCAATCATGGTTAATATTTGAGGGAATTAAATATCCAAAGCTAAGTGGTGTAGTATTTATGAGATACGATATAACGACCAGGAAAGATCAGGTTGGTACATGGCTGATACATGTAATTAATCCTTACGCTGAGAGCCCATTAGATCCAAAACTACTACTGAAGAACGTAGTTCTACCTACATCATCGTTTGGAGCTAGAAATCTACTAATCTTACCAACACATATCTACATACCTAAACCTGGGTGGATGGATCTTATCCAATTAGAGCCAGGATTTAAATTAATACATAAAGGCATATACTTTGGCACGTTAATTTAAGACCAAGCGCTCTTTACTAATACTTTCACTTAAGAGCATTTTATAAACCCCCGTATTACAGTGGGGGGCACCCCTCGGGTGATGAGGCGCCATGGGTAATGATATGTATGCTCGTGGCGTTGAAGACGCATTACTCCTTGCTCTTGAGGAAGCAAGAATAGTATGGGAGGAAACAAAGGATGGAGAAAAGGTAAACGAGAAGCTAAGAGAACTATACGGAATGGTGCTAGACAAGAAACCATCACTAATTAGAGGGTTACGTATTAATCCTTATCCTACGAGCTACCTTCCCTGAATACCTTATCAAAGAGCTCTTTATCAATATGGAATCCCATTTCAATTAGATGTCTATATAGGGTATTGGGTGCTTCCTTCAAGATGCCTTTCTCGTATAGCTTTTTGAGAATTGATTGCGTTCCTATGACCTCTAGGCCTAGTTCTCTAGCTAGTTTCCTAGCTCTTTTGTCATCAAGAATAACTACCTTATTTTTAACTAAAGCTAGGAATATAACCGAGGATTCGCCAAGCCCTAATCTTGGAAGCCTCTTTCTAATATCTTCAACATGTATTTTCCCTTTAGCAATGAGCTTGGTAAGCTCCCGATATACTTCATCTCTTCTCCTCTCTATTTCTTCAAGTACTCCATGTGGGACTTCCACTTCACTAAATAAGTTAAGTGCCTCCTTTAGAATTCCTAACTTAACCAGCACTATGAGCGGTGATGTGTTAAGTACTACTCTTAAAGATTCTCTTGTATGCATCTAGCTCTTCCTCAACCTCCTCTTCATCAAGGATGCTATATTTAATGTTAAGCTTATGCATAAGTAGCCATAGTTCATCTATTCTTAGGCCTAGAAGCTCAGCCGCCTTACCCATGGAGATTCTGCCGCTAAGAAGAAGTCCTAAAACCATGAACAACTTCTCTTTATCAGGGTAAGGTACACGTTCACGCTTAATAACCTCCCTAAGCTCAAGAGACATGAATTAACACCTGCCATAATTATACAGTTCACAACTTATATATGGTATGGTTCTTAAGCTATAAGAGATATATACCTCAACCTCTAAATTAGTACCCTATTAGATGAAGCTCTCAACCACCAGAGGTTATCCCTTAAGAATGAGATTGGGCGGAGTTAGTTCATTCTCTTAATCATCACTTACAGTAACTTAGCATCTCTAAGTCTTTATCATAATCTTTAACTTATATTTGGTGAGCAGGATATTAGCAGTAATTGTGGAAGCTCTCAGACGCTCTTTCTCATTCACTTCATTCCAACCCCGTCCATAATGTTTATCAAACCCCTTTTTGAAACCCCATTAATCTTTCTAAATTCATGGACTTTTGACCTCTATGATATCATATTAAAAAGCGAAAAGCTTGTTTTTATGATATACTTAATAGTAACTGATGTTCTTTAGGTATCTTGACTTTTGCGTATTCAAAGAACCTCTTAATATTCTCCGTTTCAGGGAATTTCTTGGTTCTCGGGCAGGGGGTCCGTGAAGATCAATGAGAGTAGGAATCCTCCGCTGCCATATGGCTAATACAGTATTAGTGTGGCTCTACCTCTGCGGATAGGCTCTAGCGGCTACTAATATTTTAACTAGCCTTTGTAAAGCTCTAATATTGACCTTGGAGTATTCCCTCTCAATTATTTCAGGGTCTTTCCTAATGCCTTCTATCCATTTCTCCATAGTATTTATAGCTCTTCTAGTTAGCCCCATGACTACCCTACGTACTATCGGGTTCTTTATACCTGAAAGAATCCTCGGGTATATCTCGTAGGAGAACCTAATACTTAATCTCCAGCCAGTCATCATGGCATCTATAGCTTCCTTAGGAAGCTTCCTAAGCGTTATGAACTCCTTATAACCGCTTCTCTCAATCATGGTACCTCCAATAGGTATTAGGAGTAATGGGAATGTCCAGCCCTTAAACCCCTCTTCCCTCAACCTATCGATTAGTTCTGTCGTCAGTATATAATCATCGGGTGTTGCATCTGGGAAGCCTATTATGTATGTATAGCATGGGTACCAGTAGTTGTCATTGATTAACTTACTACTATTTATAACCACATACCACCACTCACTAGGCTTCCATGGATACGGCTTACCACTAAAATACTTGGCGACTATTCTTGGACTACCGCTCTCAAGACCTATCTGAGGGAATAATGGTCTATCACTACTTAATTCATTAACTTCACTTATATACTTGACAGCCTCCTTAGCAACTAGGGCTGTAGACAGCGTTACATGGCTAAACCCTACTATAGGGTCCTTAATGTTATGCTTGCGCGCTAGGTTAATCACCTGGTCGTATAACTTCTTAATAGCACCTATGTTTGGTCTCAAGTCTTTGGCGCCGTAAAGTAGTATGTCTTCAGCAACAAACCCTATAGCCCTAATGCCCGACTTCAGATTAACCTCAACCTCCCTTACTATAGTCTCTAAAGGTATTGACCGGAAATTGAACATTGTTGGACTACAGAACATGCATCTCCTAGGGCACCCCCTAGTAACCTGAACCAATCCATTCCTTGACGGTGTTACAATAGGTGGTATTAGGCCGGGAGGTACGGATTCTCCAAAGACATACCTAGGCACCTCCTCACCGTTTAGGATATCCCTAATTATCTTGGGAAACGTTAGCTCAGCCTCACCTTCAAATAGTACATCAATACCATACTTATCCTCAAATCCCCGAAGTTGCCAAACACCCGGTCCACCAACAACCACCTTAAACTTGTATTTTCTCTTAAGATCCTTAATAATACTCATTAACTTCCTGAACTCGTAATGGGTACAGGTACCTCCACCACCTGCAAGCACCCTTAGAGTCCATGAAACGGGTGCTAGTCCCATAGGGTCTAGTACGTGAATACCTATTATAACTGTATCATTATCGATCACTTGGCTCAAGTAGTTAGGAGGTACTATACGAACGTCCTCACGCTTGAAACCACTAGATAGTAAGGCTGCCTCAACCTTGCACAGAGGGTAGGGAGCGTATGGGGCCCTGCCGTTAATTAAGGGTACAGGGGGTGATAAAAACCTATACTGGATGAATGCTGGTACTAATCTATAGGGTAGACAGAGACCAAAACCCAAAGCGTCTAAACCATTGTAGTCTGTGAACGTAGCTTGATCACTAGTTAGAATTACTTTAGACATTAAACTCTAACACCCCCGCTTACTTCTGGTGTTATTGTACTTAGCTCTTCTATATAATCTTTTTCTTCATAAACTCATAAACTATCAGCGATTCACTATATTTTGTTCTGCAAAACATTCTTTAAGCCTTCTGTACGGTCCCTAGTAGATTCTTCTGTAAAGTATTATATTCCTGACAGTACCAAAATTTTATAAATAAAAGACTGAAAGCTTTATAAATAGAGAGCATCATACCGGAACCATCAATCCTGCGAGAAGTTTAAGAAGGGTAATAGCTTTTCCAGGCGGAATATTTATTCCAATAGGATGTCTATGATGTGAAGACCCTCTATGTATGAAAGTATGTCCTGTGAACGCAATAACCAAGGATGAAAAACTGGTGCCGTTATTACAGATCCAGATAAATGCATTAGTTGTAAGCTATGTATGATGATATGCCCCTTTGGCGGAACAACTATGGATCCAGTGAGTAAAGTGACAGTTAGGTGTGACTTATGTGACGGTGATCCGCAATGTGTGAAGTTCTGTCCAACTGGAGCACTACAATATCTACCCGCAGATACGTATGGTATGATTAAGAAGAGGAGGTCAGTAGAAAAATCTCTGAACTAATAGGCTTTGTATTCGGGGGGTGAAACATAATGTACGGATGGGTTGGAAAGATTTTGAGGGTTGATTTAACAAATGAAAAAATTACTACAGTACCAACGAGTAAATATGTACCTGATTATCTTGGTGGAGAGGTATAGCGGCAAGAATCTACTGGGAGGAGGTACCTCTGGATATTCCTGCATTAAGCCCAGAGAACAAGCTTATATTTATGACAGGCCGTAGCAAGGTTTGTATGATTGGTCATAGCTATGCATGGAGGAGGAATAGGAAATGGCTAGATATAATCAAGGCACTTCATAGGAGGAGTAGAAACATAGTAGTTGACTGGTCAAGGAAAATCGCTAAGTACGTAGTCCTTAAAGCGAAGAGAACTAAAAGTGCTATAGTTCTTGAAGACCTTGAGAAACTATGGTTTAACACCTCACAAAAATCATCTAGTTTAGCTAATAAGCTCTCAAGATTTGCTTACAGAAAAATACAAGTAGCTATTATAACTAAAACAGTAGAATACAATGTGCCATTAATACTAGTTAATCCAAGAAACACATTAACTACTTGTCCAAGATGTGAAGCAAAGCTATCTTATAATCATAGACTAGCAATATGTAGAAACTGTGGGTTCATAGCTGACAGAGACATTATTGGAGCAATAAACATATATCTTAAAGCAATTCAAGCCTTAGCCCCACGCCTAGGGTCGTGGAGCACCTACCCAATGACCAATGAAAACCGAGCGAAAGGTGGGTCTCCCAAAGATGAGCCGATGACCGTTTTATATACATTCATATAAAACATATAAAGTAGCGAACCCGATACCCCCTTATAAGCGGGGTCTTCCATGAGAGCTTTATTTAAATATATGGGCCTTCTTTAATGCTCATTAACAACTTGTAATTGAGCTTAAGACGTTAGGATTACCCTAATGAGAGTAGGAAAGGGATAATGAAGCGAGAAGTACCTTGTAGTATACCCTGCTGTTACTGGTGATTTCTCATAAAGATAGAGAGATATATGAATATACAACGTGAGGTGAGTGCGAGTAAGTAGTCACTATGTATTATTATCAACAACTACAAGTCTTATCACTATATTAATGCTATTAGTATTACACAATAACTTAAGCATAGCTAATGACTTAACAACCGATACAACTTGTGCGAGTAGTACGTGTAAAACTTTCTCATGAGTAGATGCCATGGCTGATATAACCAGTGAGTCCCCCTTCACTTTCCTCCGATCCCGTCTCTGTAGTGGAGGCAGAAACTTATGTGAGGGTAGTTTAGGGTTGTTTGAGTTCTTTTAGGGTGATGAGGTAGGCTGACGCTACTATTGGTGACCCTGAGTTTCCGAGATCCGCTCCTGAAGGGCGGTGAGGGGCTCAGGGAGACCGTGATGATCCCGAGGGTGACCATAAATGACCATCAAAGGCAATAAAGTATCACTCTCAGGTGAACGGCCACTACAAGTGTAGTAGCTTACTTATATGGGTATTGTGGTAAGTGATATTATGAGGTTTCGTAGGTGGATTACGCTCCTAAGTGTTTTAATGGTTTTAACCGTTAGTGTGATTGCATTCTCTACCTCACCCACAATAACGTCGGTAATGAAAAATACGTACTTTACTATGAAATTACAGCAAAGGGTGATGAGGGCGGTATTGGGAGAAACATAATTATGCATGAACTTGAGAAGGTAGTCAATTTAAGTAGTTTAAAAGTAGGTATCAGTGATATAAACTTCTTAGTGTTCATTCATAGGGACTCCCTGAAGAATAATAAACGTATTAATATAGTTAATGAGTCAAGTAAGAGCTGTATGGTATTCTCTAAGGATACAATGTTAATTATTAATGGTTTGAAAGATGGTGATATAGTTAACGCTAAATTGACTCTAAGTTTTAGAGATGGCATAGCGAAGTGCGGTAAGGAATTCAACGCATTACCTAAAGTAGACTCAAGATGGGTTCTAAGGGATGATTACTATGTTACAAAGTTTAAGTATCTGAATATCACTAAACCAATAGTAATTAATCTAAGAACTCTTAATGTTTTCAATAAGAATGGTGAGTGGTTAGGTGATTGGATCTTTCATATACCTAGAAGTAAATTAAGCAGAAAATCGTATGAGGTTCTTGTATACAGTATTGAGGAACTTATGAACTTGGAATTCGACACTGAGAAGCCATTACACGGCGGTGTTAACCTACTATATTTAGAACTCTATAACAATGATATAAGGTTAGTCGGGTACTCTTGTAACTTCAGTAACAACATCGTTAGGATACTGCAACAACCACATGAGTTCATAGGGGTTAAGAATGATGAAGTATTAGATCTTATGGATGCTATTAAGTCTAAAATGGCTGAGGTTATGAAGGCATGCAACATTAGTGAGTTACCAATGAGTTATGATGAAGATCAAGGGAAATTAATACTGTTTGATATTATTTATAAGATTTCAAGCGAGTTAAGTGATAATAAAGTATGGAAGTTCATACCAAACTTATTCAGTAAATGCTCCACTATTCACATAAATAATCATGAATTAGGACATTGCCAAGTATATCCAGGGATTTCATACTCAGGTAAATACTACGTGGCGGCTCCCTTATCAATGAGTATCAACTTAAGCTATAATAGTGATGGGGTATTACAATCATTAAAATTATACAGTGACCTAGGATTCATATATGGTTACCTACCATCAGTAATAAGTAGAGAGTTTAACGTATTTAACGTATACATGGTAAAGTCATGGTTACATATTAAGTTGGTGAATCCATAGATGCCATGAGTATGACATTATTAAAAGTAAATTTACCTTTTGGTTTTCTATTATATGTAACTCCCAGATTAAGACTATTAATGAACATGCTATAACTACCGGTATTCAAGGAGCTCCTTATGTAGTCAGGATGGTTTTTAGCCCCTGACATTCTTAACAGAAGCTTGATATTAAGTAAGTTTATAATAGCGTAAACTACAGACTAAAGGTTGAGGGAATCATAGGGAGATCCTGAAGTATGTTAGACCCTCCCTTTACACCGCATTTTTATCACTCTTACTTAATTTCGTTACTTAGTTACCCTAATTACCTTTCTTCATATAGGGTTAAAGCAGGTAAAGGTGTTAACGGCATTAACTTTACTGTTCTTACCTAATTACTTTTTGGCTTTAACTCATTATAATATAAATTTACAGTTCCACATTTCCTTAGGAATAAAGTGGTTATTAGGGTTGATGAAGATGGAATAAAGATTATACCGTCAATTCCTTTAGAGAGTATGTCCGGTATTGATGGAGATGATATGAAAGAAATCGCTAAGGAGATAATGAAAGAAAGGTTAGGAGGAGATTAAGCATGAAGAATATATATGTCACTGACGCAGGGGTCTTAGCATCATATTCTGCTGGAGATCAGAAAGAGGAAGTATTATTAATGAAATATTTCAGGGAGTTTTGAAAGATTATTTATGTGAAGTTAATCCCACGGAGTTTTACTATAAGACGGCTGAGAAGCTCAGTATTGATGTGGTTGATATGAGGTATGAAGCCGTAAGGAACTCGCCAATAATTCAGGTACCTGTTGAAGGCGAACTAGCAAGGGATGGTGCTAAGGTAAAGCTTAAGTATAGAGGTAAGATACCGCCGGCTGATGCGTATCTCATAGCCTTAACGACTGATTCAAGGATAAAGGAAATACTGAAGGATAGATGTAAGTTATTTGAAATCTAGTAAGTTAGGTGGGAATTAAGTTATTTTAGTAAAGCCTTTATTAAGGCATTAACAGCTAGCATATCAGCTTCGGCAGCTTCCTTAGGTATGTTAGCCTCACTATACTTCTCTAGTACCTTTCCTAACTTCTCTTTATCTAAGATTATTTCCTTAGCTTGTCTTAGTAATTCCTCCACTAAGAACCTATCGGCTATTAACATGTGTTTCTCATACTCCTTAGGTATTAGTTCGGCCGCGAATGATGCTATGAGGAACCTAATTAGTTGCTGCTCCATAATAAACCTACCTACCCTATTCATGTCGTTGCTGAATACTTGAAGTATGGAGTTAGGGATAGATATCTGCTTACCCTTACCTAAGTAATTGCTAATGAGGTTCATAGCTTCAGTGTAATTACCCTTCATGAAGTTAGCTATAGCCATATTAAACCAAACGGACCAAGATATATTGTTCGCCTTATGCTCCTCAAGTACTTCAGGTTCACTCAAACCACTTCTAAGGTAAACTCTCTTAGTCTCCTCGAAGTACTTACGACCCCAGTCAATGCATTCATCATACTTCTCAAGTAGCCTAGCTAACTTGCATAACCTAAATAAGCAGTTTATTATACAGTTCACAGCTTCTGGACAGTTATCAATCTCACTCTGAGGGAATGTCTTTAACCTTCTATAAACCTCAAGAATGATATTATAAGCCTCTTCCATCTTATCCTTCCTAATTAAGTCATCCGCCCTTCGAATCTGCTTTAATCCATCTTTAGCGATCCTCTTAATGGGCTTTTCTTTCTTAAAGAAAATCAAAGATGACCCCCAATATATATCTCATTCACCTAGATATTTATATTTATTAGCTAAACCCATATTGTTAATACCAATATTAATATCTTAAAATTAATATCTTGAGATGTAATTAGTATTTGGCGGTTAATAATTGCTAGTTAGGATAGTTCATGCGGGTCATGTGTATCTTAGTAAGGAGGTGGAGATAAATCACTTAGTAATATATTAAGCAGTAAAGGCATGATACTTAGGCTACTAAGACATTAGTGCCATTACAGGTTTTATATAAAAGCATGTAATTGTATATGTTTTTCATGAATGTTCTTCTATTACTGCTATGACTTTTATTTTCTTTCCGTGGTGTTTTGCTAGTTTTTCTTGGTATTGTTTTGGTGGGTATATGATGTATCTTCCTCTTCCATAGCTTATGATTTTAGCCTCAAAAACGTAGACTTTGCTCAAACTCCCACCAAAACTATAATATAGCGAAAAAATATATAAAACTGACTCCAAATAGAATATACATAGGTG